>WNFV01001270.1_pt1 | contig 69926 bp, 62 predicted proteins | sample 5400101 | NCBI WGS metagenome assembly WNFV01 (sample SAMN13153361, study PRJNA577476) | soil metagenome | isolation source: 115 cm soil or saprolite under grassland replicate 1 | place: USA:California | collected 2016-06-15
GTCGAACTGCACGCGGCCGGCCTCGCCGTGCGTGTCGACGAGGCTCGACAGGAAGCTCGGGCAGCGCACGCCGACCTCCCGGCCGGCGAGGTCGCTCGCGATCGCGGCGAGACGGTCCTGCTCGCGGAGGCGGTCCTCGCGGCGGGCGAAGCCGAGCGCTGCGAGAGCGCCGACGATGAGGAGGACTGCCGCGATGAGCCGCACCGCCGAAGAATCGGCATGGCTCCGGACGTCCTTGACCGACTTAGTGGCTCAGAGCCACTAACTGACCCGAAGGGACAACATCTGACCGCAACGTTGCGAGGTTGCAGGACTTAGTGGCTCAAAGCCACAAGCTCAGGGGCGGGGGCTACCCTCCGGCCACTGCGCCGACGACTCTGACCTCTGAGTCGTCGCCCAACGGTTCCTCCAGCCCGCGACCGCCGCGCGCGTCCATACCGTCGACGTACACGTTGACGAGGCGCCGAAGCTCGCCCGTCTCGTCGAAGAGCAGGTTCTGCACCGGCAGCTGCCGCAATGCGTCGCCGACGGTTGCGGCTTCGAGCGCGAACCGTTTCTGCCCGCCTGCCTCCGCGGCGAGCACCGCAGGCAGGAGGACTACGGCCACGTCACACGCTTGCGGCTTCGACCGAGAGGATCGGCGGCAGATCGCGCGCGGCCTCGGTCCACTGCCCGCCCCCGCGCTCAGAGGTCCAGACCGACCCGCTCTGGGTTCCGAAGTACAGCCCGCCGCCGTCGTACGCAAGGCCCTCGCGGAGCACCGCCACCCAGGCACGATCGGGCAGTCCGTTCGAGACGAGCTCCCACGACGCGCCCCCGTCACCCGTGCGATACACGCCCAGCCGGCCCTCGGCGGTGAAGTGCTGCTCCTGCGACTGCTCGGGGATCACGTACGCGACGTCGGGATCGTCCGGGTCGAGGGCGAGCGGGAAGCCGAAGCTCGTCGGCAGGCCGTTGCCGTCCAGTCGCTCCCAGTTGTCGCCGCGATCGTCGGAGCGGTAGACGCCGCAGTGGTTCTGCTGCCACAGCCGCTCGGGACGCTTGGGATGGGCGAGCAGCTTGTGCACGCACTGGCCGACCTCCGGGTACGGATTCGGCATGAACTCGGCCGCGACGCTCTTGTTGATCGGCGTCCAGCTCTCTCCGCCGTCCTCGGACCTGAAGGACCCCGCCGCCGAGATGGCGACGTACATCGTGCCGTCGGTGAGCTGGATCGAGTGAGTGCACATCCCCCCGGCGCCGGGCTGCCAGCTCTCGCGGGTCGGATGCTCGAGCAGGCCGCGGTTGACCTCCCACGTCTTCCCGCCGTCGTCGGAGCGGAACAGGACGCCGGGATCGCCCCCGAGCCAGAGCTCCGAGGCGCGGCCGGGCTCCACGTGCCAGGTCGCGCTGAGCTTGAGCTCGCCGTCCTCGGGAAGGCCGAGCTCTTCGGCACGCTCCCAGTTCTTGCCGAGGTCCTCGGAGCGGTGGACGGTCGCGCCGTAGACGAAATTGTTCGTCGCCGCGTACAGCACCCCGTCACGTGGGTCCACCGCCGCGTGGAAGACCGACCACCCGGGAAGCAACGGCCCCTCGACCTCCCACTCCGTGCGGTCGTCGTCGCTGCGAAGGAGGAAGAGGCCTTTCCGGGTTCCGACGGGTAGGAGGACGCCCATCGGGAAGACGCTATCGCCTCGTGACGTTGTGAGCGAGAAGAACAGGAGGTGGGAAATGGCAAAGCTCCAGGCGAAGCAGCGAGAGTTCCTGGCCGAGAACCCGTTTGTGGGGACTGTCACGACTCTCCGCCCTGACGGCTCGCCGCACTCGACGGTCGTCTGGGTGGACGTCGAGGACGGCAAGGTCTCCTTCAACACGGCACGAGGGCGTGCGAAACCGAAGTATCTCGAGGGCGACCCACGCGCATCGCTCCTCGTCATCGATCCGAACGACCCCTACAAGTGGGTCGCAGTCAGCGGCCCGGTCGAGGTGACGGAGGAAGACGCCGACGCTCAGATCGACCGGCTGGCGAAGAAGTACATCGGCAAGGACGAATACCCGTGGCGCAACCCGCAAGAGCAGCGGGTCAAGGTCCTGATCGAGCCCGAAAAGGTGGACGCCAGCGGCTTCGACGAGTAGGTGAACCGTAAGATCGGCGGGTGAGTGTCGATCAGCCGGAGGTCGTTGCCGCAACCGAGCGCCTGCGCGCCGAGACGTCCGTCCCGGGCTTGCTCGGGACGGCGGCGCGGACCTTCGTCGAGCTCCTGGACGCGCCCGCCTGCACCATCTCGCGCGTCATCGGCGATCTGCTCGTCGACCTGATCCAGCACCGGCAGAGCGGAAACCAGGACCGGCTCGGCCACGGATACCTGATGTCGGATTACCCGCTCACCCGCGCCGTGATCGAGGAGCGGGAACCGCAGACCGTCTTCCTCGACGACCCGACCGCCGATCCCGCGGAGGCAGCTCTCCTACGCGAGCTCGGCTTCGGTTCGCTGCTGATGGCCGCTATCGAGGTACGCGACGGCGCATGGGGTCTGATCGAGGTCTACGGCGAGGAGGGCAGACAGTTCAACGACGAGGAGGTCGGGCTCGTTCGCGACCTGGCCGCCGAGGTCGGCGAGCTCCTGACACGGCTCGAGCAGCCGAGCCAGTAACCCATGCGCGTGACGATCTGCGACGTGGGGCCGCGGGACGGCCTGCAGAACGAGCCCGAGACGCTGGCTCCCGAGATACGCGCCGAGCTCGTCAACCGCCTTGCGGACGCCGGCCTTCCGCGCATCGAAGCCGCCAGCTTCGTTCGCGCGGACGCGGTGCCGCAGATGGCCGGCGCGGAGGAGGTGGTGGCGGCGATCGAGCGGCGTGCGGGAACCGACTACGCCGGGCTGGCGCTCAACGAGAAAGGGTACGAGCGTCTCGTCACATCGGGTCTCGACCGCGTGAACTTCACGCTCGCCGCGACGGAGAGCTTCAGCCAACGGAACGCGAACCAGTCGCTCGAGGAGGCCCAGGCGGCCGCGGAGCGCGTCCTCGAACGGTCGCAGCTGCCGGTCACGCTCACGATCAGCGTCGCATTCGGCTGTCCGTTCGAGGGTCGCGTCGATCCCGGTGTCGTCGCCGACATCGCCGGGCGTTTCTCACGCGCCGAGATCGTCCTTGCCGACACGATCGGGGTAGCGACACCGCGAGAGGTGCGCGCGCTCGTCGAGCGGACACGCGCCCCCGGTGTGCACTTCCACAACACACGGAATACCGGTTACGCGAACGCGGTCGCGGCGCTGGAGGCGGGGGCGACGTTGTTCGACGCGTCGTGCGGCGGGCTCGGCGGCTGTCCGTACGCGCCGCGCGCGACCGGGAACATCGCAACCGAAGATCTCGTCTACATCTTCGCGGGAGACGGGATCGAGACCGGAGTCGATCTCGACGCGCTCGTCGCGACGTCGGAATGGCTCGAAGGAGTCTTGGGCCGGCGGCTCGAAGGCCAGGTCTACCGCGCCGGCGCCTGGGCAGGTGCCTGAACGGCCCTACGGAACGATTCCAGCGCTAAGTTGATCTCCTCGTACTCGGTCTGCCAGTTCGAGACCGAGATGCGGATTGCGCGGCGGCCGTCCCAGTTGAGCAATGTGCGCTCGACGAGCTCGGCGAGCCCGCGGCGCCCAAGCGAGCCGTCACGCTGCCCATCTGCGTGCCGGTGACGAAGCCGATCGATGCATCGGCCGGCAAGCCGAGCAGGTCGCAGACCCACTCGCGCACGACCTGCTCGACGACCGACGCGGACGGCCCTCCGGCGACTCGAGGAAGTCGGACGCGAGCTCCGCAGTCCGTTGCAACAGCGCGCGGATATCCGTCACGTTTTCGACTCTACGCGCCGGATGATCTTCTCCGTCTCCAACTCGTCCAGCTCCTCGTCGGTGTAGCCAAGCTCGCGCAGGATCTCCGCGCTGTGCTCGCCCAGCCGCGGCGGCGGACGCCGGTGGACAAGGCGCTCGCCTTCGAACGAGAGCGGGAAGGCGACGGTCGGCTCCGGCATCGGCTGGATCAGGCCCAGTGCCGCCGTCTGTTCGTGCTCGGCCACCTGGGCGACGTCGTTGACCGGCGCAGCCGGGACGCCCGCCTGCTCGAGCTTATCGAGGAGGTCCTCCAGGGACTCGGGCGCGAGGCGCTCCTGGATCAGCGTGGCGAGCTCCTCCCGATGGCTCAGCCGGTCCGGATTCGTGGCGAAGCGCGGAGCGGCCGCGAGCTCGGAAAGCCCGAGCGCGTCGCACAGTCGTGTGAACAGGCGGTCGTTCCCGGCGGCGATCATCAACTCTCCGTCGCGGAGGCGGAACACCTGGTAGGGCGCGATCAGCGGAAACGCGGTCCCGTGCCGGCCGGGCACTTCGCCGCTCGCGAGGTACGCGGTCACCTGGTAGGGCAGCAGCCCGACGACCGTCTCGAACAGCGAGACGTCGACCGTGCGTCCGCCGCCCGCGTGCAGGGCAGCCAGAATCCCGAGCGCGGCCCACAGCCCGGTGGTCTGATCGACGATCGACGCGCCGACACGCACGCCCGGTCGATCGGGATCTCCGGTCACGCTCACGATCCCACCGAATGCCTGCAGCAGCGGGTCGTATCCCGGGCGCTCTCGCAGCGGCCCCAGCCGGCCGAACGCGCCGACGTCGCAGTACACGAGTCGGGGATTCCGTGCGCGCAGCTCATCGGCGCCGAACCCGAGCCGCTTCGCCGTTCCGGGACGGAGGCTCTGCAGGAAGACGTCCGCCGTGTCGGCCAGCCGCAAGAGCGCGTCGCGCCCCCGCTTGATGTCGAGCGCGAGCGACCGTTTGTCGAGGTTCGCCGCGTAGAACATCACGCTCGAGCCCTCCCAGAACGGCGGCCCCCAGGCGCGTGCCTCGTCGCCGCGCTCCGGGTGCTCGACCTTGACGACGTCCGCGCCGAGCGCCCCGAGGATCTCCGTACAGTAAGGCCCCGCCAGCGAGCTCGTCACGTCGACGACCCGCACTCCTTCGAGCGGCAGGAACCCTGTGGCCATACGCGCGCGACCATACGAGACGGACGACAGGTGACGCTCGCCTTCCTGCAGGGCCTCATCGACCTGCTGACCGGGTCGTTGTGGACGTACCCGCTCCTGCTCGGCATCTGCGCGGGCGATGCCGTGTTCCCCATCCTGCCGAGCGAGACGGCCGTGATCGTGTGCGGGCTGCAGGCGGCGCGCGGAGAGCTGTCGCTGGGTTGGGTGATTGCATTCGGCGCCGCGGGTGCGTTCGCCGGCGACAACACGTCCTACGCCGGAGGACGATGGATCGGCCACCCGCTCGTGGAGCGCTTCTTCAGCGGCGAGCGTGCGCAGGAGCGGCTCGACTGGGCAAAGCGCTTCCTGAGGCAGCGCGGAAGCTACGTGCTGATCGTCGCCCGTTTCGTGCCCGGTGGCCGCACGGCGACGACCTTCACATCCGGGCTGGTCCGCCTCCGCTGGCCCACGCGGTTTGCGCCGTACATCTTCGTGGCCGCCATCCTCTGGGCCGTCTACGGCGCGCTGCTCGGCTACCTCGGTGGACGCGCCTTCCGCGACCAGCCCATCTACGCGCTCCTGCTCGCGTTCGGCTTTGCCGCGCTGGTCGCTGGAACCGCTGAGCTCGTCCGCTGGCTGCGCCGTTCCCGGTAGCTACGGTGGCTGCATGAACCGTCTGGCCCAGGAGACGAGCCCCTACCTTCTGCGGCACGCGGACAACCCGGTCGCGTCGGCGTCGTCTTGCGACGCCGACCAGAGGAGGTCGTGCCGGCTTTGCCGGCGCGACCGTTTCGGTTTAGACGGATGAACCGACTAGCCGCCGAAACGAGCCCCTACCTTCTGCAGCACGCGGACAATCCGGTGGATTGGTACCCATGGGGCGAGGAGGCCCTGGCGCGGGCTCGAGAGGATGACAAGCCCATCCTCTTGTCTGTGGGTTACGCGGCCTGCCACTGGTGCCACGTAATGGAGCACGAGTCGTTCGAAGACGAGACGACGGCTGCGCTGATGAACGAGCACTTCGTCTGCGTCAAGGTCGATCGGGAAGAGCGGCCCGACGTCGACTCGGTCTACATGGACGCGGTCGTCTCGCTCACCGGTCACGGCGGCTGGCCGATGACCGTGTTCCTGACCCCCGACGGCGAGCCGTTCTTCGGCGGGACGTACTACCCGCCCGAGTCACGGCACGGGCTGCCCGGCTTCAGGCAGCTCCTGACCGCGGTCGCCGAGGCGTGGCGCGAGCGCCGGCCGGATATTCAGCGCGACGCAGGCGCGATCACGGAGAGTCTGCGGCGAACGGTGGAGCCCTCGCGCGAGCCGCTCACCTCCGCGCTGCTCGGCGACGCGGTCCGCGCCTTGCGGCAACAGTTCGATCTCGAGTGGGGCGGTTTCGGGCATACCCCGAAATTCCCGCCCGCGTCGGTCCTGGAGTTTCTCCTGCGACGCGGCGAGCTCGAAATGTCGGCGAAGACGCTCGACTCGATGGCGCTCGGTGGGATGTACGACCTCGTCGGCGGAGGCTTCCATCGCTATTCCGTCGACCGCGAGTGGCTCGTTCCGCACTTCGAGAAGATGCTGTACGACAACGCGCTGCTCGTCCCGGCCTATCTGCACGGCTGGCTCGTGACGAAGAAAGAGCGCTACAGGCAGGTTGCGGAGGAGACCCTCGACTACATGCTGCGTGAGCTGCGGCTGGCCGACGGCGGGTTCGCGTCCGCGCAGGACGCAGACACGGACGGCGTCGAGGGATTGACGTACACGTGGAGCGAGGACGATGACGTTCCGCGTGAGCTCCTTCGTCCGTTCGAGCACGGTCGTTTCATCATTCGCGGCGAGCTCGACCCCGAGACGCGGGCACGGCTCTTCGAGGAACGCGAGCAGCGAACGAAGCCGCTGCGCGACGACAAGGCGATCGCATCGTGGAACGGGCTCGCGCTCGCCGCGCTGGCGGAGGCCGGGCGCCGGCTCGAGCGCGTAGATCTCCTCGATGCGGCACGTGCATGCGCTGAGTTTCTCCTCGGCCCGCTCTCGACGGCCGACGGGCGGCTCTTCCGCACGTGGCGTCTGGGCCAGGCGAAGCACGCCGGGGTGCTCGAGGACTACGCCGACGTTGCGAACGGGCTCTACGAGCTGCATGTCGCGACGGGCGAGCTGCGGTGGCTGGACGAGTCCCGGCGTCTGGCGCTGCTGGCAATCGAGCTCTTCGCAGACGAACAGCGCGGGGGGTTTTTCCTCACTCCGACCGGCGGCGAGCAGCTCGTGAGCCGCAAGAAGGATTTCGACGACCATCCCACGCCGTCGGGAAACTCGATGCTGGCCTACGTCCTGCTTCGTCTTGCCCGGCTCTGGGGGGATCCGGAGCTCGAGCGGCAGGCGGTCGGCGTCTTTCGTTTCGTCGCGCGCCTTCTGCCGCAGGCGCCGTCCGCCTTCGGCTTCGCACTCTGCGCCCTTGACCTCCACTTCTCGCCGCCGCGTGAGATCGCGGTGGTCGGGCCGCCGGACGCGGAGGTTGCGCGCGCCGCGCTGGCAGCGTTCGATCCGAACGCCGTGGTGGCCTTCGGCCCGAGCGACGACGTTCCGCTGCTTCAGGGGAAGGATCTCGTCGACGGGCGCCCAGCGGTCTACGTCTGCGAGAACTTCGCCTGCCGGGAGCCCGTGACCGAGGCCGCCGCCCTTGTTCCGAGCTAGTGGCTCTGAGCCACAAAGTCGTATGACAGAGGAGGCGCTGCCGCGACTGTGACTTCCTAGCAGGTCGACAACCGCGGGGGCGCGCCCCCTCGCATGAGCAGACCGGCCTGGTGGGCGAAACCCTGCACTGAGTTCAACGGGGGCAGCGGACGACTCCCCTGGCGGAGAGTTGCCGCTTCGCAGGCGGCTGGCGCGCGAGCAGCTCGGGCACCGTCACGAGGCGCAGGCCGCGCCGACGCGCCGCACGTATGAGTGCGCGCGCGACCAGAGGCGTCGAGGGGTGAGGATCGTGCAGGAGCACGATCGCGCCTGCCTTCAGCTGTGGCTTGACCGCGCGAACAACCGCCCGCGGCCGGGCACCGACCCGCGAATCGCCGCCGTCGACGCTCCAGCGGACGTCGAGGAGCCTGAGCGATCGCACGATGCGATCCTGAGCTGCGGTCGCCTCCTCGTAGGGTGGTCGGAACACACGGGGCACCGAGCCGACGGTTCGGCCGATGATCCGCTGCGTGCGTTCGAGCTCGGATCGGACCGCGCCCGGTGCGAGCCCGCCGAGGTGGGGATGACTCCACGTGTGGTTGCCCAGAACTCCGACCCGGGTTGCCGCCCGCACTGCGCTCGGCCAGATGCCGACACGGCTGCCGACCACGAAGAACGTCGCGCGCGCGTGCTCCTGCCGCAGCACGCGGACGAGCCGAAGCGTGTACGGGCTCGGCCCGTCGTCGAACGTCAGAGCGACGTTGCGTCCGCGCAGACCGGCGCAGTAGACGGGCTTGGCCGCGTACGTCAGCCGCTGAATCGTCGGCAGCTCGGAGATCGGGGGGAGCGCGAGCGCGCCCGCGAGCACGACGCCGACGAGGATCACTACGAGATCTCGCGGACCTCGGCGTCAGGGATCGCCTGGATGAGCGCCTCGGTCCCGACGGGAAAGACGGCGTGCGGCGTGCCGCCCGCGCACCAGATGGTCTCGAACCGGCGGAGGGATGCATCCACGACCGTGCGCACCGGCCGGCCGTGGCCGACGGGTGGCACGCCTCCGATCGCGAAGCCGGTCGCCTCCCGCACCTCGTCGCCCCGAGCCTGCCGGACGTTCGCGCCGAGCTTGGCCAGGTCGACGCGCCGGTCGCCGGCGCACAAGCACAGGAGCGGCCCGGCATCGTCCACGAAGACGAGCGACTTCACGATCTGGCCAACCTCGACGCCCACCGCCGCCGCAGCCTCGGCCGCGGTCCGCGTCGAGTCCGAGAGCTCACGCACTTCGGCGTCGAGGCCGAGCTCGCCCAGACGGTCCTGGACCCGTTGGGCGGTTGGGTGCAAGGCCATTGGGGTCTTTTCCCCCCTTCTCGGTTCCCTTGCGTTCTGACTCCGATTCCATTGAGCCTTAGGGTATGTCGTCCTTGCCCCTGCTCGAAGTCGACAACGTCACGAAGCGTTTCGGCGGCATCGTCGCGCTCGACGGCGTCTCCTTCGACGCCGAGCCCGGCGAGATCGTCGGCCTCATCGGTCCGAACGGCGCCGGCAAGACAACCGCCTTCAACATCATCACGCGGCTGTACGCGCCGGACGAGGGCGACGTGCACTTCGAGGGCGAGAGCCTGCTGAGCACATCGCCGAGCGGCGTGATCCGGCGCGGCATCGCGCGCACATTTCAGAACGTCGAGCTCTTTCGCGGGATGTCGGTGCTCGACAACGTCCGGGTCGGCGCTCACGCACGCCGGGGCGAGCAGAGTCCCGAGGACGTCCTGTTCTACGTCAACCTCCATTCCTTCCGCCACCGCGCCGCGTCGGGACTGTCGTACGGGACGCAGAAACGGGTCGAGCTCGCCCGTGCCCTCGTCTCCGGCCCGCGGCTCCTGCTCCTCGACGAGCCGGCCGGCGGGCTCAGCCATCAGGAGGTCGATCAGCTCGGCACGTTCATCAGACGGCTGCGCGACGACTACGAGCTGACGGTGCTGCTCGTCGAGCACCACATGGGTCTGGTCATGGGCGTCGCCGACCGCGTCCACGTGCTCGACTTCGGGAAGAAGATCGCAGAGGGTGCGCCCGCCGACGTGCAGGCGAACAAGGCCGTGATCGAGGCGTACCTGGGGGCGGAAAGCACGCCGATGCACAAAGAGGTGATCCAGGCGTACCTCGGAGAGGAACGTTGAGCTTGCTCGAGGTGAAGAACGTCGACGCCCGCTACGGCCCGGTCAAGGCGTTGCACGGCGTGAGCCTCGAGGTGGGCGAAGGCGAGCTCGTCGCCGTCATGGGTGCGAACGGAGCCGGGAAGACCACGACGCTCCGCGCAATCTCCGGGACCGTACGGCGCACCGGAGAGGTGGTGTTCGCGGGCGAAAAGCTGCCGCGTCGTCCCGATGTGACGGCGCGCGCCGGAATCGCGCACGTTCCCGAGGGCCGAGGAACCTTCACCGAGCTCTCCGTCTGGGACAACCTCCGCCTCGGCGCGTACACGCGTCGGGGCAGGTCGAAGGAGGACGCGCAGCGCGTCTTCGACTTCTTCCCGGTGCTCGGGGAGCGCAGGAATCAGCAGGCGGGAACGCTGTCCGGAGGTGAGCAGCAGATGCTCGCGCTCGGCCGCGCGATGATGGCGCGACCGAAGCTGCTCCTCCTCGACGAGCCGTCCCTCGGGCTCGCCCCCCTGCTCGTCAGGGAGATCTTCGAGGCGCTCGAGCGGATGAAAGGCGAGACCGGAATGTCGGTCCTCGTCGTCGAGCAGAACGCCAACCTCGCGCTCGCGCACGCGTCGCGCGCGTATGTCCTCGAGGTCGGCCGCATCGTCGTCACGGGCACGAGCGACGAGTTGGGCAAGAACGAAGCCGTTCGCAAGTCGTACCTCGGTTACTGATGCCTCTCGCCGCCTTCACGTGGACGGAGTTCGCGCAGCAGATCGCCGCCGGCATCCGCGAGGGCGCCATCTACGCAGGACTCGCGCTCGCGCTCGTGATCATCTATCGCTCCACGCGCGTCATCAACTTCGCGCAGGGAGAGATGGCGACCTTCACGACGTTCGTCGCGTGGTCGCTGATGAATCACGGGCTCTCCTTCTGGGTGGCCTTTCCGATCGTGCTGGCGATCGCGTTCGCCGGCGGAATCACGATCGAGACCGTGCTCATCCGCCCGATCGAGAATGCGAACGTGCTGACGATCGTGATCGTCACGCTGGGCCTCGCGCTGCTCATCAACGGGCTGACGAGCCTCATCTGGGGCGGTGGCAACCGGCAGTTCCACGGGCCGTTCTCGACACGCACGATCGACGTGGGCGGCGTGCCGATCAGCGTGCAGGACATCGGCATCGTCGTGGTGTCGCTCGCGCTCGTCGTGCTTCTGGGGCTGTTCTTCCGCTTCACCAAGCTCGGGCTCGCGCTGCGCGCATCGGCGGTGAACCCGGATTCCTCGCGGCTCGTCGGCGTGCGCGTCGGCTGGATGCTCGCGCTCGGCTGGGGCATCGCGGCCGTCCTCGGTGCGGTCGCCGGGATGATGATCGCGCCCGTCGTCTTCCTCGATCCCAACATGATGCAGACGATCCTGCTGTACGCCTTCGCTGCGGCCGTGCTCGGAGGCCTCGACAGTCCGGTCGGCGCGGTGGTCGGGGGGATCCTGCTCGGCGTGACGATCACGCTGCTCGGGCGCTACGTCGGGTTCATCGGATCGACGCTGAAGCTGCCGGCTGCGCTGCTGCTGATTCTCCTCTTGCTGCTCGTGCGTCCGGGCGGCCTCTTCGGACGGGTCGCGGTGAGACGCGTATGAAGCTGAAGCTCGGGCTCGAGATCTTCGGCTTCCTGGTGCTGGCGGCAATCGTCGCCGTCATCCCGCGCTTCATCGGCGACTTCACCGCCTATGAGTTCGCGATCGTCGGCATGTACTTCATCACGCTCCTCGGCCTGTCCATCCTGACCGGCTACAGCGGGCAGATCTCGCTCGGCCACGGCGCATTCATGGCGGTCGGGGGCTACACGACCGCGATCCTGACGGTCGACGGGATCTACGGACATCAGATGCGCTCCCTCTGGACGATCCCGATCGCCGGTGTCGTGGCCGGCCTCGCGGGGCTGCTGGTCGGAATCCCTGCGCTTCGCCTGTCCGGCCTCTACCTTGCGCTGATCACCTTCGGAATCGCCGTCTCGTTCCCGCAACTCCCGAAGAAATGGGACCACTTCTTCGGGGGAACCACCGGCAAGGTGCTGAACATTCTCAAGCCGCCGTTCGGGCTCGATACGACGGCGAACAACTGGCTGTACTACCTGACCTGGGGCATCGCGCTCGTGCTGCTCGTCGCCGCGTGGGCGCTCTTGCGCGGCAAACCGGGGCGCGCACTGCAGGCGATCCGCGACAGCGAGGTCGCTGCGGCGTCGTCGGGCGTGAACCTGGCGACGTACAAGACGCTCGCCTTCGGCATCTCGGCCTTTTACGCGGGAGTGGCCGGCTCGCTCTACGTCATCTCGAGGGCGTACATGAATCCGGACGTCTTTCCGATCATCCTGTCCGTCTACCTCGTCGCGGCACTCGCCGTCGGTGGACTCAACTCCCCCGTGGGGCTGATCGCGGGCGCGGCTCTCATCTACGTCCTCCAGAACCGCGCGGACGACGTCACGCGCTGGCTCAACCATCTCCCGGCGCTGGACCTCGACCCGAAGCGTCCCGGTGTTCCCAGCGTCGTCTTCGGCGTAGTGCTGATCGTCGTGATGCTGATCCTGCCGACCGGCGTCGGAGGCCTCTTGCGCCGCCTGTTTGGGCCTCTAACAAGCCGGTTGTACAGTAGGTCCTAGTGCCAGTGAGGGCCGTTCTCCTCTGCGCTCTGGGCGCGGGTGTCATCGCTGCAGCGGCGGGCGCACGCCCGCTGGCAACACCGGGCGTGACCGCGAACGAGATCCATCTCGGCTCGAGCGTGCCGCTGAGCGGCGAGGCCGCGATCGCAGGGAACGTCGCGCGGGGGATCGACGCCTACTTCGAGTACGTCAACGACAAAGGCGGCGTGTTCGGCCGCAAGCTCAAGTTCACCTACCTCGACGACGGCTACGACCCGGGGCGGGCCGTCAACAACACGATCCGGCTCGTGCAACAGGAGCAGGTGTTCGCGATGTTCTCGTCGCTCGGAACGAACAACAATCTCGCGGTACGCAAGCTGCTCAACGACGCCAAGGTTCCCCAGCTCTTCGTCTCGTCCGGTGCGTCGACGTTCGGGCGCGACTACAAGAAGTACCCCTGGACGATCGGCTACATCCCGCCCTTGCGCCGCGGACTCGGTGGGAAGGCGAAGTCCATCGTCGCGAAGGTCGGCTACGACCCGACGTCGGCCGACGTCCAGCCGCAGGTGACGCAGCTCAAGGCATCGAAGGCCAACGTCTTCATGATCTTCGCGTTCGGCAAGTTCTCGCTGCAGGCCTTCAACGCGGTGTCGCGTCTCGGCTGGAAGCCGCAGATCTTCGTCAATGACGTCTCTTCCGCCTCGGCGCTGATGGCGATCGTCCCGCAGAAGGCGGCGAACGGGTCGATCTCGATCGTGTTCGGCAAGGATCCGGCCGCGCCGATCTGGAAGAACGACAAGGGCATCAAGCTCTTCCAATCGATCCTGAAGAAGTACGGCAGCGACATCGGCCCGCGTGACCTGCAGGACGGCTACTACACCGCCGGAATGGCGACGGCATACACGCTGGTGGACACGCTCAAGAAAGCCGGCCGGAATCTGACGCGCGAGAGCGTCATGCGCGCCGCGACGCATCTGACGGAGAAGGGGAACCCCTTCGTCCTGCCGGGAATCGTCATTCACACGACTCCCAGCAGCCGCTTCCCAGTCACGCAGGTGCGGCTTCAGCGCTGGTCGAACAAAGCCTGGCGTCCGTTCGGGAGGCTCATCTCGGCGAAGCCGATCAACGCCTAAGACAAGGTTCCGGCTCGAACGGCCCGGCTGCGGCCGGCGTTAACGTTGCGCTCATCTTGCGCCGATACCGTTGGTGAAGTGTTGCGGCGCACACAGAACGGCCTCTTCGACGAGCTTGCGCTGCGTGAGCTCGGGACTCTGCGGCGCGGCTACGCGGTCGGGCTCGGCCTGCTCGTGGTGGTCGGCGTCGCGATCGGGGCGACGCGGATCGGCCGCGGCAACATGAGCAGCGCCATGACGATCCTCACGCATGCACGGCCAGGCTGGCTTCTCGTCGCCGCGGTGTGCTTTGCGGTTGCATTGCTCTCATCGGCAGCAGCCTGGCGTGCGGGTCTTCGAGCGTGCGGTGGCGGCGCGTGCTTCACGCAGGTATCGGCACGGTACGCGATCGGCTCACTCGTCAACGCCGTCGCTCCGGCGCATCTAGGAGCAGCGGTTCGGCTTGGTCTCCTGTCGCGCACGTTGCCCGGCGAGGATCGGCTTTGGCGGGCCGGAGGCGTCGGCGCATCTGTCGCTGCGGCGCGGACGCTCGCCCTCGCGGTACTGGTCGTGGCCGCCGCCAGCGTGGGGAGAGTTCCACTGTGGCCGGCCCCGCTCCTCGCATCCGCCGTTCTCTGCGTGCTCATCGTGTGCACGCGCATCAGCGAAAGGGCCGCAGGCCGTCTCGGCAGCCTCTTGCAGATCTTTCGGAGCTGCTCGCGTTCGCCGCACGAAGGCGCGAGTCTCGTTGCGTGGATCGTGTGCTCGTTCGCCGCGCGTCTCGCAGCCGCCTCTGCGGTCGGGATCGCGCTTGGCGTACCTCGGTCATTCTGGGTAGCTCTCGTTTTACTGGCCGCGATCGCGCTCTCCGGCGTCCTTCCGCTGACGCCGGGGAACTTCGGGGCGGGTGCCGGCGCGGCCACCCTCGCCTTGCACGGGGTCGGAGTTGGTGTCGCCTCCTCTCTAGCGCTCGGGCTCGCCTTTCAGGCCGCCGAGACATTCGTCGGAATGACGCTCGGTCTCGCCGGAGCTGCGGTGCTCGCGACACCGGGAACGCGTGTGCGCCGCTGGTCCTTCGCAGTCGCCGGAGGAGCCGCCGTCCTCATGGCAGCCACGCTCGGGATCGCATCCGTCGGTCTCTTCTAACGATCCGCAGCCTCGACCCCGCGGCGTAAGCTCCGGTCGATGGAGCCCTTCGACCGGCCGCTCGACGAGCTGTGTGCGGAGGCGCGTGCGCTTCGCGACGAAGGCCACGGAAGGCTGGTCACCTACTCGCCGAAGGTCTTCATCCCGCTCACGAAGCTCTGCCGCGACGTCTGTCACTACTGCGCGTTCGCGCGTCCGCCGCGGCGCGGCGAGCGCGCGTACATGACGATCGACGAGGTCCTCGACGTCGCGCGCGCAGGAGCGGCAGCAGGCTGCCGCGAGGCGCTCTTCACGCTCGGCGACAAGCCGGAGCTGCGCTATCGCGTCGCGCGCGAGGAGCTCGCCGACCTCGGCTGCGAGACAACGCTCCAGTACCTCGCGCGCGCGGCCGAGGCGGTCCTCCACGAGACCGGCCTGCTGCCGCACCTGAACCCGGGCGTGATGGCTCGCGAGGATCTCCGCGAGCTGCGCCCGTTGAGCGCGTCGATGGGCTTGATGCTGGAGACGACCTCCGAGCGGTTGTCCCTACGCGGCGGTCCGCATTTCGGCTCGCCCGACAAGCTTCCGGCCGGGCGTCTCGCCACGATCGCCGCCGCGGGCGAGGAGGGCGTCCCGTTCACGACCGGGATCCTGATCGGCATCGGCGAGACGCGTGCGGAACGGATCGAGGCGCTCGTTGCGATCCGCAGGCTCGCCGAGCGCTACGGACACGTGCAGGAGGTGATCGTCCAGAACTTCCGCGCCAAGGCGGGCACGCGCATGGCGGACGCGCCGGAGCCGGCGCTCGACGAGCTGCTGTGGACGATTGCGGTTGCGCGCATCCTGCTCGGACCGCGCGTGCACCTGCAGGCACCGCCGAACCTCTCGTACGGCGACTTCCCGCGCCTGCTCGACGCCGGGATCGACGACTGGGGCGGCGTCTCGCCCGTCACGATCGACCACGTGAACCCGGAAGCGCCGTGGCCGGACCTCGAGCGGCTGCGCAACGCGACCGAAGGCCGCGGCCTGGAGCTCGCGCCGCGCCTGCCCGTCTATCCGGAGTGGATCTCGGGCCGCTGGCTCGACCCGCGCGTGCTGCCGGCGGTCCTGCGCGCGTCCGATTCTCTGGGCCTCGCACGGGAGGACCAATGGTCACCCGGGGAGGACGTGCCGGTCCCATTCGTTCCGTGCGACGCCCTCCCACTCGACACACGTGACGAGCTAGGCGAAGAAGAGATCGTCCGTCTGTTCCGCGCGCGCGGGCGCGAGCGCGACCGTGTCTTCGCCGCGGCCGACCTGCTCAGGCGGGAGGTCTGCGGCGATGAGGTGAGCTACGTCGTCACCCGCAACATCCAATACACCAACGTCTGCTACTTCCGCTGCGGCTTCTGCGCCTTCTCGAAGGGGAAGCTCGCGGCGAACCTACGCGGCGCGCCGTACCTCGTGCCGCACGAGGAGATCGTCCGCCGCTGCGAGGAGGCCTGGGAGCGAGGCGCCACCGAGGTCTGCCTTCAGGGCGGCATCCATCCCGCCTTCACCGGGGACTACTACCTGTCCGTCGTGCGGGCGATCAAGGACGCCGTCCCCGAGCTCCACGTGCACGCGTTCTCCGCGCTCGAGATCTGGCAAGGCGCCGCGACCGTCGGCGCACCGCTCGAGGACTACCTCGTCGACCTGCGCGACGCGGGGCTCGGCTCGCTCCCCGGGACCGCCGCCGAGGTCCTCGACGACGAGGTGCGCCGCGTCATCTGTCCCGACAAGGTGACGACCGCTCAGTGGCTCGAGGTGCACGACACCGCGCACCGAGTCGGGCTGCGCTCGAACGTGACGATGATGTTCGGTCACATCGACGGGCCACGAAACTGGGCGCGCCACTTGCTACACGCGCGTGAACAACAGCGGCGAAGCGGTGGCTTCACGGAGTTCGTCCCGCTGCCGTTCGTGCATATGGAGGCGCCGATGTGGCTGCGCGGCCAGGCACGACCGGGCCCGACGTTCGGCGAGACGCTGCTCGTTCATGCCGTCGCCCGGCTTGCGCTCCATCCGTGGATCACGAACGTGCAGGTCTCCTGGGTCAAGCTCGGGCCGGAGGGCGTCGGGGCGGCACTGCGGGCGGGCGTCAACGACCTCGGCGGGACGTTGATGAACGAGTCGATCTCGCGCTCTGCGGGGGCAGAGCACGGCCAGGAGTTTCCGCCGGAGCGGATGGAGGACCTGATCCAGTCGCTCGGGCGTGTTCCGCGGCAGCGCACCACCCTCTACGGCGACGCTCCGCAGGAGCGCCGGCGCGCGTCTTTCGGCGCGGCTCCGTTGGTGGAGCCGTGGAATCCGCCCGTGAAGGACGCACGCCTCGTCGCTCCTCCGCGCCTCGTGCGTCCGGGTTTCGCTAGCGCTCGAAGCTGAGCAGGTCGTCGATCGATTCTCGGCGGCGGATCAACTCCGCCTGCCCGCCGGCGACCAGGACTGCCGCCGGACGCGGCACGCCGTTGTAGTTCGACGCCATCCCAAGGGTGTACGCGCCGGTGGCGGGGACGGCAAGGAGGTCGTTCCGTTGCGGCACCGGCAGCTTGACCGCGTCGATGAGCACGTCTCCGGACTCGCAGTGCTTGCCCGCGATCCGATACGTCCCCGCGGCAGGATCGTCGGCGCGGTTCGCGAGCAACGCCTCGTATCGTGACCCGTAGAGCTGGGGACGCGGATTGTCGGACATGCCGCCGTCGATCGCGGCGTACGCGACTCCGGCCGTGGCCTTGACGACGCCGACCCGATAGAGCGTGATGCCCGCGCGACCGATCAGGGAGCGCCCGGGCTCGAGAATCAGGCTCGCCGGCTCGGACCAGCGCTCGCGGAGGCGCCCGACGACCGCGCGCGCGAACTCTTCCGCCTCGGGAAATGTCTCTGCGAGGGTTTGCCTCACCCCAAGTCCGCCGCCGAGGTCGAAGATCTGCGGCGTCCAGCCGAGCTCTTCCTGGCAACGGACGGCGAGCTCGACGAGGCGGTCGACGGCGACCAGGCTCTCGTCCGCGCGCGACAGCTGCGAGCCGATGTGGGCATGGAGACCGGCCACGTCGAGTCCCGCCGCGCGTGCCGACCGCACCGCCTCGAGCGCGTCGTCGGGAGCGAGCCCGAACTTGGACTCAGCATGGGCGGTCTGGATCGACCGGTGCGTCTCGGCCTCGATTCCGGGAGTCAGCCGAACGAGCACGCGCTGAGCGCCCGCGCTCGCAGCACGCGGAATTTCGTCGAGCGCGTCGAGAACGACGAGGGCACCCGCGGCGGCAGCCGCGCTGAGCTCCTCGTCGGACTTGTTGTTGCCGTGGAAGACGAGCCGCTCAGCCGGCACCGCTGCGCGGAGCGCGAATTCGAGCTCGCCTCGCGTCGAGACGTCGGCGCCGAGCCCCTCGGCGGCAAGGAGCTTCAGCAGCGCGACGTTGGGAAACGCCTTCGTCCCGTACACGACCAGTGCTTGCGGGTCCACGCGCGCGTACGCGCGCGCGTGCGCGAGGACCGTGGCCCGGCAGTAGACGACGAGTGGCGTGCCGAACTCGTCGGCGAGCGCGGACGCACGCATTCCGCCGACGACGAGCTCGCCGTTCTCGACGGCGGCCGTGTCGGGGAAGAGCTCGATCAGCCGAGATCCTAGTCGCTCCACCAGCCCTGCTCGACCTCTGCGTCTCCCGACCCGGTCCTCGGCGCCCCGATCACGATCAGCTCGGCTCCCTCCGCGCCGGCCTCGTAGCCCCGCATCGCCTCTTTCGACACGCGGACGGCAGTAAACGGCTTCATCTCGACGATCTCGTCGTCCACCTTCATCCGTGCACTCCCGTTGACGAGGATGTACACCTCTTCCTGCGTCTTGTGGGTATGCCCCCACGGAACCCGCCAGCCGGGGCCGATCTTGAGGTAGGAGACGCCGCAATGCTCGCACCCGAGCGGAACCTTCGCGCTCCGAAATTCGAGGTCGTTCTCGTCGAGCCCGAACTTCACGCCCTGGTTCTCGACCTCTTTCAGGTTCTGCACGGTGTGTCCGGCCATCGCTCCTCCTTCGACAGGGTGACGGAACGCTAACCCCTTGCTACAGTCAAAGAGACGATGAAGGAGCTGCTTCTCTAGGGAAAGGGAGCCCCGCGGCGAACGCCGCGCCAGCTCCCGACGGCCTCTCGATCGAGAGGCTTTTTCGTTTCAGAGGACGGTCATGGACAGGTACGACCCGCAGACAATCGAGTCGAAATGGCAACGGGCGTGGGAGGAGGCCCGGGCCTTCAACACGCCCAACAGCGACTCCGGCGGCGGACGCGATTTCTACCTGCTCGAGATGCTTCCCTATCCGTCGGGGACGCTGCACGTCGGCCAGGTGCGGAACTACACCCAGGGCGACGTCCTCACCCACTTTCACCGTCGAAACGGCCGCCGCGTCATGCGGCCGATGGGATACGACTCGTTCGGCCTGAACGCGGAGAACGCAGCGATCAGGGAGGGCGGTCATCCCGGCCTCATCATCGAGCAGAACATCCGGTCGATCCGCGCCCAGATGAAGAGGATGGGGTGGGCGATCGACTGGGACCGCGAGATCGCCAGCCACGAGCCCGAGTACTACCGCTGGACGCAGTGGCTCTTCCTGCAGTTCCTGAAGGCCGGCCAGGCGTTTCGCAAGGAGGCGCCGGTGAAGTGGTGTCCGAAGGATCAGACCGTCCTGGCCAACGAGCAGGTCATCGACGGGCGCTGCGAGCGCTGCGGGACCGAGGTCGAGGCGAAGCTCCTGGAGCAGTGGTTCTTTCGCTACACCTCGTACGCGGACGAGCTGCTCGACGAGATGGAGTTGCTGGAGTCCTGGCCTGAGCGCGTGCTCGCCATGCAGCGGAACTGGATCGGGCGCTCGGAGGGCGCGGAGATCCTGTTTCGGATCGAAGAGCTCGACATCGACATCCCGGTCTTCACCACGCGAGCCGACACGCTCTTCGGCGCGACGTTCTTCGTGCTCGCCCCGGAGCATCTGCTCGTGCCGAAGCTCGTGGCGGGAACGGCCCAGGAGGCCGAGGTGCTCGACTACGTCCGCCGCTCGGCCGCACGCACGTTTGCCGAGCGGGAGGAGAAGGAGAAGGACGGTGTCTCGACTGGTCGCTTCGCGACGAATCCCGTCAACGACGCGCGCCTGCCGATCTGGGTCGCCGACTACGTCCTGATGGAGTACGGCTCCGGCGCGATCATGGCAGTCCCGGCTCACGACGACCGCGACTACGAGTTCGCGCGCAAGTACGACCTGCCGGTCAAGCCGGTCGTCGTTCCGGTCGACGGCAGCGAGCCTGAGTTGCCGTACGTCGCGAAGTCGGACGAAGCGAAGCTCGCGGACTCCGCGCAGTTCTCCGGCCTGCCGGCGCCGGAGGGCGCAAGGCAGATCGTGGCGTCGCTCGGTGACCGAGGCCGCGGCCGCCCGGCTGTCAGCTATCGCCTACGCGACTGGCTCATCTCGCGTCAACGCTACTGGGGCTGTCCCATTCCCGTCGTTCACTGCGAGCGCTGCGGCATCGTGGCGGTTCCGGAGGAGGAGCTGCCGGTGCTGCTCCCCCAGATCGAGGACTACACGCCGAAGGGCAAGTCCCCACTCGCGGCCGCCGAGGACTGGATCCGCGTTCCGTGTCCGAGCTGCGGCGGGGAAGGGCGGCGCGAAGCCGACACGATGGACACCTTCGTCGACTCGTCCTGGTACTTCCTCCGCTACTGCGATCCGCACAACGGAGAGGCGCCGTTCGGCCGCGAGGCAATCGACGAGTGGCTTCCGGTCGACGAGTACATCGGCGGCGTTGAGCACGCGACCATGCATCTGCTCTACGCGCGCTACTTCATCAAGGTTCTCAACGACCTCGGCCTGGTCGGATTCCGTGAGCCGTTCGCGCGCCTGTTCAACCACGGCTGGGTCGACATGGGCGGAGCGAAGATGTCGAAGTCCAAGGGCAACGTGGTCAGCCCCGACGACTTCATACGCGAGTTCGGCGCCGATGCCCTGCGCCTGTACATCCTGTTCATCGGGCCTGCGGACGCGCGCGTGGACTGGCAGCCCACCGGCCTCGAAGGGATGTCGCGGTTCCTGCGCCGGCTCTGGCGCGTGGCGCTGGAGGTGGCCGCGTTGCCGGACACCCCTGCCGAAGGGGTCTTGGCGCACAAGGCACACGAGACGATCGTCAAGGTGACTGACGACCTCGGCCGCCGCTACGCCTACAACACCGCCATCGCGGCCGTGATGGAGCTGGTCAACGAGATCGCGCGTGATCCGCGGGCGCCCGGGGCACGGTTCGCGGTCGAGACGGCCGTCTCCTTGATCCAGCCGTCGGCCCCGCACATCGCGGAAGAGCTGTGGGAACGGCTCGGGCATTCGCGTTTGTGGGAAGCCTCGTGGCCCGTTGCCGACCCGGCGATGTTGGAGCGGGAGACCTTCGAGCTCGTCGTCCAAGTGAACGGGAAGGTGCGGGACCGGCTGCAGGTTCCCGCCGATCTGCCGGAGGAGGAGCTCGTCGCGCGCGCGAAGGAGTCGCCGAAGGTGCAGGCGCATCTCGACGGCGGCAAGATCCGACAGACAATCGTCGTTCCGCGCAAGCTCGTCAATCTGGTCGTCGGTTAGCGCTCCTTCGGCACGAAGTCGTCACGGACACGTGACGATTTCGTTGTCACCATTGGCGACATGCCCGAGATTGCTCTGGACCGCCGCCGCATCGTTGCGGCAACCGTTGCGCTCTTGCTCGTGCTCGCGATTGGTGGACGGCTTCTGTTGCGCCCGGGACGGGCTTCCGTACCCCCGCCGGTGCGCGTCGCAGCGCCGGCGCAGACCACTGCGGCCTCCCGGCTGTTCGTCCACGTCGTCGGTGCTGTTCGCCGTCCGGGTCTCTACCGGCTGCCGGCGGGCTCGCGCGTCGCCGACGCGGTCACGCGTGCCGGAGGAGCGACGCGCAAAGCGCAGCTCGAGCTCGTCAACCTGGCGGCACGGATCTCCGACGGCGAGCAGGTCGTCGTTCCGCGGCGCGGCGCGGCTGCCGCGGCCGGGAGTGCGGGCGGGGCGGCTGCGACGACCGGACCCGTTCATCTCAACACCGCAACGCTTGAGCAGCTCGACGCGCTGCCCGGTGTCGGTCCCGTCACGGCGCAGAAGATCCTCGACTACCGGCAGAAGCACGGTGCGTTCGGATCGGTCGACGAGCTGGACGCGATCCCCGGCATCGGCCCCGCCCGGCTCGAGCAGGTCCGCGACCTGGTGGCGCCGTGATCCCGATCCTCCTCCGGCGGTATCCCCAGGCACTGGCGGGCGCACTCTGCGTTGGCCTTGCGAGCGCAAATGCGGTTCGCGCGGGAAGCGAGGCGGTCTTGCTGCTCGCCGTCGGGGTCGCCCTGGCCTCGATCGTCGTCGACGCGCCCGCCCGGCTTGTCCTGCTCGGCATCGCGCTGGCACTAACGGGCTGGTGGTGGGGGAGCGCGCGGCTGGACGCCCTCGACCTCAGCCCTCTCAGCTCCCGCGTCGACACGGCCGCCCGAGCCCGCGTCGTCGTCACGGCTCCCGTGCGGCTCAGTCGCTACGACATGCGTGCACCGGGAGTCGTCCTTCGCTTCGGCGACGTCCGTGCCCAGGAGCCGGTGCTGCTCGAGCTGCCGCGTGGGCGGGCACCGCCTCAAGGCGGACTCCTCGATGCACTCGGATACCTCACCTTGCCGCGCGGACCGAAGAACGGGTTCGACGAGCGGACGTGGCTGCGGCGCCACGGCGTCCATCTCGTTCTGCGTGTCGACCGCTGGCGGATCGTCGGACGCCGCGGCGGGCTCGGAGGCGTTGCCGACGCGCTGAGGCGACGGTTACAGCGTTCCGTCGCGCGTGGCTTGAGGGGTGAGCGAGCCGCGGTGCTCGAGGGCGTTGTCCTCGGTGAAGACACCGGGCTCTCGGACGAGCTTCGGCAGCGGTTTCGCGCCGCGGGGCTCTACCACCTTCTGGCCGTGTCCGGCCAGAATGTCGCGCTGGTCGCCGGCGGGGCGCTGCTCCTTGCCTGGCTGCTCGGCGTGCAGCGGCTGATTGCGGAAGTGGGCGCGCTCGCCGCGATCCTCGCGTACGTGCTGGCGGTCGGCGCACAGCCCTCCGTGGTTCGGGCGGGTGTTGCCGGCGCGCTCGGCTCCCTGGCCTGGCTCACCGCCCGGGCTGCGGATCGCTGGCACCTTCTCCTGGTCGGCGCGATCGTCCTGCTCGCCTGGAACCCATACGCCCTCCTCGAGGCCGGCTTCCAGCTCTCGTTTGCGGCCGTGATCGCGATCTTCGTGCTCGTGCCGCGGTTCGCCGGCTTCCTCGAGGGCTATCCGCTGGGGCCGCTGCGCCTCGTCGTCGCGGTGTCCGCCGCCTGCGGGCTGGCGACCGCGCCCATCGCGTGGCTGCAATTCCACTCGCTGCAGCTCCTCACCGTCCCGGCGAATGCGCTCGCCGCGCCGGCGGTCGTGCCGCTTCTGGGTCTAGCTCTTGCCGCAGCCGCGGTTGCGCCGTTCTCGGGCAGCGCCGCGGCCGCGTTGGCGTGGCTGAACGGGTGGTGCGCCGCGTACCTCGTGGCGGTCGCGCGCGTCGTCGGCGGCCTCCCGATCGCGCAGATCCGCTCGACCCGCGCGCTCCTGTTTCTGCTTGGCGGCGCGCTCCTCCTCGCTGCCTATGCTTCCTCTCGGTGGGAATGGGGATCAAAGATCGACACGACCTAGATCGGGATAAAGACGGCCGCGCGGGCGAAGCCCGCACGGCCTCTATGGGGCGCCGAGTCGGCGCCTGAGTGTCCCACGGTGGCGAACGAGCTCAAGCCCGTCTACCTCATCACCGGCGCGGATCGTCCGAAGATCCAGCGTGCCCTGCGGCGGCTTCGCGATCGCATCGGCGAGGATGCAGTGGAGCTGCTCTCCGCGCACGAGGCGGGCGGCGAGGATGCGGTCGCCGCGTCCAATTCGATGGGTCTGCTCGGCGGCGGCCGCCGGCTCGTGATCGTCGAGGACGTCGAACGCTGGAAGGCGGCCGACGTGAAAGCCGTTGCCGCGTACCTCGCGAGTCCCGCGCCGGACACCGTGCTTGCCCTCGTCGGCGCAGAGCTGAAGAAGGACTCCGCACTCGGGAAAGCCTGCGCGAAGGCCGGCGACGTGCTCGTGTTCGACGTCCCCAAGCGCCGGCTCCCGGACTGGGTGACGACGCAGTTCAAGGAGCGCGGCGTCGAGATCGACGCGGACGTAGCGCGGCTGCTCGTCGACATCGTCGGAGAGGATCCGGAGCAGCTTGCAACGGAGGTCGACAAGATCGCCACGTGGGCCGGAGAAGGCGCGGTCGGTGTCCGCGAGGTCGAGCAGCTTGCGACCGGCTGTGCGGAGATTCCCGGCTACGAGCTGACGGACGCCTGGGGTCGGCGGGATCTCGCCGCTGCTCTCGTCTCCTGCGAGACGCTCCTGGAGCGCTCGGGCGATCCCGTCTCGCGCACGGTTCCCGCGCTGGTGGGGCTGCTGGTCGGACACGTGGGACGCGTGCGCGACTGTCAGATCTTCGCCGACGAAGGCCTGAGCGCGCGCGAAGCGGCCGCGCGACTGAAACGGCATCCGTTCTACGTCGAGAAGCTGTACGCGCAGGCGCGCAATTACGAACCCGACGAGTTGCGCGCGGCGGTTGTACGGTTGGCGGCGCTCGACCACGCGGTCAAGGGTGGTTCCCGTTTGGCCGTCGATCTGGAGCTCGAGCGCGCCGTGATCGACATCACGCGATCGCGCGAGGCGGCTACCGCTTAGACGCCACGAGCCGGGCGGCCTGAGCCTTCCGCCGGGCGGCCGTGTTGCGATGCAGCGCGCCCCGGGAAGCCGCACGGTCGAGCCAGCGGACGAGCTCCCGATGCTCGGCGGCGACCCGGTTCTCGTCGCCGGACTGCACCGCCTGCTCGAGTCGCTTCGCCAGAGTCTTCGCCGTCGAGCGGTAGCGCAGATTCTCGAGCCGCTGGTTGGCGGCCGTGCGAACCCGCTTCTTCTGTTGCTGGATGTTCGGCATCGGCGTGAAAAGGCCCGCTGTCCGCGGGCGCGATGATGGTACCAAAGCGTCGCGGCGGCCAAGCGGCGCCGTTCTGCGCCCTCCCTATACTCGCCGCGTGGACGAGCGCTCCGGCCGCCGGCTCGCGAGGTCGACGGCGATCTTCTCGCTCGCCACCGGCGTCTCGCGGATCCTCGGTCTCGTCCGGGAGGTCGTCGCGGCGTACTACTTCGGCGCCGCAGGGAAGATCAACGCGTTCACGGTCGCGTTTCAGGTGCCGAATCTCGTGCGCGCGCTCGTCGCGGATGCGGCGCTGTCGTCCGCCTTCGTCCCGGTCTTCACCGAGTTGCTGGAGAAGGGCGACCGCCGCCGCGCGTGGCGGGTCGCATCGAGCCTCTTCTGGCTCGTCCTGCTCGTTCTCGGCGCACTGACGGCGCTCTTCATCCTGCTGGCCCCCTGGATCCTGCGGCCGTTCGGGGATCCCGGCGGCGATCGCGCGCTTGCGGTTGGTCTCTCGCGCGTGTTGTTCCCGATCGTCGCCCTTCTCGGGGTGTCGGGGATCGTGGTGGGGATCCTCAACAGCTACGAGCACTTCGCCGTGCCGGCGCTGACGCCCGTCTTCTGGAACGTCGCGATCATCGCGGGCCTCGTCATCGGCGTGCCGCGGGCCGAGTCGATCGACGCGAAGCTCTACGTCTACGCCGCCTCGATCGTGGTAGGGACCGTGATCCAGGTTCTGCTCCCGATGCCGTGGCTGCGCGGCCGTGACGATCGGCTGCGTGTGCTGATCGACTGGCACGATCCTGCGGTCTGGCGCGTGCTGCGGCTGATGGTTCCGGTAACGCTCGGCCTTGGCCTGATCAACTTCAACCTGGTCGTCGACTCCGCCTTCGCTTCACGACTGATCGATCCGACGCTCGCGCCGACGGCGATCGACAAGGCGTTCCGTCTCTACATGCTCCCGCAGGGGATGTTCTCCGTCGCGATCGCGACCGTCCTCTTCCCATCGCTTGCCCGACTTGCCGCGCGCGGCGACGAGGACGAGTTCCGCAGAACGCTCGGCCTCGGCGTGCGCCAGATCGCCTTTCTGCTCATTCCCGCAGGAGCGGTGAGTGCGGTCCTCGCCGAGCCGATCACGCGGATCATCTACCAGCGCGGCGAATTCGAGCCCGCGCAGACGCCCGTAGTGGCCGCTGCACTCGCGGCATTCTCGGCGGGGCTCTTCTTCAACGGGACGATGCTGCTGATGAACCGCGCCTTCTTCAGCCTGCAATCGAACTGGATTCCGACGTCGGTCGCGCTCGCCGATCTGGGCCTGAACGCGGCGCTGGACGCGGCCTTCTATCGCTTCGGCACCTGGGGCATTCCGCTGGCCACGTCGGTCGTGAACCTTGCCGGCAGCGCCGTCCTCCTCTTCCTGATGCGGCGCCGGCTGCGCCGGATCGAGCTCCGCGAGACCGTGGACTCGGTCCTCCGGATCGTCGTCGCGTCAGCGCTGCTCGCGGGCGTCTCCTACGGGATCTGGTACGGGCTCGATCGAGCGGCCGGGCGCTCGTTCGGCGCACAGCTCCTGTCGGTCGGGAGCGCGCTTGCAGCCGGTCTCGTCGTCTACCTCCTCGCCTGCCGGGCGCTGAGCGTTCGTGAGCTCGGGCCGTTGCTAGCGTTGCGAAGCCGTCTCAAGCGCGCCTGACCATGACTCAAGACCGAATCCGCAACTTTTCGATCATCGCCCACATCGACCATGGGAAGTCGACGCTTGCCGATCGCATCCTCGAGCTGACGCATGCGGTCTCGAGTCGCGATATGCGCGAGCAGGTGCTCGACTCGATGGAGCTTGAGCGCGAGCGCGGCATCACGATCAAGGCCCAAGCGGTGAGGGTCGAGTGGAAAGGCCACCAGCTCAACCTCATCGACACGCCCGGGCACGTCGACTTCACCTACGAGGTCTCGCGCTCGCTGCAAGCGTGCGAAGGAGCGCTCCTCGTCGTCGACGCCGCACAGGGAACGCAGGCCCAGACGCTTGCGAACGCGTATCTCGCGATCGAGAACGAGCTCGAGATCGTGCCGGTCGTCAACAAGATCGACCTGCCGCAGGCGGATCCCGACACTGCCGCCGGGGAGCTCGCCGACCTCGTCGGAGACGACGCGACGAACGTCTTGCGGATCTCCGCGAAGACGGGAGAAGGAGTGGAGGGCGTCCTCGACGCGATCGTCGAACGAGTGCCTCCGCCCGCGGGCGATCCCGACGCGCCGGCACGCGCGCTCATCTTCGACTCCTCCTACGACCAGTATCGCGGCGTCGTCGCGTTCGTACGCGTGGTGGACGGCCGCTTCTCGACGCGCCAGCGGCTCCGGGCGATGGCGCTGGGAACGCGCTTCGAGGCGGAGGAGCTCGGCTTCTTCTCGCCGACGCGGCGCGAGTCGGGCGTGCTCGAGGCCGGGGAGGTCGGTTACGTCATCACCGGGCTCAAGGACGTCTCCCGCCTTCGCGTCGGCGACACGATCACCTCCGAGGTGCGCTCCGCGGCAGAGCCCCTGCCGGGCTACAAGGACGTGAAGCCGATGGTGTTCGCGGGGCTCTTTCCGACCGACTCGGACGACTATCCCGAGCTCCGCGATGCACTCGAGAAGCTGAAGCTCAACGACGCGGCGCTCTTCTACGAGCCCGAGACCTCGCAGGCGCTCGGCTTCGGCTTTCGCTGCGGCTTCCTCGGCCTGCTGCACATGGAGATCGTGCGCGAGCGACTCGAGCGCGAGTCCGACCTCGACCTGCTCGTCACGGCGCCAAACGTGGCGTACCGCGTGAAGCCGCCTGACGGAGAGTGGCGCGAAGTCCACACGCCCGCCGACATGCCGAACGAGGTCGAGGAGGTCGAAGAGCCGTACATCAAGGCGTCGATCATCGTTCCGAAGGAGCACGTCGGAGCGGTGATGGAGCTGAACAACGACCGGCGCGGCCGCTTCGACCACCTCGAATATCTGTCGGAGGAGCGCGTGCACCTGACGTACGAGCTTCCGCTTGCCGAGATCGTGCTCGACTACTACGACCAGCTGAAGTCGCGCACGCGCGGATATGCGAGCTTCGATTACGACGTGATCGGCTTCCGGCCGGGCAAACTCGTACGCGTCGACGTCCTCGTCGCGGGTGAGCCCGTCGATGCGCTGTCGCTGATCATTCACCGCGACTCCGCGTACGATCGCGGCCGGGCGCTCGTCGAACGGCTCCGCGAGGAGATTCCGCGGCAGCATTTCGACGTCGCGATCCAGGCGGCGATCGGCGCGCGCGTGATTGCGCGCGAGACCGTCAAGGCGAGACGCAAGGACGTGCTCGCGAAGTGCTACGGCGGCGACATCACGCGCAAGCGCAAGCTGCTCGAGCGCCAGAAGGCCGGCAAGAAGCGAATGAAGCAAGTGGGGATGGTCGAGGTGCCGCAGGAGGCGTTTCTCGCGGTGCTCAATCTGAACGGGGAGAAGAAGTCGTGAGCGGCGGTGCGCGGCATCTCTACGTGCATCTCCCGTTCTGCGCACATCGCTGCGGCTACTGCGACTTCGTCACCGTGGTCGGTCGGAGCGGGCAACACGCCGGCTATGTCGATGCGCTGCTCGCCGAGTTGGAGCTGGAACGCCGATTGCTCGCGCGCGAGCCGGAGACGGTCTTTCTCGGCGGCGGCACGCCCACGTTCACCGAGCCGGTCGCCCTCGAGCGTTTGCTCGGAGCGTTGCCGCTCGCCGGTGAGGTGACCATCGAGGCAAACCCGGAGACCGTGAGCCAGGAGCTTGCGCGTTCGCTGCGACGCAGCGGCGTGAATCGCGTCTCCCTCGGGGTGCAGAGCTTCCGGCCCCATCTGCTTCAGGTGCTCGAGCGTGTTGCTCAGCCGGACACCGTCCGACGCGCGTTCTACCATCTTCGTGATGCCGGATTCGACAACATCTCCTTCGACCTCATCTACGGGATCCCCGGCCAGAGCTCCTCCGACCTGGAGGCGGACCTCGGTGAGGCCATCGAGCTCGGCCCCGAGCATCTCTCCTGTTACGAGCTCGAGGCGAAGCCGGGGACGCGCTTCACCCATGCCCACGGCGCCGAGCTGGAGCGCCAGGCGGACGCGATGGAGTCCTACTTCGAGCTCGTCGTCGCGCGACTGACCTCTGCCGGATACCGCTGGTACGAGACCGCGAACTTCTGCCTTGCGCCCGAGCACGCGGGCGACCGCGATCTCCGCGCGAGGCACAACCTTGCGTACTGGCTCGGACGGGACTACCTGGGACTCGGGGTGGGCGCGGTTTCGACAATCGAGGAACGCCGCTGGCGGAACACCCCGCGGCTCGCCGCGTACGTCGAGGCGCTGGCGCGCGGTGCAAGGCCCGCACGCGAGGTCGAGCCGCTGTCCGCAGATGTGCAACGGCGCGAACGCGTGATGCTGGGACTGCGGCTCGACGAGCCGTTGCTGCTCGGGGACCTTGCCGAGGTCGTCGACGAGACCGCCCTCGTGCGGCTTCAGCGACTCGGACTCGTGCGCAACGTCAACAACGGCGCAGCTGGGCGCGCGCTGGCGTTGACGACACGCGGCCGTTTCCTCGGCGGCGGCGTGACCGCGGACCTGCTCGCCTAGCCCCGTGAGGACATGCGGGTAAAATTCCTGCAAATGGCGTCTGATCGAACGGCCGGTCTCACCACGCGCCAGCGCGAGCTGCTCGCGCGCGTCGTCGAGGCGTTCGTCGCCACGGGGCAGCCGGTTGGCTCCAGGCATCTCGTCGAGCGGGCCGGTCTGAGCGTTTCATCCTCGACCGTGCGCAACGAGCTGGCCGAGCTCGAGGCGAAGGGTCTGCTCACGCATCCGCACACCTCGGCGGGACGCGTTCCCACCGATCGGGGCTATCGGCTCTACGCCGACGAGCTGCTCGCGCGCCAGGATCTACGTCCCGGCGCATTCCCGCTCGACCTCTCGGAGCTCCGGCGCGAGATCGACTCGGCGCTCGAGGCGACGGGGGAGGTGCTCTCGCGTGCCACGCATCTGCTAGCGCTTGTCTCGGCCCCGCCGCTCGAGACGACGACCGTTCGCCACGTCGAGGTGCTCCTGCTGAATCCTCGGACCGTGATGGCAGTCGTGATCACATCGACCGGTAGTGTCGCCAAACGCGTCGTGACCTTCGACAAGACGGTCGATCCGGGCCTCGCGAAGTGGGCGGGGGAGTATCTGAACGAGCGCGTCGCGGGGCTCCAGCTCGGGACGACGCGCGTCCGGCGGGAGCTCGAGGATCCGACGCTCTCGCCTGCGGAGCGCGACTTCCTGACGGCGCTGAAGCCGGCGTTCACGGATGTTCTCCAGGCGGAGCACCGGTTGTACGTCGGCGGCACCGCGGGGCTTCTGGATGACGCGCGTGAGGACGAGCTCGACATCTACCGGCAGGTCCTGGTCACGCTCGAGCGGCGTGCCGCGCTCCTCGAGATCCTCGGAGAAGCGCTCGACCCGCACCGTGCCTTCGTGCGTGTCGGCGGTGAGCTCGAGCATCCCGCCTTCCAGGACGCCGCGCTGGTCGGAGCGACCTACGGACTCACGAACCGCGTGCTCGGCGCGGTTGGACTCCTCGGGCCGGTGCGGATGGATTACGACAAGGCGATCCGCTCCGTCCGCGGCGCCGCGCAGGAGCTGTCGCGCTTCGTCGAGGAGGTCTACGAGGACAACTGACGGCGCCGCTACGCTAAGCCCAGAGCGAGATGGCGACGACTGAGCGCGACTACTACGAGCTTCTCGGCGTCCCGCGTGATGCGGCTCCCGACGAGATCAAGCGCGCCTTCCGCCGCCTCGCGCGCGAGCTGCACCCTGACGTTTCCGCCGCTCCCGACGCGGAGCATCGGTTCCGCGAGGTCGTCGAGGCCTACGAGGTGCTGTCCAACTCCGAGCGACGCCAGCTCTACGACCGTTTCGGGCATGCAGGCCTGCGCAGCGGCGGCTTCCAGCCGACCGCGTTCGATCTCGGCAGCCTCTCCGATCTCTTCTCGGCGTTCTTCGGGGACGACCTCTTCGGCGTCGGCGGCCGCGCAGGTCGCGGACGCGGCGCCGACATCGCGGCTCAGGTGGAAATCGAGCTCGCCGAGGTCGCAACCGGGGCGAAGCGCGAGGTGCCGTTCGGGGTCGCAGTCCCGTGCGGCCGCTGCGGCGGCAACGGAGCTGAACCAGACACATCCGTCCAGGCCTGTCCGAGTTGCGGCGGGAGCGGGCGCGTGCGCCAGATCTCGCGCAGCGTGTTCGGCGAGTTCGTCCGCTCGGGCACCTGTCCGACCTGCAGCGGCTCGGGTCAGCTCATCGAGCATCCGTGTGAGCAGTGCCGCGGGGCGGGCCGGGTGATCGAGGAACGGACGCTCGAGGTGGAGATCCCTGCGGGCATCCACGACGGCCAGCGCATCCGCCTGAGCGGGGAAGGTCACGCCGGCATTCCGGGAGCGCGGGCGGGTGACGTCTACGTCGAGGTTCACGTCCGACCCGACGAGCGGTTCGTGCGCGAGGGGAATGACATCTACACGACGGTCGACCTGACCGTGACGCAGGCGGCACTCGGAGCAACCGTTCCGGTTGCGACCCTGGAGGGCGACGTCGAGCTGACGTTCGAGCCCGGCACGCAGCCTGGAGAAATCCGCATCCTGCGGGGCCGCGGGCTGCCCGTTCTCCAGGGCTTCGGGCGCGGGAATCAGCGCGTGCTCGTGAACGTCAGTGTGCCGAGACGTCTCACCGAGGAGCAACGACGCCTGCTCGAAGAGTTCGAGCAGCTGTCGACCGAAGAGACCTACGAGGCGGGTGAGGGGTTCTTCGACAAGCTGAAGAGCGCGTTCCGCTGAACCTCATGCGCCGCGTCTCGGTGGCCGTTCCCGTCGCGCGCGCAGAGGAGGCGCGGGCGCAGATGCTCGAGCTTTTTCCCGCCGGCTTCGAGGAGGTCGACCGCACGGACGGCATCGAGCTCGTTGCCTACACGGATGCCGGTGGGGAGGAGCGCCTGTGGCACGCGTTCGGCGGCGCCCGCGGAGAAGACGTGGCGGCGGACTGGCGCGAGCGCTGGAAGGAATTCCACCGCCCCGTCCGCGTCGGGCCGCTCTGGATCGGCCCCTCCTGGTACGAGCCGCCGGCGGATGCGACTCCGATCGTGATCGAGCCCGGCCGCGCGTTCGGCACGGGCGCGCACCCGACGACGCAGCTCTGCATCGAGCTCCTGCTGGAGCTCGAGCGTGGGAGCGTCGTCGATCTCGGGTGTGGGTCGGGGGTGCTCGCGATCGTCGCTGCGAAGCTTGGATTCTCCCCGGTGATCGCGCTCGACGCCGACGAAAGCGCGGTCTCCGCAACGGCCTCGAACGCTGCCGCGAACGGCGTCGAGGTCGCGGCACGCCGCCTCGACGTCCTCGCCGAAGAGGTACCGGCGACAGACGTCGCGCTCGCAAACATCACACGGCCGGCGCTCGAAGAGGTCGCGCCGCGACTGCGGTGCGCGTGGCTCGTAAGCTCCGGGTACCTGCCGACCGATCGGCAGCCGCTACCGGCTTTTCACCATCTCCGCCGCATTACCCGCAGCGGCTGGGCGGCAGACTTGTACGAAGCCGCCGAGTAGCATCCCGAGCCGATGGCGAGCTTCTCGGTCCGCTTTCTCGGTTGCAAGGTCTCGCATACGGACGCGCACGAGGTGCGCGAGCGCCTGCTCGGAGACGGACACGTCGAACGGCCGCACGAGCTCGGCGGCGACGTGGCGGTCGTGAACACCTGCTGCGTGACGCACGAGGCGGTCCGGAAGTCGCGGCACGCCGCCGCCCGCGCGGCGCGCACGCACCGGCGTGTGTACGTCACCGGCTGCGCCGCGAATCTCGCCGCCGACGCCTTCTCCGGGCTTCCGGCCAACGTCACCGTCGTGGCACGCCGGAGCGAGGAGACGCCCGCCTTCGTCGCCGGGGACGTCGGGGCGCTCGGCTGCGTCCAGGCGGATGCGCGTCTCGACCGTGTCCGCGCGTTCGTGAAGATCCAGGACGGCTGCAGCTTCTCCTGCCACTTCTGCGTCATCCCGCTCGTTCGCGGCGCCTCGCGCAGCCGCTCGGCGGCGGCGGTGCTGGACGAGGCTCGCCGGCGCGTCGCGCATGGGCATCGGGAGCTCGTCCTCACCGGGATCAACCTCGGCTGCTATCGCGACCGCGCGGCCGGGTACACCTTGCCGCGACTCGTGCGCGAGGTGGGCTCGCTGCCCGGGCTCGGGCGCTTGCGGCTCTCCTCGATCGAGATCAACCACGTCGACGCGGAGCTCGTCTCCGCCTTGCGGGAGACGCCGACCGTCAGTCGCCACCTGCACGTCCCGCTCCAGTCGGGCGACGACGCCGTGCTGCGCGACATGGCCCGCCGCTACACCTCGGCCACGTACCTGCGGCGGCTCGAGCCGCTCGCAGACTTCAATCTCACGACGGACGCGATCGTGGGTTTTCCGACCGAGACGGAAGCCGCCTTCGAGCGCACGCTTGCCGTTGTCGACGCGGCGGGCATCACGAAGGTGCACGTCTTCCCCTACTCGCCGCGCCCAGGGACCGTGACCGCAGGCGAGGATTCCGTTCCGTCCAGCGTGAAGAAGGAGCGCAGCGCACGGCTTCGCGCCGCGTCGGATGCCGCCTGCCTCATCCGCTGGAACGAGAAGATCGGGGCGGAGGACGTGGTCCTCGTCGACCGGCCCGGCCGCGGCTACGGCGACGACTATTCGCCGTGGCTCGTCGACGCGCCGATCGGGGAGCTCGTTCGCGTGCGCGGGGTGTCGGTCTCGGAGGAGGGGATCCTCGCTGCCTGACGATTGCCTCTTCTGCAAGCTCGTACGCGAGGGTGATCACGTTGCCAAGGGCGATGGATTCGTCGCGATCCGCGACCTCTATCCGAAGGCGGAGACGCATCTACTCGTGCTGCCGGAGCGGCATGTGGCGAGCTTTCGCGAGGTGAGCGAGTTTCCGGCCGACGAGGCGAAACGTATGCTCGACTTCGTCGCCGACACAGCGCGTGATGCCGGGCTGAGCGACTACCGCGTGCTCGTCAACGTCGGGGAGGGCGGTGGGCAGACGATCTTCCACCTGCACTGGCATATCCTCGGCGGCCGCGTGCAAGGACTCCCGGCATGAGCGTCGCTCGCCTTCGGCTCGCTCCCGTAGGGGAAACCATGTTTCCCTTCTTCGCCCCTTCCCCGGCTCATCGGCCAAGGGTCGGCCGATGAGCCTGATCGCGCGCATGGAGGACGAGCTGAAGGCGGCGACGCTCGCGCGCGACGCCGAACGGCGGGACGCACTACGCCTGATCCTCTCGAGTCTTCGTTCCGCGGAGAAGGAGCTTCAGCGACCGCTCTCGGACGAAGAGGAGCTCCAGGTGCTCCAGCGCGAGCGCAAGCGACGCGTCGAAGCGGCGGAGGCCTTCCGCGGCGGCGGCCGTGAGGAACAGGCCGACTCCGAAGAGCGCGAGCTCTCCGTGCTCGAGGAGTTCATGCCCGAACCCCTGTCCGAAGAGGAGCTCGAGGAGATCGTGGACGACGCGATTGCCGAGAACGGCGCGACGAGCATGCGCGACTTCGGACGCGTGATGGCCGACGTGATGCCCCAGGTCTCAGGTCGCGCCGACGGCTCGGTCGTGAGCCAGCTGGTCAAGGAGAAGCTGGCCTGACGCCCGGCTCGCGGGCCTACACTGAGCCCGTGCAGCAGGTGGAACAAACGCTCGACGTCTCCAACGACGTCGCGGCCGAGCTCGCCTCGATCGGCGACGGGATTCTCGACGCGCTGCGGGACCGGCTCGAGTGCACGATCCTCCTGCGTGGGAACCGGCTGACGATCGCCGGCGACGACGTCCACGTCGCCGAGGCCCGCGCGGTCGTCGACGAGCTGGTCGAGCTCGTCGAGACGGGACAGGAGATAGGCCCGGCCACGGTCGACGCGGTTCTCAACGCGATCGACCAGGCCGAGAACGTCCAGGACGTCTTCGGCGACGTCGTCTGGCGTCACCGGGGGAAGCAGATCACCCCGAAGACCGTGACCCAGAAGCGCTACGTGGACGCGATCCGCCGCTGCACGGTCACGTTCGGGATCGGGCCGGCGGGCACCGGCAAGACCTATCTCGCGATGGCGCTCGCCGTCGCCGCGCTCCAGGAGCGTCAGGTCGCCCGCCTGATCCTCACCCGCCCGGCGGTGGAGGCCGGCGAACGGCTCGGCTTCCTGCCCGGCGACATGCTGGCGAAGGTCGATCCCTACCTGCGCCCGCTCTTCGACGCGCTCTACGACATGCTCGACGCCGAGCGCCTGAACACGTACATGGAGCGCGGTACGATCGAGGTGGCGCCGCTCGCCTTCATGCGCGGTCGCACGCTGAACGACTCGTTCATCATCCTCGACGAGGCGCAGAACACCAGTCCTGAGCAGATGCAGATGTTCCTGACGCGGCTCGGATTCGGCTCGAAGGTCGTCGTCACCGGCGACGTGACGCAGGTCGACCTGCCGCGCGAGCAGGCCTCAGGTCTCATCCACGTGCAGCAGATCCTCGGCTCCATCGACGGCATCGCGTTCATCCGCTTCGGTCACGAGGACGTCGTGCGCCACAAGCTCGTCCAGCGGATCGTCGAGGCCTACAAGCTGCACGCGGAGGAGACGGGGACCCAGCGGCGGAAGTAGCGGCATGGTCGAGATCGAGGTGGCGAACCGGTCTGAGGCCCAGCTCGATCTGCGGGCCGCGGCCACCCTCATCCGCGAGGTGCTCGAAGCCGAAGGCATCGTCGACGGCGAGCTCGGTCTTCAGCTCGTGGGGCCGGAGGAGATCCGGACGCTGAAGCGCGACCACCTCGGCGTGGACGAAGAGACGGACGCGCTCGCGTTTCCGATCGACGGTCGCGAGCCGCTTCCGGAAGGGATCCCGCGGCAGCTCGGCGACGTCGTCCTCTGTCCGGATTTCGTGGGCGGGGCCTGGCGTGCGCCGCTCGTGCATGCGGTGCTGCACCTCGTCGGCTACGACCACGGTGTGGAGATGGAAGCCCGCGAGCGCACCCACGCATGAGACGGCGTCCCTCGATCATCGAGAGCTTCAATTTCGCGATCGAGGGAGTCATCCACGTGCTCCGGACGCATCGGAACATGCGGATCCACTTCGCCGTCGCCGTCGCCGTGCTCATCATCGCGGCCGCAGTCGAGGTCTCGAAGATCGAGCTGATCGTCCTCCTGCTCTCGATCGCCTTCGTGCTCGTGGCCGAGATGATCAACACGGCGGTCGAAGGCACGATCGACGCCGCGACCACCTCCTTCGACCCGATGGCCAAGCTGGCGAAGGACATCGCCGCGGGTGCAGTGCTGATCGCTTCGGTGAACGCAGTCGCGGTCGGCTACCTCGTCTTCGCGGGAAAGGCGGCCGACAAGACGGCCCGGGTGCTGGACAGGGTGCGCAACGCTCCGGCCCAGATCACCGTGATCGCGCTCGTCGTCACGGTCATCGTCGTCATCGCGACGAAGGCCTGGACCGGGCGCGGAACGCCGCTCCGAGGGGGTCTGCCTTCGGGCCACGCGGCGATCGCCTTCGCCGGCTGGATGGCAGCCACCTACATCGTCGGCGACTCTCACCGCTTCGTCGTCAGCGGGCTGACGTTCATCATGGCGTTGCTCGTGGCACAGACCCGCGTCGAATCCGGCATCCACTCGGCCCTCGAGGTCGCGTACGGCGGCGCGCTTGGTGCACTCGTGACCCTCTCCGTCTTCCAGCTGTTATGAGCCGCGATCTCTACGAACGCGCCGTCGCAATCTCGCAGCGCGCATACGCGCCGTACTCGAACTATCTCGTCGGCGCCGCCGTGCTCACTCGCGACGGCAAGATCTTCGAAGGGGTCAACGTGGAGAACGCCGCGTATCCGCTCGGGGTCTGCGCCGAGAAGTCGGCGCTCGTGAAGGCCGTCAGCGAGGGCTACGGGCCCGGCGACATCGAGGCGATCGGAATCACCGCCTCTCCCTGCGGCGGTTGTCGCCAGTGGCTTTACGAGTTCCGGATCGATCAGATCACGTTCCTGAACTCGGCAGGCGAGCTCGCCACATATTCGGCGCCGGAGCTGCTGCCGGATACGTGGGATCTGCCCGCTTGAGATCGGGATTCGTCGCCGTCGCAGGTCGGCCGAATGTCGGCAAGTCGACACTCGTGAATTCCATATGCGGCGGCAAGGTGGCCATCGTCTCGGACAAGCCTCAAACGACGCGACGGCGGATCTTCGGCATCGCGAACGGCGACGACTATCAGCTCGTGCTCGCCGATCTGCCCGGCTTCCAGCGACCGCTCGATCCCCTCACAGAGCACATGCAGAGGACGGTCGACGCGGCGTTCGAGGACGTGGAGGGCGTCGTCTTGGTCCTGTCCGCACGCGAGCGAATCGGCTCGGGGGACCGCTTCGTGGCGCGGCGCGTCTTCGGTCTGGGCGCGCCGGTCGTGATCGCCCTCAACAAGGTTGACCGGCTGAAACCCGCGCACGTCGCTACGCAGATGGAGGCCGCGTCGAAGCTGGGCGACTTTCATGCGCTTCACCCGGTGAGCGCGAAGACGGGCGACGGTGTGTCGGCGTTGCGCGACGAGCTCGTCGCGCTGCTCCCCGAGGGGCCGCGGTACTACCCGGAGGAGCAGCGAAGCGATCTGCCCGTCGACGTGCAGGTCGCCGAGCTCGTGCGCGAGCAGGCGCTGCGGCTGACGAAGGACGAGGTGCCGCACGCGATCACGGTCGAGGTGGAGGAGATCGCCGATCGCGTCGTCCGCGCCGACGTGCTCGTAGAGACCGAGTCCCAGAAGCAGATCGTCGTCGGCAAGGGCGGCTCGATGGTGCGGGAGATCGGCAGGCGTGCCCGCCCCGAGATCGAGCTCCTGCTCGGGCACTCGGTGTTCCTCGAGCTGCGTGTCAAGGTGAAGCCGCGCTGGCGCCGCGACGAGGCGCTTCTGGAGCGACTCGGTATCTGAGACAGCAGCGTCACAGTTTCGATGCAGTTCCGTTGCTGTCACGTCACATTGTGCTCGCTAGCCTGACGGCTGGTGGGCGGGGTCAGGGGCTCCCCGGTGACGCGTGTACCTATGGCTCGAACGTAAGGCGGCGCGGCGCGAGCAGAATCCCGAGCAAGATCCCGGCCGCCAAGAGCTGGGCGCTGGCGGAGACGCCGCCCGACCGGTGCCAGCCGCGCAGACGGTGACTCGGGAACAGCTTGCGACCGCCGGGTCGCGGCAGGCGGAGTAGGTGCTCTAGGTCGGGCGCGGCCCCTGCTGCAGCGCCAACTGTGACCTTGTCGAGAAGCCCCCGCCGAAGTGCGAGCGCGACGAGTGCCGCGATTCCCGACCGCAGCTCGAACTGCCGGTCCAGAAGGTCCTCGTGCGGCATGCGATCTCCGGCGAGGTGTGTGACCGCTCCAAGGACGAGAGCCCACTTCCGCGACGGCGCAATCGCACCAACCGCCGCGCCGGAAGCAACGTGTAGCGACTCGATCATCAGGCGCTGCAGCTACTGCCGCGTGGGCGCACCATGGCCCGCGACCCTAACGCAGCCGCCCGGGGGTAGTGTCCCTCCCAGCAATACATGCCGGCTTCTGGCGAGCGAGTGCGGCCTCTGGCTTGGTGCTCGCGACCCAGAAACTCGGCGGTATTACTGGAAGGGACACTAGACTCATTCTCATGGCGCAGACGCCGGTTCTACCGCGCGGGTTCGAGCTGCCGCTCGAGCCCAGGCTGCCGCGCATCGGGTCCGTCGACGCGGTTGCGCTCGAGGAGCGGGCCGCATCGCTCGCGCGCCGCTCGATCAAGCGGGAGGCGAAAGTTTTCGCGCTCGAGCTCGCAGTGAGGATGATGGATCTGACGACGCTCGAGGGACAGGACACGCCCGGCAAGGTCGCGGCGCTCGCCTCGAAGGCGATCCGGCCCGACCCCAGCGATCCAGGCGTTCCGTCGGTCGCGGCGATCTGTGTCTACCCCAACCTCGTTCCCTCTGCGGTTGCGCGCGTCGAGGGCTCGACCGTCAAGGTCGCCTCCGTGGCCACCGCCTTCCCTTCCGGACAGTCGCCGATCGAGGCGAAGCTCGAGGAGGTCCGCTGGGTCGTCGAGCACGGCGCGCACGAGGTGGACATGGTCATCGACCGCGGCGCGTTCCTCTCCGGCCGCTACGCGAAGGTCTACGACGAGATCGTGCGCGTGAAGGAAGCGTGCGGCGACGCGCACCTGAAGGTGATCCTCGAGGTGGCAGAGCTCGGCACCTATGACAACGTCCGCCGCGCCTCGCTGCTCGCGATGGCGGCCGGTGCAGACTTCATCAAGACGTCCACCGGGAAGCTGCCCGGTGCCGCCACCCTGCCGGTCACGCTCTGCATGCTCGAGGCGATCCGGGACGTCCACGACGAGACCGGCCGCATGGTCGGAATGAAGCCCGCTGGCGGCATCCGCCAGGCGAAGCAGGCCGTCCAGTACCTCGTGCAGCTGCACGAGACACTCGGTCCCGACTGGCTCACGCCGGACCTGTACAGGCTCGGCGCGTCGTCGCTCCTGAACGATGTCCTGATGCAGCTTCGGAAGGAGAAAACGGGCTCGTACCAAAGCCCTGACTACTTCACCCTTGACTGAGCTCGAGCGAAAGCACGATCGCGCGCCGGTTCCATCGGAATGGACGTACGCGTCCGCGCCCGAAGCCCGCGACATCGTCACGCTGCAGGAGCGCTACGGCCATTACGTGGGCGGCGAGTGGCTCGAGCCGCGCGAGACGTACACGACGATCTCGCCGGCCGACGAGGAGCCGCTCGCCGAGGTCGGCCAGGCCACTCCCGAGGAAGTGCAGGCGGCGGTCGCCGCCGCCCGCGAAGCCTTCGACAACGGCTGGTCCGGCATCTCGCCCGCGGAACGGGCGAAGTACCTCTTCCGGATCGCTCGGATCCTGCAGGAGCGCTCGCGCGAGTTCGCGGTGCTCGAGTCGCTGAACGGCGGGAAGCCCATCAAGGAGTCGCGCGACGTCGACCTCCCACTCTCCGCGGCGCACTTCTTCTACTACGCCGGCTGGGCGGACAAGCTCGAGTACGCGTTCCCGAATCGGCGGCCGCGTCCGATCGGCGTCGCGGGTCAAATCATTCCCTGGAACTTCCCGCTGTTGATGCTGGCGTGGAAGATCGCGCCCGCGCTCGCAGCAGGCAACACGGTCGTCCTCAAGCCCGCCGAGACGACGCCGCTCTCGGCGCTCCTGTTCTGTGACGTGCTTCGTCAGGCCGAGCTGCCGCCGGGTGTGGTCAACATCGTCACCGGCGACGGCCGCACGGGCGCGGAGATCGTGAAGTCGGAGGGCGTCGACAAGATCGCCTTCACCGGCTCGACGGAGGTCGGCAAGGCGATTCAGCGCGAGCTCGCGGGCACCGGCAAGAAGCTCACGCTCGAGCTCGGCGGAAAGGCCGCGAACATCATCTTCGACGACGCCGCGCTCGACCAGGCGGTCGAGGGGATCATCAACGGGATCTACTTCAACCAGGGGCACGTCTGCTGCGCCGGTTCGCGCCTGCTCGTGCAGGAGTCGATCTACGAGCCCGTCGTCGAGAAGCTGAAGCGGCGGCTGACGACGCTCCGCGTCGGCGATCCACTCGACAAGAACACCGACGTGGGGGCGATCAACTCCAAGCAGCAGCTCGACAAGATCCGGGAGCTCGTCGAATCGGGTGCGGAGGAGGGCGCGGAGGTCTACCAGCCGCCCTGCCGCCTCCCTGAGAAGGGCTACTGGTTCGCGCCGACGGTCTTCACGAACGTCGCTCAGAGCTACCGCATCGCGCAGGAGGAGATCTTCGGCCCCGTGCTCTCGATCCTCACCTTCCGAACGCCGGAGGAGGCCGTCGAGAAGGCGAACAACACGCCGTACGGCTTGAGCGCCGGCGTGTGGACCGAGAAAGGTTCGCGCATCCTCTGGATGGCCGAACGCCTGCGCGCGGGCGTCGTGTGGGCGAACACGTACAACCGCTTCGATCCGAGCTCGCCCTTCGGCGGCTACAAGGAGTCGGGCTTCGGGCGCGAAGGCGGCCGGCACGGGCTCGAGCCATACCTCCGGTTCGACGGGGCAGAGGTGGCGTGAGGGTGAGCTCGCGGCTGCCGGTCAAGAAGACGTACAAGCTGTTCATCGGCGGCGCCTTTCCGCGCTCGGAATCGGGACGCACGTACGAAGCGGAAGGACAGAATGTCGCGCGGGCTTCGCGCAAGGACGTGCGCGACGCCGTCCGCGTTGCGCGTAGTGCGCTGCCGAAGTGGGCCGGGATGACCGCGTACAACCGCGGCCAGGTGCTCTACCGGCTCGCGGAGATGATCGAGTCGCGCACGGGCGAGTTCGCCGAGCTCTGCACCGGGCGGCCCGAGGTCGAGCGCTCTGTCGATCGCATCGTCTGGTATGCGGGCTGGGCCGACAAGCTGGCGCAGGTGCTCGGCTCCTCGAACCCCGTCGCGGGCCCGTACTTCAACTTCACCGTTCCCGAGCCGACCGGAGTCGTCGCCGTCATCGCGCCCGACGATCCGCCGCTGCTCGGCCTCGTCTCCCGACTCCTGCCGGCGCTGACGGGCGGGAATGTCGTCGTCGCGCTCGCGTCCGAGACCCGTCCGCTGGCGGCGATCGAGCTGGCCGAGGCGCTGGCGACCTCGGACGTGCCCGGCGGAGCGGTCAATCTCCTCACGGGCCACCGAGCCGAGCTGGCCCCGTGGCTCGCTTCACACATGGACGTGAACGCGCTCGATCTCACGGGTGCCGACGGGGGCTCGCCGGAGCTCGAGCGATCGGCCGCCGACAACGTGAAGCGCGTCGTCCGCGGCAAGCCGGATTCGCAGAGCCCCTGGGAGATCGCGTCGTTCCTCGAGCTGAAGACGGTCTGGCACCCCGTCGGTCAGTAGGGACGTTCCGCCCGTGATCCGCGAGCGCCGGTTCAGTCAGGCCATCTCGGAGGGCGATGGGATCTCGCTGATCGCACTGGTCGGAGACGCCGATACGGCGCGCGCCGTGGCCTTACAGGGGGCCGAAGCGATCGTGGTCCGCGGTGAGGTCGGCGATCTCCGGGCTGTCACCGACCTGCCGATCCTGTGGCGTGCCACGGGGTCACCCTCGGAGGCCGCGCTGGCGGGCGCCGACGCGTGGCTCGTCGCGGTTGAGGACGCGGGCGAGGACGGCGAGTGGCTCGCGCGGCAGCATGCCGAGGCGGTCGAGCTCGGGCTCGACTGCGTCGTCGAGGTCCGGACCGAGGAGGAACTGGAGCTGGCGCTGGAGGAGCTCGACCCGGAGATTTTCCTCTTCTCGGTCGGGCGGGAAGACGACGCTGATGCACTCGGTCGCGCCCTCGAGCTCCTCCCCGACGTCCCGGCTGGGAAGCTCGCGGTGGCCGACGTGCCCGTGTCGAGCCGCGAGCAGGTGATCGAGCTCGAGCGGGCGGGAGTCGATGCGGTCATCGTCGGAGCGCGAGACGTCGCCGAGCTCGTCGGCGACTCGCCGCCCCAGGTCTAGGCGCCTTCGCGCCGCCGTCGACCACTGGGCCGAGACCCGGTGGGGCGGCCGCGGCACGGCGCTCGTCGGGATCCTCGGCGGTGCCGCCGCGCTCCGTTTCGTCGGCATCCAGTACGGCCTCCCGTTCGGCAACCTGCTCAACCCCGACGAGCAGTCGATCGTGCCGCGCGCGTGGAAGCTCGTGCACGGGGGCGGGGGCGACCCGCACTGGTTCGACTATCCGACGCTGCTGATGTACGTCAACGCGCCTTTTCAGGCCTGGCACGACGAGCCCTCGTACCTGACGGCGCGCGTGGTGGCGGTCGTCCTCGGACTCGCCGCGATCGCTGCGTCGTGGTGGCTCGGCCGTCGCGCCTTCGGTGGCCCGGCGGCCGGCGGCGTGACGGCGGCGATCGTCTCGGTCTGCACCGTTCACGTCGCGTATTCGCGCACCGCCGTGACGGACGTGCCGCTGACGCTCGGTGTTGCGATGGCGCTTGCACTGATGGTGAGGGGGAGGCTGGAGCTCGCCGGTATCGCGGTCGGCCTCACGACGGGGTTCAAGTATCCGGGCGTCTTTCTCCTCGTACCGCTGGTCGTGGCGGGCTGGAGGCGCTGGAGCAGGCTCGGCTCGGCGCTCGCGCTCGCAGTCGTGGCGTTCCTGGCGTCGAGCCCGTTCGTGCTCGTCCACCGTCACCAGGCCTGGCACGAGGCTCGGCACGTGCAGCGACTCGCGCGGGACGGGTGGCTCGGGTTCGAGCACGACCACGCGGCGCCGATCGCGTTCGTCGACCGCCTCTGGGAAGGACTCGGCCCGGTGCTGATCGTCTGTGCGCTCGGTCTGATCGTTGCGCTGGCGCGGCGGACTCGGGTCGACCTCATCCTGGCGTTGTTCGTCCTCGCCTACTTCGTCGACCTGCTGACGCTGCGCGCGCACTTCGATCGTTACGTGCTTCCTCTCGTTCCACCTCTGGCCGCCCTCGCGGCGCGCTTTCGCCCGCTCGCGCCCGTCACTCTCCTCCTGCTCGTCATTCCGCTGACGTGGTCGATTCGCGATGCAAGGGAGTTGACCCGCACCGACACGCGCGTGATCGCGCACCATTGGGTCGAAAGGCGGATACCGCCCGGCACGCACATCGCGGCCGATCCCTCCACGCCGAGCTTCGCAACGCTGCACGTGCTTCGACTCCAGCTCCCGGGGCCGAAGCGAGCGTTTGACCCGAACCGAAACCTTCGGCGCCTCCGCCGGCAGGGGATCCGCTTCGTGGTCGTCACGGGTGCCGTGACCGACCGGGTCCTGGCCGCGCGGTCGCGTTATCCGCGCGAGGCGGGCTTCTACGACGCATTGCGCCGGCGTGCGAGCCGCGTTTACCACCTCGAGCCCGGAGGAGACCGCGCCGGGCCCTGGGTCGCCGTTTACCGGCTTTAATGGAACGCGTGAAGCGACTGGGGGTCATCGCGCTGGCGGCGCTCGTCCTCGCCGGTTGCGGCGAGAACGACTCCGTCGCGAGGCGCGTTTCCATCCACGCCGGAACGCCGCTGCGCTGTCCGGCGAAGGCGCTCGCCGGCTGGCAGCGGCTCGCCAACCGCATCCACGCGCCGGTCTATTGTCCGAGTTGGATGCCGGACCCGCTCGACGGCGTGATCGGGAGCCGCTGGAACAACATCGACGAAGTGAGCCGCGACCGCAGCTACCTGATGAGCTGGGTCTGGCAGGAGACGGGGCTCGGCGTGGCGGGCGGAGAGAAGCACGTGAACCTGCGCGGCTATCCGGACCGTACTCATATACCGAAATGCGTGGACGCCGACACCAAGGATCGCCGATCGATCCCCTGCTTCAGCGACGCCGCCGGCAAGGTGCGCACCGCCGGCGTCACCGCGACCGTGTACGACGTCAACCAGGACGCCGATCAGTGGCACGTGCTCTACGCCTGGCGCCATGCGGGCTCGCTGTACACCGCGAGCGAGCACGTCGCGCCGCCGCTGAGCTACCGGAAGGTGCGGCGCAATCTCGACCGCATCCTGCGCGGCCTCGTCCTCGTCCAGCCGACCGAGCCGTAGCGTGCGTCTGACGCGGAGGCAGGTGCTCGCGGGCGCTGCCGCGAGCGCGCTCGGGGCCGCAGGCATCTACGAGCTCGTCGACCAGCTGAGCGGCGAGGCGCCGACGCGGCCGGTCGGAACGCCGCGTCCTCCCGAGCAGCACCTGCTCGACTCCGTTGCGGTGATCGTGGACAACGACGTCGAGGTGGTGATCCCGCCGCTCCATCACCAGCTCGTGACGGCGACGCTCCGCACGGACGATCTGCGCGCCGCACAGCGCCATCTGAACGACGCGCTCGAGGAGCTCGACCGGCGCTACGAGGCGACGCCCGCCGGTCTCGGAGTCACGGTCGGCTGGGGCCTTCCGTACTTCGAGCGTAGGGTGCCCGAAGCGTGGGCTGCGCACGCGCCGCGCGACCGGCGGGCGCGCAAGCGCGCGCTTCTTCCCGCAATCCGCTTTCCCAGCGACCCGGAGGAAACGGTGCTGGAGGAGAACGACGTCGCCGTCCTCCTCCGCAGCGACTCGAGCGACCATCTCGCGGACGCGGCGCGCCAGCTCTTCGACGACCTCTCGGTCTTCGAGGTCACAAGCATCCGGAAAGGATTCGTCGGAGGTGGGTTCGGCGGCCGGCGGAGCCTGCCGAAGAAGGTCGCGGTCGCCGCCGGCGTTCCTGGTGCCGACCTCATCCCCGAGTCGGCCCAGCTCTTCCTCGGATTCACGTCCACGCAGAAGGATGCGCTGGGCCCGCGGCGCATCGTGAACTTCGAGACCCTCGGGCTCGTCGATCTCGGCCCGCGCTCGTACTTCCGCGAAGGGACGAGCATGCACGTCTCCCATCTCTTCGAGGATCTCGAGGCCTGGTATCTGAACTTCGATTTCCGGGAGCGAGTGGACACTGCCTTCCGCCCAGGCCTGAAAGTGCGCACGCGCGTCGAGACGGTCCGGCAAAGCCCGCGCGACATCGAGCACACCACCGGCGTGAAGCGCGACTTCCACCGGCAGGGCCGGATCGGTCATGCCGCCTCGATTCAAACGACCTCGCGACTCGAGCGCGACCACGTGGCCGAGGACGGCACGGTCTACGAGCGTGGCACCGCGATTCCGCAGCGCGCGGATTTCAACACGCTTGACAACCCCTTTGCGTGGAGCTCGCGGCCGGGCGTCGACGCCATCCAGGCAGGGCCGCGGGCCGGACTGCATTTCGTCGTTTTCAACCCGACGAGTGACGATTTCCACCGCAACCGGCTCGCGATGGACGGCGTCTTGCCCGACGGCACCCGCCTGCCGCTCGCCGCGCGCGACCGCAATCAGGGCTTCAACGCCGTGCTGCGTACGACGCATCGACAGAACTTCCTCGTGCCGCCGCGTCGCCACCGTTCGTTCCCGCTCGCCGAGCTTTGACCGGAGGGACTCGTCGCCAGAGCCCGCCGCAATCGTCGCGGCCAGACGAGCGTGGTCCCGAACATCAGGGTCTGACCCTGGTTGTGCGGAAACCGCGACGTTCTCTCCACAGTCGTGTGGGCCCGAAGCGGCGCGTCCAGAACGGCAGGGTCTGACCCTGAGTCGAACGAATCAGCCAAAAAACGCGCGCGCGACTGCGAACCAGTCCTCGGGGACGGTCTTCAGCTTTGCCGTCGCGTCCTTCAGCGGCACGTCGACGATGCGGTCGCCGTGGAGTGCGGCCATGTTCCCGAACTTCCGCTCCGCGACGAGATCCGCGGCCTTGAGTCCGTAGCGCGTAGCCAGGACGCGGTCGCGTGCCGTGGGGGAGCCGCCGCGCTGCACGTGACCGAGCACGGTCACGCGCGTCTCGTACCCGGTTCGCTGCTCGATCTCCCGCGCGAGCGCCGCGCCGACGCCCCGCTCGGACAGCCGTACGTGACCGAACTGATCCAGCTCCTCGGGGTCGCTCGCGCCCTCGAGCTCGTAGCCCTCGGAGACGACGACGATCGAGAAGTCCTTGCCACGCTCGTGCCGACGGCGAATGTCGTCGCAGGCCTCCTCGATCGAGATCGGCTGCTCGGGAATGAGGATCACGTCGGCGCCGCCCGCGATTCCGCTCATGACAGCGATCCACCCCGTATGCCGGCCCATCACCTCGACGACCATCACGCGGTTGTGCGACTCGGCCGTCGTGTGCAGCCGGTCGATCGCTTCGGTCGCGACCGAGACCGCGGTGTCGAACCCGAACGTGTAGTCCGTGGCGGAGAGATCGTTGTCGATCGTCTTCGGGACACCCACGACGGGGAATTCGTGTTCCTCGTACAGCCGCGCCGCGACGCCGAGCGTGTCCTCGCCGCCGATCGCAACGAGTGCGTCGAGCCCTTCGCGCTCGAAATTGCCGAGCACTTTGTCGACGCCGCCGTCGAGCTTGAAGGGGTTCGTCCGCGTCGTGCCGATGATCGTCCCGCCGCGCGGAAGGAGGCCTGAGATCTCCCGCGGCCCGAGCGGTACGAAGAGCCCCTCGACGAGTCCCTTCCAACCTTCGAGGACACCGACGACCTCACCGCCGCTCGTCATCACCTGCCTACTGGCCGCTCGGATGACGGCGTTCAGTCCGGGACAGTCCCCGCCGCCGGTGAGCACGCCGACCTTCACAGGCCGATCGTAAAGAACCTCGTGCGCCGGGCTACGATGGTCGGCGCGCCGAAGTGGCGGAATTGGCAGACGCGCCGGACTCAAAATCCGGTGGGCCGCGAGGCCCGTGTGGGTTCGACCCCCACCTTCGGCATCTTGGTTGAGCAAGAGGCGCCGGGCTGTGGTCCTATTGCATGCGCGCCATGAGCAGCTTTACCCGGACATTTCTGCGCTCGTCGGCCATTGGGTCGACGTGATCGTCGGAGTCCACTGGACGAAGGACACAAGCGGCTGGGTCGACGTCCCCCCGCGTCCCCGACTTCGGCGAAACGAGCTTCACGCTCAGGGGTCATCTGACCGGAAGGCCGACTGTGCAGTGGGGCGACTGCAATCCAGATTATCCTGATTCGTCGCAGAACCAGGATGACCAGCAGAACAGCTACGAGGGCTACTGGGACGGGCGGTCCGCTTCAAAGTTCCCTACCAACGAGCTGCAGCGGCGAGGCTACGGCGAGCCGGTGGCGGGCTCCCCGTGTTGGTTGGGGCTTGCGAACCCCAACGATTAGCCCGATACTTGGCCACTCGCGGCGCGGGCCCTCGCTGGCGCGTGCGGCGTGGCACCGGTATTGGCGACTGAGGAGGAAGAGTGAGCAGAAGGCCATTGCTGGCAGCGCTGATCGGCCTCACCGCCGTGCTGGCGCTCCTTGCCGCGGGCTGCGGCGGTGGGGGCGGCGGCAAGAAGGGTGGGAACGCCACGGCTCTGCCGGCCTCGTCATGTTCCGACATCTACTACGAAGGCGACGGAAGTCCCGACTACGTCATCGCCTCCGACCTTCCGCTGCAGGGCTCCGGCCGTGCGCAGACGGTCCAGATGACGGAAGCGATCAAGTTCGTGCTGAAGCAACACGACTTCAAGGCGGGCGACTACAAGATCGGGTACCAGTCCTGTGACGACGCGACCGCGCAGGAAGGCGGGTGGGCGTCCGAGAAGTGCTCGGCGAACGCGAACGCATATGCGCAGAACAAGAGCGTGATCGGCCTGATCGGCACGTTCAACTCAGGCTGCGCCGAGATCATCATTCCGGTGTTGAACCGCGCGCCGGACGGTCCAGTCGGCATGATCAGCCCGGCGAACACCTACGTCGGTCTGACCCACGGCGGCCCGGGTACCGCTGCCGGCGAACCGGACAAGTACTACCCGACGGGGAAGCGGAACTACATCCGCATCGTCGCCGCGGACGACTACCAGGGTGCTGCGGATGCGCTGCACACGCAGCAGCTTGGGCTGAAGAACATCTACATCCTCAACGACAAGCAGGCGTATGGCCTGGGCGTCGCGACCGACTACCGGAACTCGCTGAACAGACTCGGCATCAAGGTGGCGGGCTTCTCGGCCTGGAACTCGAAGGCGTCGTCGTACACGGGCCTCGCCACGCAGATCAAGGCAAGGGGTGCCGATGCGGTCTTCATCGGCGGCCTCATCTGCGAGAACGGCGGCAAGCTGATCAAGGACCTGAGCTCGGTGCTCGGCAGCGGCGTTCAGCTCCTGGGGCCGGACGGCTTCACGCCGATCTCCGCCGTCGTCAGCGGAGCCGGCAAGGCGTCGGAGGGCATGTACATCAGCGTCGCCGGCCAGCCGAACGAGAACCTAGGCCCGACGGGCAAGAAGTTCGTCAAGGACTTCGGTGCGACGCAGGCCGGCGGACAGGTCGACCCGTATTCGTCCTACGCGGCCCAGTCAGCCGATGCGCTCCTCACGGCAATCGCGAACTCCGACGGGACACGCGCCGACGTGGCCGCGCAGCTGCTCAAGACAAAGGTCACCGACGGCATCCTCGGGACGTTCACCATCAACGAGAACGGTGACACGAACGCGAACCCGGTCACGATCTACAAGATCAAGGGCGGCAAGCAGACCACGTACAAGACCATCACGCCGCCCCAGGATCTGGTGAAGGGGGCTTAAGGAAAGGACAATGCAGGGGAAGGAGGGCCGCGGCCCTCCTCCCCTGTTCTTACCTCCCGTGGCTACCGAGGCGCGACCCGAGAACATCTCCTGGATCCGGGGGTTCCGGCGCCCCGGAGTCGTCCCGGGCCTGGGCCTCTTTCTCGTTGCGCTGCTGCTCGTCTGGCTCGGCGTCAACCTTTACCAGAAGCCTTCCGACTTCCTGAGTGTCGCGCTCGGGCCTGACGCTGGGGCTTGTGTACGGGCTGATCGCACTCGGCTACTCGCTCGTCTACGGGATCCTCGAGCTGATCAACTTCGCGCACGGCGACGTCTTCATGCTCGGCAGCTGGATCTCGCTGAGCGTGGCTGCACACAAGATCGGGCTCAACGAGACGACCTCGGGCTTCGCCGTCGTCTGGGGGCTCGCGCTCACACTGCTTGCGGCCATGGCGTTCTGCGGCTTCCTGAACGTGGCGATCGAGCGCGTCGCCTACCGGCCGTTGCGAAACGCCCCGCGTCTGGCGCCCCTCATCACCGCGATCGGCATGTCGTTCATCCTGCAGGACGTCGGCCTCAACCGGCTCGGTCCTGCTCCTGTCTCAGTGCCGAACATCCTTCCGACCGGAGCCGTCTTCACGATCGGCGGGCACGAATACCGCTGGTCGAGCCTGATCGTCGCGGTCGCCACGCTACCAATCTTGTTCCTCTTGATCTGGCTCGTTCAGCGAACCCGACAGGGAAAGGCGATGCGTGCGACGGCCCAGGATCAAGAGGCCGCCGCGATGATGGGGATCAACGTCAACCGCACGATCTCGTTCACCTTCCTCATCGCGGGTGCGCTCGCCGGCGTCGCGGGCCTGCTCTACGCGCTCTACTCGACGAACATCAGGTACGACCAGGGGTTCCAGCTCGGCCTGATCGCGTTCACGGCCGCGGTGCTCGGCGGGATCGGGAACCTGCCCGGCGCGGTCCTCGGCGCGATCCTGATCGGCCTGATCCAGCAGTTCAACGAGGGGCTCTCCTGGCACGCACCGAGCTCGCAGTGGACGCAGTCGATCGTGTTCGCGATCCTGATCCTGATCCTCGTCTTCCGTCCGGAGGGTCTCCTCGGCGAACGGACACCCGAGGGGGGCTAGGTGTCGGAATACAGACAGCCGTGGTGGCACCGCTGGACCGGCCTGCTCGGCGAGCCGAGGCGCCGCTGGCGCGCGATGGACGCGCGCGAGCGGTTCCAGGCGGGGATCGTGCTTCGCGTTCTCCTCCTCGGCGCCCTGATCTACATCGCCTGGCCGCTCGCCCTGCTCGTCACCGTGATCTTCGGCGTGCAGTACGGATTGCCGTACGTGCCGCCGCGCTTCGCGTTCGTGCGTCGCGGAGCGATCCCGACGATCATCCTGATCGTCGCCGTCACGTATCCGTTCTACAACGGGAGTCTCACCGACATGCGGCTCTTCGGCGCGTTTCCCGACGTCGGCACGGCCGTGATCATGGGCGTCTACGTGATCATGGCCATCGGCCTGAACATCGTCGTCGGGTATGCGGGCCTGCTCGACCTCGGCTACGTCGCCTTCTATGCAATGGGCGCGTACACCTGCGCCTGGTTCGCCTCCGTGCAGTTCGCTCACCGCCACATCCACTTCGGCGCAGTCGGCGTCGGCTCGAACACGCCGGGGATCCACATCTCGGTCTGGGCGCTGCTGCTCGTCGCCGCGATCTTCACGGCGATCATCGGCATCGTGATCGGCCTGCCGACGCTGCGCCTCCGCGGCGACTATCTCGCGATCGTCACACTCGGCTTCGGCGAGATCCTCCCTCAGGTCGCCAACAACGGCGACAGCCTCGGCGGCTTCAACCTCACGAACGGGCCGAACGGGATCACGCCGATCGATTCGCCCGGCTTCGGCGGCCTCAACTACCTGACGGGCTCGGGCAGCTTTTTCACCAGTGCGCGTCTCTTCTTCTGGACGGTATTGGTGTTGGTGGCGATCACCATCTTCTGCAGCCTCCGGCTCCGCGATTCGCGGCTGGGCCGCGCGTGGATCGCTATCCGCGAGGACGAGACTGCAGCAGCTGCGATGGGCGTTCCGCTGATGCGCACGAAGACGTGGGCCTATGCGACCGGTGCCTTCTTCGGCGGCATCGCCGGAGCCTACTTCGCCGCGTTCAAGAGCTCGACGTTTCCGAGCGACTTCTCGTTCAACATCTCCGCGTTCATCCTCTCGATGGTCATCCTCGGGGGGATGGGCAACGTCTGGGGCGTGATCTTCGGCGCGTCCTTCCTCGCATACCTGAACCAGGAAGGCCTGGCGAACATCGGTCACTCGCTCAACCAGACCTTCGGCACGCACCTCGAAGTGCCGCTCTACCAGTTCGGGATCTACGGCGCGATCATCGTGCTCGTCATGCTGATCAGGCCCGAGGGACTGATTCCAAGTGCGAGACGGCAGGCCGAATTCCACGAGGGCGTCCACGACACGCCTCTCTACGACACGCAGCAATGACGGACGGCGGCGGCAACGGCAATCTCCTCGACGCCGAGCAGGTGCGGAAGGAGTTCGGCGGACTCGTCGCGACCGACGACGTCGACTTCACCATCCCGCGCGGCGCGGTCGTCAGCCTCATCGGGCCCAACGGCGCGGGCAAGACGACGTTCTTCAACATGCTCACCGGCGTCTACAAGCCTACGGCGGGGCGCATCGTCTTCGACGGCGAGGACGTCACCGGCATGCCGCCTCATTCGATCACCGAGCGCGGGATCGGGCGCACCTTCCAGAACATCCGTCTCTTCCAGAACATGACTGCGCTCGAGAACGTTCTTGTCGGCATGCACTCCAGGCTCAAGGGCGGAATCCTCAGCTCGATCGTGCGGACTCCTCGTATCCGGCGCGAGGAGGGCGGCGCGCGCGACAAAGGCCGCGAGCTTCTGAACTTCTGCGGCCTGAAGAACAAGGGCGAAGAGACTTCCCGCAACCTGTCCTACGGCGACCAGCGCCGGCTCGAGGTCGCGCGTGCGCTGGCGACGCAGCCGAAGCTTCTCTTGCTCGACGAGCCCACAGCCGGCATGAATCCGCAGGAGACCGCGGACTTCACCGCTTTCGTCGAGCGGCTCCGCACCGAGCAGGGGCTCACCGTCCTGATGATCGAGCACGACATGCGGGTCGTGATGAACATCTCGGACCGGGTTACCGTGCTCGACTACGGTGAGAAGATCGCAGAAGGAACGCCGGAGGAAGTTCAGCGAGACAGCCGCGTGATCGAGGCCTACCTAGGCAAGCAGGCGCTCGAGGCTCAGCAGTGAACGCGCAGCCGGAGAACATCCTCGAGCTCGAGAACGTCCACACCTTCTACGGCTCGATCGAGGCCTTGAAGGGCATCTCGATCGAGGTCAAGCAGGGCGAGATCGTGACGCTGATCGGCGCCAACGGCGCCGGCAAGTCGACGACGTTGCGGTCGATCAACGGTCTCAACAGCCCGCGCCGCGGCCGGATCCGGTTCCAGGGGCGTGACATTACGCACGCGTCGGCGCACGACATCGTGGAACGCGGAATCTCGCAATCGCCGGAGGGCCGCCGTCTGTTCCCGCGCATGACTGTGCTCGAGAACCTGGAGATGGGGACGTTCCAGCGCGCCGACCGCGGCAACCGCAAGGCTGTCAACAAGGACCTCGAGCGCGTCTACGAGCTCTTCCCGCGGCTGGCCGAGCGGAAGGGCCAGAAGGCGGGAACGCTCTCCGGGGGCGAGCAGCAGATGGTGGCAATCGGACGAGCGCTGATGGCGCGCCCGAAGTTGCTCCTGCTCGACGAGCCCTCGATGGGGCTGGCGCCGATCTTCGTCGAGCGAATCTTCGAGATCATCCGGGAGATCAACGCGCAGGGAACGCCGATCCTCCTCGTCGAGCAGAACGCGCTGATGGCGCTCGACGTGGCAAGTCGCGGCTACGTCCTCGAGACCGGCAAGATCGCGCTCGCCGACGACGCCAAGAAGCTGAAACAAAACGAGGACGTGAAGAAGACGTACCTCGGCGTTACGTAGCGACGCGGATCGGGAAATACGGCGGCGAGAGTAAGAACCCGACGCGCGGGGGGCGGTCGGACCAGCCGCGCACCATCGTCAGTGCCGCGCCGGTCCCGTGCGTCGGCACGAAGCCGAGCTGGCGCGCGGCCGCGTGGTCGCGACACCCTGCGATGATGACGTGTCCGAGCCGCTCGATCGCCGGGAGACAACCATCCCAGTCGACGAACGGAAGCAGGGGATGGCAGGAGCGCCCGGCCCGGTACGCCTCGACGGCGCGGGTGTCGCCCGCGGCTGCGCGTTCCGCCTGAGCCAGAGCGGATTTCTCGGGACGGCCCGCCGTCCGGGTGGCCGCGAAGAATGCGCGATACGGCTGCTGGGTCGGGTGGCTGAAGTGCCGCTGGAAGCGGTGCAGGAGGATGGCCGTGCCGCCTTCCGTGACAGGGAACGAGTCGCGCCACAGCCTGAGAGCGAGGCCGAGACCCAGGTAGGACCCGAGCAGCGGATTGGGGCGCTCGCGGGGGAGGTACGGCGTCGTGCGCGGGACGCCGACGCAGACCGCGTCGAGCTTCCGGTCGAGCGTGATCCCTCGCAGCTCGACGCCGCGGAGCAGGGCCTCGGTATGCGCGACGGACGGCGGCCCGGCGAACGCGGCCGCCACCGTCCGCTCGAGCGGCAATGAGCGCAACACGTACGCGCGGAGCGCTCCCGGCAGCGCGCGGAAGAGATGCCGAAACGGCGATCGCACGATGCGCTCGAGCGCCTGCGTCTCGTAGGGATAACCGCCGAGCGTTCCGCTCAGGCGCGGGTGGTTGAGGACGAGCGACGCGCCGATCACGGGGACGCGTCGAACGAGCGCACGCTCCAGCTCCAGTCCGAGACGCCAGCCCTGCGACGCCGACGTTTCGAGCAGCGAGTAGGCATCCGCAGTGCGGAGCACTTCGGTCCCCGCCGCGCCGACCAACGCGGCCGGTCCGCCGTGCAGCACGGTTTCCGCAGCAGTGACGACGACGACGACGTCGGTCCGCACCAGGGCGGGATGGATGCGCAGCTGCACGGAACCTGCAGTGCCTACGTCGACCAGGTCGTCTCGCGCGACGTCGTGCACCTCGACGTGTCCGTGGAACCGGCGGGCGAACTCCGGCGAGACGAGCGTCTCGAGCTGCTCGTGTCCGGCGCGCCGAGCCAGTCCGCCCGCGACGAGCAGCGTCTGATACCCGCTCGGGATTCCGAGGCGCTCGAGTTCGGCCACCGCGGCTGCGATCGCGGCCTGGCGTGGGTCGCGGTCGGTGCCGGGCAGCGGCAACTGCGGTGGCTCGACCACGATGGTCGCGCGGGCGCCGCGCGAGACGAGCGCCTCGAGCGGTTCACCCGCAAGCGGAAAGCGAAGTGCGTCGCGAACGGCCGCTCCGACGTCCGCGACCGCGTCGGCGGGCGGCGGCGGCCGCAGGACGAGCGCGTCGTCGGCCGCGGTCACGACCACGAGCCGCGACCCGGCGAGCATGGGCACTCGGGGCATCACCGGAGTCAACCAGGAGAAGGCACGCCGGAGCCAGACTGAAGTCTGGCACCGGACTGCGAGAATGGGGCCGATGTCGCCGAAGACCTGGAGGAGTACGCCGGAGCCAGACTGAAGTCTGGCACCGGACTACGATTGCCCCGGTGTCACCCAAAACGCTCACCGGGGCCGAGTTGGAGCTGGACGACGGCCCCGCGCGTGACGCCGAGCTCTTCCTCGTCGACGGAAACAACCTCGCCTACCGGGCCTTTTTCGCCCTCCCGGAGGAGCTCGCCACCACCGAGGGCTTCCCCACGAACGCCCTGCTCGGCTTCACGAACATGCTCTTCAAGCTCCTCTCGGACTACAAGCCGAAGGGTGTCGCGGTTGCGTGGGACACGCGCCCGGTAGAGCGGCTCGAGCTCGCAGAGACCTACAAGGCCGACCGGCGTCCGACCCCGGACCTGCTCGGTGAGCAATTCCCCTTCTTCCGCCCGATCGTGGAGGCGTTCGGCTACCGCAACCTCGAGTTCGAGGGCTGGGAGGCGGACGACGTCATCGCGACGCTCGCGACTCGCGCAGACGACCTCGGAATCAGGACCTGCATCGTCTCGACCGACCGCGACGCGTTCCAGCTCGTCTCCGACAACGTCAGCTTGATGATGACGCCGCGCGGCGTCTCGGACGTGAACGTGTACACGCCGGACCGCGTGGAAGCGCGGTACGGCATCCGGCCCGAGCAGATTCCCGACTTCATCGGGTTGAAGGGCGACACCTCGGACAACATCCCCGGCATCCCCGGGATCGGTGACAAGACCGCCGGTCAGCTCATCGCGCAGTACGGCTCGCTCGAGGAGGTGATCGAGCACGCGGACGAGCTCTCGCCGGCTCGGCGGAAGAACATCACGGAGCACGCGGAGCAGGCGCGGCAATCGAAAGAGCTCGCCACGATGCGGCGCGACCTCGACGTGGATTGCGATCCCGCCGAGCTCGTGCTGCTGCCGCCCGATCGCTCGAAGCTCCGCGAGATGTTCCGGCGTTTCGAGTTCCGAAATCTGCTCGGACGCGTCGACATCCTCGACGAGGCGGTTCCCGCGCAGGCGATGCGCATGCCCGGGACCGAGGTCGCGTGGTGGGAGGGCGAGCTTCCCGAGGTGCGGGGCCGCGCCGCGCTGGCGATCCGCGACGACCGCTTCGCGCTCGCGCAGGAAGGCGATGGGGTGATCGTGGGGGCGTGGGAGCCGGGCCTCGAACGCCGTCTAGATCGAGCGGAGCTGATCGCGCACGACTTCAAGTCGCTCCCGCGGCTCACCATGGAGCCGGTCGAGGACACGATGCTCCTCGCGTATCTGATCGAGCCGGGGCGCGCAGCTTACGAGCTCGACGATCTCGCGGCGGAGTACGGAGTCGAGCCGATCCCGTCGCCGCCGACCGACGAGGAGACCGCCGCGCTCGTCCGGCACGCGGAGATCCCGCGCCGGCTGGCGCCGACGATGCTCGAACGCGTTCGCGAGCGTGGCGCGGAGGACCTGTACCGAACGATCGAGCTGCCGCTGACAGCCGTGCTGGCCGCGATGGAAGACGCGGGCGTGAAGATCGACACCTACCGGATGGGAGAGATCACCGCGCGACTCGCCGATCGCCTCGAGGAGCTGGAGGCGAAGGCGTACGAGCTTGCGGGCGAGGAGTTCATGCTCGGCTCGACGCAGCAGGTCGCGCGGATCCTGTTCGAGAAGCTCGGGCTCACACCCGGCCGCAAGGGCAAGACCGGCTATTCGACGGACACGCGTGTCCTGCGCTCGATCCGCCACGAGCACGAGATCGTCGAGGTGATCGAGGAGTGGCGCGAGTACTCGAAGCTCCTCAACACCTACCTCGGCCCGCTTCCGTCGCTGATCTCGGAGACCGACGGCCGGCTGCACACGCACTTCAACCAGACCGTTGCCTCGACGGGACGCCTCTCGACCTCGAATCCGAACCTGCAGGCGATTCCGATCAGGACCGAGCTCGGGAAGGAGATCCGGTCGGCGTTCGTGGCGGAGGCCGGCCACAGGCTGCTGTCTGCCGACTACTCGCAGATCGAGCTGCGGATCCTCGCGCACGTGTCGGGCGAGCCGAAGCTGCGCGAAGCCTTCGCGCGCGGCGATGACATCCACACCGCCACCGCCGCCGAGGTGCTCGGAAAGGAGCCCGTGGAGCTCACGACCGGGGATCGCTCGATCGCAAAGATGATCAACTTCGGGATCGTCTACGGGATCTCGGCGTTCGGGCTCTCGGAGAACCTCGAGATCTCGAGGGAGGAAGCGCAGACCTACATCGACGCCTACCTGGCGCGGTTCCCGCTCGTCCAGGACTTCATCGAGCGCACGATCGAGCGGGCCAAGCGCGACGGCTACGCGACCAGCCTGCTGGGGCGCCGCCGGCCCACCCCGGAGATACGTGCCTCGAACCGGCAGACACGCTCGCTCGGCGAGCGCCTGGCGGTCAACTTCGTCATGCAGGGATCGAACGCGGACATCATCAAGAAGGCGATGATCGCCATCCACCGCCGCCTGCGAGACGAAGGGCGCGGCGCACGGCTCGTGCTGCAGGTCCACGACGAGCTGCTGCTCGAGGTTCCCGAGGCCGAGACCGGCCCTGTGAAGGAGCTCGTCCGCGAGGAGATGTGCCGCGCGTACCCGCTCGATCCGCCGCTTGCGGTCGAGATCGGCGTCGGCGACGACTGGAACGAAGCCAAGTCGTAGCCGACAGTAGGACCTTCGGCCCATTGAGGCGCACCCGAGAGCGCGATACCATCGCCGCGCGCCGTGGCCGAGAGGGCCACGTCTAGAGCAGGGAGGGCCGTCAGTGAAAGCCGCTCGTTTCCGGTTGGGCGTGTTCGTCGTTTTCGCGCTCGTGTCCGTGCTGGTCGGATCCGGGGCGACACAGGCCTCGCCGAGCTCATCGCCGAGTCTCACCGTCACGACGGCGCCGCTCGATCCATCTCCGGGCAGCTCACTGACGATCACGGCGGTGGTCACTCCAGGAACGGATCCGACGAGCACGGGCTTGTCCGTGAACTGTGATCTGAGCTGGGCCGGGCTCGGCTCGTCGTCACCCCTCTTCGACGACGGCACCAACGGCGATGCAACTGCCGGCGATCTCACCTTCACGAAGGAGTTCACCATCCCGTCGGCGACGAGCCCGGGCACGAGGCACGGCTCGTGCAGTGTCTCGGATGCGGAGGGCCGTGGAAACTCTGCCTCGTATTCCGTCAACGTCGTGCCCGCCGGGAGCGACCTGGCGCCGACCGTCGGCAGCCATACGCCGGACACGGGGGAGACGAACGTCGCCGTCGACTCCAACATCGCGATCGTGTTCAGCGAGCCCGTCGACGTAACTGCTCCGTGGTACTCCATCGAGTGTGGGACGAGCGGCTCGCATTCTGCGACGGTCAGCGGCGGTCCGGCATCCTTCTTGCTCAATCCGGATCTCGACTTCGCGACCAGTGAGACGTGCACCGTCACAGTCGACGGAGCGCAGATCTCGGATCAGGACGCCATCGACCCGCCCGACAACGTCGTCGGGAATCCGAGCTGGACGTTCACGACGGTCCCGGACGCTGCACCGTTCGTCTCGGCGCGCTCACCGGCGAGCAGCGCAAGCGGCGTCTCTGTCGACAGCAGCGTCACCGTCACGTTCAGCGAGCCGGTAGACGTCACGGGCGGGTGGTACACGATCTCGTGCTCCGGCAGCGGCTCGCACTCCGCGACCGTGGGCGGCGGCCCGCAAACATTCACCCTCGAACCCGACTCCAACTTCGCGCCCGGCGAGGCTTGCACCGTCACGATCGTGGCGGCGAACGTCAGCGATCAAGACACGGATGATCCGCCGGACAAGATGACTGCGGACAACTCGTGGAGCTTCACGACCGCGACGGCCGCGAACGAGCCGCCGACGGCCTCGGCGGGCGGCCCCTACACGGCGAACGAGGGAAGCAGCGTCTCGCTCGCCGCGAGCGGCTCGGATCCCGAGGGAGGTCTGCTGACGTACGCGTGGGATCTCGATAGCAACGGCACGTTCGAAACGAGCGGCCAGAGCCCGACGTTCTCGGCCGCGGCGCTCGACGGTCCCGGCACGCAGACGGTGACTGTGCGGGTCACGGACGACGCCGGCCAGACCGCAAGTGCCTCTGCGCAGATCATGATCGTGAACGTTGCGCCGACGGCGACCTTCAATGCTCCGTCGTCGTCGCCGGCGGGATTCCCGTTCACGCTCTCGCTCACGAGTCCGAACGACCCCTCTGTGGCCGACAGCGCAGCCGGGTTCACGTATGCATTCGACTGCGGGACCGGCTACGGGTCGTTCGACTCGCAGTCCAGCGTGTCATGCGCGACCACTGACAGCGGCACACGCTCGGTGGGCGGGAAGATCCAGGACAAGGACGGTGGCGTCACCGAGTACAGGGCCACCGTCCAGCTCTTCGTCACGTTCGCAAGCCTCTGCGACCTCGTGCGCTCGTACTCGAGCGACCCACAGGTCGCGGACGTTCTCTGCGCCAAGCTGGCCGCTGCGGAGACCGCGCCTACGGATACCGCCAGGGCAGGCCACCTGAACGCCTTCCGAAACCAGGTCGACGCGAAGACGGGAACCGAGCCGGGGAAGGCATTCAGCGCGGCTCAGGGGGGCGAGCTGAAGCTGTTGTCGACGAGCCTCTAGCGTTTCGTCACCGGCCTTCGGGGCTGTCAGGGCGCTCAAAGGCCCTGGCTATACTGACCGCCGCTCATGGCGACGGAACAAACCGAGCAGCGAATCGCAGGCGACGGCGTCTGGACCACCGGTCCGGACGGCGAGCTGATCCCGGACTACGAGTCCACGTTCCCGACGATCAACGAGGGCGAGGTCGTCCACGGCACGGTCGTCCGCGTGGACAAGGACGAGGTCCTCGTGGATATCGGCTACAAGTCGGAAGGCGTCATTCCGGTGGCCGAGCTCTCGATCCGGCGCTCGGTGAATCCCGCCGACGAGGTCTCCATCGGCGACGAGATCGACGCGCTCGTGATGACGAAGGAGGACGCCGAAGGCCGGCTGATCCTCTCCAAGAAGCGCGCGCGCTTCGAGATGGCCTGGAAGGCGATCGAGAACGCGGCCGAGTCCGGTGAGCCGGTCAACGGACGCGTGATCGAGGTAGTCAAAGGGGGGCTCATCCTCGACCTCGGTGTGCGCGGATTCCTCCCGGCCTCGCTCGTCGATATTCGCCGCGTGCAGGATCTCGACGAGTTCATGGGCAAAGAGCTTCGCTGCAAGGTGATCGAGCTCAATCGTTCCCGCAACAACGTCGTCCTCTCCCGGCGCGCCGTTCTCGAGGACGAGCGCAAGGAGATGCGCCAGGCGATCCTCGACCGGCTCAATCCGGGCGACGTCGTCGAAGGCCAGATCTCGAACATCGTCGATTTCGGCGCCTTCGTCGACCTCGACGGGATGGACGGCCTCATCCATATCTCGGAGCTTTCCTGGTCGCACGTGAACCACCCCTCCGAGGTGCTCGAGATCGGACAGACAGTCAAGGTGAAGGTGCTCGACATCGACCGTGAGCGCCAACGCATCTCGCTGGGTCTCAAGCAGACGCAGTCGGACCCGTGGCAGCAGGTGCTCGAACAACACAAGGAAGGCGACGTCGTCGAGGGCAAGGTGACGAAGGTGGTCACGTTCGGCGCGTTCGTCGAGATCCTCCCGGGTGTCGAAGGGCTCGTGCACATCTCCGAGCTCGCGCAGCACCACGTCGAGAATCCGCGCGAGGTGGTCGCTCAGGGAGACACGGTGCCCGTGCTCATCCTCGAGGTCGACGCGGAGCGGCGCCGCCTGTCGCTGTCGCTCAAGCGCGTCGATCCCGAGCGTCGCGCGGAGAGCGAGGCGCCGATCGAGGGCACTCCGCACCTCGACCTGTCCGAGGACGTGTTCGCGGATGCAGCAGCCGCTCCGCCGCTGACGCCGGAAGAGGATGCGTCACTCGAGTCGCCCGCACCCAGGGCCGACGAGGCCGTCGAGCGCGAGGCGGTGACAGCCGGTGACGAGGTCGATCCAGCGGCGGCCGACGAAGTCGCTCAGGCCGAGTCCCCTCCCGACGAGCGCTAGCCGACCACTCGCCGTCGCCGTCACCGGTGGGATCGGCGCCGGGAAGAGCGAAGCCCTCGAGGCATTTGCGCGTCACGGCGCGACCACGATCTCGAGCGACGAGATCGTCCACAGGTTGCTGCGGGAAGATCCGGAGGTTCGCCGGGAGCTCGTCGAGCGGTTCGGGACCGAGGTGGTCGGCCCCGACAGCGTCGACCGTGCGGCGATTGCGCGCATCGTCTTCGACGACCCCGCGGAGCTCAACTGGCTGGAGGAGCTCCTGCATCCCCGAGTCGTCCGGGAGCACTCGGCCTGGCAGGCGGAGCTCGCCGGTCGTCGCGATCCTCCGCGCGTGACCGTGACCGAGGTGCCGCTCCTCTACGAGACGGGCGGCGACAAGCGGTTCGACGTCGTCGTCGTGATCACCGCGCCCGAGCAGCTACGGGCGGAGCGGCGGCCCCTGCCGGACTCGCGCGAGACGCGGCTGCTCCCGGACGAGGACAAGGTGCGGGTCGCGGATTACGCCTACGTCAACGACGGGACGCTCGAGGAGCTGGACGCGTTCGTCGCCGACGTGATGGCGCAACTGACGGCGTGAAACGCCTTCTCTCGGTCGTCGCGCTCGCCGGAGGGGTCCTGGCCGCGTTCGCCGTACTCCAGGCCTCGAAGCCCGGCTGGTGGGAGCGACTGTGGTACCCGCTGCCGTACCAGCAGATCGTCCGCGGTCATGCCCGGAATTACAGCCTGGACCCCGCGCTGCTGGCCGCGGTGATCTATCAGGAGTCGAAGTTCAAGGCCGACGCGCGCTCCGACTCGGGCGCGATCGGGCTGATGCAGCTGCTGCCGGCGACGGCGAAGGGAATTGCTCTCCACACCGGAGGCACCCGGTTTCGGGTCGAGGATTTGTACGAGCCCGAGATCAACGTCCGCTACGGCGCGTGGTACCTCCGCCACCTGATGCGGAAGTACGGCGACGAGCAGACCGCGCTCGCCGCCTACAACGCGGGGCAGGACAACGTCGATCGCTGGCGCCGGGCGGGCCGCGGGATCCAGTTCTCGGAGACCCGCGCCTATGTGAAGCGAGTGGAAGAGCTGAAGAAGATCTATCGTCGCGCCTACGGCGCGGAGCTCGGGACCTGAGGTGGGCAGCCGTTCTCGCTGCTCATGTCGTTCGCGATCGTGAACTGTTGCACCGACTCCGACTCGTTTCCCCGCATGTCGCTCGCCTGCACGCTCACCTCATAGTTGCCGTTGGGATAGGAGCGCGTGTCGATCAGGCCGCCAAGGCTGTAGAGGAACCGTCCCGGCATGAAGTACTGCCGATTCGAGAATCGCGGGGCGTTCTGGTAGCTCCCACGCGCATACACCGTCCAGAACCGGCGCACCGGTGGGAGTGTCGTGCGGAAGTCTGCGGCCGGAATGCCGGGGACGTAAACCTCGCCCGCAATCTTCTCCAGCGAGTACGTCACGAAGGCGGGCGAGACCGGAAAGCCCGCGAACGTTCCCGGTACGCGGAGCGGCGGAGTGTCGTGCGCCGCCGCCACGATGGAGACCGTTCCGCAGAGATGCTCCGGGTCGATCGGCACGAGCGAGGCGGCGGGGCGAGCAACGATTGCGTCCACTTGAGGGACCGTCGCGTCGCGGTACGGCGTGATTCCCCCGCGTGCAAGTGGATTCCAGACGCGGCCGGCACGGATCTCCGTCAGATGGACGTGCTCGAAAGCCTTCAGGACGTAGCCGATGACAGTGCGACGCGCGACAACGTGGTCGCCGTTCACCACCGTTGGGACGATGTGGAAGTACTGAAACACTCCGTGTCCCTTGGTTCGGACGGAGACCGCGGTTCCGTCGATGAGCCTGGCCGTGCCGGAGATCACCGGGTACACGGGCGTCCCCTCGGGCGCGGAGATGTCGATGCCGTTGTGGAACTGGAACATGCCCGGCCCCTGGAGGCCGTCGGTGAGGAGCGTGTTCCAGAAGCGCGTGCGCGGATCGCCGAAGTTGGCCCGGATCGGGTGCTGCTTGTCGAACGGCCTGATCGGCCACGGATAGGCGGACGCCGCCTGTGCCGAGAGGCAGGAGGCGACGACGAGAAGTGGGAGGATGAGGCGCAGGCGCACGGCTCGTTAGACGGGTCGGCCCGGCCAAGGTTAGCCGGGCCGACCGACGACACAGATTCCGTTTACCGCTTCGTGCAGCGCTCCTGCGCCGGCGGGCCCTCGTGCACGGCGTCGAGCTGCTCGACCGCGAAGGTCGTCGGAAGCAGTCCGAGCCCGGCGAGCATCTTCGGCAAGTCCGTCTCGGCGTGCATCGCCTCAGTGTGCGGCCAGTCTCCGACGAATTCGTCGACGGGCGCGTGCGGGTTCATCCGCCTGAGCGTCCGGAACATCCGTCCCGACTGCTGCGCCGAGTCGAGCACCGTCTCGTCCGTCTTGCTCCACCAGATCTGCACGGGAACGCATGACTTCGCGATCGTCCGCGCGTAGCTGAGTGGGCTCCGTGCTGCGTACTTTGCGGGCACGGTCGCCGGCGTCCCGCCGATCTCGCGCCGCGCCAGCTTCTGCTTCGCGAGACCGATCGGGCCCCAACCTCTGGACAGACACTCCGCGTCGCACTTCAGTCGCGGGAAGTTGCGGTATTGCAGTGCGAAGTCCGCAGGGCCGTCGACGGCGACCGCGCCTGCGAGCAGATGCGGATAGCGGCCGGCGAGCAGGAGGGTCTCCTGGGCGCCCATCGAGCCGCCGATCGCGTAGAGGCGGCTGCGGTCGACGTGCACCCACGGCAGCTTCGCCTCGACGATGTCCGGCATCCGGGCGAGGTCGGCGATCTGGCCGCTGTAGCCCCAGGAGTGGAGGGGAAGCAGGCGGCCGAAGCCGTCGGGATTGACGACGGCGAAATTGCCCGCGGTGGGGAGAGTCCCCCAGCGGCGGGTGTTGATCTTCCCGGTCACGGCGCGGCCGTGCGGCGAGATGACGAGCGGGATAGCCGGGTTGTGTCCCGGCGCGTAGTCGTGCGGAAGGAGCACGTAGGCGTTCCGGCGGTGACCGTCGTGAGTCCTGTAGGTGATCGTGATCTGCCGAGTTGCCTGTGCTTCCGTCGCCGGCTGGCGGACCTGCGCCGCCGGCATCGAGCTCTCGAGGGAGATCGCCTCGGCGGGTAGCGCCGCGGCGCCTGCAGAGACCAGCAGTGCTGCGAAGGGGCAGGCCCGCAGCAGGCCCGTTTGGAGAAGCGATGTGGTAGCCATGCGGCCACCGTCGAAGGGCTTCTCAACGAGATCCTCAGCGGCGCCTAACGGGCCGCTAACGCGAGCGAGGCGGGATTAGGAGCCGGTTAGAGCGGGGCGCGACAGTGCGAGCTCGGCCTCCCTCGGCCGGGGTACGCGCCGCTATTCAAAGGATTGAATCCGTGTTACAACCGTCACATGCCTGACTTTCGGATCTTGGGTCCGCTGGAGGTCTCGGACGAGACAGGGCCGCTCCTGCTCGGCGGACAGAAGCAGCGCGCCGTGCTGGCCCTGCTGCTCCTGGATGCGGACCGGGTCGTTTCCGTGGACCGCCTCGTCGAGGCTCTCTGGGGTGAACAACCGCCGCGGACGGCCGTGACATCCCTGCAGAACTTCGTCTCCCAGCTACGGAAGTCGCTCGGGCCCGAGATCTTGGAGACCAAGCCGCCCGGTTATCGCCTGCGTGTCCGCAAGGGTGAGCTCGATCTGGACCGCTTCCGGGTTGCGGTCGAGAACGCTCGGGCATTGGAGCCGGCGCAACGGGCCGCGAAGCTCTGTGAGGCCCTAGGGTTCTGGCGCGGGCCTCCCCTGGCCGACTTCGCGTTCGAGTCGTTCGCGCAACCCCACATTGCGCACCTCGAGGAGCTTCGTCTGGCGACCCTCGAGGAGCGGGTTGAGGCGGATCTCGAGGCGGGGCGCCACGGCGAACTCGTCGGCGAGCTCGAGGCCCTCGTCGAGGAGCATCCTGTGCGGGAGCGGCTGCGGGGCCAGTACATGCTCGCGCTGTACCGCTCGGGTCGGCAGGCGGAGGCACTGCAGGCCTATCAGGAGGGACGCAGATTTCTCGTCGAGCAACTCGGCATCGAACCGAGCCGCGACCTCCAGCAGCTGCATGGTGCCATTCTCAGACAGGAAGCAGGGCTCCAGGCTCCCGGTGCGGCTCTTCCGCCCGAGGATCACTTCGACCAGGTGCTGCGCGCGCTGTTCGAGGGTCGGCTGGTCGCGGTGCTCGGCGCGGATGTCGCGGACCTTGCATCGCGCCTCGCCCATCGATTCGACTACGCCGAAAATGGTTCCGGTCTTCCACGGGTGGCGCAGTACATCGCGGTCATGAAGGGGTCCGGCCCGCTTTACGACGAGTTGCACGCGCTGCTCGACGCCGACGCCTCACCGACACCCATCCACCGCTTCCTGGCGTCGCTGCCGCCTCTGCTTCGGGAGCGAGGCGTTCCGCATCAACTCCTGGTGACGACGAGCTACGACCTCGCGCTCGAGGCTGCGTTCCTCGAGGCCGGCGAGGAATTCGACATCGTCTCGTACGTGGCCGCCGGCGCAAATCGCGGCAAGTTCTGCCACCTCGCGCCCGACGGCACCGGCCGGCTGATCGATCTCCCGAACACGTACGCCACCGAGCTCTCGCTCGAAACCAGGACCGTGATCCTCAAGCTGCACGGGCAAGTCGACCGCGCTCCGGACCGAGCGTGGGAGAGCTTCGTCGTGACGGAGGACGACTACATCGACTATCTGGCGAAGAGCGACGTTGCCGGTGCCGTGCCCGTCGGGCTTGCGGCCAAGCTTCGACGGAGCCATTTCCTGTTCCTCGGCTACACGATGGCCGACTGGAACCTCCGAGTGATCCTCAACCGGCTCTGGTGTGATCAGCCGCTCACCTACCGGTCGTGGGCCGTCCAGCCGGACGCGAAAGCGCTCGAGCGCGAGTTCTGGCGCCGGCGAGACGTCGACGTGCACGAGATGGCGCTCGACCGCTATGTGGAGACGCTCGCCGCCTATGCAGGGCTTGCACCCATGAAGGCGCTCGTATGAGTGTCGTCGCCGCAGCGCCGCCTTCCCCGTTCAAGGGACTTGCGCCGTTCGAGGACTCCGACCGCGACGCGCTCCTCTTCTTTGGACGCGAGCGCGAGAGCGAGGTGATCGCCGCCAATCTCATTGCCGCACGCATCACCGTCCTGTACGGACCGAGCGGAGTCGGCAAGAGCTCCGTCTTGCGCGCCGGAGTGGCACACCGGCTTCGCCGGGAGCAAGAGGCCGAGGTCGTCGTCTTCTCGACCTGGACGGGCGAGCCGGTGACTGCACTGATCGAGGCACTCGAAGGACGCGGACATTCACTCGTGGACGCGCTCGCAGACGCGGCGGATCGTGCCGGCGGCGACCTCTACCTCATCCTCGACCAGTTCGAGGAGTGCTTCCTCTACCACCGCCGCGGGGGCCGGTTTGCCGAACAGCTTGCGGAGGTACTTCGGCGTCCGGGTCTGCGGGTCAACGTCCTGATCGGCATCCGCGAGGACGCACTCGCGCGGCTCGATGCGCTCAAGGCGTCGATTCCAAATCTTCTGGCGAACCGCCTGCGCCTCGAGCGCCTCGACCGCGCCGCAGGAATGGCGGCGATCGTCGGGCCCGTCACTCGTTACAACGAGCTCGTCGGGCCGGCTGACCGCGTCGACATCGAGCTCGAGCTCGAGGATGCGATCCTCGACCAAGTGGCGGCTGGTCGCGTCGAGCTCAGCGTGGCGGGTCGCGGCGTCACAGTTGGAGGCGCAGACGAGGGCCGCATCGAGGCGCCCTACCTCCAGCTCGTGCTCTCTCGTCTCTGGGAAGTGGAGGCCGAGCACGGCTCGCACACTCTCCACCTCGCGACGTTGCACGAGCTCGGCGGGGCGGAGCACATCGTCGAGGACCATCTCGAGCGGGCGATGGCGGAACTGTCTCCGCGGGAGAAGGGCGCCGCAGCTGCGATGTACAACTTCCTCGTCACGCCGTCGGGAACGAAGATCGCGCACGGCGTGCGCGACCTCGCCGGCTATGCAGCCGTCCAAGAGGACGAGGCCACCGAGGTGCTTCAGCGCCTGACGGCGGAGCGCATCGTGCGGGCCAGCTCGACGAACGGACCCTCCACGACGCGCTACGAGATCTTTCACGACGTCCTCGCGGACGCGGTGCTCGCGTGGCGCACGCGTTTCGAGGCGGAGCGCCGGCTCGTCGAGGAGCGGACTCGCCACGAACGGCGGCAGCGGCGCCTCGTCGCGATCGGAGCGGCCGCGCTGCTCGGGCTCGCCGTCATGGCCGCGATCGCCGTGTACGCGTTTGCGCAGCGGAGCAACGCCCGGCACCAGACCGCCGTGGCACAGGTCGAGCGCGCGAAGGCGCAGAGACAGGCCGGGATCGCCGAGGATCGCCGGCGGGACGCGGATCGACAGAAGCACAACGCACTGCATCAGGCCACTGTGGCCCGGGGGCAGAGGGCGAAGGCCCGGCTTGCAGAAGAAAGGGCGCAGCGAAGCGCTGCCGAAGCCGACGCGCAGCGCCTGAAGGCCGCGCTCGCAAAGCGGGAGGAGCGGAAAGCCGTTCGCGCCGAGGCGCAGGCGACACGTCAGAAGAACGTCGTCCGCGCCGAGCAACTCGAAGCGGATGCACGCGTCCTGCTGGCCGCGGATCCCGAGGCGAGCGTCAAGAGATCCCTCGAGGCAGTCCTGGCGTTCCGGACCGCGAGGCGCACGTCGCCCGTCGCCCTGGAGGACACGCTCCGCGAAGGATTGCTGGGGCTCCGCCTCGAGACGGTCCTTCCCGGAGGCGGTCGTGTCCGCGTGACCCGGTTCAGTCCGGACGGTTCGCTGCTGCTCGTTGCCGGGAACGGCGGCGCACGCTTATACGACCGTGCTCACGCCTTCCGCCTTCGCCGTCTCGCTCCGACCTCAACGCTCGCCGATGCGGCCTTCAGCCCCGACGGCCGCCTTGTCGCCGGCGCGGGGATCGGGGCGGATCACGCAGCCCATGTCTGGGACGCGCAGACGGGACTGCAGCTCTACACGCTGCCCCACGACGACGGCGTCCTGAGCGTCGACTTTTCACCGAACGGCCGGTACCTCGCGACCGGAAGCATCGACGGGAAGGCGAGAGTCTGGAACGTCGCCGGTGGCCTGCTCCTGGCGACCTTCGACCACCCGCGCGGCTCGCGGAGCAATTTCGTGCAAATGGTCTCCTTCAGTCCCGACAGTTCACGTCTTTTGACTGTGGGAGGAGACAGATTCGCGCGCGTCTACGACCTGACGAGACGCGAGCTGGCTATGAGCGTCAACAACACCGTCCTCGTCAACAGCGCTCGGTTCAGTCACGACGGAACGTTGATAGCCACAGCGGGATCCGATCTCTTCGTTCGGATGTGGGATGCCTCGACCGGTCAGTTGCGATACGCCCTGCGAGGAACGGGTCGAGTCAACGACTTGACGTTCAGCCCGGACGACGCGTTGCTTGCGACCGCCGGAGGCAACGACACCATCGCTCGAGTCTGGGACCTCGCCGAGAGGAGCTCCTCGGCGATCATCACTGCGCACAGGAGCGGGATCGAATCCGTCGCATTCAATCCGGACGGGCGGTCGGTTCTCACCACGGGGCGCGACAGAAACGCCTACGTCGCGGCAAGCGAGGGGGGATTCACTCAGGCCTCGCTGCTCGGACATCGAGGACCGGTCACCAGCGCCGCGTACAGTCCCGACGGCCAGACGATCGTCACCGGCAGCGAGGATGGATCGGCGCGCCTGTGGGACGCACGCGTGGATCGTTCCGGGCCGACTACGGCCGGCATTCCGCGCCTGGTCGGAGCTCACGCTCTTGCCGTCAACGTGGTGGCATTCAGTCCGGACGGCCGACATCTCCTCAGTGCCGGCGACGACGGCACCTCGCGCCTGTGGGGTCCCGGCGACCGTGTCGTGGTTCTGCGGCAGGCGGGGCCGGTGAATTCAGGGTCGTTCAGCCAGGACGGCACGAGAGTCGTGACGGCTAGCGACGACGGGACTGCCGCAGTGTGGCGGGTGGCGGACGGTCGACTCATCTCCCGGCTGGCGCACGGCGGTCACGTGACGGCAGCGAGGGTGAGTCCTGACGGACGACTCGCCGTGACGGCCGGAAGCGACGGAACCGCCAAGCTCTGGAACGTCTCGAGCGGAGTCTTGCTCCATCGGCTGCAACACGAGGCGGCGGTGAACGACGCGAGGTTTAGCCCGAATGGCCAGCTCGTAGTGACCGCCAGCGCCGACCACACGGCGGCGGTCTGGCGGGTCGCGGACGGAACGCGACTGAGGACGCTAGCCGGACACGCGGATTCGGTGATCGCTGCGGTCTTCTCGCGCAACGGACAGCGGGTCGCGACGGCGTCTGCGGATGCGACCGCCAGGATCTGGAACGTGCGCTCCGGAGAGACAGAGCATGTGCTTACGGGACACACCGATGCGCTCACGTCGCTTGCGTTCAACCGCGACGGTTCGCTCCTGGCGACTGCGAGCAAGGACACGGACGCACGGGTGTGGAACGTGCGCTCGGGCAGTCAGGTGGCCCTGCTGCGGATCCACGTGAGCGCCATCAACGACGTCGCCTTCAGTTACGACGGCCGCTGGCTCGCCACGGCCGGACCGACCGCGATCGGCATCTGGGAGACGAGGACCAAGGGGACGTGGCCCGCCCTCCCGCTGACCCTCGTCTTCGGCCCGACCCGGCCGATCAACGTCGTTGCCTTCTCGCCTCGAGGCTGGCGCATCGCCTTCGGCAGCCGCGACGGTTCGGTACGGATCTACAGCTGCAGCCTTTGCGGGGGCGTCAAGCAGCTGACCGCGATCGCTCGGGCACGATTGGGCGAGATCGTGCGGGTGAAGCCCTAGCTATCCCTCGACGCGAACTCGCCTCGCCCCGTCGTGGCGGATTCGCAGCACAAAGTCCCCGCCGTCGAGGGAGTCGACGACGTAGCCCTCCCCACGCAGGTCGGGCCGCGCTGACAGCGTCGCCGCGCCTGCGAGCACGCGGCGAGGCCGGTAGGAGAGTCGGAGCACTTCAACGGCGTGCCGGTCGAAGGTCCGGTAGTCGAGATGTCGCGGGCGGTAGCGAACCGCTTGCACAACGGAGGTCGAGCCGAGCACGTGATCCCGCCGCTTCGGCGCGAACTCGGGCATCGCCGCCATCGCCCAGTTGAAGCTGCGGAGGTAATCACCGTACCCGTCGCTGAACCAGTAGACGTTGTAGCCGCGCTGCCCGCAGCAGGAGATGCGTCCGTCGCTCGAGGCGAAGTAGGTCGCGTAGTTCAGCGCGCGAACGGCGAGCTCGCGGGCGTGGGTATCGCCGGTTCGGGCAGACAGCAGTGCGTTCACCGCCCCCCAGCGCGACGTCGTGCTGCCGAGACCGGCGGGTGAACAGCATCCCCGCCGGCCCGGTGCCCGCTGCTCGTCGATGGCCCAGGCCCCGAAGAACGGACCCTGTCCAAACGACGAACGGACCCACTCTTGAAGCGAGTCTGCATGCTCGCGCCACGCAGGATCGACGGCCGGACCGCGCGACGCGAGGTAGTAGGCGGTCATCGTCGGAGACGCCTGGTTGCGGCTGGAAGGGTTGTGCGGAACGT
>WNFV01000235.1_pt1 | contig 69892 bp, 54 predicted proteins | sample 5400101 | NCBI WGS metagenome assembly WNFV01 (sample SAMN13153361, study PRJNA577476) | soil metagenome | isolation source: 115 cm soil or saprolite under grassland replicate 1 | place: USA:California | collected 2016-06-15
CGCTGTACCCAAAGGGTCTGGTCATCGGGAAGGTCGTCCAGGTGCAGAGCGCGGAAGCGGCCGCGTATCAACGGGCGATCCTCGTCCCGGCCGTCGACCTCCGTCGCCTCGAGCACGTCCTGGTGGTGAAGACCGACTAGCAACGCCGGGCCGTCGCCACCGTTCAGACAGAGACATCGGGCCGGCCGGCTCGAATAATCAAAGGTGGACAAGGAAGGGTTGGGACGCCTCCTCGCGGCGGTACTCGCCTGTGCGCTCGTCCTCCCGACGAGCGTGCTCGTGGCCGGGCGCCCGGCGGCCGCGGCGGACACGTCCGGGCCACGCATCCTCGTGCACTTCATCGCCGGTGCGATATCGGCCGAGCGCGATCGGGCCATCCGCTCGATCGGCGCGGCCCTCGACGTCGAGCTCCCCGAGCTCGGCGTCACGCGCATCGCCATGCCGGGCGGTGACGAGGTCGACGCGAACGCCGCGGCCGCGACGATCGCGCGCGACCCGGCCGTCGTGTCGGCCGAGGCCGACCAGCCTGTACGGCTCGCGTTCGTTCCGAACGATCCGTACTACCTGAGCGATCCAGTCAGCGGAGTCGGGCAGTGGGGCCTGCGCCGGGCGCAGGTCGACCGCGCATGGGATCTGATCCGCGGTTCGCCGTCGATCGTCGTCGCGGTGATCGACACCGGCGTCGACGCGACGCATCCCGATCTCGCCGGCGCGGTGCTGCCGGGCGCGACGTTCAGCACACCGAACGCGAACTGCTTCCCCGCGCCGTCGCAGGACGACAACTCCCATGGCACGCACGTCGCGGGGATCATCGGCGCCGGCGGCAACGACGCCATCGGCATCGCCGGCGTCGCGTTCGGAGTGCGGATCCTGCCGGTGAAGGTGCTCGACTGCACCGGCACCGGATCGCTCTCGGACATCGCGCGCGGCATCGTCTGGGCGACGGACAACGGCGCGAAGATCATCAACATCTCCCTCGGCTCGCCGGGCGATGGCCAGACGCTGCACGACGCGGTGCGTTACGCGACCTCGCGCAACGTCCTCGTCGTCGCGGCCGCCGGGAACTGCGGCCAGTCGAGTCCGGTCTGCTCCGGCATCAACCAGCCCGATTACCCCGCGGCCTACCCCGAGGTGGTCGCGGTCGGTGCGACGACGACCGAGGACGTCATCGCGTCGTTCTCGACGCAGGGGAGCGAGATCGCGGTCGCCGCACCGGGCGTGCGCATCCTGAGCACGACGCCGCGCTATACGACCTATCAATCGGCCCGGGGCGCGCCGACGAACTACGCGGCTTTCTCCGGCACCTCGCAGGCATCACCGTTCGCCGTCGGCGTCGCGGCGCTGGTCTGGAGCGCCGAGCCGACTCTCACGGCCCAGCAGGTCGCCGGACGTCTTCGCGCCACCGCCGACGATCTCGGCCTTCCCGGTATCGACCCCGCGTACGGATCCGGCCGCGTCAACGCGTTCCGTGCCATCAGCGCATCCCGCCCCGCCGCCTCGGCGACCTTCGACACGTCCGCGGTCCCGAGGTCCGTCGCGACGGGCGCGACATTCGCCGCGTCGGTCCGCGTGACGAACACATCCACGACGACGCTGAGCGCTTCGGGCACGTCGGCGGTCCGGCTCGGCTACCACTGGCTCGACACATCGGGCGCGACCATCGTCGCCGACGGGATCCGCACGCCGCTTCCGTCCGACATCGCGCCGGGTGCGGCCACCGCGGTCTCGGCGACGGTCACGGCGCCGTCGACGGCCGGCGCCTTCACGCTGCGCTTCGATCTGGTCCGCGACAGCGGGCCCTACTTCGCGCCGGACGGATCGCCGACGAGCGACGTGACGATCACCGTCGGCAGCGGTTACGGCGCGACCTACGCCCCGGCGAGCATCGCCCCCACGCTCGCCACGGGGACGGTCGCGATGCTGAGCGTGACCCTCACCAACACCGGCGCGCTCACCTGGCAGGCGCGTGGCGTGAATCAGGTCCGCCTGGCCTATCACTGGATCGCGTCCGACGGCACCGTCGCGCTGTGGGATGGCGCCCGCGCCTCAGAATTCACCAGCGACGTGAATCCCGGACAGACGGCGACGGTGACGCTGGCGGTGACACCGCCCGCGAAACTCGGCTCCTATTTATTGCGGCTCGACCTCGTGCAGGAGGGGCTCACGTGGTTCAGCCTGCAGGGCGTCGCGACGCGAGACGTGCCGTTCAGCGTGACCAGCGGCTACGGCGCGACCTACACGCCGGGTACGGTGCCCACGCTCCTTCCGGGCGGCCGCGCGATCCTTCCGCTGGTGATACGCAACGACGGCGTGGCGACGTGGACCGCGGGCGGTGCGACCCCGGTGCGCGTGAGCTCGCACATCGTCGACGCGCTCGGCAGGATCGTCATCTGGGAAGGCGCCCGCACGTCGCTCGCGGCCGACGTCGCGCCCGGCGGCACCGTGACGACGACCCTGGTCGCGGACATGCCCCTGGTGCCCGGCAGCTATCGCCTCCGGATCGACCTCGTCCGCGAAGGCGTGTCGTGGTTCAGCGGCCTGGGGGTACCGGCGATCGACGTTCCGATCACCGTCGTCCCCGACTATCGCGCGACGTTCACCTCGGGCCCGCTCTCCGTCTCGCGCGCGTCGCCGAACGTGTTGGTGACGATCGCGAACACGTCGAGCGCGCTGTGGTCGAGCCAGAGCGCCGCGCCGATCCGCGTTTCCGCGCACTGGTACGACGCGGCGGGCGCGGTCCTGGTCTGGGACGGTCCGCGCACCACGCTCCCGCGCGACATCGCGCCAGGTGAGTCGGTCACGGTCACCGTCGCGCTCGGCGTGCCACCGGCCGGCGCCGCCGCGGTCGTGATCGACCTGGTCGCCGACGGGCTGACCTGGTTCGGCGCGGGCAACTCGCGCGCGGTGACGCTGATCCCATGAGCGCTCGCTTCGGTCTCGTCGGCGCGCTGCTGCTGATCTGCGGCCTGCTCGCCTCTTCCGCCTCGGCTGCGCCGCCGCCGGTCCTGGGCGCCGCGTATATCGTGGCGGCGCCGCCGACCAGCGCGCTGCAGAGCGCCACGATCCAGGTGCCGGTGACGGTCCAGAACACCGGCGACGAGCCGTGGCTCACCGGCGGGACGAATCCGGTGACTCTCTCGTACCACTGGTACGACGCCGTCGGGAACGTCGTGGTGTGGGAGGGCGCGCGCACGCCGCTCGGTGCCGACGTTCCGCTCACCGCCTCGCGCCAGGTGCAGGCGAACGTGGTCGCGCCCTCGCTTCCCGGAACGTACCGGCTCAACTTCGCGCTCGTGAAGGAGGGCGCGGCGTGGTTCCCGCAGAGCCAACCCTTTGCGGTGACGATCACGCCCGCGATCAACGCCGCGACCTATCAGATCGTCGCGCCGCCGCAATCGATCCCCGCGGGTGGCAGCGGGCAGTTCAGTGTCGCGGTCCAGAACGCGGGCAATCAAACCTGGAACGCGACCGGCCCGAACCAGTTCGCGCTCTCGTACCACTGGTACGACGGGACCGGGAACGTGATGATTTGGGAGGGCGCGCGCACGCCGCTCGGCGCCGACGTCGCGCCGGGGACCGCTCGCACGATCGCGGCGACCGTCAATGCGCCGTCCGCCGCGGGCTCGTACGTCCTGCGCTTCGCGATCGTGCGCGAGGGGATCGCGTGGCTGCCGCCGAGCGAACCGATCGCGGTGAACGCGGTGCCCGCCTATTTCGCGACGTTCACGGAGCCCGCGCTTCCGGTGTTCATCGCCGGGGGCACGTACGACGTGCCGGTCACCATCCGCAACTCCGGCGCGGCGACGTGGAACGCGACGGGAGCCAACCTCGTCGACGTCTCCTATCACTGGCACGATCTCGCCGGGACCACCGTGGTCTGGGACGGCGTGCGCACGCCGCTTCCGGCGAACGTCGACATCGGTGGCACGACCACCGTGACGATGAAGATCGCCGCCCCGAACGTGGCTGGGTCGTACGTGCTGACCCTCGATCTCGTCCGCGAGGGTGTCGCGTGGTTCCAGCAGCTCGGTGCCACGCCCTTCCGCATCCCCGCGAACGTCGCCCAGATCCGCTTCGCGGCTGCCTTCGGTGTTGCGCCGCAGCTCTCCGGCTACTGGGTCGAGGAGAAGACCGTGCCCGTGGCGCTCACGAACACGGGCAATGTCGCGTGGAGCGCCGCCGGTCCCAATCCGGTGAACCTCTCGTATCACATCCTCGATTCCAGCGGCCGCGCCGTCGTCTGGGACGGACGACGGACGCCGCTCGGCGGCGATCTCTTGCCCGGACAGACGCGCTCGCTCTCGATCGCGTTCACCGCCCCCGCGAGCTCGGGCGACTTCGTGCTCGTGATCGACCTCGTCCGCGAGGGCATCGGCTGGTTCGCGGACGGCGGCGCGCCGGCCGCGCGCGTTCCGCTGTCCATTACCAGCGGTCTGTCCGCCGGCTATGGCCCGACGACGACGCCGGCGCAGGTCACCATCGGTGCGGTCGTCCCGCTCCAGGTCACCGTCATCAACTACGGCCCGCGCACGTGGCCGGCCGCGGGCGCCAATCCGGTGAGCGTCAGCTACCACATCCGCAACAAGGCCGGCGAGGCCGTCGTGTGGGACGGCGCGCGCGGTCAGCTTCCGGCTGACGTTCCCGCTAACTCGCAGGTGAACGTCACGATCAACGTCGCGCTGCCGCAGGCGACCGGCGACTACACCCTCGCGTGGGATCTCGTGCAGGAAGGCGTCGCCTGGTTCAGCACGTTCGGCGTCACGTCGAAGGTCGAGCCGTTCACGGTCGTCCCCGGCGTCGTCTTCTACGGCAAGGGATTCGGGCACGGGATCGGCATGTCGCAGTACGGCGCGAACGGTTGGGCGACGGGCGCCGCCGGGATCACGCTCAACGCGGAGCAGATCATCGCGAAGTACTACCCGGGCACAACGTTCCAGTTCGTCGATGCCGCGCGCTCGCAGGTGCGCGTGCTCCTCTCCCAGCCGTCCTCACAGTCGCGCTACCGCTGTGGCGACAACCAGTACTTCGACGGCAGCCTGGGGGAGATCACGTCGGCCGGCGGGTTCCGCGTGCTCGACGAGCAGGCCGCGAACGCCGAGATCGGCCGCTCGGGTCCGAACCAGAACTGGCAGTTCGTCGCGCGCGGCGCCGGGGTCGAGGTCTGGAACAACGCGGGCGCCACGCCGCAGCTCGTGAAGCTCATCCCCGCGGTCGCCGTCGTGCCGCTCGATCCCACGCAGCCGCTGCGCTTCATGCAGAAGGGGACGTACCGCGGGAACTTCCGGCTCACCAACCTCGGCGGCACGCTGCGCGTGGTCAACGTCGCGACGTGGGACGACTACGTCCGGGGGGTGATCCCGCTGGAGATGCCGTCAACCTGGCATCCCGAGGCGCTCAAGGCGCAGGCCTACGCCGCGCGCTCGTACGGCTACTCGTCCTACCGCGGCGGCGCATCCGACTACGACGTGAGCGACGACCAGTCCGATCAGTGCTACGGCGGCTCGCGAGTCGAGGTTGCCTCGACGAACACCGCGGTGGCCGCGACCGCAGGCAAGCTCATCACCTACAACAACGCCGCGATCCGCGCGTACTTCGCGAGCTCGAGCGGCGGCTACACGCTCGCGTTCGGCTGCTGGGGCAACCGCGTCGTGCGGAGCGGCGGCACGTGGGTGTGCACGCCGGACGAGACGCAGCCGTTCCTCGCGGCGACGCCGGACCCCGCGGACCTCAAGGTCACCAGCCCGGCCAATCCGCGCGCGAGCTGGAACCGCACGTTCACCGGAACGGACATCCGGAACGCCGTGCAGCGCTGCAACGGCGTGGACATCGGCGTGCTCCAGGCGGTTGACGTGTCGAACCAGGTCCCCGTCAACGTGGGCCACGTGATCTCGGTGCGCATCTACGGGAGCTTCGGATCGGTCGATCTGCGCGCCGATGACTTCCTCCGCACCTGTCTCGGGTTGCCGTCGACGATGGTGAGGCTCGCTCCGTTCTAGGCGCAGCCCGCGCCTACCCAGCGGGCCGCTGCAGTTGGAAGAGTTCGCGCATCTGTTTCATCGGTGGAAGAAAGACTGATACACTTTCACCTATGGAAGAAGGTTCCTGAGACGGACTACCGCCTAGACAAGCAAGCAACCGCGGGTCCGCTCGAGAAGCTGGAGGACCTGCGGTGGCTCTTCGCGAACCTTGGCCTCGACCCGCGCTATCGGGAGTGGTTCCAGCACCGCGCGTGGGTCCGCACGATCCATGGCACCACACGGATCGAGGGCAACAGCTTGAACGATCTCGAGGTCGAGGAGGTTCTCGAAAAGCGGCCCGCGACCCGCAGCAAGGACGCGCTCGAAGTCCTCGCCACGCGCAGCGCGCTCGCGTTCGTCGATGAGATCGCGAGCCATCGCCGGCTCCAGATCGATGAGCGTGTGATCCGCGAGATCCACAAACGGGTGATCGATGACATCGACCCGATGCTCCGGCCCGGTGAGTTCCGCACCGGAGAGAACAAGGTCGGCGACGCAGAAGGCAACATCATCTTCGCCACCGCTCTCTCCGGTGATGTGCCCGACGTGATGCACCGCTTCGGACGTTGGCTGCGCGAGGGCGCCCGGGCCGAGCATCCAGCCGTGGCGGCCGCCCTCGCACACCTTGAGTTGGTCGCTATCCATCCCTTCTACGACGGCAACGGCCGCACCGCCCGCGCGCTGTCGCGTTTGCTGCTCGTGCGGCACGGTTTCGCCCTGGACGGCCTGGTCTCGCTCGACGCATATCTCGATCTGCAGCGGCGCGACTACTTCGCCGCGATCCGCGCCTCCCTCGGCGCGTCCTACGTGCGTGGCTATGACGCCACGCCGTTCGTGCGCTACTGCTTACAAGCGATCAGCGCGGCCGCGGAGCACGCGCTCTCACGGGTGAAGGGCACGACCGAGCTGCTGCGCGTTCTGCGCGCGGCGGTCGCGACCGGCGAGCTCCTGCCCGTGCTCACCGATCCACTCGTCTATGCCTGGATCAGCGGAAGCATCCGGCCGAGCGACTACCGCAAGATCACCAGGCGGACCGGGCCGAGCGCTACACGCGACCTCGCGCAGGCAGTGCGCGCCGGGTATCTCACCGCGACCGGCGAGACCAAGTCCCGTCGCTATAGCGTTGGTCCGAAGCTTCAGGCCGTGCAGCCGGTGCCGGTGAGCGCGCGCCCGTGGATCGAAGACGAGAGAGCGACGCATCACACAGCCAACCGAGCTTACTGAGACTGCATCGACATTTCGGTAACACCCCGGCGGCGTCGTCGTTCCGCACGATGTACAGCAGCACGTCCCTTCCGTCAGAATGCGCACAGCATCGGGGGACGTGGCGAGGAAGAAGGGGGCCTGGTTGGGCCGACGCTACTCCCGTAGTCGCCGCGCGCTTCTCGTCGGGGCACTCACGCTTGCCGTGTACCCCTTCCCGAAATTCAGCCTGCCCGTCCAGGCGTCGCCGGGCCGTGCGCGCGCCTCGGGCAGGATCGTCGCGAACGAGGTCGTGCACGTACTGCCGGCGCGCTCGATCGGCGAGCTCACCCAGCCCGCCGCGGGTCTCATCGGCATCGACGCCGGCAGCACCGGCCCCAGCGTGCTGCTCTTCACCTCGCCGGTCGTGGACGCTCGCCAGCTCTTCGACTTCGTCGGCGTCCACTGGACCGTGGCACGCGGCGCCGAGGATTCGATGTACGTCGAGCTTCATGCCTCTCGGGACGGCTCGAGCTGGAACGACTGGACCGCGGTCACTCACCACGAGGACATGCGCGACGAAGATCGCAACGAGCTGTTCGCGGGACCGCTCGGCGTCTCGGCCTCGCGCTTTGCGCAGTACCGCGTCTGGCTGACCGGCGGCGACCCCGATGCGATCGGACAGTTCGCGCTCACGTTCATGGACGTGAGCGACCTCAACGCAAGCCCGGTCGCGCGCGTGCTGGACGGCCTGCGCGGGACGTTCGCGGGCATGTGGAGCGCAGAGGCCGCGGCCGCGCCGGTCGGCGCGTCGAAGATCCTCACCCGCCAGGACTGGGGAGCCGACGAGAACCTGATGCAATGGCCGGCGCGCTATCAGCGCGTGGAGAAGGCGATCGTCCATCACACCGTCACGTCCGACGGAGGGTCGGACGTCGCCGCGGCGATCCGCAGCATCTACTACTTCCACGCGGTGACCAGAGGCTGGGGCGACATCGGCTACAACTACATCGTCGACAAGTTCGGGAACATCTGGACCGGTCGGCAGGGCGGCGATCACGCCATCGCGGGACACGCCTACGGCTGGAACAACGGGACGATCGGCATCGCGGCGCTCGGTGACTACAGCAGCGCGCAGCCCACGTCCCCGCTGCAGGGCGCGATCGCGAACATCATCGCGATGAAGTTCGCGCAGCTCGGCCTCCAGCCGTTCGGCGCGGAGGTCTTCGTGCACCAGGAAGAGAACTCGAGCGGCCAGTGGTCGAACGTCACGAGCAGCCCGCCGAACATCATCGGCCACCGCGACGCGAACTACATCCAGAGCCAGACCGGCGGACAGACCGCGTGCCCGGGCAACGGCATCTACAACATGCTGGACGGCCTGCGGCGCCTCGCGCAGGCCGCGACGCAGAACGGGTTCACGAACCTGGCGTACATCGACGGGAACCTGCCAAAGGCGGGCTTCCCGGGCGCGATGCTGCAGGTCCCCGTGACTGTCGCCAACCGCGGCATGACGCAGATCCCCGCGGGGACGACGGTCTCCTACCGGATCCTGAAGAGCGGCAACATCGTCGTTCCTCAGGGCGGCGCCGCGACCCTGCAGGCCGCGGTCGCGCCGGGGTCGGTGGGAACGGTCAACGTCCCGTTCAGCGTCCCGGTGATCGGCAACTACATCGCTCGCTGGGATCTGCAGACGAACGGGCAGTGGTGGAACAGCCTCTACGGCAATCCGGTGCGCGATCAGGCGTTCCGTGCCGCCGACTGGAGCGCCGACTGGGTGACCGACACCGTGCCGATCAGCTGGGTCGCCGGCGAGCAGCGCGTCGTGACCGTCACGGTGCTGAACGACGGCGGCCGGACCTGGCCCGCGATCGGTACGAATCCGGTCCGCCTCGGCTACAAGTGGGTGAGCAACGCGACCGGCAACCAGTTCCCCGGCGCGAACTTCTCGTCGCTGCCGGCCGACGTCGCTCCTGGCCAGCAGGTGACGCTCGCGATCTCGATCACCGCGCCGCCGTATCCGACGAACTACACGCTGTACCTCGACCTGTACAAGCAGAATGAGTTCGCCTTCGCCGACAAGGGGGTCGCGCCGGACGACACGCCGACGGGTGTGTCGGTGGACTTCAAGGCGGGCTACCTGGTGACTCCGACCAATTTCACGGCGGGCCAGGTCGCGACCGTGCCGGTCGTGATCACCAACCTCGGCAAGGGCACGTTCCCGGTCTCCAACTCGTTCCCGGTGAACCTCGGCTACCACTGGTACAGCTCCGCCGGGCAGACCGTCGCCTGGGACGGCGCCCGCACGAAGCTGCCCGCGGACCTGCTCGCCGGGCAGTCCGTGCAGGTGCAGGCGCAGGTCACCGCGCCGCAGACCGGCGGCTCCTACCGCCTCGCCTTCGATCTCGTGCAGGAGGGCGTCGGCTGGTTCTCGGGCAAGGGCGTGCAGCCGTCGAGCCTCGCGATCGGCGTGCAGGGCCCGGTGGTGGCGTCCTACGGCGCGACCTACGAGCCCGGCGTGACGACGCTAGCGATGTCCGGCGAAAAGGCCAGCGTCCCGATCACCGTGAAGAACACCAGTAACTTCGCGTGGCTCGCGGCCGGCGCGAACCCGGTCACGCTGTCGTATCACTGGTCGAGCCCGACGGGTCAGACGATCGTGTGGGACGGCCTGCGCACCAAGCTTCCGAGCGACGTCGTGCCCGGCGCGAGCGTGCAGCTCCAGGCGAGCATCGCGTTCCCGAGCACGCCCGGCCAGTACACGCTGCGTTGGGATCTGGCACACGAGGGGGTGAGCTGGTTCAGCGGCAAGGGCGTGAAGACGTTCGACCAACCGGTGAGCGTGAGCCCCGCGCAGCAGCTCTTCTACGGCGGGTCCATCGACGCGAGCCGCACGCCCACGACCATGGCGATCGCGATGGTGGCCGCCGTCCCGCTGCGCGTGCAGAACCTGTCGAACTTCGACTTCGGCGCCGACGTGAATCTCTCCTATCACTGGTACGACGCGAGCGGCAAGACGGTCATGTGGGATGGGATGCGTACGTCGCTCGCCGGACTGAAGCAGGGCGAGGTGCGATCGGTCACCGCGCAGGTACAGGTACCCGCCGTGGCCGGCCAGTACACGCTGAAGTGGGACGTCGTGCGCGAGGGCGTCACCTGGTTCTCCAGCCAGGGCATGCAGATCCCCGCGTACGCGGTGAAGGTCGACGTCCCGCAGTACGGCGCGCAGTACATCGTGCCGCCCAGCGCCGCTGGACAAGCCGGCGGGATCGTCAGCGTGCCGGTGACCCTCATGAACACCGGCTCGCAGACCTGGATCGGCGGTCAGTACAACCTCAGCTACCACATCTATCGCGCGTCGGGTGAGGTCCTGGTATGGGATGGCATGCGCACCGCGCTACCGGGTGCGGTCGGCACGGGACAGAACGCCAGCCTGCAGGCGCAGGTCCGACTCCCGGCGGAGGCCGGCTCGTACGTGATCCGCTTCGACATCGTCGTCGAGGGCGTGCTGTGGTTCTCGGGCACGGGAGTGCCGGCCGGGAGCGTTACGCTGACAGCGCAATGAGCGTGGGGGGAGCGTTGGGAATGCTGCGGCGTATCGCGCCTCCCGCGAGCGCGCTCCTTCTGTTGATCGCGGCCGTCGTCGCGATCGGCGATCCGAGATCCATGGGACCCGAGCTCCTCCGCTGGCAGCCGTTCGGCGCGCTCTCCGCGCCGCGCGCCTACGCGTCCGCGGTCAGCCTGCCGACGGGGGAGATCCTCGTCTTCGGCGGCATCGATCGTGATGAGCCGAACGTGGCGCTCTACACCTCGGAGCTCTTCGACCCCTCGACCGGCCGCACGCGCGTGCTCGCGCAGCCGCTCCCCGGCCGCGTGCAGCCATCGGTGGTGGTGACGCGGGACGGACGGGTCGTCGTCGCCGGCGGATCGGAGTGGCGCGGCGATCATTGGGACGTGGTCGATCGCGTCGACGTGTACCTCGCGTACGCACGCACCTGGGTCCGCGCGGCGCCGATGCTGCATGGCCGCACCGGTCTGGTCGCAGCGCCGCTGAAGGATGGCCGCGTCTTCGTCACCGGCGGCTACGACGGCCCGCGCCTCATCGCGAGCAGCGAGATCTACGACCCACACACCGATCGCTGGAAGCGCGTCGCGCCGATGCCGACCGTGCGCGGCGACTTCGCGATCGCGACGCTGCCCGATGGTCGCGTGCTCGTGGCCGGCGGCCTCGAGGGTGTCGAGTCGCGGCCGACGCTCTCGTCCCTCTACTACGACGTGGCGCAGGACGAATGGAGCGCCGGTCCCAAGCTCATCGTCGAGCGCGTGCTCCAGACGCAGGTCAAGCTCCCGAGCGGCGACCTGCTCATCATCGGCGGGCAGCGCGGCGGATCGGGGACGGCGGAGCGCTACGACGCGCGCAGCGGACGGTTCGTTCACGCGGGCACGCTCGTGCTTCCGCGCATGGCGGCGGAAGCGGCGGCACTGCCCGATGGTCGCGTCGTCGTCACCGGTGGACTCCCGGTGTACCCCGGCGAGCGGCAGAGGTTCGACCCCACCGAGCGCACCGAGATCTGGGACAGCGCGACCAATCTCTGGCGAGAGGTGGCGCCGGTGACCAGCGGTCGGGCATTCGCGCGGCTCGTCCAGACGCCGAACGGGCTCTACCAGGTGTCCGGCGCGGCCGAAGGAGATCGAGCGGAGGCGCGCGTCGAGCGTTTCGTCTGGCGCTAGCTCAAATTCACGTACCATGGGCGCAACTCCCGCCGTTTACATGGCCGAGAGCGACTTTTCCCCCATTGGAGGTCCCATGCGGCTGAGCTTCGTCGCGCGGTGGCTCCTCATCGTCTCACTCGTCCTCGCGAGCGCGATCACGCTCGCGACTCCCGCGGTCGCGGATCCCAACACCAACGCCCTGTTCGGTACGGTCACCGACATCACGACCGGCCAGCCGGTGAACAACGCCTGCATCACGATCGGCCCGCCGGTCCGGTGCGCGACGATGACCACAGCCGATGGCAAGTGGTTCGTATCACTTCAGGGCGCGCCCGATGGCCTCACGTGGGACGTTCGTGTCCTTCTCGGCGGCCAGATCAAGAAGGAATTCCTCGGGGTCGTGGTCACCGGTCCGACGAAGGTGGACGCGCAGATCGACGCGACAGGCTTTGTCGTGCCGGCCGCGTGCGGGCAGCTGCGAACGGACACGCCGACCGCGACGAACTACCTCCCGAACATCACCAAGACGCTCGGCGGTCCGAGCGGCTGGCAGACGCCCTTCATCGTCCAGAACACCGGCCTTGCTACCACCACGCTCGAGGTGAGCTGGTACAACTTCAGCGACGGCAGCTGCGTGAAGCGCATCACCATCGATCGCGGGCAGGGCACCTCGTACGCGTACGTCCCCAACAACGACTCGGTCCTGCCCGACAACGCGCAGTACTCCGTCGTCGTCCGTTCGTTCGGCGCATCGATCGTGAGCGTCGTGAACGAACATCAGGGCGGCGGCGAGCGGGCCGAGGCGATGTCCTACAACGGATTCGCCACCGGCGCGAAGAGCGTCTTCCTTCCGAACATAACGCGGCGCTTCTGCGCCGGATGCCGATCCGGATCGGCCGGCTTCGTGACGCCGTTCATCATCCAGAACCTCGGTGCGAACACGACCGTCGCGACGGCGCAGTTCATCGAGCGCGGTGGCCCGGCCTCGCCTGTCACCGTGCAGCTCGCGATCGATCCCGGCAAGTCGAAGCCGATCGATCCGAACTCCACCGTCGGGCTCATCGATGGCAAGGCCTACGCGGTCACGGTGACCGCCGACCAACCGGTCGCGGTCGTCGTGAACACGCACGACGACCTCGGCAGCGTGGCGAACCCCATCGCGTACTCGACCGACGGGATCGCCGTCGGCGCGGCCACGGTGTACGTCCCGTACGCCGCCAAGAACACCGACGGCGTCGCGCGCGTCTCCACCATCGTCGTGCAGAACGTCGGCTCGCTCGCGACGACGCCGTCGCTCAAGTTCACGCCGATCGGCGGCGGGACCGCCACATCGTTCTCCGTTGGCAGCCTCGACGCATCGAAGGCCGCGGCCTTCGACCCGCGCTACACCAACGGCGACACGACGCAGGCGCTCTGCGGATCGGTCGCCTCGACCGGCTGCCTCGCCGACGGCGAGTACTCGGTCGAGATCACCGGCGCGGGCGGAAGCATCGCGGCCGCCATCAACGTGATCAGCGGCGCGACGGGCATGGGCTACATGGCGCTGTCGCAGCCCGCGCCGAAGTACTTCCTGCCCAACGTGACGAGGACGCTCGGTGGCGCCAGCGGGTGGACGACCCCGATCATGCTGCAATCGGTCACCGCATCGAGCGCGCAGCTCAGCTGGTACCGATTCGTCGACGGCACGCTGGTCACCCAGCAGACCGTTCCGCTCACACCCGGAAGTGGCGTTCGCGTCGATCCACGTAACAACGCGTCGCTGGCCGACGACACGCAGTACGCAGTGGTCGTGACAGCGACCGGAGGGAACGTCGCCGCGGTCGTCGTCGAGAGTGCCGCCGGTGGCGACAACGCGATGATCTACGAGGGCTTCCCGTCTCCCTGATCGGGACCTCGTTCGTATGGTGATGGAGGCGTGGCCCCGCGCCACGCCTCCATTCCGTCCCTGGTAAGGAGAGCGCATGCAGTCTTGGCGCGACCAGCTCCGCCGTCGGCCGGTGCAGATCGGCGGCGCGGTGCTTCTGACGATCGCCGTGGTGATCGGCGTCGCCGTGGCCACACGCTCCGCCACGCCGGCGGCACGGGCGGTCCCGACCGCGTCGCGGCTGCAGCCCGAGCCGACCGCGGCGACCCCGCCTGCCGAGGGAACCCCCTTCCGGCTGCTCACGCCCGGCCCCACCGTGCCCGCCGGGCACTGGCGCTGGAAAGGATCGGTCATCGATCAGGACAACAAACCGCTTGCTGGGGTGTGCGTTCACATCGGACCCGGGGAGTGCCGCTTCAACAGCATCCGGACCGACGAGGAAGGGCGCTTCGTGATCGACTTCCCGCAGGTCGACGTGGTCTACGAGTTCCACTTCATCAAGGAGGGCTACCAGCAGGTCGACGAATCGATCCGTACGCAGGCGCCGGGGGAGCTCAACATCCGGATGATCCCAAAGTGAGCATGTCGTTGCCGCTCGCACGCCCCACACGTACGGCTTGGCATCCGCCTTCGCCGGCTGCTTGGCGTGTGCGCTTCGCGCAACGCCGCAGTAGGCTCGCTCGGTGAGCCAGGTCGGAGCGGTGTCGCTCTTCGCGACGCTGCGCGGCGACAGCCGCACCGGGAACGGCCCGCTCGAGGCCGGCGGCGCGCCGGCGGACGCGCAGCTCATCGCGCTCGCGCGCGAAGCGCCGGCGGACGCGCTCGAAGCGATCTATACGGCGCACCGCGGACGCATCTACAGCTTCCTGCTGCGATTCCTCTCCGACCCCGAGATGGCCGACGACGTCACGCAGGAGACATTCACGAAGGCGTACACGGCGCTGCCGTCGCTCGGATCGGGCCATCGCGTCCTGCCATGGCTCTATCGCATCGCGAGCAACGCCGCGATCGATCACGTCCGCAGGCGTAAGCGCTTCTCATGGCTGCGGCTCGGCACGATCGCCAACACCCCCGAGGAGCCGCACATGCGCGACGATCACGGCCGCGTCCCGGAGCGCGAGCAGATCCAGACGGTGCTGCGCGGTCTTCCCGCCGAGAACGCGATCGCGCTCCTCCTGCACGCCGTCGAGGGGTATTCGTACAACGAGATCGCCGAGATCCAGGGCTGCACGATGACCGCCGTCCGCAGCCGGATCGCCCGGGCCCGCTCGGCCTTCCGTGAGGCGTACGACCGGGCCGAGGAGACGCGAGCCGAGGAGACGCGAGCCGAGGAGACGCGAGCCGAGGAGACGCGACAAACCGAGTAGCCCGCTCGTCTAGTCCAGCGTGGGGCAGTCAGCATGTCTTTCGGCGGAGACCCTTTCGGCGTTCGTAGACGGTGAGCTTTCGGAGCTCGACCGCCGGCGCGCCGCCGAGCACCTGCGCTCCTGCGCGGCCTGCTCGGCCGATATTTCGGCTTTTTCCCGCTTGGACGCGGAGCTTGCCGGCCCGCCCGCCCTCACCTGCGCCGCCGCCCTACTAGTCCTCTCGGCCCGTCACGATGGCGAAGCCGCCCCCACCGATCTCGCCGTCGCCGACGCGCACCTGGCGACTTGTGATGCCTGCCGCAGCCGCGTCCAGATTTGGGAGCGAGTGGATGCCGCGATCGTCGCCGTCCCGGAAGCGCTGCCGTCTGGCCGCGTGGACGCCGCGATCCGCGCGCTCGGCGAAGAGCGCGCACGCCGCCAGCGCCGCGTGGCCGTCGTCAACGCGATGGCGCTGCGCGGCGCCGTCGCGACGCTGCTCATCGTCGCGGTGGTCGCGCTCGCCGCGCTGCAGCCGGGTCCCGCCAGCGCGCCGGTCGCGCGGCAGCCCATCGACGGCCAGCAGGTCGTCGTCGCCGCGATGCAACAGGTGGTCCTCAACCCGCGCACGAACACGCTGTACGTCGCGCATCCCGAGAGCGGCACCGTTGGTGCGCTCGACGCGAAGACGCAGGAGGACATCACGACGATCGTCGTGGGCGGCCGGCCCAGCGCGCTCGCGCTGAACGAGGCCGAGAACCGGATCCTGGTCCTCGACGCCACCCAGAAGACCCTGACCGAGATCGACGGCAGCACGAACACCGTCGTGGGCACCACCGCCCTCGACGTGAGCGGAACGCCGACCTCGATCCAGGTCGACTCCGCGAGCGGCAAGATCGTCCTCACGTCGGTGGGGACGCCCTCGCCAGCGTCTCCCGCGTCCAGCGCTACCACCGAGGTGACGGTCTTCAACGGCACGAGCAAGAAGCTCGAGACGACGCGAGCCGTCCCGGTCGCGCCGAGCGCCGTGGTCCTCGACTCGAACCACCAGCGCGCGCTGCTCCTCTCGGAGGACGTGACGACGGTCGTCGACGCGGACACGTACAAGGTCCTCGACAAGCTACCGGGCGGCATCGCCGCGGTGTTCTCGGTGAACGGAAAGGCCATCGCGGTCCTTTCCGCCGCCGCCGGCGCAGCCAATCTGCTCATCGCCGGCGATCGGAGCGCCAACGTCCCGCTCGCTGGGCGCCCCGTTGCGCTCGTGGCCCTGCCGCTCGGCGGCTATGCGGTACTCCTCGACGTGGGCGGCAAGAGCCGCATCACCGAGCTCGCGGCGGACGGCGTTCTCGGTAAGAGCGTCGAGGTCGATCTCGTCGGACGTGAACTCAACTACAACCCCGCGAACTACATCTACGTCATCGCCGGTGCCACCGGGATCGCATCCGTTTCGATCGCGAACCCCGCCGCGGCCGCGCCGCAGATCGTGACACCTTCACCGAGCTCGAGCGCTTCACCGGCGGCGAGCGCCTCGCCCGGACCGTCGGCGTCGCCGGCGGGGACGTCCAAGCCGGTGACCGCGGCGATCGAGCGCGAGCCGAAGGTCGTCGAAGGGGCGACGCTCGCGTGGCCGGGCGTATACCGCTACGAGCTGGTCGCGCGCGGCGCGCCTATGGTCGTCGGTCACGGGACCGGCGGTCATCTCTGGTTCGTCGACTCGGGCAACCGCCTGTCGGCGCTCGACGCGTCGAGTGGGACGGTCTACACGATCCATGAGCTGCCATCGAACGCGCGGATCCGATCGATCGAGGTCACCTCGAAGCACGTGTACGCGATCGACGTCGCCGCCAGCCGCGTGTACGTCGTGCAGCTGCCGAGCGAGAAGGTATCGGTCCTGCCGCTGCCGTTCGTGAAGTCGAGCGCCGCGGTCACGGTCACTCCCGACGACAAGCTGTGGTTCGCGGTCGCCGATCAGATCCTCACGCTCGACCCGAATACCGGCAAGGTCGAGGCGACCTACGTCGGGTTGTACAGCGTGGGCGCGCTCGCGGCCGACGCTGCCGGCCGCGTGTGGTTCAGCGATGAAGCACGAAAGACGATCGGTCTCTACGACCGGACCACTCACACGGTCAGCGAGCTCGCGCTTCCGCGCGAGGGGTCCGTGACCAGCATGGTCGTCGACGGGTCGGGCACGCTCTGGGCCGGCACCGACGCCGGCGAGCTCTTCGCGATCCGCGGCGGAGCGCTCGTCAGCTCGCGGTCGCTTGGCCGTCCTGTGCTGGAGCTCACGCTCGATCCCCAAGGGGCGGCCTGGTTCCTCACCAACGACTCAGTCGTGGCGACCTCTGGCTTGGCCAGGGTGCCGGCTGGGGCACGAGTCTTGCCGGCCTCGGTCGTCGGGCTATGGTTCGACGCCAAGGCCGATGCATGGCTGGCCGACCGAACGTCGGCCGGATTCTTCATAGCCGTTCCGGAGCCAATGCCGTGAGGCGACAAAACGGATCATCCGTTCGTTTAGTCGTCAGAGCGGCCGAGGCGGTCTCGTGGCGCTGGTTGGACGCTTGTGGTACAAAACCGCGGCGGCAGGCTGCCATCGCGGTCTCGCCGAGCTCCAACAGTGGCGCGAATCCGGTTCGGGTGCGGTCCCCGGATCGTTGTTCCCGGGGCCCGACGTCACATCAGTCTTGCGAACGGAGGTGACGCAGGAAGCCACCGGGAACAGGGATCACGCGAAGTCCAGGCGCGAACTCTTCGCATCCCAATACACGCGAAAGGAAGGACACATGCGTCGAATCAGTACCGCGATCACCGCGGCAGCGCTCGCACTGAGCATGACGCTGGGTCTGAACGCAGGGACCGCACAAGCGGCCCCGGCGGGCTATGACTCGGCGTATCAGTTCGAGTCCGCGTTCTTGACGCTGAAGCCCGGTGACTCCGGCACGTTCTCGGTGTTCTTTGCGAACACCGGCACGACGAGCTGGGTCAAGGGTTCGGGCTCTCAGGTCAACCTCGCGATCTGCGCTGCCGACAAGGTCACCTGCAACGTCACGTCCGGACAAGCGGCGTGGGCAGTCGGGTGGCTCTCGTCCACGGCGTACGCGACCCACACGAAGGACGCGGTCTCCCCAGGAGACTTCTCGGCCTTCACGTACAACATCAAGGTCCCGGCGGGCCAGGCGGGCGGCGTCTACCGCTTCAACGGTGACCTCGTCCAGGGCTCGAGCGGCACGCGGGTCCACCCCGAGGGCTATTACCAGGACGGCAACGTCTCTGGTGCGCTCCCGTCGGGTGCGGCCATCGACGTGACCCCGGGCTACTCGGTCAACGAGGACAACGAGGTGTCGAGCGCTGTTCCGGGTAACGGTCAGCACACCTACACCTTCACGACCACGCTGACCGGCACGCTCACCTTCGCGGTCATCACCTCAGGCAACATCGTCCGCAACTCGGACGGCACGTTCTCGTTCTGCGACACTGACGCGAACAAGCGTGCTGACGGCGTGGGTTCTGGCAGCACGTTCATCACCGCGGTGAACGGCCAGGCTCGTACGGCCAGCAACGTCCTCATCAACGAGCCGATCCCGTCCAACGGCACTCTCGCCGTCACGATCGACTCGGCGACGCGCAACCAGCGCGTCCGCATCGTCGCATGGCAGGACAAGAGCAACAACCAGCAGATCGACCTGACCGGTGCTGGTGACGTCAACTGCGACTTCCCGCAGCCATACGACTCCACCACGGACGGCGCGCTCACCGTCTCGGGCCGCAAGTTCTACTTCGGACCCGAGGGCCAGTTCGGTGCGCAGTTCCCGGACACTTTGGGTAACGCGACTTGCCAGCCCGTCTACCGGCACGATTCGGCCAACCAGGCCTTCTCGGCCGGCCCGACGAGCGCTACGAGCCTCCGCTACGACTACGACACGAACGACATCTTCCAGATCCAAGGCACGCAGGTGACGCTCGCGACCTTCAAGTCCGAGCTCACTGCAAGCTCGAGCGGCGCGGCCGATACGATCAAGATCAACTACGATCCGAACCCGGCCGGCATCTCGACGTTCAACATCTGCGTCAATAAGGGCGCGAACGCTCCGTCGGACGTGGCCGCTGCAACCGGCAACTTCGACGGCGGCACCACAGCGGAGGACGTCCGCATTACCTTCACGGCTCCTGGCACCAACTCTGTGAGCACGTACAACATCCAGCGGTCGTCCCTCGGCTCGACCACGACCGCGGATGCGACGAACTGCAACCTGAACGCGACGGCTCCGGCTGACGGCAGCCTTGGCGTTCCGCTCAGCTCGACGTTCTCGACGATCGGCGCGGCCTCGGTCCCCGCAGGCGAGGCTGGTACCTTCACCAACTTCGACCTGAGCAACGGAGGCTGGTGCTTCCGTGTCGCTGTCACCAACCCGAACACCGGCATCAATAGCTACTCCAACTACGTACCGGTGAACATCCCGGGTGTCGGGGACGTGATCCCTCCGCAGTCGACGTCCTCGAGCCTCACGTCGTCGTCCGGCTTCGCCAACACGCTCGACACAGGCGACAAGTTGGAGTTCCTCTTCAACGAGCCGATGTCGATCGCGGCGAACGCTGTCATCCGCGTGACCGACAGTGACTGTGGTAACGCGACCAACGCCGGCCCGGCATCTTGCTCGGGTGGCCTGGTCAACACCGTTGCCGACATCATCTGCGGCACGAACGCGACCTGCACGCTCGACGCTTCGGTGTCGGGCGGCGCGAACTCTCGCCTGACCATCACGATGACGGCCAACCCGACCATCGTGGCGGCGGGCTCTGTCGCTGGTGCGCAGTTCCCGGTGGTCATCACTGACTCCCAGGGCGTCACTGACCTCAGCGGCAACGCGTGGAACACCGCCGGCTCGGCTGACCGTCTGATCCCGTAAGGGAATCAGTTCGACGGCTAAGAGAGGACCGGGGCCGCAAGGCCCCGGTCCTACTCTTTTCACCGTCCCATGACAGCACCACCGCGTACGCCTCTCGCTGCCGAGAAGCCCTCGACCTGGAATGCGTCGGGCCTACGCCGGGCGATCGTCTCGCTCGTGGCGTTGAAGATCGCCGGCGCCGTGCTGGTGATCGATGTGACGCACACCCTGTTACAAGCCTTCGATCTGCCCAAGTCGGCCTGGAGCCTCGCCACATCCTTGCTGCTTGTCGCCCTGCTTGCGCCGGCTTTCGCCCGATTCGGGTCGGCGATCCTGCCCAGGAGCGCGATCCACGTCGGCGTCGCCGCAGTCGTGCTGGCCAGCGGGATCGCCACGGCCTTCGCTGAGGATCGGTACATCGCGCTCTTCGGCACGCAGGGCCGATATCTGGGCTTCGTGTTCACGCTCGACATGCTCGTCCTCTACGTAGCGATCGCGACGGCGTATAGGGCACGGCGAGACTGGGCGATCCTCTTTGGCGCGATCATCGTCGGCGGCATCGCCGCCGGGGCGTACGGCCTTGTGCAGTACGCGGGGCTGGACCCGTATACCTGGAGCGACGATCCGCGCCTACGCCCGTTCAGCACGCTCGGTAATCCGACGATCTTCGGGCATCTCCTGAGCGTCGCGTTCGCTGTCGGCGTCGGCGCCTTCCTCGCGCAACCCAAGCAACGTGTGGTCAGCTCGCTGGGCGCTTCGCTCGCGATCGCTTCCCTCATCCTCTCTGGGATCGTGGCGACCCGCGGCTCGGCCCTCGGCCTCACGTCCGTCGTTGTTCTCGCAATACCCGTCGTGATCCGCGCGCATGGACTCTCGTCGGGAGCCGTCCGGCGCGCCGCCCTGGGGCTCGGTGCGGTCGCCGTCGCGCTGATCCTCATCTACGCCTTCACCCTCCTGGGTGCGCGCGTTCGCACCAGCTTCGCGTTCTCGCCGCAGGAGGGTTTCTCTCCGACGGCGGACCGCGTGCGCGTCTGGCAGAGCGTTTCGCAGGCCGCCCTGGACCGGCCGATCTTCGGGTGGGGTCCGGACAGCGTTGCCGTCCTATGGCCGCGCTATCGGAAGCCGGACGACGCCTTCATCTTTGCCAACAGCACCGTGACCACCGACTCGGCCCATGACTGGTTTCTCCAGACCGCGGTGAGTACGGGCCTCGTCGGCCTGGTCGCCTCAGTGACGATGGTCGCGCTCACCGCGGGTCTCCTGTTCTTTCGAGACCTACGGCGCGTCCCCGAGATCGCGATCCCCGCGCTGCTTGGATTGGCCGCGTATGTTGCCCAGGGCCTTGTCTCCGTCGGATCGGTCGGCGTCGATTGGGTCCCCTGGGTCGCCGCGGGCGTCGCGGCGGCACTCAGCCGATCGAGTGGCAGCGATCCGATCTCCCCGCGTGTTGTGCCGTCACCGGTGGCCGCGCTGTTCCTGGTCGCGGCCGTCGCCGCGATCGCGCAGGAGGCTCCTGAAATCATCGCGAACTCGCAGGTGAGGAGCGCGCGACGATTGACCGATCTCGGTCGCCCCGCGGACGGCCTCATCGCGGCGGACGCAGCGGTCCGTTCCGATCCCGGGCGCGCGGACCATTGGAACGAGCTCGGACGCGCGCGCTTCGCCGGCGGAGCCGCGGGCGCCGGGGTCGAGGCCTTCGCGGTCGCTTCGAGCAAGGCTCCATGGGATCCCGTTTACCTGTCGAATCTCGCGATCGCGCAGTCGGCGATCGCCACGAGCTCGAAGCGCGAGAGCGATCGGTCGCTGGCGATGTCCACCGCCGCTCGGGCGGTGGAGGCGAGCACCAACTACGCGCCCGCTCACGCCACGCGCGCGGAGATCGCGCTGTCCTTCGGGCAGAATGACGTGGCTCTGTCCGAGGCGATCACCGGCCTTTCGCTCACGCCGCGCGCGACGCCTGGACTTCCCGACGTGTGCGTCAGCGCGGCAGCGGGTCTGCCTGATCCGAACGAAGGACGCCGGATGCTCGAGAACGCGATCGCATCCCGTGAGACCGCCGGGCTGCGCACTGCCCTCGCGGCACTGGCGCTGAAGATGGGAGACCGCGAGGGCGCGCGCGACAACGCGACGCGTGCGCTTCAACTCGATCCGACGGATCCGCGCGCGCGCGCGATCCTCGCCGCGACTCGCTGAGTTAGGCTACCGGCGTGGATTACGAGATGAGCTTTTCTCAGACGATCGCGATGATCTATCGGATCGTCGCCAGGCGAGCCCCGGTCATCGCGCTCGCCGGTGTTCTCGTCGCGGTCCTGGGCATCCTGGCCGGAATCCTCGCGCCGCCGAAGTACCTCGCTTCGGTCCAGATCGTGATGCTGTCCAACTCGGGAGTGCTCACACAACCCAGTGACCTCAGCCAAGGCCAGCAGCTTGCTCGCAACTACGCGTCGCTGGTGAAGACGGATGCCGTGCTCCAGGATGCGGTACAGAATCTGAAGGATAGCTGGAGCGTCGGCGAGCTTCGCGAGCGCGTCGACGCGTCTCCGAGCAGGGATTCGTTCTATCTCACGGTGACGGTCACCGACGCGAAGCCTCAGCGCGCCGCCGACGGCGTCAACGCTGTCGCCGCTTCCTTCCTCCGCCGTGTCCAAGCCGTGCAGTCGCAGATCGCCGAACCGGCGATCCAGAATCTTCGGGACCAGGTGGCCGGCATGACCGAGCAGATCAAGACGATCGACGAGCGCGTCGCGGCGCTGCAGAAGCTGGAGCCCTCCGCCGCGGGAGATCCCGCCAGTCAGCTGCTCGCCGCGACATCGCGCAACGGCTCGATCGCGACGCTCCTCAGCGCGCGCGTATCCATGCAGGAACGTCTGGACAAGGCAAACACGGACCTCCGTCTGGCGCTCGCCAAGCAGCGCGAGACCGCCGTCCTCTGGGCCCCTGCGCAGCCGCCGGATCAGTTGACGTCGCTGGTACCGGTGTGGCTAGCTGGGGTGGCGGGACTTGTCGCCATGAGCCTCGTGACGCTCGTCTATCTGGTCCGCGATTGGGGCTCCCTGTCGGCATCCCGGCCGGCGATGGCCGAGCGCGCCGTTTCCAGGACGTCTACGCCGCCCGCTTGACCTTCGTGATGCGCTCCCCGCTCGCGCTGTAAAGGGCGACGCAAGTCGAGCCGTCAGGACCGGTGGCGGCCACGCCGACCGCGTCGATGGAATCCGGTAGGATCGTCTGTTCGTCGAATACGTAAGACCAGCGACGTCTGGGCTCCTGCAGATCAAAGTTGTCGCTCAGATACCTGCGGTCGCGCGTTCTCACGGCGAGATACGGCTGCGGACCGAAGGTCGCGACGTCCGTTTCGACCTCGAGCCTCAGCGACCCTCCACGTCGCGTGAACCGCACGTCCATGTCGATCGGCTTGGCGCGGTCGAGGCCGAGAACCCGCCGCGCGGCGCGCATCGCGCCTTCGTGTCGCCATTCCACGCGCGGGTGCTTTCGTGCGGCCGCGACGATGAGCTCGTACGCGACGCGGACGTCCTTGCGGACGTCGCGGAAATCGTGGTCAGTCAACGCGAGCACCGTCGCCTCGCCCTGCTCGGCGCGGACGAACGCGCGGTCGACCTCCTCGGCCGTGAGGACGCGCACGCGAGTGCCGACATTCAGGCAACGCAGGATCCAGCGATTGCACTGGCCCGGCACCTGGTGGTCGTCCGGGTGAGGGTGATAGGGGCCCCACGCGTCCGGCGCCCGCCGCCAGTCGCCGAATCGCCCCGCCGCAAGGTCGAGCTGCGCCTCATCCCGCTCCGTCGCGGGCATCGCCTGGTTCGAGTAGTCGAACGGGATCCACTGCTCGAGGAACCAGTGGAGGTCCGGGCGTTCCGTGTGGCAACCCGCGCGAAACGCGGCCGGGAACCAGGTCCGGTCGATGATGCGTCGAGACAGCACCTCCCAGATGTGCGGCGTGCGTAGGACCGAGTTCGCGCACCGGTGCGCCTCGCGATAGGTCGTCATGGGATGAAAGTGCCAGTTCAGCTCGTCCCGGTCCGACCCGCTGGAGGCAAGCCGTTCCCGGTAATGATCGAACACGTTGTGGTACCCGAGGTCCCGCCGTCGCGGGTTCTCCGCGAAGTCCAGGTGGTCCACGACGAACCAGCTGAATGTCCACGGCGCGCCACTCGGATCCGCGTAGCGCGAACGGAATTCCGCGGTGAGGAGCTCGCTCAGCATCGCGTCGATCTTGTCCCAGGTGTCGTTGTACGCGAGGAGGTCCTCCGACAGGACCATCGCCGCCAGATCCTCCTTGCCGCCGAGGTCCAGACCGCGATCACGGATCGCGGCCAAGTTCGCGGCTGTGGCCGGTACTTCGATGCCGGTTATCTCCTTGAGCCGCGCGAAGCTGGCGGGCAGGGACTCGTAGAGCGGACCCTCCGTGTCCACGCAGTGGACGACGTAGACCGGCGCCGGCGTCATCGGCGCATCAGACGGCGTAGCTCTCGACGCGACGGGCCGGCGCCGTCCGCATCCATTCGATGGTGGTGCGGAGCCCGTCGTCGAGGCTCGTACGGGGCACCCAGCCCATGACGTCGCGCGCCCGCGCGTTCGCGGCGCAAAGACGCGCCACCTCGCTCTTCGCGGGACGGACCCGTGCGGGGTCCGTTTCGATCTTCGGCGAGACGCGCAGGAGCGCGGCGATCCTCTTCACGAGCTCGCCGATGCTGATGTCGCTGCCGGTGCCGAGGTTGAGCACGGCGCCCTCGATCCCGGGCGTGGTCGCGGCGCGCACGAAGCCGTCGACCGTGTCCGCCACGTACGTGAAGTCGCGCGACGGCGTAAGGGAACCGAGCCGCACCGTTGCTCCCTTCGTCAGCTGCGCGATGATCGTTGGGATGATCGCGCGGGCCGATTGCCGAGGTCCGAAGGTATTGAACGGTCGCAGTGTGACCGCAGGAAGGTCGAAGGAGCGCCAGTAGCTTTCGACGAGCTTGTCCGCGGCGATCTTCGTCGCCGCGTAGGGCGACTGCGCCTGCAAGGGGTGCTCTTCGTCGATCGGAACGTACTGCGCGGTGCCATACACCTCGCTCGTCGAAGTGTGGACCAGTCGCCGTACCCCCGCGTCGAGCGCGGCCACGATCACGTTCTGCGTCCCGACGACGTTGGCGCTCACGACATCGAGCGGGCTCTGATAGGAATAGGGGATCCCGATGAGCGCGCCGAGATGGAAGATCGTCTCGCGGTCGCGCGCGGCGCGTCGCACGGTCTCGATATCCCGTAGGTCACCCGAGACCACCGCGATCGAGGCGATCACCTCCGGCGGAAGCAGCTCGAGCTGGCCGCGGTCACCACGCGAGTTGTACCGGACGAACGCCCGGACATCGTGGCCGTCGCGTACGAGCCGCTCGGTCAGGTGCGATCCGATGAATCCACCCGCGCCGGTGACAAGCGAGCGCGGGGCGGTCACGGCTGGGAGCCACGCTCCTTCCCGAAGTTCGCCTCGTAATCGACGCCGGCCTGCGCGTAGTCGCGAGGTCGACCGATGTCGAGCCAGTACTCGCGGATGGGGAAACTCGCGACGATAGCGCCCGAGCCGACGATCGAGTTGATCAGGTCGGGCATGTCGGTACGCTCGCCGGGCTTCAAGAGGTCGATGAGCTTCGGATCCAGCACGTACACGCCGGCGTTGATGAATAAGCGGATGATCGGCTTCTCTTCGACCTTGACGACGCGATCGTCGAGCACGCGTACCGCGCCATAGGGGACCTCAACGCCGTACTCGCGCACGCCGACCGTCGCGTCAGCGCCGCTGTCCACGTGGTAGGTCAGCAGTAGACCGAAATCGACGTTCGTGAGGAGGTCACCGTTCATCACGAGGAACGGTTCGCGAAGCTGCGCGCGCGCGAGCCCGATCGCCCCGGCCGTCCCGAGCATGCTCTCCTCGGCGACGTACGTGATGGACAGCCCCCAGCGGCTACCGTCGCCGCAGTGCTCGCGGATGCGATCGCCGAGGAAACGCACCGCCAGTATCACGTTGCGGAACCCCTGCTCGGCGAGCCGCTCCAGCGTCGTATCGAGTAGTGGGCGGTCCCCCACGGGTAGGAGTGGCTTGGGCGTCGCATCGGTCAGCGGCGCGAGCCGGCGGCCTTCCCCTCCGACCATGATGAGCGTGTAGTTGCTGCGCTCCTGCGCCTCTGGGACGAGGTCCGAAAGCAGCACGAGATCGCGCACGACCATGTGCTCGTCGACGACGGGCACCTGCCGGACCGAACGCGTCCGCATGAGCGCCATGAGCGCCTGACGATCCGCGCCCACGGGCGCGACGGTGGGTGAGCTGTGCAGGACTTCGCGGACGGATCGGTCGAGGCCCACGCCGCGCAGGAGACCCCGCCGCACGTCACCGTCGGTGACCGTTCCCAGCAGCCGACCCTTTTCGTCGACGACGAGCGCGATGCCAGCCTCGCCACGGTCGATCGCTCGGACGGCCGTGGCGATATCGGCCGCCGGTTCGATGGCGAGATCGCGCCAAGCATGTTTGCCGCTCACCGTGGCGCCCGCGACCGCGCGGGAATGCCCATGACCGTTTCGCCGCCCGTGACGTCGTGCAGGACCACCGCCCCGGCTGCGACGACGGCGCCGGGTCCTATGCGAACACCCGGAAGGACCCGGGCGCCCAACCCGATGAATGCGCCTTCGCCCATGACGACGCCTCCTCCGAGACACGCCTGAGGAGCGATGTGGCAGTGGTCACCGACGGCGCAGTCATGCTCGATGACCGCCGCGGTATTGATGATGACGTTCTCACCGACGGTAGCGTACGCGTTGACCACGGCGGTCGCGAGCACGACCGTGCCCGCGGCGACGCGCGCGCTGTCCGCGATGACCGCTGTCGGATGCACCACGGTGAGCGCCGCGAACGTGTTCGCGTGGACGAGCGAGTAGAGGCGCTTGCGCAGGTCGTTCCCGCGCGCATCGACGGAACCCACGGCGACGATGGCGTGGCTGACCCCTTGATCTCGCAGCCGCGGGAGCATGGAATCGTCACCGATCACCCGCGTACTCCCGATGGCGCGATCACGCAGCGCCGGGTCCGGATCGAGGCAACCCACGACGCTCGACTCTCCGGCGCGCTGCAGAGCGTCGAGTACCACTCGGGCATGTCCGCCCGCGCCGAGCAGGACGACGCGCACCGACGCCGTCAGCGGAAATCCGTTTCGCTCAATCGAGCACCCGCGGTCACCCGCCGACCGAGCGTTCGCCCGACGAACTCATCGATGCGGGCGGCCGAAAGTCCATCGCCCGGCCGCAACGCAACGACGTCCTCTTCCTCGAGATCGTGCCCGGGTTCGAGATCGCGTCGCGCGTACAGGCTGCGACGCGCCGCGCGGATCGTGTCGAGCTCTCTCTCGTCGGGTCGTTTCTCCGCCGATCCCAAGGCAGTTTCCACGGCGCGGATCGCTCTCACCATCTCCGCGAATCGGTCCGGTTCAGCGCTGGCGCGATGGTCCGGACCGGGAAGCTCGCGATCCAGCGTCAGGTGCTTCTCCACGATGGCGGCGCCACGTGACGCGGCGGCGATCGCCACCCAGATGTCGAGCATGTGATCGGACCAACCGACGGGAAGCGAGAAGCGCTCCCTCATCGCGTCCATGGCCAGCAGATTCGCGGCGTCGTCCGGCGCCGGATATGACGTGACGCAGTGCAGGAGCGCAAGTGGTGCCTTCGAGATCGCGTGCACCGCATCGACGGCGGCTGCGACCTCGCTCAGTGTCGCCCCTCCCGTGGAGACGATCATCGGAAGTCCCATTCGGGCGACGTGCCGCAAGAGAGGGAGATTCGTGAGATCGCCGGAACCGATCTTGAATGCCGGCACTTCCAATCCGTAGAGCAGGTCGGCGCTGGCCGGATCGAACGGCGTGGAGAGAAAGATGATGTCGCGCTTCCGCGCTCGTCCGGCCAGCTCCACCAGCATCTCCCGCAATAGCGTGAGCTCGGCGAGCATCTCGAGCTGCGATCCCTGCGACCCCGTGTTCTTCGCCTGATACGCGACCTTCGGCTCGCGGGCGTCGACGAGGGCGGCGGGCTCGAACGTCTGGAATTTCACGGCGTCGGCACCAGCATCGGCGGCCGCGTCCACGAGGCGCCGGGCCAGATCCGGTCTTCCGTTGTGGTTGACCCCCGCCTCGGCGATCACGAACACTCGCCCGGTGCCGATCCCCCGTCCGGCGATGGCGAAGCTCACGCGCGTGCCCCTCGCATCAGGGCTTCCGCGACGACGAAGTCGGCGGCGACGTCGATGTCGATGGACTCCTCGCGCGGCATCACTAGGCCGCGGATCCGCCGGCCGGGGAATGCCCCTTCTTCCAGGATCCTCGACCAGGTCGCGTAGACGGCCCCGTTGAGCCTGTAGACCGGCATGGCCTCTTGACGCCGCTTGACCTCAGGCAGTCCCGGTATCGGTCGCATCCAGCCATCATCGTCCAGCATCCGCAGCCATTCCAACGGGTGCTCCATCGCGCAAACGCTGACGACGGAGTCAGCGCCGGTGCGCGTGAGGAGGTCTATCGCCTCATCGATACGGCTTGCCGGACGGAGCGGCGAGGTCGGTTGAAGGATGACCACGCCGTCGCACGAAAAGCCTTCACTCTCACGAAGCCAGCCGATCGCGTGGCGTGCCGCGACATCGGTCGACACATCGTCTGTGGCAAGCTCGGCGGGGCGAATGAAGGGCACTTCCGCGCCCGCACGGCTCGCCTCGGCGGCGATCTCGGGATCGTCGGTGCTCACGATCACGCGTGACACGCCTTTCGCGGCGCGAGCAGCGTCGATGGTGTAGGCGATCAGCGGCCGCCCCGAGAGCAGCTGGACATTCTTCCGGGGCACGCCTTTCGATCCGCCGCGAGCCGGCACGAGCGCAAGGAACGTTCCGATGATGCGATTATCACAGTTGGTGCTGCCACGATCCCGATCGCGACGACCCGGTCCGCGGCGGCGCATATGCGTGGTCACGACGAGCAGGGCCGACTACGGACATCTCTACTGGGTACTGAAGGCGCTCGAAAGCGATCCTCGCGTGACGTTGCAACTGGTGGTGGCAGGCTCGCACTTTTCGAAGCGACACGGCTCCAGCTACCGCCGCATCATCGCCGATGGGTTTCGCCCCGCGGCGGTCGTTCGCACGACCGTGGTGGCCGACACGGACGCCGCGGCAGCCGCGGCGGTGGGTAGGCTCACGATCGGCCTTGGAAACGTGTTCGCCGACCTCCGTCCCGACCTCATGGTGATCCTCGGCGACCGCTACGAGCTGCTCGGCGCGGCCGCCGTCGCGACGGTGTTCCGCGTTCCGATCGCGCATCTGCACGGTGGCGAAAGCACCGCGGGAGCGATCGACGACAACGTGAGGCACGCGCTCAGCAAGCTCAGTCACGTGCATCTCGTCGCCGCCAAACCCTACGCGGCGCGTCTGCGGCGCATGGGGGAGGAGCGGCGTCGGATATACGTCGTGGGTGCGCCCGGACTCGACCATCTCCGTCGCACGCGTCTCCCGAACTCTGACGCCGTCATGGAAACGCTGCGCATACCGGTCGCCGACCCGCGACCGCTGCTTCTTGTCACGTTCCATCCCGCGACGCTCCATCGCGGCACCGCGGGCCGCGACGCGACTGCGCTCGCGCGAGCGCTGGCGACGCTGCCAGCGCGCATCGTCGTCACCGCACCAGGGGCGGACCCCGAGTACCGCAGCGTCGTCGCGGCGCTCCGGCGTCGCGCACATCGCGGGTCGACCGTGCGTTTCGTCGCCGACCTCGGGACGGCGGCCTACTGGAGCCTCATGGCCGTCGCGGACGCGGTGGTGGGGAACTCGTCCAGCGGGATCATCGAGGCGCCCTCGTTCGGCACACCGGTCGTGAACATCGGCGACCGCCAGGACGGACGGCTGCGTGCTGCGAATGTGATCGACGTTCCCTTGGCGGCCGACGCGATCGCGCGCGGGCTGCGCCGCGCGCTGACGCCCACCTTCCGCCGCCGCGCGCGGCGCGCGAAGAATCCATACGGCGGACCCGGCGCGAGCGACCGCATCGCGACGCTGCTCGCGACGCTGCCGCTCGATGAGCGCCTTCGTCAGAAGCGGATAGTCTGACCGCATGCCCTATCGCCACATCGACGTGCGCGATCTTCCTCAATGGTCCCCCTGGCCAGCCCGGCTCCTCGGTGTAGAGGAGTGGCGCCGGCCGACGCGGACCGTGGAGAAGATCGATACCGAATACGACAAGGACAAGTACGCGAGCTATCTCGACTTCTTCCGCACGCACCGCGAAGAGGCCACGCCAGAGCGCGTGCGTGAGCGCGAACTTGTACACGAGCCCTCATCCGAGGTGGTCGCATCTCTCGGTGACGACATCATCGTCGGGACGTGGTCCGAGACCTGTGCGCGGTACGACCAACTGCTGAACAAGACCATGCGCGACGCGATCGCGCAGGCAGGCTGCGCGGTCGAGCTCGGATCAGGCTGGGGCTACCACCTGTGGGAGCTCAGCCGGACCATCGACGCCCAGTTCTACGGCTACGATTACTCGCCCAACGCCATCACGCTGGCAGAGGAGATCTTCGCCTCCGAGCCAAGGATCCACGTCGCGCGGTTCGATTACTACGCGAACGAATATGACTCGATCTTCCGCGCGCTCGCGCGGGCAGGATTTGGCCGCGTCGTCGTCTACACCTCGCATTCGATCGAGCAGCTTCCCTCGGCGGCCAATGTGATCAAGGTCCTGTCGCGCTATGCCGATCAGATAGCGACGGTCTTCCATTTCGAGCCCGCCTACGATCTCCATCGCGACGACCTGCTCGGCCTCATGCGACGCGCTTACGCGATCGCGAACGACTACAACCGCGACCTTGTCGCGCAGCTCAGGTCGCGACGCGACATTCGGATCCTTCGTGCCGAAGCCGACGTGCTCGGCCGCGTGCCCTTCAATCCGACGTCCGTGATCCAGTGGGAGTTCGCGCGCGGATGAGCTGACGCCCGGCGCCGCGACAGGTCGACGGCGAGGGTTCGCCAGATACCTCGCTCAGCAGCCTCTCGGTCGCATCGGGCTCTATTTCGCTCTGATGGCGCTGAGCTCGATCCTGGGCCTCGCCAAGAGCCTCGTGTTCGCGCGAGTGCTCGGCGCCGACCTATTCGGCTACTACGGGATCGTCGATCTCATCGTGACGTATGGCATCTATGCGCTCTCGCTCGGCCTTCTCGAGGCGCTAAACCGGCAGATCCCGTTCTATCTCGGCTCGCGCGATGCCACGCAGGCCACGCGTGTGGCACGCGCCGCGACAGGAGCCCTCGCGCTTTCGACCGCGGTGATCGGCGGCGCCTACCTCGTGATCGTCGCGCTGCTGCTCGAGCCGTGGTCACCACTATGGGTGGCGTACGTGTTCGGCGGGATCCTGACCGCGCTGAATCTGTTCTTCTTCCTTGCCATCGTGCACGTCCTGGCGAGGCGACAGGCGGTACGGCAGGCCGTCATCCTCCTGATAAAGAGCATCTCCGCCCTTGCGCTGGGCGCCACGTTCGCGACGTGGTGGGGACTTCCCGGGGCCATCGGTGGAGAGGGTCTGGGCATCCTCCTGGCCACGGCGTTCGCAGTGGTGCGAGACCACGCGATACCAGCCCCCGCCAAGCCGTCTGCCAAGGTGCTTGGCCCCGTCTTCCGCCTCGGCGTGCCGATGGTCCTCGGCGTATTCGCGACGAGCGTTGGTCGCAGCATCGACCGCATCCTCGTGGTGGCGGCGCTCGGCGCGATCGTCTTCTCGCAGTACAGCTTCGCGCTCATCGTCTTCGTGGCCGCGAGCGTCGCCGCGAACGCGATCGTGCTCTATGCGACGCCCCGCATCAGCTTCGGCATGGGTGATCGACGCAGCCTGCGCGGCTACGTGTACCGGATCGATCAGGTGGTGGCAGCGGTGCTCGCCCTTGCGGCGCTCGGCGCGGTCCCGTTCGATCAGCTCACCGCGGGGCTTGGCCGAGCGATCTTCCCTGACTACTCCGTTGGACTGGATCTCATGCGCATCATGTACGTCGCCGCAGCGGCGCAGATCGCGACCGTGTACCAGTCGGTTCTCGTCGCGGCCGGTGCGGTGCGTACGCTATTCGCGCAAGCCGTCGTCGTCGCGCTGCTGTCCCTTGCCGCGGCGAGCTTTGTCGCGCTGACGGCCCCTTCGCCCTACGCGTTCGCTGTCGTTTTCGTTGCCAGCCGCCTCACCGCGGCCGCCGCGCTCTTCGTCGCGGCCCATCGCATCCGATCGTTGAACGACCCGGTACCGCCGACGGCGCGGCCGACCCTGACGTGAGTTCGCGTCGCGGCGGACGGGTATGCTGGTCCCGATGAAGACGATGGCGAAGCGCGTCCTCTATCCGGTCCTCGGCGTGAGGATGACCGGATACCTGAGGCTCTATTCGCCGACGAGCTACGTACAGGCGATCGTCGCTCGGCGTCGCTACGACGATTACTACGCGGCAGCGCGCCGCGCCTATCGTGGAACGTCGCGGCCGAACGAGCATCTGGTGAGCGATGGCATCGACTTCTTCAAGGCCGGCGTGTCGATCCCGACCGACTTGCGCGAGGCGGTCGAGAGCGAGCTCAACTCCGGTGATTGCGTGTCGTACCGAGGCGGCTTTTACAAGCCCGGCATCGATACATCCGCGGAGTACACGTATCTTTCCAAGCCCGCTGTGAAGCGACTCCGGCTCGCCGAGCTGGCACTCGGATCCGGTCTCATCGGGAAGATCGAGGAGCATCTGGGGAGCTACGCGCGCATCGTCAATCTCGTGGTCTTCAAGACCTACCCGATGACCCACACGAAGCTGGGCAGCTTCCAGTGGCATCGCGACAATCAGCCGAAGAACTCCTACAAGCTCATCACCTATTTCACCGAGGTCGGACCGGAGGACGGTCCGTTCACCTACGCTCTCGAGACGCATCGCTCGTATAACGGCCTGCCGCAATTCGGGAACAGTCGCCTCGATCACCAGCCAGAACGGTCACACACGTATCTGGGGTCTCCCGGCGATACGGTCGCGTTCGACATCAATGGATTCCATCAAGGCGGGACCTCCCGCGCGCACCATCGGATCGTGATGGTCTGCCACCTCAAGCCGAGCGTGATCCCCGCCGACGAGCACTACCGTCAGTTCGGCGTGGGCGGGGTCAGCGAGCCGGAATATGGCCCCGACCCATCGCGCGTCTGGTGGAAGAACTGAGCTGAACCCCTCGCCGCTGCGGGCATGAGGGCGCTTTTCTACGTCCGGCCCTGGACCGCCGAATACTTCGCCCAATTGGGCCGGCGAGCGTTCGCGCAGGCCTCCTATGCGAGCGATTTCCCGGGTGTCGGCGACGTCGATCTCAGCCGTCCCTTCTATCGAGCTCTCGCGGTAACCGACGGCATCGATCTCCCACCCGAGCAGGTCGACGACATCATTGGGCGATGCCGGGTCCTGCGCAACGTTCCCACGGAACGGGCACGCGGACTCGTCGCGGCGATGGCCAACGCGATCGAACAGGCGCTGGATCGGTCAGGTCCGGACGTGGTGCTGTCGATCACCGTCGATTCGTACGTCGTCGATCTGCTGCGCGTGCTCGCCGAGCGGAGAGGGATCCCGTTCTTCGGGATGAGCAGCTTTCTCGTCCGGGGTTATTTCCTGGTGACCGCGCGTGGAGAGCGCAACGAAATGCGCGAGCCCGATCCGGCCGAGTGCGAACAGGTCCTCGACACGCTGTCCACCGAAGGCTACCTCCCGTCCTACGTGCGCAGCGATTCATCGTCGCCCTCACGTGTCGTCAAGCGGTGGCTCAAGGAGGTCGTGAAGTACGCCTATTTTCCCGCGATCGGCGTGCTTCGCAACGATCCATGGAACTACCACTATCGCGCGAGCCACATCGTGGCTCGAACGCGCGGCCGCCCGGATGTCCTCCTCGCGGGACGCTACGAGGAGCGCCGTTGGCAGGATGCGCTCCGTGACAGCGGCCGGCCGGTCGTGTACGTGCCCCTCCAGTACCACCCCGAATGCAATACCGACTACTGGTCGGCGGCCGACTTCAGCGACTACGAGGCGGACGTGCCGGTGGTCCTGCGGGAGGTCGCACGGAACGCGCTCGTCCTCGCGAAAGAGCACCCGCTTATGTTCGGCGCGCGGCCCCTGGCGTTCTATCGCGAGCTCGCCCGCATCCCCAACGTCGTTCTGGCCCCGCGTACGGTCAACTCGCGCCACCTGATCGAGCGCAGCGACGTCGTGCTGGCCTGGTCGGGCTCGGTGGGCATCGAGGCGGCCGCCGCCGGCCGGCCGGTGGTGACCATGGGCCGTCCGTACTACGCGCGCGGACCGCTCTTCAGCTCCATCGTGACGCGCGCCGAGCTCGCGATGATCCCGGAGCTCGTCCGCGCTGCCGCCGCTCGCGGGCGCGCATCACGCGAGGTGCGCCTCGAGTTCGTTCGCGACCTTCTTGCGGCATGCCTGCCCGGATTCATCTGGAGCGACGCGTGGTCGCCCGCGCATCGCACCAATGAAGAGCTGGATCTCACAGCGCGGTCGTTGACGCGTTATCTGCCCGCATGGATCGAATGGCGGCGAAAGACCTCGTCTATCGTTCGCTGACCCGTTCGTGAACCTGAGGAGGTGCGCGTCTGGACCCTGAGGCTCTGCGCCCTGAGCTCCATCGGGGCCTGCACGCTCCGAGCGACGCAACGGGCCGCGAGCGAGCGTTCGTCGTGGCCTTCGGAGGCACGCTCGCGATCTCCATGATCGTTCTGGTCGCTCTTATCCTCCGGCTCGCCGCGGTCGGTGAGATCTTCGATGACGTTCGGACGGCGGAGGGTGTGCGGCTGCGCGGCACGCTGTACTTCGACTATCCCGAGTACAAGCTCAGAGAGGCGATCCGGAGGCGGCCGCAGCTGCTCGTACTTGGATCCTCGACGGTGATGCAGTGGCGCGACGAGCTGTTCACCGCGTGCACGGCGGCGTCGAGCTGCTTCTACAACGCCGGCGGCGCGATGGTCACGATGCACGACGGGCTCGAGTTCATGCGTAGCCTCGGCCGAGAGGGTGCTCCACGCGTGCTTCTCATCGGCGTGAATTTCTGGCATCTCGATCCGGGCGCCGACGATCCGGACCATGCCAAACACGTCCGCGCGAGCTTCAGTTCCGGCCCCGCACAGCGCGCGGAGCGCGCGCTCCAGGTCGGCCGGGACGTGCTGCTCAGCGCCGGCAACGATCCGCAGATACGGGCACTCCTCGCCGGACGCATCACCGTGCCGAGCGACGTGCGCGGCATCGCGGCGGCGCTGCACGGCGCCGGATTCCGTGCCGATGGCTCGTACGAGTATGGCTCCGAGGAGAGCGCGCGCGTGTCGCGGCTGACGCCGGACGAACGCGCGGCGGAGGTCATCGGTCGCATCGCGCGCGACTGCTGTCGCTTCGAGCACTTCTCCGAGCCGGACGTGGCTTCGGTGCGCGAGCTCAACGAGCTGTTGGATCTCGCCGCGTCGAATGGCACCCGTGTCGTCGCGTTCGTTCCGCCGATGAGCGAACGCGTCGTCCGCGCGATCGAGAACGAACCACGACTGCGCGACGGCGTCGCCCGAGCGCGGGCCACGTTCGCGGCGGAGTTCGCCAAACGTGGCATCCCGTTCGCCCAGGCTCTGACGACCGTCGATCTTGGATGCGCCGGGACCGAGATGTGGGACGGCATCCACCCCAGCGAAGTGTGTGACGCGAGGATGCTCATGCGCCTCATGGATGGACCCGCCCGCAGCGCCCTCGAGGCGTACACGACCCGGGAATGGGTCTCGTCGCTCCTGTCGGCTCCGGTCTCGCCGATGTTTCTCCGGCCCGAGCCATGAACTACGCATCGGTCGAGTTCCTCGCGATCTTCCCGTTCTTCTGCCTGCTCTTCTGGGCTCTTCGGGGGCAGCGTGCGCGTCAGATCGCGTTGCTGATCGCATCGCTGGCGTTCTACGCGTACGGCGAACCGCTTGGCATGACTCTGCTCGTAGGAGTGATCGCCACGGCGTACGCGGCCGGACTGCTCATGGAGCGCCTGCCGGGGCGGCAGCCGCTCGTCGTCGCGGTCACCGTCGTCGTGCTGCTGGCGGATCTCGCGTTCTTCAAATACTCGGCGTTCATCGCATCCGCATTGTCGTTGCCGCCGGGTGTCCCGACGTCACCCTTCCTTCCGCTCGGCATCAGCTTCTTCACGTTCGAGGCGATCGCATACGTGCTCGATATCAAGCGCGGCGTCAGCGCGCCCGAGAGATCGCTGCTGCGTCTCTCCCTCTTCGTCGCGGTCTTTCCTCATCTCATCTCCGGACCGATCATGCGTCCCGGCGATTTCCTTCCGCAGATGAAGCGCAGGATCGTGTGGCATCTTCCGACCTTCGTCTCGGGGCTGCAGCTGTTCGTCGAAGGGTTCGCGAAGAAGCGGCTCATCGCGGACACCGCCGGCCTGGTGGCCGATGCCGTGTTCGCCGCGCCCTCAGGCGCGGGCATGGCGGGGGCGTGGATCGGCGCGCTTGCCTACACGGCGCAGATCTACGGGGACTTTGCGGGTTACACCGACATGGGTCGTGGCATCGCGCGCATGCTCGGATTTGAGCTTCCGCTGAACTTCAGCGCGCCGTACACCGCGGTATCGATCACGGACTTCTGGCGGCGCTGGCACATCTCGCTGTCGAGCTGGCTACGTGACTATCTCTACATCCCGCTCGGCGGCAGCCGGAGGAGCGACGTTCGTACGTACGCGAACCTGATCATGACGATGCTTCTGGGCGGACTCTGGCATGGCGCTGGATGGACCTTCGTCGCGTGGGGTGGGTATCACGGCATCCTCCTCGCGCTGGAGCGGCGCTTCGGCTGGCCGGGACGCCTTCCCGCGTGGCTCTCAGGGTTGATCACGCTCTTCCTCGTGATCAACGGTTGGGTTCTGTTCCGCGCGCAGAGCTTCACCACGTTCCTGGAGATGATCCGGACGATGTACATCCCTTCGAGCGCGCCGTCGCCGAGCTTGCGCGACGCCGCAGCGGGACTTGGCGCGTTCGTCATCGTGGTCGGCGGGATGCTCCTCATTCGGATATGGCCCACATTCGCCGAACGGCTGCGGCGCTCGAGCGCGCTGACGGGTATCGCCTACGGCGGTGCGACCGCGGCCGTGATCCTGCTCGCTCCGGCGGCGACTCGCGCGTTCATCTACTTCCGCTTCTAGTCGCTGCGATAGGCTTGGCTCGGTGACCGTCAAGGGCGGAGTGATCGCCCCGGCGACCGTGCGGACGATCCCATCCCTGTTCGTCCAGTTCGTTCTCTTCGGCTTGATCGTGAACTCCGTGATCGGGAGCGCGGTCGGTCTACTCAATCTGTTGGATCCGGCATCCCCCTGGGGCGACTACAGCAAGGTCGTCGATACGATCCTCGTCGTAGTCGCCGCGATCGGCCTGCTCTGGCGCGATCGCGTGCGCGTGACCCCCTTCCTCGCCTTGGCGCTCGCTGTTGTGGCGTTAGGGACCGGTGTCGGGATCCTCAGTGGCGGAGAGCCGCGTTACTTCATCTCGCATCTGTTCTCGGGGATATTCATCGCGGTGCTTTATTGGTTCGGCTACAACGCCGACCTCAGAGGCGCCGCCCTGGAGCGCTGGGTGTCTCGTTTCAGCACGTGGGTCGTAGGCGCCTATGTCGCCGTAATGGCGGTGTTCTGGGGCATCTTCGTCGTCCGGGGCGGATCGTTGTTCCTCGGCGTCGCGGGCGGTGACCTTGCCCTGCCCTTCGTCTATTACGCCGTGCGGCGCCGATGGTGGCTGGCCGCGCTCCCCGCTCTCCTCGTGTTCGCGTCCGGGAAGCGAAGCACGTCGCTGGTGATCCTGTTCGTCTTCGTCCTTCTGGCGAGCGCGCGTTTCGCTCGCGGTCTCACGCGGAATGTCGCGCTCGCGGGGATGATCCTGGGTGCGCTCGTGATCGTCGGCTTCGCGAGCCTGCAGCTCGTGGACCCGGTGCTCTTGCCTGCGGGCCTGAACGCGATCGTCGGAAAGTGGGAGCTTCTGAATCCGCTGGGGGCGGAGTTCGATCCGGGGATCGGCTCGTCTGGCCGCACTGCGGAGATCGAATGGGCCTTGGCGAGATTCGTCGGTGACGATTGGTGGCGGTGGATCGTCGGCCTTGGGTACGGATGGTCGTACTTCAACGGCGCGATCATCCCGGGCATCGGCACGCGCGAGTTCTACAGCCACTACGTGCACTTCTCGCCGTTGAATTTCCTGTTTCTCTACGGACTGCCGCTGGCCGTCGCCTTCTTCGTTCTCCTATGGGGCGAGCTGGCCGCCGCATATGGCTGGATCCTCCGGCATACGGGAACGCGTTCCATCGAGCGCATCGTGGCCGTCGCGGCCGTCGCGGCCCTCGCGCAAGGTCTGTCGGGCTACGCCTATGGAAGCGATCCGCTGCTGTGGCTCCTACTGGGGCTCGCGACGGGCGCACGGCCGAGCGATGCGCATCCTCGCGCTTAGTCAGTGGTACCCGCCGGAGCCTGACATCCGTGCCGGCGTGCTCGCGCGCGAGCTCGCGGATCGTGGTCACGCGGTCACGGCGCTCACGGGATTCCCCAACTATCCCAATGGCCGTATCTATCCCGGCTACGAACAGAGGCTGCGGTCCGTTGAGCGCGACGGCGCGGCTCGCGTCGTCCGAGTCCCTCTCTATCCGAGCCACAGCCACTCGGCGTTCGGCCGCGTGCTCACATATGGAACGTTCGCCGCGAGCGCGATGCTGCTCGGTGGACCCGCGACCGGCTCGATCGACGTGGTCTGGGCGTATCACCCGCCGATCACGACCGGCCTCGCGGCGGTCGTGATCGGCGCCGCGCGCCGCGCGCCCTTCGTATTCGAGATCCAGGACATGTGGCCGGAGACCCTCGCCGCTACAGGAATGGTCCGCGGCGGCGCTTTCCTGTCCGGCGTCGGTGCCATGGCGAGGTGGATCTACGAGCGGGCCGCGGCGATCAGCGTCATCTCACCCGGCTTCAAACGGAATCTGATCGCCAAGGGCGTTTCCGGCGAGAAGATCGTCGTCATACCGAACTGGGCGGACGAGACGGTGTACCGCCCGATGCCGCGCGATCCCACGGCCGCCAGGGCAGCGGGTCTCCCGACCGGGTTCATCGTCCTGTACGCCGGGAACATGGGACCGGCGCAAGATCTGCTGAACGTCCTCCGCGCGGCGAAGCAGCTCACGGATCTCGCCGAGGTCCGGTTCGTCTTCGTCGGCGACGGGGTGGACCTTCCCCTCTTGCGAGCGGAGGCGAAGAAGGCCGCGCTGCGCAACGTGCATTTCCTGCCGCGCAGGCCGGCCGCCGAGATGCCCTCGCTGTACGCGAACGCCGACGCGCTGCTGGTCCATCTGTCGCCGGACCCGCTATTCGAGATCACGATCCCCTCGAAGACCATCGCCTACCTGGCGTCGGGTCGGCCGATCATCACGGTGAGCCGCGGCGATCCGGCCGCGGTCGTCGCCGACGCCGGTGCTGGCGTCACCTGCGCACCGGGCGATCCGACCGCGCTCGCGAGAGTGGTACGCGCCCTCTACGCTATGCCGGCCGAACGGCGCGACGAAATGGCAACATCGGGCCGGCGCGCCTACGACGCGAAGTACACGAGAAGGGTGGCCATCGATCGCTATGAGGAGCTCTTCGATGCCATCCGGCTCGGACGGCGGCCCTGAGCACTGACCACATCCCTTCGGATGCGCAGGGTGCTTGTCACGGGAGCCAGCGGGTTCATCGGTCGTCACGTCGTCCGCGCGCTGCTCGATGCGTCGTGGGACGTCGTTGCTTTGGTACGGGATCGTTCCGTTCCCGCGGAGATCCAAGGCGCGCGGACCGAGCGCGGTGACGTGACGGACACGGCTTCGTACCGGAGCCTGTTGAAGGACTGCGGCGCCGTGTGCCATCTCGCCGCTTACGTCCCCGCGGCGGCGGGGCCCGATACGCTCGAGGAATGCATGCGGGTCAACGCGGCCGCGACCGGACGCCTTGCGTTCGAGGCTGCCGCAGTGCCGGGCATGAGATTCGTCTTCTTCGGCGCCGGGAACGTCTACGCGCCGAGCGGGCGCCCGGCCACGGAGGACGCTCCCGTGTATCCGCGCGGACCCGCGGCGGCGTACCTCGTGTCCAAGCTCGCCGGTGAGATGCTCGTCGAGCAGATTCGAGAAACGCGGGGGCTACACGCCGTGAGCCTGCGGATCGCTTCGCCGTACGGCCCGGGAATGCGGCAAGGCTCGTCGGCCACGACGTTCATGGAGCGCGCCGCGCGGGGTGAGACGCTCGTGGTGAAGGACGGTGGACGCCACGCTGCCGATCTGATCTGGGTCGGCGACGTCGGGGTCGTTTCCCTTCGCGCTCTGGAGGGCACCGCCCAGGGCGTCTTCAACATCGGCAGCGGCACCCGCACCTCGACAGCGGATCTGGCGCGAGCTGTGGTCGCGACCTATCCCGAGACGGGAGCGAAGATCGAGACGGAGCCACCGGGCGCGGCGCCCGCGTCCGGATACCCTGCCGTCGATATCACCAAAGCACGGCGCGTATGGGGCTTCAGCCCTCATACCCTCGCCGAAGGTCTTGCGGCCTATCGGACCTGGCTCGCACGGTGAGCGTCGAGCTCTGCACGCTCTCCGAGCTGACCGGCCGCCTGGCGAACCGCGACCTGCACATGCACACCGATCGGACCGACGGCCGGAATACGCTCGTCGACATGCTCGCGGCCGCGCGCGCATGCGGCCTCGAGGAGATCGCGATCACCGATCACGTTCGCCGCGACTCGAGCTGGTTCCACGATCACGCGCGTGCCATACGCAGGGAGGGCGCACCGGGAGCGGTGAAGGTGCGCGTGGGCATCGAAGCGAAGGCGCTCGACGATCGCGGCACGATCGACGCGACGGCGGCCATGATCGTTGACGCCGAATTCGTGCTCGGGAGCGTTCATCGCTTTCCGGATGGCCGCGGGGGATTCCTTGACTATGACGCCCTCTCTGCGGATCGAATGATCGAAACGGAGCTCGCGCTGGCGATGGGCCTCATCCGCGGGCGCACCATTCATGTCCTGGCGCATCCGGGCGGGATGTGCCTCCGCCGTCTTGGAGCGTTCCCGGCCGATGGCTACCGAACGTTGATGCGGGAAGCACGAGATCACGGCGTCGCGATCGAGATCAACTCCTCGTATCTCGAAGATGTACCCGCGTTCCTCGAGGTGTGCGCGGAGCTTGATCCGCTCGTGTCCGTTGCGTCGGACGCGCACGGCATCGAAGAGGTCGGACGCTGCCGCGATATTCTGCGTGGTCTGGGGCTGTCATGAGCATGCGCGTCCTGGTCACCGGCGCGGGATCGTTTCTCGGTCACGGGATCATCAAGTCCCTCCGCATGTCCGCGCTCGAGCCATACATCATCGGAGCGGATCCGAGCGCAACGGCCACGGGCTTGTATCGGTGCGACCGCGCGTACTTGATACCGCTCGCGAGGGACCCGGCCTATATGGCTCGCATCCGCGCGGTCCTCGTCGCCGAGAAGGTCGATGCGATCCTTATGGGCACCGACGTCGAGCTCGGTCTCTTCGCCGCCGAACGAGAGGCGCTGGAGCGCGAGTTCGGCTGCGTAGTCGTGGTCAGCTCGCCCGAGGTCATAGAGATCGCCGACGACAAGTGGAAGACGTACGTATTCCTGAAGGAGCGCGGATTCCCGCATCCCGCCACGTCGTTGGCCGACGGCGCGAGGGAGCTCGCCAGATCCGTCGGTTTTCCGCTCATCGTGAAACCCCGGGTGGGGGCGCGGTCCGTCGGAGTGCGTCGCGTGCTGAACGACGCGCAGCTCACGGACGCGTTACGTCACACGGCGGACGCGGTCGTCCAGGAGTACGTCGTACCGGAGGATCAGGAGTACACGGTCGGGACCCTGACGTTCGACGGTCGGTGCGACAACGTCATCACGATGCGCCGTGATCTGCGCGACGGAAATACCTTTCGCGCCTACGTTCGCGATGAGCCGGTCGTGCGCGAGAAGGCCCGCGAAGTGGCCGAAGCCCTCGGCGCCCACGGGCCGGCGAACTTCCAGCTGCGCAGCACGTCAGGCGGCGCGAAGATCTTCGAGATCAATGCCCGGTTCTCGGGGACGACTCCCATCCGGGCCGCGATGGGTTTCAACGAGGTCGAGGCCGTGCTGCGTCATCTGGTGCTCCGAGAGCCCATGACTCGGCTGTCGTTCCGCGACGGTGTCGTGCTGCGTTACTGGAACGAGGTCGTGGTCGACCAGTCGGAGTTCGACGCGCTCAACGAGAAGGGGATGCTCGACAAGCCCATGAGCAGGATCACGCAGGACTTCTGATCGTCGGGCTCGCGCCCGCCGGAACAGCGCACTAGGCTATGACCACAGTGAAGGCGCTCGTGACCGGTGGGGCCGGATTCATCGGATCGAACATCGTTGCCGGGCTCGTCGGCGGGGGCGCCGCGGTCACCGTCCTCGACAACTTCTCGAGCGGCCATCGCGTCAACCTCGAGCCGATCGAAGGCGTTTCCATCGCCGAAGGCGATGTTCGAGAGGCGTCCGACGTCCGGGCGGCGATGCGCGGCGCGGAGCTCGTCTTCCATCTCGCCGCCTCGGTCGGTAACGCTCGCTCGGTCGCGGATCCCGTCCAGGATTCACAGGTGAACGTCTTCGGCACGCTGAACGTCCTCGAGGCCGCGCATGCCGCCGGCGCGCGCAAGGTCGTGTTCTCGTCCTCGGCGGGCATCTTCGGAGAGCTGAAGCGTCTGCCGATCCGCGAGGATCATCCGGCCGAACCCGACTCGCCGTACGGCGTCAGCAAGCTCGCCGCCGAGAAACATTGCCTCGTCTACACGAAGCTCTTCGCCTTGCCGACGGTCTGCCTCCGCTACTTCAACGTCTACGGGCCGAATCAGCGGTACGACGCATACGGCAACGTGATCCCGATCTTCGTGCATCGAGTGCTGCGGTCCGAGCCCCTCATCGTCTTTGGCGACGGCGAGCAGACTCGCGACTTCGTTCACGTCGCCGACGTCGTGCAGGCGAATCTGCGCGCAGCGGCAAGCACGGCGACGGGTGCATTCAACGTCGGAAGCGGTACCGCCATCACGATCAATCGGCTGGCCACGCTCGTGAACGACGCAAGCGGGGCAGCGGTGCCGATCGAGCGCGGCCCGGTGCGACCCTTCGATGTGCGTGACAGCCTCGCGGACGTGAGTGCCGCGCGTGGCGCCTTCGGTTACGCCCCCGCTGTGGATCTCGCGGCGGGCCTTCGTGAGTACGTCGCGTGGGCCCGGGCCCATCTCGTCGAGGCTTAGTTGCGGGTTCTCGTCGTCGGCGGACTGGGCATGCTGGGACACCGCTTCTGGATCGAGAGCGCGCAACAGCACGACACGTGGGTCACGGTGCACGGGCGCTCGGCCGACGTGCCGCAGCTTCCAGGGATCGACCGCGCGCGGATCATCGATTCGATCGACGTCCTCGAGAACGGCCGGCTGGAGGAGGCGCTCCGCCGCGCCCGACCCGACGTGGTCGTCAACTGCGTGGGACTAGTGAAGCAACACGAGTCGGCTCGGCACGCTCAGCTGGCTATCGCGTTGAATGCGTTGCTTCCGCATCGCCTCGTCCATCTCTGCGAGAGCGCTGGCGCACGGCTCGTCCACGTCAGCACGGATTGCGTCTTCTCCGGCGACATTGGCGGCTACACGGAAGAGTCGCGGACCGACCCCGTCGACCTCTACGGACGGAGCAAACTCCTCGGCGAGGTCGCCGCGCCGCACGTCATCACGGTGCGGACATCGATGGTGGGCCGCGAGATGCGTACGCAGCACGGCCTCGTGGAGTGGTTCCTCGCGCAGCGAGGTACCGTCCGCGGATACACGCGGGCCATCTTCTCGGGGCTCACCACCGGCGCCCTTTCGCAGGCGATACTCGACCACGTCGTGCGGCGACCTGACCTGAACGGTCTGTACCACCTGTCCGCGGCGGCGATCAGCAAGTACGACGTCCTCGTGCTGCTCAATGAGGCGTACCACCACGGCGTCGTGATCGAGCCGTACGCCGAGGTCGCGCTCGACCGGAGCCTCGACTCGACGCGCTTCCGCCGGGCGACCGGATACACGCCGCCGAGCTGGACGTCCATGATCGAGACGATGGCGCACGACGATCTGCCGTACGAACGCTGGCGGGCGGCCGCGTGAGGATCGACACGTTCGAAGGCCTCCGGATCCTGGTCACCGGCGGGACCGGCTCGCTCGGCGAAGCGCTCGTGCGGCGGTTGCTCTCGGCGAGCGAGGGACGGCCCGAGCGGGTCATCGTCTTCTCGCGCGACGAGGCGAAGCAGCACGAGATGCGCCTCGCTTTCATGCACAGAGCGTCGGCGACGGACGAGGTCATCTTCCAGAACTCACGTGAGGTGCTGTCGTTCCGCATCGGCGACGTGCGCGACTACGCATCGCTGGCGGACGTCGTGCGCGAGGTCGACGTCATCTTCAACGCCGCGGCACTGAAGCAGGTCCCCACGTGCGAGTACTTCCCGTCCGAGGCGGTCGCGACGAACGTCGGTGGCGCGCAGAACCTCGCGAGGGCCGTCCGTGACGTGGGCCGCGACGTGCGGGTCGTCGTCGGCATCTCAACGGACAAGGCCTGCAAGCCGATCAACGTGATGGGCATGACGAAGGCGATCCAGGAGCGCGTGTTCGTCGAGGCGAACCTGCGCAACCCTGAGACGCGCTTCGTATGCGTGCGCTACGGAAACGTCCTCGCATCGCGCGGATCGGTCGTCCCTCTGTTCCTCGAGCAGATCCGCCGCGGCGGACCTCTGACGATCACTCTCCCCGAGATGACGCGCTTTCTCCTCAACCTCGAGCGTGCCGTCGATACCGTGCTCGCGGCCGCCCGTATGGCGCGCGCCGGCGAGACCTACGTACCACGCGTACCGTCCGCGCGCATGGTCGACGTCGCCGCGGTGCTGATCAACGGCCGGAAGATGGAGACCGAGAACGTCGGCATCCGGCCGGGCGAGAAGATCCACGAGATCATGGTGTCGGAGGAGGAGTGCTACCGGACCGTGGAGCGCGGCGAGTACTACGCCATCCTCCCGATGCTTCCGGAGCTCCGCATCGGTGGCGAAGAGCCGCGGGCGCTCTTCGGCGAATACAGCTCGGCCGACGCGCCGGTCGAGGTCGACGCGCTGCGCGACATCCTCTCCGCGTACGTGACCGCCGCGAGTTGACGATGCGCGTCATGACGGTCTTCGGCACCCGGCCGGAGATCATCCGGCTGAGCGCGATCATCCGCGTCATCGACCGCTACGCCGAGCACGTGTTGGTGCACACCGGGCAGAACTACGACGAGAACCTGAGTGACGTGTTCTTCCGCGAGCTCGACGTGCGCGCGCCCGACCACCACCTCCGCGTACGCGCCGCGGGTTTCGCTGACCAGGCCGGCCAGATCCTCGCGGGCACGGATCGGCTTATGGCGGATCTCAAGCCGGACCGCGTCGTCATCCTGGGCGACACCAACAGCGGCCTGGCGGCCATCGCCGCGGCCAGGCGCGGCATTCCCGTCTACCACCTCGAGGCTGGCAATCGCTGCTTCGACGACCGGGTCCCGGAGGAGATCAACCGCCGCCTCATTGACCACTGCAGCACCGTGCTCATGCCCTACACGCATCGAAGCAAGGAGAACCTGCTGCGCGAAGGATTCCCACGGCAGCGGATCTTCGTCGTCGGCAACCCGATCCAGGAGGTGCTGACCGAGCACGAGCAGCGCATCGAATCGAGCGCCATCCTCTCCACGCATACGCTGACGCCGAACGAGTACTTCGCGGCGACGCTGCACCGCGCCGAGAACGTCGACGATCCCGCGAGGCTCCGCTCCCTGCTCGAAGGGCTGCGTCTCGTCGCCGAGAGTTACCGGCAACCAGTGATCGTGAGCCTGCATCCGCACACAGCCGATCGCGCGCGCCACTTCGGCATCGAGGCGGGCGATGGAGTGCGCATGGTCGCGCCTCTCGGTTTCTGGGACTTCGTCAAGCTGGAACGCAACGCGCGCTGCGTGCTGAGCGACAGCGGGACGGTGCAGGAGGAGTGCTGCATCTTTCGCAGGCCGAGCGTCACCATCAGGGATACGACCGAACGAGCCGAGACGATCGAGTGCGGCAGCGCGATCCTCTCCGGCGCGGATCCCGACATGGTCCTTCTTGCCGTCCGCGTCGCGACAGAAACGCCCTGCGACTGGTCTCCTCCGTCCGAGTACCTGCGGGCCCGTGTGTCGACGGCCGTCGCGAAGATCGCGCTCGGAGAGAGACCGACCGGATCGTGACCACGCGCTCGCGGCTCGTCAAACGTGCGCTCGATCTGGCCATCGCGCTACCCGCCTGCCTCGTGCTACTTCCGGTGATGCTCGTCGTCGCGTTTGTCCTGCGCCTGTCTCTCGGCGCGCCTGTGCTCTTCCGCCAGGAGCGCCTCGGTATGGGCTCGCGTCCATTCACAGTGCTGAAGTTCCGCACCATGACCGACGCGCGGGATAGCGCGGGCGCCCTCCTGCCCGATGCGGGTCGCGTGACCGGCGTCGGACGCTTCCTCCGCGACTCGAGCCTCGATCAGCTTCCCGAGCTGATCAATGTGATCCGGGGCGACATGAGCCTCGTCGGTCCGCGACCGCTCCTCTCCGAGTACCGGGACGTCTTCACGCCGACGGAGATGCGCCGCCACGAGGTCCCGCCAGGCATGAGCGGCTGGGCGCAGATCAACGGCCGGAACCTGACCTCGTGGGAAGAGCGTCTCGCGCTCGATGTCTGGTACGTCGACCACCGGTCCCTCGGTTTGGACATCAAGATCCTGCTGCTAACGGTCCCCAAGGTCCTCCGCTCGGAGGCAGCGACGCCGCGCGGGCGAGTCACGATGCCAACCCTCATCGAGCACCGGGCTCGGCGCCAGGATCGGTAAGACAGCCAAGCAAGCAAGCCAACAGCCGTTTGACCGTGACCCAAAGAGGTTGAATCTCGCTCGATCGACTGGATAGCATGCTCTCGGCGGTACCGGGAGGGAGAGTGCTTCACCTCGGAAGGTTCCTCGCGCTCGTATCTGCTGTCACGCTATGTGCGGCACTTCTTCCATCTGCATCCGCACGCGCCAAAGCTGCGGACGAGTCGACGATCGTCGAGGCGCCGGCCATCATCGGCATCCCAGGTCAGACCGCTTCCTCGGAGCGACCGACCGACGTGCTGCGGCCCGCCGCTTCCGACCACGGCCGTCCCGCGGATGTCCCGCTCATCGTGGACCGCCCCGGCCCTCAAAGGATGAAGCCGTTCCTGACGCCGGATGCGACCGGCCTGAGTGAGGCCAAGCGGCGCGCCGCGGACAAAGACGCATCTAGAGCCGTCGTCCGCTCGGAAGAGCCTTCATCTGACCTGTTGGTCACCGATCCGGTCAGGGTATCGACATCGTTCGAGGGAATCGAGTTCAACGATCAGGTGTGCTGCGCGCCGCCCGACACCCAGGTCGCCGTGGGCCCGAGCCACGTCGTCGAGACGACCAATCTCGCGATCGCCATTTACAACAAATCCACCGGGGCTCGGCTCTCGCTGACCGCGCTCTCGTCGTTCCTTCCCTCGACGACCGGCGCTTCACTCTCCGATCCGCGGACCGTGTACGACGTCGCCGCCGCGCGGTTCTTCATGACGACCATCGGATGGAACTGCGCGACGGTCACCGGGCATGTCTGGCTCGCGGTCTCGGATTCGTCCGATCCCACGGGCACCTGGCATCGGTGGCGCTACGACATCGTCGGAACGCTGCCTGACTTCCCCGAGGTGGGCTACACGGATGACAAGATCGCCGTCACGACCAATGGGTTCGCGCTCTCCAGCTTCTGCTCCGGCAGTGTCGTATGGCAGGGCGTGAAGCTCTTGGCATGGGGCATGAGCGACGTTACGACGCTCCTCTCTCCTGCGGCGTACCTGATCACTGGACCTACGTACGTCTCGACCTTGAGCCCGACGATCGCGCTCTCCTCGACGGACGACCTGTACTTCTTTGCGACCATCGCGTCGAATGCGTTCTACAGTTATCGCCTCACCGGCACACCCGGAAGTTTCAGCTTCACGCTCAGGTCGAGCGGCGGCGTCGTCGGCGTAGCGATCCCGCCCGATGCGCCGCAATCAGGTGGCGCGTCGGTCGCGACAAATGACGAGCGAATCCTTCAGACCGTGTACTTGAACGGCAAGGCGTGGAGCGCTGCAACGACGGCGTGCACGCCTGCGGGCGACTCGACGGTCCGCGCGTGCGCGCTGTACCTGCAGTTCGACATCAATTCAGGTACGCCGGTCGTCGCATCCAGCGCGATCCTCTCCGAGGTCGGCGCCTCCTACTTCTTCCCGTCGATCGCGCTGAACGGGAACGGGAACGTCGTCACCGTGGTGAACCGCTCGTCCGCGAGCTCGTACGTCTCGCTCTACGCAAGCGAGCTTATGCCGCTGCCCACGCCGCACTTCCAGACGCCGGTCCTGATCAAGTCAGGGAATGGCCCCTACACCTGCACTGCCTGCGGTGGCGAGAACCGCTGGGGCGACTTCTCGGGTGCCGCCGTCGATCCCAGCGACCCCGGAAGCGTGTGGGTCGCCGGTGAGTGGGCGAAAGTGCTGAGCAGCCCCTACGGGGCGTCGAACCAGTGGAGCACGTGGATCGCCAAGATCAGCGCGCCGACGATCTGCATCGGTACCCTCGTCCAGGATACGGACGGCGCGGTGTCCTTCACCGGCAGCTGGACGTACTGGCCCGACTCGCGCAACTCAGGCGGAAGCGGGCGTTACTCGGGATCGATAGGGGCCAAGGTCGCCCTGACGTTCACGGGCACGTGCGTGAGCGTGGTCTTCGCGGCGTCAACGTCGTCGGGCATCGCCACCATCAATGTCGACGGAGGCACGGTCGACTCGCTCGACATGCTCGGGTCGGCCTCGATCGACTTCCAGCAGGTCAAGTCTTACGGCGGCCTCGCGAACGGGAGCCACACGATCGAGGTCGTCGTTTCGGGTAGTAAGAACGCGTCGGCGAGCGCGTACTTCGTGTTCTTCGATGCCTTCGTGACGCAGACGGCCATTCCCGGCACGTGTAACGGCACGACGTTCGAGCAGTCCGATGCGTCGATCGCCCTCACGGGCACCTGGGCGGGCTGGACCGACGCACGCCTCTCGGGCGGCTCCGCCAGCTATTCGAACCAGACGGGGGCTAAGGCGTCATTCCACTTCAATGGAACGTGTGTCGCTGTCATCTATGCGGGCTCATCCTCGGCCGGGATCGCGACGATCAAGCTCGACGGATCCACGTTCGATTCGCTCGACATGCTGGGTAGCTCGAGCATCGATTTCAAGGTCAAGAAGCACTACACCGGGCTGGCGGCCGGTGCCCACACGCTCGACGTGATCGTGTCGGGAACGAAAAATGGCTCATCGAGCGGAACGTTCATCTATCTCGACGGATTCGTTGCCGCCTCGGCGGTCCCGGCAACGTGCAGCGGGACCACTTTCCAGGAGACCGACTCCTCCGTGGCGTACAGCGGCACCTGGTCGACGTGGACGGATTCCCGCAATTCGGGTGGCGCGCTGAAGTACTCGAACCAGACCAACGCCACCGCGACGTTCGGCTTCACCGGCACGTGCGTGGCCATCATCTTCGCGGCCTCCACGTCTTCCGGGGTAGCGACCATCACCATCGATGGCGGTGCCCCGGACAGCGTCGACATGGCCGGGTCGGCGTCGATCGACTTCCAGCAGACCAAGCACTACACGGGGCTCGCCAACTCGAGTCACACGATCGTGGTCAAGGTGTCGGGGAGCACCTCGTCGAGCGCGACCTTCATCTTCCTGGACGGCTTCATCGCGGCGGCGTCCGTCCCCTCGACGTGCAGCGGTACGACATTCCAGGAGACCGATCCGAGCATCGCCTACGGCGGTACCTGGAACACCTGGACGGACAGCCGGAACTCCGGTGGCGCGCTGAAGTACTCGAACCAGACGAACGCGACCGCGACGTTCGGCTTCACCGGCACGTGCGTGGCCGTCGTGTTCGCGGCGTCGACCTCGGCTGGCATTGCCACGATCACGATCGATGGCGGTGCGCCGGACAGCGTGGACATGCTCGGCTCGGCCTCGATCGACTTCCAGCAGACCAAGCACTACATCGGGCTCGCCAACGCCAGCCACACCATCGTCGTGAAGGTATCGGGGACGAAGAATGCGTCTTCGAGCGCCACGTTCATCTTCTTGGACGGCTTCATCGCGGCGGCGGCGGTCTCGGCGAATTGCACCGGAACCACCTATCAGGAGACTGACGGCTCAGTCAGCTACGGCGGATCCTGGATGACCTGGACCGACTCGCGCAACTCGGGCGGGGCGGCGAAATATTCGAACAGCACAGGCGCGACAGGGACGTTCACATTCAGCGGTACCTGCGTCGCGGTGCTGTATGCCGCCAGCACCTCAGCTGGCATCGCATCGATCACGATCGACGGCAGCCCACAGGCCGATCTGGACACCGCCGGATCGTCCACGATCGACTTCCAGCAGAAGAAGTCCTATCTCGGCCTGTCGAGCGGGGCCCACACGCTCGTCCTCACCGTCACTGGTACCACCACCACCGGCGCCGCTTTCATCTTCCTGGACGGCTTCGTAGCGCCGTAGCTACGCGGGAACGCGCGAGCCGCTCGGCGCCACCCCTAGCGCGCTCCTGAGGATCCGCAAGCCATGCTCCGGGTCATTGGCGGCGACCGCGGCTTCGATCCCCCGCCCGGCCTCGAGCAAGGAGGGGAGCGGCAGCACCTGCTCTCCTGCGACCACCCGCGTCACGCGAGGATGCTGCGTGCCGCTGACGACCTCGTCCGGCGTCACGAGGTCCTCGTGGAGCTTTTCTCCGGGCCGGAGCCCGGTGTACTCGATCACGATGTCGCGTGGCGTCCGTAACCCCCGCAACCGGATCATCCTCCGGGCGAGATCGACGATCGCGACCGGTTCGCCCATGTCGAGGACGTGAAGATCTCCGGGCCCCGCGATCGCCCCGGCTTCGATGACCAGCCCCGCGGCTTCGCGGATCGTCATGAAGTAGCGCGTCGCCTCGGCGTGCGTGATGGTCACGGGCCCTCCGGCGTCGATCTGCCGCGTGAACGTTGGGACGACGCTGCCGGCCGAGCCGAGCACGTTACCGAATCGCACGACCGTGTACTTGCGCCTGCGGGCGAGTGCGTACGCGATGGTGATGAGCTCGCCGAACCGTTTCGTGAGACCGAGCACGTTCGCCGGACTCACCGCCTTGTCGCTCGAGATGAATACGAACCGTTCGACGGCGACCGCGTCGGCGCACCCGAGCACGTTGGCCGTCCCGATCACGTTCGTCGCGAGACCGGCGAGCGGACTCGTCTCGAGGATCGGTACGTGCTTGTAGGCCGCCGCGTGGAACACGACATCCGGGCGGATCGCGGCGAATACGCGGTCGAGCCACGCACGATCGCGAATGTCCCCGAGCACGAGCTGGGTCGATCGCTCCGCCCCGACGCGCTGAACGACATCGTGCAGACCGCTCTCGTTCGTGTCGAGCAGGACGAGACGCGATGGCTCGAAGTTCGCGACCTGTCGTGCGAGCTCGCTGCCGATGCTTCCGGCGGCGCCGGTCACGAGCACACAGCGGTCCGTGAGATACGCGCGCGCCTCCGGCGTGTCGAGATCGACCGGATCGCGCTCGAGCAGCTCCTCGATGCTGATCGTGCGAAGCGGCGCCTCCTCGTTCCCCTGGAATGAGAGCCCGCTGACCGCCCGCACGCTCACGTCGCGCCCTTCGCATAGGGCCACGACCCGACGGACGAACGGACCGCCTGGTGCGCGGACGGCGATCACGACGACCGACGGTTCGAAGTGGTCGATCAGCTGCGGAAGATCGTCGATGCGGCCGGCGACACGGATGCCACGGACGTACGAGCCCCATTTCCGCTCGTCGTCGTCCACGAAGCACGCGATGCGATAGCTGCCGCGATCCGTCAGATCGCGCGCGAGAAGTTGACCCATCCGTCCTGCACCCACGATCACGATGCTCTCGCTGGCGCGGCTTCGTCCGATCGTGGCGCGCAGGATCTGCGGCCACCGCGGCCGTAGCTTGATCGCGCTTTCGACGACCAGGGTCAGCGCGCCGCCGGCCAGGACTGCGCCAACGGGGATGAAGTGCTCCTCACCCGCAAGGGTGAAGGCGAGCACTCCGATGACGACCAGCGTCGTGGACTTGGTCAGCGCGATGAGATCTTCCAGTGCGGCGACGCTCCAATTCCGCCAATACACCTCGAAGAGCACGTTGAAGAAGACCTGGAGGATGCCCGCTCCGAACGCGATGATCAGAGCGCCGGAGGGATCGACGAGGTCCAGACGCGCGCCGGTGCGAACGCCAAAGGCGACGATGTAGCAGGCCGCCACGACAAGGCAGTCCACGACCGCCGCGGGCCCGCGGCGTGACAGCCCGCGGATCATGCGCGTGGCGGTCCACGGGCGTCCCGGCAGTGGTCGTCGTTTGTCGCGGATCACAACGGAAGTCTCACGAATGGAATGGCTCTCCTGTTAGGTCGATAGTATCGGCCGGTGAAGCTCTCGGCCCCTCCGGATGTGACGATGTCCGCACCCGACATCACGGAGCACGATCGCGATGCCGTGCTCAGGGTGCTCGAGTCCGGACGCCTCAGCATGGGCGCGCAGACCGAATTGCTCGAGAAGCACGCCAGCGCACGCGCCCGCGTCCGCCATGGTGTCGCGATGAGCAGCGGGACGGCGGGCCTGCACGTCGCCGTCCGTGCGCTGGACATCGCTCGGGGCGACGTCGTCGTGACACCGTCCTTCAGCTTCGCGGCGTCGACGAACTGCTTTCTGTACGAAGGGGCCGTGCCGGCCTTCGCGGACATCGACCCGGTCTCACTCAACGTCGAGCCCGACCACGTGCGCATCGCGATCCTGCAGCGTCGTCGTGCCGGAGAACGCGTGCGGGCGATCCTTCCCGTGCACGTCTTCGGTCAGCCGTGCGACATGGATCCGATCCGCGACATTGCGCGCGAGGAGGAGCTGCCGATCATCGAGGACTCCTGCGAGGCGATCGGTGCTGAATACAAGGGTCGCGCCGCCGGGGGACTCGGCGATGTCGGCGTCTTCGCCTTCTACCCGAACAAACAGATGACGACGGGCGAGGGTGGCGTCCTGGTGACGAGCTCCGATCGGATCGCGGAGTGGGCTCGCAGCCTGCGCAATCAGGGACGCGGCGAGGGTGGGGCGTGGCTCGAGCACGTCCGTCTTGGCTACAACTATCGGCTCGACGAAATGAGCGCCGCGCTCGGCGTCGCCCAGATCGAACGCCTAGACGAACTCGTCGAAGCGCGCGCGAGCGTCGCGGCGGCGTACGGGCGCGCTCTCACCGGCATCGCCGGGGTCGTGACCCCGACGATCGTGGAGACCACGACGCGCATGAGCTGGTTCGTCTATGTGATCCGTCTGGAGCGCGGCGTCGATCGTGGGCGCGTCGTCGCGGCACTCGCGGAACGCGGCGTCGAGACGAGGCCGTATTTCCTGCCCATCCATACGCAGCCGTACATTCGCTCGATGTTCGGCGATCTCGCGGGAACGCTCCCGGTCACCGAGGATCTTGGGCGCCGGACGCTCGCGCTGCCGTTTCACGCCCGGCTCAGCGACGATGGGGTGGCTTACGTCGCGGATGCGCTGCGGCATGCGGTGAACGTCGCCTGACGGTGGCGGCCGGGCGAAGGGAACGCAAACACCGTCGGCGGTCCGTCGCGCGCTCGCCCGCGTCGGATTTCGCGCACAGTGCCTGGCGGCGCGGGATCGTCGTTCTGGTGACCGCGAAGATCGCTGCCCTCGTTCTTCTCTTCCTCCCCGACGCGTACGACGCGTTCCAGCCACCAAAGGCCGCGGCCAGCCTGGTCATCGGCGCCGGCGTCGCCACCTGCCTCGTCATCGCGATCCTTCGGCACGGCACCGGTATCGTGCCGAGTACCCGGATGCACGTCGCGGTCGCGACGCTGATCCTCGCGAATCTCCTCTCTCTCGCATTTGCGGCCGATCGTTACGTGGCTCTTGCGGGTGACATCACACGCCTCGAAGGTGTTCTCTTCTACCTGGACATGACCGTCCTCTACGCGGCCGTCGCGATCGCGTTCCGCGACGAACGAGATTGGTCTGTCTTCGGGGTCGGCATCGCCGCGATCTCGACGCTCGCGATGCTCTATGCCGTCGTTCAAGCGCTCGGCGTCGACCCGATCCCATGGGCCGGCAAGGTCCAGGAGCGGCCGTTCAGCACGTTCGGGAACGCCGACCTGTTCGGCCACTACCTGAGCGTCATCGCCGGTGCGAGCACGGGCGTCGCGCTGCTATCGACCCGACCGATGTATCGCGTCGCGGCCGTCGTCCTCCTCGTCGCGACCATCGTTGTCGGGGCGCTGACCGGAACGCGCGCGTTCCTCGTCGCGCTCGCGGCCATCGCGCTGGCAGCTCCCCTCGTGTACCGGCGCGCGGTAGGTCCGCTGCCGCGCCCGGGTCGCCGCGCGGTCCTCGCCGCAGGCGGTGTCGCGATGGCGGTCGTCGCGTTGGTCGCCGTGACACGAGTCGGGGCGCGCGTGGTCGCGACGTTCTCCGGCGACGCGACAGCGCCGCTGCGCGATCGGTTGATCATCTATTCGAGCGCATTCGCGGCCGCGCGTGACCGTCCGGTGTCCGGCTGGGGTCCGGACAATTTCCTCCCGGCCTACGTGGCGCATCGCTCACGCGAGAGCGCCGACATCCTCGGACCGAACGGGATCCAGACATCGGCCCACAGCTGGTTCTTTCAGACAATCTCGACGACCGGCCTGCTCGGCCTCGGCGCGCTCTTCGCCGTGATCGCGGCCGCGACCTTCTGTCTCGCTCGGACGGCGGCGCGATGGCCCGTCGTCGCCGGGTCGCTATTGCTGGCGATGGTCGGGTACTGGGTCCATGCCCTGTTCTCCATCCAGTCGGTGTCGGTCGACTGGCTGCCGTGGGTCGCCTACGGGGCCGCGGCGTCGATGTCCGGAGCGGTCCTGCCCGAGCGGCCGGTCGGACGCATGTCGAACGCCATGTTCGCGGCGCCGGCGACGGCGATCGTCGTCGCCATGGTGCTGGCCTGGCCCGCGCTCGCCGCCGATGTCGATGCCGGTCTGGCGTCGCGCGAAGCGAACGACGCTCGGCGGGTATCGGCTGCCATCGACCACGCGCGCGAAGCAACGGCGCTCGACCCGCAGCGCGCTCGCTACTGGGATCGGTTGGGGAAAACGCTCGCGGCCGCGAATCGGAACCGCGAGGCGGCCGACGCGTTCGCCGCCGCCGCGGCCCGAATGCCATACAACTTCGAACACTGGAACAACCTCGGCGCCACGAGGGCGCTCCAGGCCCGCGCCGACAACGACGCGAACGCGCGCCCCGCGGCCTACGCCGCATTCGAGGAGGGGCTGCGTCAAGATCCCGCCAGTCCCACTCTCTACTACACCCTCGCGCAGGTCTCGAATGCGTTCGGCGACGCAGACCGCGCATTGACCGCGATCGCGCAAGCCCTCTCTATCTATCACCTCGATGCGGCATACGACTCTCTCGCTGCGCAGATCGTGGCGCGCCATCCCGATGCGCGGAAAGCGCGGGTCGCCGGCGAGCAGATGCTGGTGTCGAAGGACAGCGACGTCCTGCAGCTCGCCGTCGCCGTCGCCGCGCTTCGCGCCGGAGAACGTGACATCGCCTTGACCCATGTACGAACCGTCCTCGCCCGCGACCCGCGCAACGTCGATGCGCAGAACCTCGAGCGCACCGCCCTGACGGCCCCATAGGCGCGTAGCCACGCGCGCCTCCCTGCGGCTACAGTTGCCGCATGGGCGCAAGGTTCCTGACCATCGGCTTTGTTCTGATGCTCTCGCTGACGGGCTTCGGGGGGCGGCCAGTCGCCGCCGCGACGGCCTTCGACTCGGCGTATCAGTTCGAGTCGGCATTCCTCATCCTGAAGCCGGGTGACACCGGAACGCTGTCGGTCTTTTTCTCGAACACCGGCACGTCGGCGTGGGTCGCGGGAGCCGCGACGCAGGTGAACCTCGCCGCCTGCCGCGAAGACAAGATCACCTGTGGCGTGTCCCCGGAGGAGTCGGCATGGAACCCGGGGTCGTGGGTCTCTCCGACGGCGTACGCGACACACTCGAAGACCACGGTCGCGCCGGGGGAGTTCTCAGCGTTCACGTATTCGGTGAAGGCGCCGGCCAACGCGGTTGTGGCGGTCTACCGGTTCAACGGAGATCTCGTAGTCGCCTCGAGCGGCGCCAAGATCCATCCGGAGGGCTATTACCAGGACGTGACGATCCAGTCGACGGGTACTGGAACGACAGCCCCAAGCGACGTCCAGATTCAGGTCGGCAATCTCGACAACGGACCGAAAGAGGACGACGTCCGCGTGTTCTTCACGGCGCCGCTGACGAATCCGTTGACGCAGTACGACATCCAGCGCGCGCCAGGCCAGTGCCCGGTCGCGACGGACAGCGCGTTCTGGACCACGATCGCGACGCTGACGCTGGTCGGCGGCGTTTTCGGCGCCTATAACGACTTCGACCGACCGTCCGGCTTCGCCTGTTATCAGGTGCGGCTGAAGGACCCGAGCGGCGCCTTCGTGTACTCAAAGCAGGTGCAGGCAGCGGTCTTCGGACCAAGCAATCAGACGCTGGCCATCTCGACCTCGGCGGTGCTGACCAACTCCGCGGGATTCCCGAGCACGCTCGACTCCGGCGACCAATTCGTCATTGTCTTCAACACGGAGATGGTGTTCTCCGCGGGCGCGTGGATCCGGCTGACCGATGCGGATTGCGGCGCGCCCGCATCCCAGAGCAGTGGACCGGCCAGCTGCACACCGCCCGCGACCCAAACGACATCCGACGTCATCTGCGGCACGAATGCCACATGCAGCTTGAGCCTGGATTTCAAGAGCCTCACGGTGACAATGAGCGCGAGCCCGATCGACGTCGCGCCTGGCGCAGCCCCGGGCACACAGTTACCCGCGGTGTTCGTCGGCAGTAGCGGGATCAACGCACAGACCGGTGGCGCGTGGAGCATCGCGACGTCATCCGATCGCGTGATAGGTCCGTAGGGCATCCTTTTCGCTCGCGGCGTGAGCTTGAAGCAATGAGCCGCCTCATCAGCCTGGTCGCGGTCCTGCTGGTTTGCGTCGCTTGCGCGAAGGGCACGCCAACCAACCCGGAGTTCCCGCCAGGCGTGAGCCCGACGCCCCTTCCGCAGCCGTCGTACGTAGGGATTGGTCGGTACCAGAAGCTGGGTGAGACGACGCTTGCGCCGACGTTCGGAGGCGTCGTTTTCATGACGTTCGTCGAGGTCCGGCAGCGTTCCGGTACGGCGATCCGGCATGACGACGTCCCCGGATTCGTGTATGCGGTGCAGGGACCGCACACGCTGTCCCGGGATGACGGCGAGCGGGCCTCGACCTTCGAGGAGCAGTCGGTGGGATGGGCCGGCGCCGGCGTGCAGCATGTGAATCCGACCGCGAAGGACGAGGTCTGGTACTTCCTGTCGCTTCGATCGATCCTCGACCGTGGCGCGAAGCTGACGTATCCGAGCTATCGCGTGCTCTTCGAGAGCGGGGATCTGCCACCGGTGACTGGAAAGCCACTGGTACACCAAGTCGGCCTGATCACGATGGATGTAGATGGTCGCACATCTTCTCACTCGCATGGCGGGACGGAAGCCTTCTACGTGATGAAGGGATCCGTCGAGCTTGCGCAAAATGATGGGTCGCGTATCGCCGTGAGCTCCGGCCACGGCGCGTTTGTCAAGCCCGGTGCGGTGATGCAGCTCCGGGTCGTCGGAAACGATCCGGTGGAGATCCTCACCTACTTCGTAACGCCTGAGGGAGCGCCCTGGCAGACAAACCTGCAGACTCTTCCCTGATGCGGCACCGGTATTTCGTCGGGCTGCCCTTCGTCGTCCTGCTCATGGTCACCGTCGCGGGAGGCTGGCTGAACACAGTGGACGCCCGCGGTCGCGTCGTCGATGATTCGACCGGGCTGCCCGTCGCCGGCGTGAGCATCACCTTCGGGGCGAACAAGGGAGCTGTCACCGCGGACGACGGGAGCTACCTGATCTCGAACCTCCCTCGTGGGGCGCGACTGCGAACGCGCGCGCCTGGTTACCAGCCACAGAACCCGCCAGCCGAGGCTGCGGAGATCCGGCTCGTGCCGGGCACGCTGTCGCTCCAGGTGAACGAGGACGGAACTACGGACACGCGGGTTCCCCAGGTCGAAGTTCGGCAGGGGGACAAGGTGCTGACGAAGTGCACCGCTGACCCCTGCGGCCAGCTCGTGATCACGACGATCGACATCCTGGGCCAGAAGGCGCTCGTGTGTGCGCCCAATCATGAATCAAAAGAGGTCGAGCTCAGAGGTGTCACGCTGATCATGACGCTGAAGAAGCAGGACGGCGGTGCGTGCCCACCGCTTCCGTCGCCTTCGCCGGGTCCGGTTCCGTCACCTTCGCCCGGGGCTGCGCCGTCGGTCTCCCCGAGCTCTTCTCCCTGATATAAGGAGAGGTGGGGATTTGAGCGACACATTTCGCGCGCCATTCGTTTAGGGAACTGGAGGTCCTGTCCGGCTCGATTGCCTGACCGGCGCTTGTGCGACGCCTTCGATGGGAGCGTATTAGGCTGAGGGCATCCCTCCGGCCCGATCGGGTAAGTCAGACGAGGCCCGTAGTTCCGTTGACGAAAGGATGGACAGATGCGCCGAATCTCATCCGCGGTCACCGCGGCAGCGCTCGCGCTGAGCATGACGTTGGGTCTGAATGCCGGGACCGCGGTGGCTGCGGTCGGATATGACTCCGCGTATCAGTTCGAAAGTGCGTTCCTTTCGCTCGCGCCAGGCGATTCAGGGACCTTCGCCGTCTTCTTCGCGAACACGGGCTCCACCGCATGGGTGAAGGGCTCGGGATCGCAGGTCAATCTTGCGATCTGCGACTCCTCGAAAGTCTTCTGCAATGTCACCTCGGCGAACGCGGCATTCGCGAGCAGCTGGCTTTCGTCGATCGCATACGCGACACACACGAAGGACATCGTCGCGCCTGGCGATTTCTCGCCGTTCTCTTACAACATCAAGGTCCCCGCGGGACAGGCCTCGGGCACGTATCGCTTCAACGGCGACCTGGTCGTGGGGACAACCGGTGAGAAAGTCCATCCAGAGGGCTATTACCAGGACGCAGCGGTGACCGCGCCCACGATCGCTCTCGGTATCACGCCCGGATTCGATGTGAGCGAGGATAACGAGGTCTCGACCACCGTTCCAGGTAATGGGCAGCACACGTACACGATCACCACAACGTTCACGGGGACATTGAGCTTTACGATCCTTCCATCGAGCAACGTTGTGAAGAATTCCGATGGCACGTACAGCTTCTGCGACACGAACGCCGATAAGAAGGCCGATGGCGTCAGCGCTGGGTCAACGTTCTTCACCAGCGTCAACGGTTCGTCGGTGCCACCGAGCACAGTCCTGATCAACCAGACCATCCCGTCGAACGGCCAGATGACCGTCGCGATCGACTCATCCACGCGCAACCAGCGCGTCCGCGTCATCGTTTGGCAAGACAAGAGCCAGAATGGCCAGATCGAGTTGACCACGGCCGGTCCCGACGCCACGTGTAACACGCTGCAGCCGTACGACACGACCACCGACGGCGCGATCGTGGTCTCGGGCCGCAAGTTCTACTTTGGTCCGAAGGGTCAATTCGGGGCGCAGTTCCCAGATGGCGCCGGCAACGCGCAATGCGAGCCCGTCTACCGGCACAACAGCGCCACGCAGACGTTCTCAGCCGGCCCGACGAGCGATACCAGCCTGCGCTACACGTACGACTCGAACGACATCTTTCAGCTCGGCGGGACCCAGGTTTCCCTGACGCTGTTCATGTCCTCGCTGAACCCGCAGATCGACGCGTCGGGGAGCACGATCAAGGTCAACTATGACCCGACACCGTCAGGGTTCTCGACATTCAATATCTGCAACAACTCCGGCGCCGCGGCGCCGAGCAACCTGAGCGCGGCGACGGGCAACTTCGACAGCGGTGCGAGCGCCGAGGACGTCCGACTCACGATGACCGCGCCGTCGTCCAACCAGGTCACGACATATCAGATTCAGCGGTCGTCGCTCGGATCCGCGGTGACGGCGACCACCATCAACTGCAACCTCAACGTGACCGCACCGAACACCGACACCTCGGGCACCCCGCCTGGGAACACCTTCTCGACGATCGGCTCGATCAATATCACCGCGGGCCAGCAGGGCACCTTCACGAACTTCGACCTGTCGAACGGAGGCTGGTGCTTCCGCGTCATGGTCCAGAATCCGAACACGGCATTGCAGTCGTTCTCGAATTACGTCCCCGTGAACATCCCGGGAACGGCGGACACGACGGCCCCGACCTCGACGTCGGCGGCGCTGACACAGTCTTCGGGCTTCTCGAATACGCTCGACGCCGGCGACCGGGTGATCATCGACTTCAGTGAGCCGATGTCCATCGCCCCCAACGCCGTCGTTCGTGTCACGGACAGCGACTGTGGCAACGCGACCAACGCGGGACCGTCCGCTTGCTCCGGTGGCACGACGAACACCGTCGCGGACATCATCTGCGGCACGAACGCCACGTGCACGCTCCAGGCGGGTCCTGGCGGTTCCAACAGCGAGCTGGTCATCGTGATGACCGCCAGCCCGGCGACGGTGGCGGCGGGAGCCGTTGCAGGCGCTCAATTCCCGCTCGTCGTCACGGACGCCCAAAACGTCACCGATTTGAGCGGAAATGCTTGGAACCTTGCGGGTTCCGGTGACCGGCTGATTTCCTAGCCGCAGGATCGCCCGCGATCGCAGAGACCGGGGCCCGTAAGGGCCCCGGTCCTTTGTACGCCGGGCATGAGTACTGGCTTGGAGGTGCAAGTCCTCTGCGGCGGGCGGCAGCCCCAACCGCGAGCCGAAGGCAAGAGCGTCGCCGCGAGGCGGGTCCGAAGGAAGCCCGAGGCAAGACGCACGAGCGGAGGAACACGAACCCGGTACTGAGGTCGCCTTGGTCGGGCGATGCCGCATGACAGGCCGAAGCCCATTCGCTGCCAAGGACCACGGCGATAGACCGGGCCGTTGCGTGGGGACAGTCAGCGCCCTTATCCCGGGAGACCTGCACGCACGCCGATGTACTCGGCAACGCGCGTCGCAAGACGCACCTGAGCATGCAGGAGTCAGCAGAGGCCACAGTACCGAGGGAGACGTCCTTTATCGGGAAGGGCCGAACGTCATCGTGGGGTCGTCACTCGACAAGCTCGGAGGACTGGCGTTGAAGCAGCTGACCTCGAACGAGGACCTCGGCGGGCCAGCGCGGTGAAGCCGCCGCAGCCGGCCGATGGGCGGAGCCAGTCTGCGGCGCGACTCGATGGCGGCGACCACAGATCCGCGGGCCTTCAGCTGGAGGACGCGCTGGAGCGGACGAATCTCCAGCGGGCCCTGCACCGCGTCGAGCGCAACGGCGGGGCACTGGGCGGCCTGTCAGGGCTGGTCATGAAAGGGGCCGTGGCGGATGGCGCATGCGGGCGCGCTCCAGCGGGCCATGGGTCGTACCTATTGGGCCGACCTCGGCCTGCGCAGCCTCGTCGAACGTCACGCGCTGATCTGGAACGCCTGGCGCACCGCCGGATGCGGACTCGCACGTCCGGTGGTGTGAGAGGAGGGGCGGGCGACCGCTCCTCCTACTCGATCTATCCGGCTTCGCGCTGCTGGTAAGGCTGTAGCCGCACGACGTAGGTCACCGTTTGTCCCTTCAGGAGCACGAATCGACGGAAGTCGGTCGTGTAGCCCGGATGTATGAAGCGGACGTCGAAGTTCGTCGTCGCCTGTGACAGCGGCACGTCGACCCACCACCGACCCGCGCCGTCCGTGTGTGGCTTGGTCGGGCCGCAATCGATGCTGCCCACGACCAGGCAGACGTCCGGCACGACGGCACCACTCAGCGAGTCCTGCACGATGATCATGAGCCGCCCGTAGCCCGCGGGAACGGCAGCGGGAGGCGGTGGCTGCGTCGGTACCGGCGTCGGCTTCGGCGTTCCGGGAGCGGTTCCCGACCCGACGCCGCCGCCGCTTCCCGTGCCGGATCCGCCGGTGCCGCTTCCCGTCCCGCCCGCGACGCCGCCCGGGGTACCGCCGATGCGATCCTCGTTCGGTCGCTCGACGAACGGTGTCGGCGACGCGCTGAGCTGGGGAAGCGGGGTGATTAGCGCGACCGGGGCTGGCGTCGATGCCAGGGTGACGCTCTTGCCGCGAAGGATCTCGCGCACCACGACGGGCTGCGGGACGGCTATCGTCGGGGGGAGACCGCCGCCCGATTCCTCTTGCGTGGTGGGCCACAGGATGAAGACGAGCAGGAGAGTCATGATCGCGAGTGCCGCGATCGCACGCAGCGCCGCGCGGCGGCGAGACCGCGGCGCCACGACGACCGGCGTTGACAAGGCGAGCGAGGGCGCGATCCCGGTGGTCTGTGCGAGCGCGCGGCGCCGGCGCGCCGCGCGGATCGCGCGACCAAGGCGACCGCGGGCGTCGCGGATCTCGAGAAGCGTGCGTCCGCCGATGGCACCGGGCCGCACGCGAAGCCGGTCGGCGGCCCGCGCGATATCGAGCGTGCCGCCGGCGCGCAGCGCCTGCCGCAGCGCCGCCCTGCGGACGGCGACCCGGAGGTCCAGGTCGGACGAAAGTTGCTCAGTAATAGAGGTAGATCTCCATCGTGATGTTGCTCCCCGTATCGCCGACGGCCAGGGCGTGATACGTGTTGACGACCGCCCCACTGAATAACGTGCCGCGGAGCGGCTCGGTTCCAAGCTTGGCGAGTTTGTCGCCCTGGTCCGGACGATCGTGCGAGCCGAACGCCAGCACGAGCGCGACCTTCCGGCCCGCCGCCACCTGGCTGAGCTTGGTCTCGACCTGCGTCGCGATCTGACGCTGCTCCGTCTCGACGGCCTTTGGGTCCGACGAGAGCAGCTGCGGACCGTTCACCGAGACGCTGATGGAGACGACCTGCGGATCGATGCCTTGTTTGGTGGACGCCTCTGAAGGGACGCCGGCGCTGTTCGCGGCGAGGAAGATGGCGAACAGCCCGAGGAGCAGGTCGGCCCAGAGCCAACCGACGAGCGCGAGGGTGACGCCCTTCCCGATATTGAGCATCGCTACCGCCTACGAGCGGGTACGGACTTTATCGTCCTCGCGCTGGCGGTCGGCGAGGAACTCGGCAACGCGCGCGAGCTGCGTCGCCGCCTGCTTGAGCTCGTGCACCGCGCCCTCGAGGTTGAAGAGCTGCTGCTCGCGCTCCATCGCGCGCTCGTAGATGCGACGCTCTTCCGCCGCCATCTGGTCGAGCACCTCTTCGGCACCGACCTCGCTAAGGTCCGCCGACGCGAGACCAGCCGCGTGCCCGAGCAGGCCACGGATCTCGGACTCCTTGAGCAGCGCCTTCGCGCGTATCGCGGCGTCGCGCAGCTCGGCCCGCAGGTGGATCGCGAGCGAGAGCACGATGAGGATGCCGATGAGGCTCGCGTCGATCGCGGCCAGCGTGCTGAAGTTCAGGAGGAATCCGGGCCTGGTGAAGCCCTCCTGCCAGAGCAGCAGGAACGGCCGTGTGACGAGGTCGGGCTTCTCGACGAGCAGCTCGGCATACGCGGAGGACGCGAGCGAAAGGCCGAACCAGGTCACGGCGATGGGCGCGAACACGAGCACGTTGCGCGCGACCTCGAGGATCGCCCAGATCGGCGAGGTGCGGGCGACGATGAGCTCCGACAATGCCTTCGGATCGATCGCCTCGAGGTAGCCGCGCGTCTCGTGCGGCCGGCCCTGCTGCACCGCGTCGGCGAGACGCCCGAGTAGCTCCGCGACGGACGCGTCGCGGTCCTTGACCTCGAAGCCGATCTCTCGGATCTCGTTCGCCGTCTCTGTGCGTTCGCGCTCGATCTCTGCCAACTCTTCCCTCTTCCTACGACGGGTTAGGCCACCCCTAGAGTACCCGCCGGCGCGAGAGCGAACGGGCGAAATCAACGACGGCGTCCGCGAGCTCTAACGGGCGGTCCAGAGCCACGTTGTGACCGGCGTCGAGCTCCACGAGCGCCGTGCCGGGGTGCGCGGCGGCCATCCGCCGGGCGGTCTCGGCCGAAAGCACGTTGGAGCGGATGCCGCGCACCACGACGACCGGTGCGCGCACCGCCGACCACGCGCGCCAGCCCTCTTCGGCAGAGCGCCGCCGCTCCATGATCCCGCGCAGCGCGTTGGAACTGGACTGCCACACGAGCGCGCCGCCATCCTCCTTGAACAGCCAAGCGAGCCGGTTCGCGTAGACGGTGTCGGAATAGCCAGGCGACGTCTGACGCAGATACACCTCCGCATCCGCTCGTGTGTCGAACCGCGCGGGCCGCTCGAGCGAGAGACGGCGCGCCCGCTCGGAACCCTCCGTCATGGCTTCCGCACCGACGTCGACCGCGACGAGTCCGAGGACGCGATCCGGATGGGTTCCGGCGAGGTCGATCGCGTGGCTGCCGCCCATCGAATGACCGACGACGAGCGCGCGCTCGACCTCGTACGCGTCGAGGATTCCGGTCGCGTCGGCCACGAATTCGGTGGGCTCGTATCCCGACTCCGGCTTCGCGCTCGCGCCGTGGCCGCGCGCGTCCGGCGCAATGAGGCGAAGGCGTCCCGCGACCGCGTCCGCGAACAGCTCCCAGTAGCGAGCGTAATTACCGATGCCGTGAAGCAGCAGCGTCGGCGGATCGTCACCCGGCCACGTCCACGTCCTAAGCGCTATTCCATCGCGGGTCACGACGCGCTCGGTGGGCATGCGCCAACACTAGACTCGCCGACGTGATCGCCGACCTTCGCGCGCTCGTCGTGCGACGCGAGCTGCTCGCCGACTTCGCGTGGCGCGATCTGCGCGCGCGGTACAAGGGATCGGCGCTCGGCTTCGCCTGGAATTTCCTGATCCCACTGCTGCAGCTCATCGTGTTCTGGATCCTCTTCGGGGTCTTGCTCGGGACGCGCCCGCGCACCGTCACCGGAGAGCAGCCCTACGCGATCTTTCTGTTCGTTGGACTGTTGCCCTGGACGTACTTCGCGAATTCGTTGCAGTCCGGCGCCGCATCCATCGTGGCGAACGGCGCGATCGTGAAGAAGGTCCGCCTGCCGGTGCAACTGCTCCCCGCGGCAAGCGTGCTGTCCGCGCTCGTGAACTTTCTGCTGAGCCTCTGCGTCCTGTTCGCCGTGCTGCTCGCGTTCGGCCCCCGTCATCCGGAGGGCGTCGTCTACGTCCCGCTGCTCGTCGCAGTCCAGCTCGTGTTGAACGTCGGCTTCGCATATCTGCTCGCCGCGCTCAACGTGTTCTATCGCGATGTCGAGCACATCCTTGGCATCGTGCTGCTCGCCTGGTACTTCCTCACGCCGGTCCTCTTTCCCATCGCGATCCTCGCCGATCGTCCGCGTGAGCTCGCGCTCATCTCCCTGAATCCGATGACCGGCGTCATCGTCGGTTACCAGCGCGCGCTGCTTGACGGGCTCGCACCGGACTGGACGATGCTCGCCTGGAGCGTCGCGGTCGCGATCATCGCGTTCGTGGTCGGCTTCGCGTACTTCCATCGCGCGAAGGACGATTTCGAGTCGGCACTCTAGCGCGCGGCACCGCCGCGATCGCGGTCCTGCTGCTGCTCGCCGCGATCGTGGGCTCGGGTGCGCTGCGCGCGCTGGACCGTGCGGTGCTCGACATCGTGCAGCTCCCGCACTTCGGTTGGCTCGACGTCGCCGGCTCGGTCGTTTCTCTCGCCGCGGCCGCCGAGATCGGTGCCGCGCTTGCGGCCGGTCTCGCCGTCGCCCGGCTCCGCGCTCGGCGCGGTGACTGGTGGATCCCGCTCGCGATCGCCCTGACGGTGATCGTCGAGACGATCCTCAAGTTGACCGTGCCACAGCCACTTCCACCGCATGAGCTCACGCGCAACGTATTTGCCTCGCCGGGCATCTACGTCCCGTTCCTGAACTCGTATCCCAGCGGGCACATGGCGCGCACCGCGTTCTTGGCGTCAGTCGTGTGGATCCCGCGGCCGCTGGCGATCGGCGCCGTCGCGATCATGGCACTGACCCGGGTCTACATGGCCGAGCACTGGCCGAGCGATGTCATCGGCGGCATTCTCCTCGGCAACGGCGTGGCAGCGATCGCGCTCTTCATACACTCGCGCGCGCGATGACCGACACGCACGAGCATGGTCAGGAGGAGTCGCGTTACCGCGAGGGCGACGCCGCCGCATGGGACCGGCCGATCCGGGAGAGCGAGCTCTATCTCCCCGAGCGCCGCGACATGTTCAATTTCATCGACGAGACGAAAGTCCGCTATCTCCGGCCGATGCTCCCGCCGGCGGGCAACGCGCTCGAGATCGGAGCCGGCTCGGGCCGCCTGCTCATCCGGATCGGGCGCGAGCGCCCGTATCGCCTCGTCGCGATCGACTACGCTCCCTACGCGATCCGGGCCGTCCGCGAGAACTACCACCGTGCGAACGTTTCGGGTCACGCGCTGTTCGGCGACGCGACGGCGCTCCCATTCCCTGACGCGTCCTTCGACCTCGTGCTGTCGGGCGGATTGCTCGAGCACTTCCGCGAGCCCGCACCGGTCGTGCGTGAGATGGCGCGCGTGCTGCGTCCGGGCGGTGTCTTCTACGCGGACATCGTCCCGCGCAAGGTGTCGCTGTACCGGTGGGCGGAGCGCCAGCGCATGGCGCGCGACGAGCACATGGCGGAAGGGATCTACGAGAGCGACCGTCCAAAAGGCGCCTGGGCGCGTCTCATCCGTGAGACCGCGCTGCGCGACGTACGCATCGTCTCGGCCGGGGTCTATCCGCCGTATACATTCCCGCGGCACGAGGAGTTGACGTGGAAGTACGGCGAGTTCCTTCGCAGCCTCGACGGCACGTTCATCGCTGACACCCTCGGATTCTTCTACATGTGCACCGCGCGGAAGTAGCGTGGGTGGTATAACCGATGCAGTGAAATCCACTACGTCGGCTCGCCGGTCAGGTCCGCTGAGCGTTCAGCTGTCGCTGGCGCAGCGCAGCCGGCTCGCGGCCCACGCGAAGCGCCGCCGTTTGAAGGTCTCGACGGCCGCCCGAGTGTTCCTCGACGAGCATCTGAGCGAACTCGATGGCGCCGCTGAGCTCACCGCGGCAGAGGAATGGCAACGAGCGCAGGCCTGGGCGACATGGGAGAAGATCAAGGCGGGCGACATGCGAGAGGCGACGGCGGAGGAGATCGAGCGGATATTCACCAAGGCGCGGGTCAAGGTGGCAAAACGGCGTTCGCGGTCCGCCTGAGCCTCGTTGGCGCGCCGCGTCCGCTTCCATGACGACTTTCGTCGCGATCTCCAAGGCCAAGTCGACTGGCTTGCTCGCCACGCGGACCCGTCGTGGGTCGACCGCCTCGAGGCCGAGCTCGGACGTGTGATCGATCTGCTCGGTTCCTATCCGGCCGCAGGCACGCTTGCCGAGCGGCGCGGATCGATCGCGCTCCGTCGGGTGGTATTTCCAAGGACTCCGTACATCGCCTGGTATGTCTACGACGATCGCTCGCGCCGGGGCGACATCTGGCTCGTCCGTCTCTTCCATTCCCGCCAACGCCGACCGCGCCCCAATCCCTCGCTGTGGCTATCGGAGCGGCCGTGATCGCCATCCGCGCCGAGCATCTCTCGAAGACGTACCGGCTCCATCGCGAGCGCAGCCGCACGCTGAAAGAGGTGGTGCTCCGCCAGTACGCACCCACGGAGCGTATCGACGCGCTCACCGACGTGAGCTTCGAGGTCGCGCCCGGTGCCGCGTTCGGCGTCATTGGCGCCAACGGCTCGGGCAAATCGACGCTCCTCAAGCTCGTCGCGGGCACGGCGAAGCCGACGTCGGGGACGCTCGAGGTGAATGGCCGCGTGTCCGCCCTTCTCGAGATCGGTGCGGGCTTCCACCCTGACTTCAGCGGTCGCGAGAACGCCTACCTCAACGGTTCCATCCTCGGCCTCTCGCGCAGGGAGATGGACGCGGCGATGCCCGCGGTCGAGGCCTTCGCCGACATCGGTGCGTTCTTCGACGCGCCGGTGAAGACGTACTCGAGTGGCATGTACATGCGTCTGGGGTTCGCGGTCGCCGTACACCTCGACCCCGACGTGCTCCTCGTGGACGAGGTCCTCGCGGTCGGCGACGAGTACTTCCAGCACAAGTGCTTCGCGAAGATCGCCGAGTTCCGCGCGCGCAAGAAGACGCTCGTCCTCGTCTCCCACGACCTCGGCGCGGTCGGTCGGCTCTGCGAGCGCGCGATCTGGCTCGACCGCGGTCGCGTGGCGGCGAGCGGGCCGGTGCGCGACGTGATCACGAAGTACCACTTCGAGGTCGGCGCCCGCGAGCAGCGCGAGCGCGCGGCGCGCGGGGAGATCGGTGCGCGCTACGGAAGCAAGGAGGTCGAGATCGTCCGCGCTCGCGTCGTCGCGCGCGACGGTGAGGAGCGCACCGTGCTCGAATCTGGCGAGCCGGCGTCGTTCGAGATCGAGTACCGCAACGCGGCCGGCGTGCGCGACGCGATCTTCGGTTTCTACGTCTACCGCGACGACGGGATCGGCGTGTACGGGACGAACACGCTCATGGACGGCGTCGAGGTGCCGCAGCATGCCCAGGGCGTCGCGCGGTTCCGGATGGACTCGCTCGAGTTGCTCCCCGGCGCGTATGACGTCGATATCGGGATCATCGATCCGCAGGATCGCTATTACGACTATATGGAGAAGGGTCTGAACTTCCGGGTGATCGGCGGCTCGCGCGAGGTCGGCGTGACGCGTCTCCCGCATCGCTGGGAGTTCGAGTGACCGGTCGTGTCATGCCTGACGAACGCATGACAGGAGGACGACAATGGCCGCGGTGAATGTGCGCGAACTCGCTCGGAATACGAGCAAGGTGATCGACGAAGTCGAGCGTCGGAAGCGGCCCGCCATCATCACGCGCGGCGGCCGGCCCGTTGCTGCGGTCGTGCCGATCGACTCTGAGGCCCTGGAGGATTGGATCCTCGCGAATGCGCCCGAATTCGTCGAGGGCATGCGTAAGGCGGACGAAGAGCTCCGCCGAGGAGAGACGATCTCGATGGACGAGTACTTCGCTGCACGTAAGCGTCGTGATGCGAAGACGCGGAAGGCGACAAGCTCCTCTCGCCGCCCGGCGATGCGCCGTCGTTGACCGCGTGGGTCCCACTATCGAAGAGGGCGAGGGACCTCGATCGCCTGAGAGTCGTCCCAGCGAAGCTGGACGTCAGACCGCTCATCGGTCACGCTCCCTGGCGTCGACTTCGCGTTGGTGAGTTCCGCGTGATCTTCCGCATGTTCAGTGCGGACGAGCTTCGTTCGCGCGGCGCGACGACGCGCGGCTACCTCGTCGAGCGCATCGTCGAGCGTCGCGATCTCGATGACGCCAAAAGACCGCTGTGAGCACCGAGCCCATCGACATCGACGCCGTGCTGGCGGAGGTGCGCGAGCGCGTGCGCCGCAAGCGCGAGAGCGGCGCGTACGGGCCGGAGGTGGAGGCCGCGTTGCGGCTGCCGCTCCCCGGCGGCCGTCCGCTCTTCACCGAGGAGCTGGAGAACCCGATCGGTGCGCTGGCGGAAGTGTTGGGGGAAGAGGCCGAGTACGACCCGCGCAGCCGCAAGCGCTACGTCGGACCGGTCATCACGTACGCCCGCCGCGTCGTCATCGGCCTACTCC
>WNFV01000818.1_pt1 | contig 69764 bp, 56 predicted proteins | sample 5400101 | NCBI WGS metagenome assembly WNFV01 (sample SAMN13153361, study PRJNA577476) | soil metagenome | isolation source: 115 cm soil or saprolite under grassland replicate 1 | place: USA:California | collected 2016-06-15
GCACCCCCGAGGTCACCGGCTTCGCCCAGGCGCTCGAGCAGGTCTGCGTCGAGACCGTCGAGGAGGGCAAGATGACCAAGGACCTGGCCCTGCTGGTCGGCAAGGACCAGGCCTGGCTCACCACCGAGGACTTCCTCGCGGCCCTCGACGAGAACCTCCAGAAGAAGATGGCCTCCGCCTGATCTTCCTTCTTGCGAAGGGCCGGTGCGACCACGCACCGGCCCCTTCGGCATGTGTGGGCCGTGGTCGCTTTCTGAAGCCCACACGGAGGACACCACTACGAATGCCCTTGCCTGCTTGGCTTTCGGAGCTTGCACGCTCGCGATCAGATCGCGGGCACTGGAACCGAACTACCGGAGGCTCGAAATGGGAGGGCATCATGACTGTCATGGCGGAGCGGCGAAGGGTGGATCAGCCAGCGACGGACCAGCCGCGTTCGCCGCTGGAGGCCTTGTGGCCGGCCGAGGACCGGCCGCTGACTGTCGACGACCTCGAACGGCTGCCCGACGACGGCAATCGCTATGAGCTCGTCGACGGGATTCTGCACGTGACTCCCTCGCCGTACAACAACCACCAGTTCGTCGTGACGCGGCTGACCATGATTTTGGGGAGCTGGTGTCCAATCGGTCTCGACCTGCTCGGAGGTCCTGGCATCAATCTCGCCAGCGACCTGCATCGCATCCCAGACCTCGTCGTCGTTCCGCGGATGCCGCTCGAGTCGGCATTCGTGACGAAGCCGCTGCTGCTGGCGATCGAGGTCGCCTCGCGGAGCACCCAGCAGCTCGATCGCACGTCGAAGAAGCAGGATTACGCGGCCTTCGGCATCGAGTCGTACTGGATCGTGGTAACGGATCAGGACCGTCCCAGCGTGACGGCGTTCGAGTTGCGCGGCACGAAGTATGAGCAGATCGCATTGGCGGCCGGCGATGAGTCGTTCGAAGCCATGCGGCCATTCCCCGTGACGCTCGTCCCGAGCGTGCTGGTCGCCGACGGAGACGAGTGGCGGTCACTCATCCGCTGAGACCCGAGACCGCATCCGTCCACCGAAGCTGATCACCTCCGGGATTCGGCGGACGCGGCGGTCAGAAAATGGTGATCAGGAGGGTGAGGATCGCGGGGGCTACGAAGGCGATGAGCAGGAACCAGGCCGCGAGGCGGTGGCCGGGTTTGGCGTTGTCGAGGGCGGCGGCGAACTCGAGCAGCGCGCCCTCCTGGGTGTTGCGGGTCAGGCCGATCCGCTGAGCCTCGGGCGGGATGCCCTTGTGGGCGGGCAGCAGCGGCGGTTCGTCGTCCTCCCAGGTGTCCCGCATACTCCGATTGTCACCCGAGCGACCACCGGAGCGCCGTACCGGATCTCACTCCGCGAGCCTCAGCCGCTGTAGTCCTCCACCCAGATCGGGTCGGCCGAATCGGTGCAGACGCCGATGAACCAGTTCATGCAGACGTCGCCGCCGTCGTAGGCGATGCCGACCCGCTTCACCGCGCAGTCGGTGCCGGCGTCGCCGACACCACCGTTCCAGAGCTCTTCGTTGCCGTCGCCGGCTTGAATCTTCTCGCCCAGCCGGTCGGCGGTGACGCCCTCGCCCTCCATCCGCGACCGCGGGCCACCCCCGCCGTCGTGGTCGAAGTTGTCGGAGTCGTCCATGTACGACGCCTCGGCGCGGGCCGCGTGCGTCAGCCGGCTGTCGGCCAGCACCGGAGCGCATCCCCGCTGCGCACGCTTGGTGTTGATGGCCTCGAAACGTGCCTGCTCGAGGTCGGTCATGTCACCGTCGCCCGTCGGCGTGGGCGACGGCGTGGACGTCGAGGTGGTCGGCTTCGGTGACTTGGTCTGGCTGGGGTGACGGCCGGACGTGGTCGTGGGGGTCGGGACGAGCGTCGGCTCGGTGGTCGTCACGACCGTGCTCGGCTCGCTGGTGGGCGTCCGGCTGGGCGTCGTACTCGGGGTTTCGCTCGGGGTGCGCGACGGCGTTGCGGACGGGGTGCGCGACGGCGCGCCGGCCACCGGCTCGGTGGGGTAGCGGTCGTCGGTCATGGTGCTGAACGGGACCGAGTCGCCGGCCGCCTCGGCCGGGCCGTCGCCGTCACGGAGCATCAGCCAGGCGGCGGGGATCACGAGGGCGAGCACACCGGCCACGGCCATCGTGGGCTTCAGGATCGCGGGCGCGGTGCGCTTGCGAGCCCTGCGGGCAGCGTTGGCCATTCCTGCGGACATCCCTTCGCGGTTGCTGGCTGATCCCCCCAGCACCTCGATCGGCGTAGCTGTCTGTCTCCAGGCGACCGACGGGACGTTACCGCATAACGAGTCAGGTGGTGCCGAAGTTCTGCACCCAGCTGCCGCTGGCGTAGCCGTCCTTGATTGTGCCGGGGTCGTAGCCGACCCCGAGACGGTTGTAACCGCAGTTCAGGATGTTCCGCCGGTGGCCGTCGCTGTTCATCCAGCCGTCGACGACCGCCTTGGGGGAGTCGTAGCCCATCGCGATGTTCTCGGCCATCGCGGAGCCGTGGAACCCGGCCGCCGCCATCCGCTCGAACGGGTCCAGGCCGTCGGGGTTGACGTGGTCGAAGAAGTGCCGGGCGACCATGTCCTCGGCGTGCCGGCCGGCCGACACGGTCAGGTACGAGTCGGCGGTGAGGTTGCCGCAGCCGTTCTTCCTCCGCTCGATGTTGGTCAGCCGCAGCACCTCGGACTCGAGGTCGCTCGGTGCCGACTCGCTGGTCGTGGTCGGCGCCGGCGTGCTCGACGTGACGGTCGGGGTCGGGCTGACGGTCGGCGTCGGCGTGGGGGTCGCGGACGGTGTCACCTCGGCGGGCGGGCCGGCCGGCTGGTCGTTGCCGGGCCGGGGCTCCGGGGAGAAGACCGGGATCGACGTGGCACCCCGGCCGGGGTGCCGGCTGGCGGCCGTGCTCGGCGGCCGTACGACGTCACCGCCGCCGCGGCTCGGCGCCGACGTCCGGGTCGTGCTCACCTCGATCGCGGTGGCGCGGGCCTCGCGCGAGATGCCGGAGGCGAGGTGGTGGCCGTCGTCGAAGGCCAGCATCGCCCAGCTGACCGGGGTGGTGACCAGGATGACGACGGCGACGGTCACGGCGGGGCCGACCAACCGGTCACGCCGGCTGGGGGCGTGCTGTCCAGCAGCCATCGCCTAGAAAGTCCTGTCTGTCGGTACGGCCCGTGGTCCGAGGCGAGAGGTTACCGGACGAGACCGTCCTGTGACCAGGTCATCGCGCCCGGGCGACGACGATGTCGGCCACCTTCCGCCAGCCGAGCGACCGGTAGAGCCGCTGGCCGTCACGCGGTGCGATCAGGATTCCGCGGGTCGCGCCGCGCGCCTCGGCGGCCTCGACGAGGGCCGACATCACCGCGCTGCCGAGGCCGCGGCGGCGGTGTGCCGGCTCGGTCTCGATCCGGTCGGCGACGGCGTCGGTGCCGACGACGGCCATCCGCCCGCTGGCCGCGACCGCGCCGTGCAGCGTGGCCCGGGTCACGATCACGTTCTCCTCGAGCTCCGAGACCAGCGCGTACCGCGAGTGCAGCTGCAGCGACGGCTGCTGGGCCAGCTCGATCGTCATCAACCACTCGGGCTCCCGCTCGACGTCCAGGCCGAGGTCCATCAGCCGCTCCTCGGTGGCCTCGCGATCCGCCGTGGCCAGCGTGACCCATGCCGTACTGCGGCTCTCGAAGGCCAGGTCGGCGGCTCGCTCGAGGCGCTCCGGGTGACCGTCGGGGTCGAGCACGACGAACTCGGTCGGCCGGTCGTCCTGCCCGACCCGGACGCTCAGGATGCCGTCCTCGTCGACGACCCGGGTCCAGCCGCGGGAGGCGGACCAGCCGGCCTGCCAGCGCCGGACGAGCTCAACGAAGTCGGTCACCGGGCGATTCAACCAGGCCGGAGCCGTTCGCGACATCCGTTGCCAGCAAATCGAAAGTAAGAATGCCCTCGAAACTTCCGTCCCGGCGCCGGTCGCCGTCACGCTCCGTGCCGCACAGCTGGAAACCCGTGGACCTGGCGACGTGCTGCGATGCGGTGTTGCCCGCGGCCGCCTTCAGGTACAGCCGGTGGAGTCCGACGCCGCCGTCCTCCTCGGCCTTGAACGCATGACCGGTCGCCAGCCGCACCGCCGCCGTCACGACACCTTTGCCGCGAGCGTCCGGGTGCGCCCAGTAGCCGACCTCGGCGTCGCCGTCGTGGCCCAGCCGGAACACGCTGACGCTGCCGAGCAGCCGGTCGGACACCGGGTCGGCGATCGCCCACGGCACGGCGGAGCCGGTCGCCACCTCCTCGCGGGTGCGCGCCAGCCAGGCGTGCGCCTCGGCCAGGCCGTACGGCGACGGCATGAAGGACAGCCAGTGCTGGGTCCGCTCGTCGCCCGTGCCCTCGACGATCCGCTCGGCGTCGTCGTCGCGCAGCGGGCGCAGCCGGACGACGTCGTTCTCCAGCACCGGCACGGTCAGCCAGCGCCCCTGCGGCTCCAGGTCCTCGCCGGCCCGCACCGTCGCGACCCACTCGTCGGAGCGCTCGCCACGGGCCACCATGCCCCCGCGAACCGTGACGAACTGCCGGAACCCGGTCTGCCACGCGACCCGGCGCGACGCCCAGTTGCCGGTCTTGGCCCGCCAGATCATCACGTCCCAGCCGAGCTCGTCGAACGCGAACGACAGCAGCAGCCGCACCGCCCGGGTCATCACACCCTTGCCGCGCGCCCACGGGGCCAGCCCGAACCCGATCTCACCACCGTCGCCACGCCCGTCGTGCATGTCGATGTTGCCGGCGAACCGGCCGTCGTACTCGATCGCCCAGGACCACTTGCCGCCGTCGCGCCACCCGGCCGGGATCGTCTCCAGCAGGAACTCCTCGGCGTGCCGCCGCTCGTACGGCACCGGCACCGTCGTCCAGCGCGCGAACTCAGGGTCCTGGCACATCTCGGTCGCCGCGTCGACGTCCTCCTCGGTGTGCGCGCGCAGCCGCACCGCACCGTCCGCCAGCACCGGCACATCCTCGGGAAATCGCATACCCCACCCTCCCAACGCGGTCCGCCGCCCCGCAAACGCGTTTATCCCGGTACGACGTACCGGGGCGGGCGGGGACGGAGGACCTATCGTGTACGAGGTGAGCACATCGGGCGGGCGCGAGTCCCGGACCAGCGAGCCGCAGACGCGTGAGGGCCGCGGCCGGGCCGGACCGCTGGCGGCGCAGCGGCAGGCGACGATCGTTGCCGAGGTCAACAGTCGCGGCGCGGTCACGGTGGCCGAGCTGGTGGACCTGTTCGGCGTGTCCGACATGACGATCCGCCGCGACCTGGACGCGCTCGACGCCGGCGGCGTGCTGCACAAGGTGCACGGCGGGGCGACCTCGGTCGGGCTGCGCAGCGCGCACGAGCCGGGGTTCGACGCCAAGATCGGCCAGGAGTCCGCCGCGAAGCAGGCGATCGCTGCGGAGGCGGCGACGATGGTGCGCCCGGACAGCGCGATCGGCATCGGCGCCGGCACCACCACCCACACCCTGGCCCGGCACCTGCTCCGGGTCGAGAAACTCACAGTGGTCACGAACTCGGTGCGGATAGCGGACATCTTCCACGCCGACACGCGCTCGGACCGGACCGTCGTACTCGTCGGCGGTGTGCGCACCCCGTCGGACGCGCTGGTCGGGCCGCTGGCCACGGCCGCGCTGCAGTCGTTGCACCTGGACCAGCTGTTCCTCGGGGCGCACGGTATCGACGCCGAGCACGGCCTGAGCACGCCGAACCTGATGGAGGCCGAGACCAACCGCGCCTTCATCGCGGCCAGCCGCCAGGTCGTGGTGGTCGCGGACCACACCAAGTGGGGCACGGTCGGGCTGAGCACCTTCGCGACCTGGAACGAGGTCGACTCCGTCGTCACCGACGCCGGCCTGCCCGCGGCCGCGCGGCGCGCGATGAAGGGCACCGGCTGCGAGCTCGTCATCGCCGGATGACGGCCGTCCCCACGGACCGGCGCGGTCTGGGCCGGTCGTACTGGGTGCTGTGGTTCGCGGCCTCGGCGTCGTTCCTGGGCGAGGGGATCCAGTTCGGCGCGCTGCCGCTGCTGGCCGCGTCGCTGACCCGCGACCCGCGGGTGGTCTCGCTCACGGAGGTGGCGGCGCAGTCCGGCTGGCTGCTGGTCGGGCTGATCTCCGGTGTGCTGGTCGACCGCTGGCGTCGTACCTCGGTGATGTGGACGGTGGACGCGGCCCGGGCCGTGGTTGCCGGCGTGTTCGCGGTCGTCGTGCTGACCGGGCTGCAGACGATTCCGGTCCTGCTGGCGGCGGGTTTCCTGCTCGGCGTGCTGGCGCCGTTCTTCGACAACGCGTCCTCGTCGGTGCTGCCGGAGCTGGTCGACGGGGCGAAGCTGGAGCGGGCGAACGCGTACCACCAGGTGTCGCTGACACTCGGCGCGACGCTGATCGGACCGCCCGTCGGGGCGGCCCTGTTCGTCGCCGTACCCGGGCTGCCGTTCGCGATCTACGCCGCCGGGTTCGCGGTGGCCGCCGTACTCGTGGCGTCGGAGCGGACCGCCGTCGCCGCGCCCGAGCGGGCGAACCGGAACCTGTGGCGGGAGCTCGGCGAGGGCATGCGGTACCTGTGGGCGCACAAGCTGCTGCGGTCGCTGTGCCTGCTGCTGCTCGTGGTGAACCTGGTCGGCACCGGCGTGGTCGCGATCCTGGTGCTGTACGTGCTGCAGGTGCTCGAGCTGCCGCAGGCCGGCTTCGGCTGGCTGGTCGCGGTGTACGCCGTCGGCGGCGTGATCGGAGCCGTGCTGGCGCCGCGGCTGAACCGCCGGACCGGGACGTTCGTCAGCCTGACGGTGGCATCGGTGCTGATGGGCGCCGGGATCGTCGCGATGGGCGCGCTGACCGCGCTGGCCCCGGTCGTCGCGGCCGTCGTCCTGATCGGGATCGGCGCCGCCTGGTGGAACGTGCTGACGATCTCGCTACGGCAGCGGATCGTGCCGAAGGCACTGCTCGGCCGGGTCACGTCGGTCTACCGGATGGTCGCGTTCGCCGCCGCGCCGCTCGGTGCGCTGGTCGCCGGCTGGCTCGCGCACCGCTACGGCCTACGCACCCCGTACGTCGTCCTCGGCCTGCTCCAGCTCGCCGCCACCCTCGCCTTCGCCCCAGTCATCCGCCGGCAGCTGCTGCGGGTTCAGGCAGGCTGAGGTAGGTCTGCTGGGTAGACGATGTCGATCTCCGTGATCGTCACCGGGAAGTCCTTCTGGTTGTTCGTGATGAATCGATCGGCCCCCACGACGACAGCCGTCGCCAGATGCGTGGCATCGGCCGCCTGCAGCCGGTACTTCGCGGCCAGTGCCGTCGCGACGTTCGCCGTGACACGGTCGGCAGGCAGCAACTCGAGACGTGAAAGCAGCGCGAGCAAGTCGTCGAGCTCGTCGCCTGCACCGTCACGCATCGGCTTGCTCAGCAGTTCCGGAAGGAGCAGCACAGATCCGGTCCGGGTCGGTGTGCCGGCGACCGGCTCGTCGGGTATGAGGGCGCGGACTCGCCGACCGAGCTCGTGCTCAGGTATCGCGGCGTAGATCAGCGCATCGGCGTCGAAGGCGTCCACTATCGGCTGTCGCGAGACTTCCGGACCTCGCGCACCAGCTCTTCGGCGCGCTCGGCGGTCAGGCCGGTTGCCGGCAGCGGCCGCCGTCTTGCCTCGGCCAGCATTCGATCCAGTCGGTCAGCGTCCTCGAGCAGCGGCCCGACTCGCCTGCTCCGCAAGGCGTCCGGCCGCACCAGCACGGCGACCGCGCGGCCGTGGCGGGTGATCGTGATCTCCTCGCCGTCGCCGACCCGGTTCAGCAGGTCTGGAAGCGTCGCACGCGCCTCGCTGGTTGTGACCGTACCCATGCATGAATTGTACGTCTCTGTACGTTGATGTACAGAGAGACAACGCGGCCTATCCCGGTTCGGCGGCACTCTCACCTTCGTCCTGGTCATCCGCAGCCGCCTGCGCCGCTGTGTCGAGGTCGGCCAGGAGCCGCTCGAGCTGTTCGGCGCACGCACGCAACTCCGCGAGGGCTTCACTGTGCGTCATCGCAGTCATACGCGGAGTGTAGAAGCCGTGCGACCGGAATCAGCGTAGGCGCCCCGCGCCGTCGGAGGGGTCGGCGACGATGAGGCTGGGGGCCGCGAAGCCGGAGTCGGCGAAGGCCTTCTCGATCGCCGCGTAGGTCGGGTCGGCAGCGGCCTCTTCGATCAGGGCGATGATGCAGCCGCCGAAGCCGCCGCCGGTCATCCGGGCGCCCAGCGCGCCGGTCTCCAGTGCGGTGTCGACGGCGACGTCCAGCTCCGGGACGGTGATCTCGAAGTCGTCCCGCATCGACGCGTGCGACGCGGTGAACAGCGGCCCGACCTCCCGCAGCCGGCCGGCCCGCAGCAGTTCCACCGCCTGGGACACCCGGCCGATCTCGGTCACCACGTGCCGCACCCGGCGGCGCAGCACGTCGTCGTCCAGCCGGGCCAGCGCGCCGTCCAGGTCGGTGACCGCCCGCAGCGACGGCACGCCGAGGATCGCCGCCGCCTGGTCGCAGCTCGCCCGGCGATCGGCGTACTCGCTGTCCACCAGCCGGTGCGGCGCGTTCACGTCCACTACCAGCAACCGCAGCCCGAACGCGGCCGGGTCGAACGGCACCTGCGCGACGGTCATCGCCTGCACGTCGAAGAACAGCGCGTGCCCGGCGGTGCAGCACATCGACGCCATCTGGTCCATCAACCCGACCGGCGCGCCGACGAAGACGTTCTCGGCCCGCTGCGCCAGCCGGGCGATCTCGGCGCGCTCGATCTCGATGCCGGCCAGGTCCAGCAGAGCCGTCGCGGTCGCGCAGAGCAGCGCCGCGGACGAGGACAGCCCGGCGCCGGTCGGCAGGTCGGAGTCGACCAGCACGTCCGCGCCGCCGACCGGGTACCCGGCGTCCCGCAGCACCCACGCCGCGCCCGCCGGGTACGACGTCCAGCCGGACGCCGACCCCGGCGCCAGCGAGTCCAGCGCCACCTCGACCGTCGCGTCGTCCTGCCGCGACCGCAGCCGCAGTATCCCGTCGTCGCGCGCAGCGGCCGCCACCGTGACCTGCAGCGGCAGCGCGATCGGCAGCACCAGGCCGTCGTTGTAGTCGGTGTGCTCGCCGATCAGGTTCACCCGGCCCGGCGCGCGCCAGACCCCGTCCGGCTCCCGGCCGTACGACGACGCGAAGGCACTCACGGAGCCGCCTTGCGGATCAGCTCCGCGACGTCTTCCGGACTGGTGTCACTGACGAACGCGCCCATGGCCGACTCCGATCCGGCGAGGTACTTGATCTTGTCCGCCCCCCGCTTGATCGACAGCATCTCCAGGTGCAGGTACCCGAGCTCGCGATCCTTCCGCACCGGGGCCTGGTGCCACGCGGCGATGTACGGCAACGGAGCGTCGTACAGGTTGTCGAGACGGCGCAGCACGTCCAGGTACAGCAGGCAGAAGTCGCCGCGCTCGTCGGGCGTCAGCTCGGCCAGGTCGGCCACCTGGCGGTGCGGGTACAGGTGCACCTCGACCGGCCAGCGCGCCGCACGCGGCACGAACGCGGTCCAGTACGACGTCTCGCCGACGACCCGTGCGCCGTCCTTGCGCTCGTCCGCGAGCACGTCGGCGAACAGGTTGCCCCCGGCAACGGCCTGGTACTCCCGTGCCCGCGCCAGCAGGGTCGTCATCCGCGGCGGCAGGAACGGGTAGCCGTAGATCTGCCCGTGCGGGTGCGGCAGCGTCACGCCGATCTCACGGCCGCGGTTCTCGAAGCAGAACACGTGCTCGACGTCCGGCCGGGCGCTGAGCGCGGCGGTCCGGTCCGCCCACGCGTCGACCACCAGCCTGGCCTGCCCGACCGACAGCTCGGTGAACGAGGTCTCGTGGTCGCTGGTGAAGCAGACCACCTCGCAGCGCCCCGGCCCGGCGAACGACGGGAACCGGTTCTCGAACACCGCGACCGCGTAGTCCGGGTCCGGGACCTCGGTGACGTGCCCCGGCTTCGTCGGGCACAGCGGGCACTCGTTCGCCGGCGGCAGGTGGGTGCGGGTGTTGCGGTGCGTGGCGTAGGCGATCACGTCACCGGTCAGCGGATCGGTGCGCAGTTCGGCCCCGGTGACCTGCGGCGGCAGACCACGGCCGTCCGCGACCGGCACCCGGACCGGCGCGTCGGCCGGGTCGTAGTAGAAGAGCTCGCGGCCGTCGGACAACAAGGTGTCCGTCCTGCGTGCGGTGCGCGCGATGTCCATATGTTCCGTTCTCGTCGTCACGCGAGCCACGGTCGGATCGCGCGATTCCATCATAAGTCAACAAATTCAAACAATATAGCGCGGTCGATCGGACATGCAACCAGCCAGGTTGCCCCGCTACCCTTTCGGGTATGGACGAGGTGCACCGATCACGGCGTCCGATCCAGCGCCGGACCCCGCGCAGGAGAGGACGCTGACCCAGCCGCTCCGATGAACAACACTCTTGTCAACATCATCCTGATCCTCGTCTTCGTGCTCGTGGGCGGTGTCTTCGCTGCCGCCGAGATCGCACTGGTGTCGCTGCGCGAGAGCCAGATCAAGGCGCTGGCGCAGCGCGGCAAGCGCGGGGAGACCGTCGCCCGGGTCGCCGCGAACCCGAACCGCTTCCTGTCCGCGGTCCAGATCGGCGTCACGCTGATGGGCTTCCTGTCGGCTGCGTTCGGTGGCGCCACCCTGGCGAGCGCGTTGTCGCCCCGCCTGCAGGACCTCGGCCTGCCGCCGTCGATCGCGGACGCGGCCGCGCTGGTGCTGATCACCGTGGCCATCGCGTACGTGTCGATCGTGCTCGGTGAGCTGGCCGCGAAACGTCTCGCACTGCAACGCGCCGAAGGCTTCGCGCTGGCCCTCGCGCCACTGGTCGACCGGATCGCGTCGATCTCCGGCCCGGTGATCTGGCTGCTCTCGGTGTCCACCGACCTGGTCGTCCGCGCGCTCGGCGGTGACCCGAACGCCGGCCGCGAGCAGATGACCCACCAGGAGCTGCGCGACATCGTCTCCGCGCACGAGTCGCTCGGCGAGGAGGAACGCCGGATCGTCGACGACGTCTTCGAGGCCGGCAACCGGCAGCTCCGCGAGGTGATGGTCCCGCGTACCGAGGTGGACTTCCTGGATGCCGCGATGCCGGCGTACAAGGCGGTCAAGTTCGCCTCCGAGCGCCCGCACTCGCGCTACCCGGTGATCAGCGGCCACGCCGACGACGTGGTCGGGTTCCTGCACGTGCGCGACCTGTTCGACCCCGAGGTGGCGACCCGTTCGGTGCGCGTCGGCGAACTGGTCCGCGACGTGCTGATGCTGCCCGACACCGCGAAGCTGCTGCCCACCCTGACCGAGATGCGCCGGCGCAGCACGCACATGGCGATCGTCCTCGACGAGTACGGCGGCACCGCCGGCATCGTCACCATGGAGGACCTGGTCGAGGAACTGGTCGGCGACATCAAGGACGAGTACGACGAGGACGTCGCCGAGACGACTCGCCTTCGCGGCGGCGACATCGAGGTCGACGGCCTGCTGAACATCGAGGACTTCGCCGAGGAGACCGGCCTGACCCTCCCGGACGGCCCGTACGAGACCGTCGCCGGCTACCTCGCCGCCCAGCTCGGCCGGGTGCCCGCCTGCGCCGACGAGGTCGGCATCGACGGCCACACCGTCACCGTCACCGAGATGGACGGCCGCCGCGTCGCCCGCGTCCGCGTCAGCCGCAACCCCCAACCCACCCCCACCCCGGACGAACCCACCCCGGAAACCTGACCGACGCCGGCTTACGAGGTCACCAGGCGGGTGTGGGCCTCGGGGGTGGCGAGGGTGGGGTCGAGGGTGCGGAGGGCGAGCCAGGTGGCACCGCCGAGGCCGTCGCGGGCGGTCAGGACGGTCTCGCCGCGGAGGATCTCGCGCAGGATGCGACCGACGGGGGAGGTCTCGCCGGCAACGGTGCCCGCGAGGACCAGCGGGCCGGAGGTGCCGGCCGGGCGGACTCGCCCTACGGTCGCGGACAGCAGCTTCGCGGCGCGTTCGGCGATCGTGACCGCCACCGGGTCGCCGGCGTCGTACGCGTCCGAGACGTGCCGGGCCAGGTGCGAGAGCCGCACAGGCGGTTGCGAGTTGGCGGCCCTGATCAGGGCGTCGCGGGCCCCGTCGACACCGGACAGGCCGGACCCGGGCGCGTCCGGGTCGGTCAGCAGGGCTCGCATGACGGCCTCGCCGAGCGGCCCCAGCGGATCCCCGGCGTCGAGCGCCTGCAGCGTCGTACGCACGGCCTCCCGGCCGAGCCAGAAGCCGGAGCCGTCGTCGCCGAGCAGCCATCCGTAGCTGTCCGCGGTGCGGGTGAGCCGGTGGTCGCGGACGTCGCCCGCGCCGCTCCCGGTGCCGGCGATCAGCACGGTGCCGTCGGGCGAGGGGGTTCCGGACACGAAGGCGACGAGCAGGTCCGCTACGTAGGCCGGCTCGCAGCGCAGGCCGGCCGCGGACCAGACCGCGTCGAACCGTTCCCATACGGCGGGCTGCCGCAGCGCGCCGCCACCGGCCGCGCCGATCACGGCGGCCCCGACCGCGGCCGGGTCGAGTCCGGTGAGCGCGGCCCGCAGCGCCTCGGCGAGCGCGTCCGCCGCGCTGTCCGGGTGCGCGGTCGGGTTGCCGCCGCCGGCCAGGCCGCGCCCGACGGTGCGGCCGGTGCGGTCGGCGACCAGGATCCGGGTCGACGTTCCGCCCAGATCCCCGCCGATTACCAAGGAACTTTGGCTCATCGGTATCCCTGTCGGAAGAGTCGTCCTATACTGAGGTCTAGACCACTGTAGGTTGTGTGATCCTGCGCGTAGCAGACCAGTAACGGACGGCTTTGTGCAAGGTCACGCATCGGTCCCGATCTAGTAGTTCCATGGAATCAGCCTTGACTTTGGGTGGCGAGTGAGCAAAGTTCTGTCCAGCGCAGCGGGGAATGCGCAGCTCTCAGCAACGACGATGTTGCTTCGGTCACACGGATTCGAGGGGTCGGTCGGACGCAGATGGCGAGCACGGTGAGCGCAGCGGCGTACCTCGCCGCGCTCGGGCCGCTGATCGAGTCCGTCGCGGGCCAGGACGACCGAATCGCCGCGGCCGCGGACCTGGTCGCGAGCTCCCTGCTGGCCGACGGTGTCGTGCAGGCCTTCGGGTCCGGGCACTCCGAGGCGCTCGCGATGGAGATCGCCGGCCGGGCAGGCGGGCTGGTGCCGACGAACCGGATCGCACTGCGTGACGTCGTCGTCTTCGGCGGCGAGTCGCCGGAGATCCTCAGCAGCGGCACCCTCGAGCGCGACCCGTCGATCGCGGCCCGGCTGTACGAGCTGGCCGCGCCGGCGCCGCCGGACGTCTTCGTGATCGCCTCGAACTCGGGCGTGAACGGCTCGATCGTGGAGTTCGCGCAGGTCGTGAAGCAGCACGGGCACCCGCTGATCGCGATCACCTCCCTGCAGCACACGTCGGGTGTGGAGTCCCGTCACCCGTCCGGAACCAAGCTTGTCGACCACGCCGACGTGGTGCTCGACAACGGCGCGCCGTATGGCGACGCTGTCCTGGACCTGCCTACCGGCGGGAAGGTCTGCGCCGTCTCTTCCATCACGGCCGCCCTGCTCGCCCAGCTCCTCGTCGCGGAGGTGGTACGACGGCTGCTCGACGCCGGCGAAACGCCACCCGTGTACCTGTCCGCCAACATCCCCGGCGGGGACGAGCACAACCACACCCTCGAAGCTCGGTATGGCGGCCGGATCCGCCGTACCGCCTGACCGAACGCGGGAGGACTCCCTCATGTTCCCCTTCCGCTGCGCGGCCAGATCCATCGACACAAGGAGCGAGAACGCATGACCACTCCCAACGACCTGTCCCGTCGGCGGTTCCTGCAGCGCGCGGCGGTCGCCACCCTGATGGCCTCGGGCGGCGGCTCGATCCTGGCCGCGTGCGCGAGCGGCGGTGACAACAAGGACACGACTGGTGGCGGCGAGAAGTCCGCTGAGAACCCGCTCGGCGTGAAGGCCGACGCTCCGCTGGACGTCGTGATCTTCAAGGGCGGGTACGGCGACGACTACGCCAAGTTCCACGAGAGCCTGTACAGCAAGAAGTTCCCGAACGCGCAGGTCAGCCACAAGGGCATCACCGACATCACCCAGCAGCTGCAGCCGCGCTTCAACGCGGGCAGCCCGCCGGACGTGATCGACAACTCCGGCGCGCAGATGCTGCCGATGTCGACGCTCGCCGACACCGGTCAGCTCGCCGACCTGACGCAGCTCTTCGACGCGCCGTCGGCCGACGACGCGAACAAGAAGGTCAAGGACACGATGGCGCCGATCGCCATCGAGGCGGCCGACTACGCCGGCAAGCCGCTCGTGCTCAACTACGCACTGACCGTCTACGGCATCTGGTACAACCAGAAGCTCTTCGACGCCAAGGGCTGGAAGCCGGCGAAGACCTGGGCCGAGTTCCTGGCGCTCTGCGACGAGATCAAGAAGGCGGGTATCGCGCCGTTCGCCCACCAGGGCAAGTACCCGTACTACATCCAGCAGGTGATCATGGACATGGCCGTCAAGCACGGCGGTGTCGAGGTGATCAAGGCGATCGACGGCCTGGAGCCGAACGCCTGGAAGCACCCGTCGATGAAGGCCGCGGCGGACGCGATCGCGGAGCTCAAGTCGAAGGGCTACATGTTGCAGGGCACCGAGGGTCTGGACCACATCCAGTCGCAGACCCGCTGGAACGAGGGCAAGGCCGCCTTCATCTCCTGCGGTTCGTGGCTGGAGAACGAGCAGAAGAAGGTCGCCCCGGCCGACTTCCTCACCACGGTCGCCCCGACGCCGCTGCTGCCCGGCGCCAAGCTGCCGTTCGAGTGCACCGAGATCAGCGCCGGCGAGGGCTTCATCGTTCCGGCGAAGGCGAAGAACATGCTCGGCGGCCTGGAGTTCCTGCGGCTGATGCTGTCGAAGGAGGGCGCGGGCAAGTTCACCGAGCTCACCGGTTCGCCGACGGTCGTCGTCGGTGCCGGCGAGGGCTTCAAGCTGAGCGCGGGTGCCGAGTCCGCGAACAAGCTGCTCAACGCGGGCGGGACCAACAACTGGAGCACCTACTACTCCGCGTGGTACTCCCCGATGCAGCCGAAGATCGAGACGGTCGTCGCCGAGCTGGCCGCGGGCCGGATCAACGCCGACGAGTTCTGCACCCGGTGCCAGAAGGCGGCCGACGAGACCGCCAAGGACCCGAAGACCAAGAAGCGCACCCGGTCCTGAGGTCACCAGTGGGAGTCCCGGCTCGCCGGGACACGGAGGAGTGAGATGCGGTACGGCAAGAACCGGTTCATCGTTGGCTTCCTGGCCATTCCGATGGCGTTGTATCTGATCTTCGTGATCTCGCCGTTCGTCCAGGCGTTCTACTACTCGCTGACCGACTGGACGGGGGTCGCCCCGCAGTTCAAGTTCGTGGGGCTGGACAACTTCAACACGCTGTTGCACGACTCGCTGTTCCGGACGGCGCTCGGCAACAACCTGAAGTTGCTCATCGGCCTACCGCTTCTCACCCTCCTGCTGGCGCTGTTCTTCGCCTTCCTGCTCAACGTGGGTGGGCGCGGAGCCAGCGCCGGCGTCCAGGGAGTGCGCGGCAACGGGTTCTACAAGCTGGCGTTCTTCCTGCCCCAGGTGCTGTCGGTTCCGGTGATCGCGGTGATCTGGTTCACCGTGCTCAGCTCGACCGACGACGGCCTGGTCAACACCGTGATCCGGGCGCTCGGCGGGAAGTCGCTGGCCTTCATCGCCGACCCGAACCTGGCGTTGTGGTGCGTGCTCTGGGTGCTGCTGTGGGGCAGCGTCGGGTTCTACCTGGTGCTGTTCAACGCGGCGATGGCGTCGATCCCGAAGGACATCTTCGAGGCGGCGGTGATCGACGGCGCCAGTCGTACCTCGACGTTCTTCCGGGTCACGCTGCCGCTGCTGTGGGACACCATCCAGACCTCCTGGGTGTACCTGGCGATCCTCTCGCTGGACGCGTACGCCCTGGTCGCGGTGATGACGCAGGGCCCCGGCGGGCCCAACAACTCCACGCAGGTGATGGCCCTGCAGATCGCCCAGAACGGTTTCCAGTTCGGCCGGGCCGGCTACGCGTCGGCGATGGGTGTCGTGCTGTTCTTCCTGACCCTGATCATCGCCGCCGTGATGCTGCGGGCGACGCGCCGCGAGCGCATCGAGTACTGAGAGGCTGATATGAGCTTGCCCGTTGGCGTCATCGACCACGCCGCCGAGCCGGAGCCGACGACCACCGTCGTCCGCGCCCCCAAGTACGGCCGGCCGACCGTCGGTGACGGTGCCGTGAACGTCTTCTCGCACACCGTCCTGATCGGCTGGGCCGTGATGGTGGCGGTGCCCTTCATCTGGGCGCTGATCGCCTCCCTGAAGACCACCGACGAGATCTTCGGCCACCCGTGGGCGCTGCCGAAGACCGCGCAGTGGGACAACTTCGTGCGGGCCTGGCACAAGGGTGTCGGCGACTACCTGCTGAACAGCGTGGTGGTGGTCATCGGCGGAGTGCTGCTGACGATGCTCTTCGGCTCGATGGTGGCCTATGTTCTGGCCAGGTACGAGTTCCCCGGCAACCGGTTCATCTACTACCTGTTCGCGGCCGGGATGATGTTCCCCGTCTTCCTGGCGATCGTGCCGTTGTTCTTCGTGGTGAAGAACTTCGGCATGCTGTCGACGTACCAGGGCCTGATCCTGGTGTACGTCGCCTATTCGTTGCCTTTCACAACGTTCTTCATGCACGCGTTCTTCCGGACGCTGCCGACCTCGATCGCCGAGGCGGCGCTGGTCGACGGCGCCTCGCACACCACGGTGTTCTTCCGGGTGATGCTGCCGATGGCCAAGCCCGGCCTGCTCAGCATCGGCATCTTCAACGTGCTCGGCCAGTGGAACCAGTTCGTGCTGCCGTCGTTCCTGTCGCCGGAGAAGCCGTTGCTGACGCAGGGCATCGCGACCCTGCTCCAGAGCCAGCGCTACGAAAACGACTGGGGCGCCCTGTTCGCCGCCCTGACCATCGCCATGGTCCCGGTGATCATCGTCTACCTGATCTTCTACCGCCAGATCCAGGCCGGCCTCACCGGCGCCACCCTCAAGTAACCCGCCAGTCACGCGCGGTGCGTCGTCCTCGATCGTGACATGGCGTGATTACCGGGAGAGACCCTGGCGCTGGCAGAATCGGGCGCATGTCTGCCGACACGCCCACCCCGGCGGCGGACGGTACCCCGGCGCCGCGGCGCCCGCGGGTGCTGTCCGGGATCCAGCCGACCGCCGACTCGTTCCACCTCGGCAACTACCTCGGCGCGGTGCGCCAGTGGGTTGCGCTGCAGGAGGACCACGACGCGTTCTACTGCGTCGTGGACCTGCACGCGATCACGGTCGAGCACGACCCGAAGAAGCTGCGGTCCCAGTCGCTGCGGTCCGCCGCGCAGCTGCTCGCGGCCGGGATCGACCCGGCGCGGGCGACGCTGTTCGTCCAGTCGCACGTGCCGGAGCACGCGCAGCTGGGCTGGGTGCTGGGCTGCCTGACCGGGTTCGGCGAGGCCGCCCGGATGACGCAGTTCAAGGACAAGTCGGCCAAGGGCGGCGCGGAGCGGGCGACCGTCGGGCTGTTCACGTACCCGATCCTGCAGGCGGCCGACATCCTCATCTACCAGGCCGACCAGGTGCCGGTCGGTGAGGACCAGCGCCAGCACCTGGAGCTGACCCGCGACCTGGCGGGCCGCTTCAACCACCGATTCGGGAAGACGTTCCGGCTGCCGGAACCGCACATCGTCAAGGAGACGGCGAAGATCGCCGACCTGCAGGACCCGACCGCCAAGATGAGCAAGTCGGCGTCCTCGCCGGCCGGCATCGTCGAGCTGCTGGACGACCCGAGGGCGAGCGCGAAGAAGATCCGCTCAGCGGTCACCGACTCCGGCCGCGAGGTGGTCTTCGACGCCGAGGCGAAGCCGGGTGTGTCGAACCTGCTGACGATCTACTCCGCGCTCACCGGGCGCAAGATCACCGAGATCGAGGGCGAGTACGCCGGCCGCGGCTACGGCGACTTCAAGACGGACCTGGCCGAGATCGTGGTCGACTTCGTCACGCCGTTCCGGGACAAGACGCTCGGGTACCTCGACGACCCGGCACAGCTCGAGGCGATCCTGGCCGACGGCGGCGAGCGGGCCCGCGCGGTGACCCAGCCGACCCTGCAGACCGTGTACGACCGGCTCGGGTTCGTGCCGGCCGCCCGGCGGTAGAGGTCGATGTGACCACCATCGGCGTGGCCGTGCCCATCCCCGACCCGTACGGTTCGGAGCTGCGGCAGTACCGGACCGACTTCGGTGACCCGCTGGCCGCCTCGGTGCCGACGCACATCACGCTGCTGCCGCCGACGGAGATCGCGGACGGCCTGCTCGACGAGATCGACCTGCACCTGCAGGCGGTCGCCGCGCGGTACCCGCGGTTCAAGATCAGGCTGCGCGGCACCGGGACGTTCCGGCCGGTCTCGCCGGTTGTCTTCGTCACCGTCGCCGAGGGCATCTCGTCCTGCGAGGTGCTGCAGTCGCTGGTCCGCTCGGGTCCGCTCGAGATCCCGCTGCGGTTCCCGTACCACCCCCACGTCACGGTCGCGCACGACCTGGACAAGGACGCCCTCGACAGCGCCTTCGACACGCTGGTCGACTACGAGTGCTCGTTCGAGGTGGCTGCGTTCAGCCGCTACGAGCACGGTGACGACGGCGTGTGGCGTCCGCAGCGCGGTTTCGCCCTGGCCGGCTGATCCGGTCCCGCGCGCTCACGTCGTACGACGTTAGGCTCGGCGGCATGATCGACCGCGTCAAGAAGATGTGGCGGCGGTTCGCGCGCACGCAGGTGTGGCGGGCCTGGAGACGGTACGGGGACCGGCGCGGCAACCGGCTCGCCGGCGCGACCACGTTCTTCGGGTTCCTGTCGATGTTCCCGCTGATCGTGCTGGCCGCGGCCGTGGTCGGCCGGCTGCTGAACGACGAGGCCGTGCGGAAGCTGAAGGACGGCATCCAGGAGAACCTGCCCGGGATCGGCGACAGGATCGACATCGACGCGCTGATCGCGAACGCGGGCACGATCGGGCTGGTGTCGGGGGCGACCCTGCTGATCACCGGCCTGGGCTGGATCGACTCGCTGCGGGCCTCGATCCGGTCGATGCACGAGCTCGACGACCAGCCCGGCAACCTGCTGAAGCTGAAGCTCGCCGACTTCGGCGCGCTGCTCGGCCTCGGCCTGATCGGACTGTTCGGCACCCTGGCCACGTCCGTGCTCGGCACGCTGTCGGAGCGGGTCGTGGACTGGCTCGACCTCGACGGCACCTGGATCGCGAGCTGGGGTCTGGACGGCGTCCGCTACCTGCTCGGGGTGGTGTCCGGCGCCCTGCTGTTCGGCTACATGCAGACCGGGATGCCGCGGATCATCCTGCCCCGCAAGGTGATGCTGATCGCGGCGCTTGCCGGCGGCGTCGTCTTCGTCGGCGCGCAGGAGCTCGGCGGGTTGTACGTGAACAGCGTGATCGGCAACAACCAGGCGTACGGCGCGCTGGCGCTGCCACTCGCGCTGCTGGTGTGGATCTACCTGCTCACGCGGATCATCATGCTGATCGCGGCCTGGACGAAGGAGGCCACGCTCGACCACGGCCGGCGCGCCGAGCAGGCCGAGCGGGCGGCGCTCCCGCCGGCCGAACCGGTGCCCGTGCCGGACTACCGCACCGTCCAGATCCCACAGCGCAAGGCCGACACCGTCGCGGTGGCCGCCGGCGCCCTCCTCGGCGTCACCGCCACCGCGATCACCGTCACCACCGCGCGCGCGATCCGCGTCGCCCTCGGCCGCCGCGCTTAGGCGTTCATTCGTCGCATCTCGTGGTTCCTGTGGACAACGCCGTCACGTGCACGTCAGCGGTCACCTGACCGGTTGTCCACAGGAACCACGAGATGCGACGAATGAACGCTAAGGGTGTTTGGCTACATGCGGAGCTTGGCCCGCTTCCCGCGGTGCTTCGCTCGGCGGGGGCCCGCGCCGTCGCCTGCCGCGGCGGCGCGGGCCGGTGAGCCGAGGACACGCCAGCCCGCGACCGAGAGCACCAGCACGAACAGCCCGAGCACCCAGGTCGGCACGGGGCCGATCTTGTGCTGGCTGAACTTGAGCATGCCCCCGGCGGTCATGCCGCCGCTGCGATCCTCCGGTGCTGCGACCTCACCGGTCGCGTTCAGGGTGCCGATCGACCGCAGGGCCTGGCGGTTCGTGAACACCCAGGTCAGCAGGTCTTCGGTGTTCGTCGTGACCCGGCTGTCCGAGTCCAGGATGGTGACGACCAGCCGGCGCCCGTCCCGCTCGGCCGCGCCGACGGTGGCGTTGCGGGCCAGCGTGGAGTAGCCGGTCTTCACGCCCATCGCGCCCGGGTACTCCCACAGCAGCCGGTTCTGGTTGCTCAGCTCGATCGGACCACCCGTTGCCTGCGGCAACTGTGCGGTCTTGGTCGCCGCGTACGTCGAGAAGTCCGGCCGCTGCAGCGCCGTACGGCTGATCACGGCGAGGTCGTACGCGCTGGTCACCTGGCTGGCCGAGTCGTTGCCGGCCGGGTCCACCACGTGGGTGTCGCGCAGGCCGAGCGCGGTGGCCTTGGCGTTCATCCGCTGCACCGTCGGCTGCAGGCCGTCGTCGTACCGGGCGAGGGCGTGCACGGCGTCCGGGGCGGAGGTCAGGAACATCGCCTGGAACAGCTGGTCGACCGAGTACCGCACGCCGGGCGAGATGCCGACCTTGCCGCCGTCGACGTCCACGTCGCCGTCGTCGGCGAACAGCATGTCGTCCTTGTTCAGCCGCGGCAGCAGCACCAGCGCGGTCAGCGTGGTGATCGTGCTGGCCGGGCGCAGCTTCACGTGCGGGCCCTTGGCGGCGAGCACCTCACCGGTCGCCAGATCCGCGATCAGCCAGCTGGTGGCCTTCACCTTCGGCGGCGGTGGGGTGTTGATGTCGGTGTCGGTGATGACGTCGTCACCGGTCAGCTTGGGGCCGCCGACCGGACCGACCGGGCTGGAGGAGGCGCCAGCGTTCGTGGTCGGCTGCTGCGGATCGCCCCCGGCAGCGGGAAGCGCGACGCCGGGCCACGTCAGCGACGCGGCGAGAGCGACGGCGGTCAGCGGGTGGGGCACGCGGCGAACGTAAGTGTGCGCCGGGACAGCGAGGTTGCCAGAAGGTTAAATGCAGGCGACGCTCGCAGGGCAGAGGTTCACGTCACTGGAGATGGTAACCCTCTGCGACCGCAGGACTGCAGCGAGTGCGAATGGCTGAATTTCAGCGTCGGAAGAGCCTATCGCCATCCGAGGTTTCATCTGCGAACTCTGGACTTCTCAGTGCCTCCGGCGCCTCGCGACCGGCCGGCCGCCGGTCCCTGCGGAGGCTCGGGCACGCCGGGCCTTCGGCTTCGGCCGGAACCAGCTCATCACCAGCAGCAGCGGCGGTATCCCGTACGCCCACAGGGGCACCTTGGCCAGCGTGGTCTGCGCGATCCGCAGCGGCCCGCCGGCGGTCAGGCCGGTCTTGCTGCCCGACGCCGGCGCCGTCCTGGGTACGGCGGTCGGCGCCGGGCTGGCCGCCGGATGCGGATCGCGGGCCCGGGCGACGTCGGCCGGTGTCACCAGCGTGCCGACGCCACTCAGCGCCGTACGGTTGGCGAACGCCCAGTCCAGCAGCGCGGCGGCGTCCTTGGACACGCCATGGGGTGCGTTGAGCAGGGTGACGACGAGCCGGTGGCCGTCGCGGGAGGCGGCGCCGACGAAGGTGTTGCGGGCCAGCGTGGTGTAACCGGTCTTCACGCCGAGCGCGCCGGGGTAGCTCCAGAGCAGGTGGTTCTGGTTGGAGATCTGGTACGTGCCGGTGGTGCTCTGCGGGTAGTAGGCGATCTTGGTCGACGCGTACCGGCTGAAGTCCTTGCGCTTCAGGCCCGCGCGGGCGATCAGCGCGAGGTCGTAGGCGCTGCTCAGCTGGCCGTCGGCGTCCAGCCCGGTCGGGTCGGTGACGGTGGTGTCGAAGGCGCCGAGCTCGCCGGCCTTCGCGTTCATCCGCCGTACGGTGGCGGGCACGCCGCCGTCGTCGGCGCTGGCGAGCGCGTGCACGGCGTCGTTGCCGGAGTTCAGGAACATGCCCAGGAACAGCAGGTCCACGCTGTACTTCAGGCCGGGGTAGACCCCGACCTTGCTGCCCTCGATCCCTGCGTCGGCGTCGGTGCCGGTGACGACCGTCTTCGGGTCCAACCGCGGCAGCAGCACCAGGGCGGTGAGGGTCTTCAAGGTGCTGGCGGGGCGCATCCGCGCGTGCGGCGCCCTGGCGGCGAGCACCTCGCCGGTGTCCAGGTCGGCGACCAGCCAGGCGGCCGCGCGGACCGCCGGCGGCGTCGGGCCACCGGCGGTCACGACAGCGGGCCCGCTGCCCAGCCGCTCGCCGCCGACGGGCCCGTCGAACGGGTTGCCATCGGCGGCAGCGGCTGTGTGCATCGGGCTGATCACCAGGCCGCAGGTGGCGACCAGGGCGGTGGTGGCCAGCGCGGTCGTGAGAGCGCGCATTCGGGCACTCTATGACGCGGCGGGGCTATCCGGGAGTGATGGGTGTGTCAACCCCGGCGTCAGCCGGCCCGGTACGCCGTCCACATGTTGCTCATCCGGGTGCTCTGGCCCGGGGTGAACTGGTTGTAGCAGGTGTCGTAGGAGTAGTCCATGTAGTTGTGGATCGGGTCCAGGCCCGGCAGCGAGCAGGAGTCGCGGCCCTCGGGGCCTGCGCCGGGGTGTCGCTCACCTCGTCGTTCGTGCTGGTGCAGCCACCCTGGAAGGTGTGGTACAGCCCGAACCAGTGGCCGGCCTCGTGGGTCGCGGTCTCACCGAGGTTGTAGTTGGTGTAGTCGCCACCCGGGATCGAGCGGTAGTGCACCCGGATGCCGTCGATGCCCGGGTTGTTCGCGTAGTCCCACGGGAACGTGGCGATACCCAGGTAGCTGAAGTCGACCAGCCAGATGTTCAGCGCGTTCGCGCCGCCCAGGCGGGTCTTCGACCGGTACGACGTGCTCTGCCGGTCCTTGTGCCACGTGTTGTTGTAGTACCGGTCGGTGCCGGCGAGGGTGAAGGTGAAGCCGGTGTTCGCCGCCTGCGAGGACTCCTGGCCCGCGTAGGTCTTGTTGAGGACGGCGATCTGGTCGGCGATCTGCTGGTCGGTGACGTTGCCGGTGCCGTCGGCGGCCGCCATCACGTGCACGTAGACCGGGACGGATGCGGACACCAGCGCACCCTGCGGGACGTAGATGCCGCGCTCGCGCTTGGCCTTCAGGATGGCGGCGGTGCGGGCGGCGATCGCCTTCTGCTCCGAGGCGCTGATCGAGCGGGTGTCGCCACCCGGGCCGCCCTTGGCGGCGGCGCCACCGTTGGCGACCGGGGTGTAGCAGGAGGCCGCGTCGAGGGCGGCGGCGGACAGTTGGGCGGTGGCTCCACCGGCCAGCGGGCTGAAGGCCAGGGCGGCGCCGGTGACGGCGAGCGCCGCGGTGCGGCGGTTGAGGAACCGGGGCAGGGCAGGACGCATGGGCGGGCTCCAGATCTCACATAGCCCGGCTTGGTGCCGAGCGCAGGTGAGCACGAAAATTAGACGTGCTGAGACGGAATTGGAAGCGAATCTGCGGCAAACTGCCACAAAGCGAGGGCAATCCTTCACACTGGAGGGGGCCTGTACCGTTACGCCAACCACATAACCGTCGGTTGCGCAGATGTGGCCGTTCGCCCAACGCAGCGTGCAGTACCGCTAACCTTGGGGCGTTCATCCAGGCGTTGACGAAGGACGGGAGGATCCGTTGCCCAGCTACCGATCTGTTCCTGCCCGGAGCAGCTGATGCACGACGTGCTGGTCGGCCGCGAGGAGCTGATCGAGCGGGCCCGGGCCGAGCTCGACGCCGCCGCCAGCGTGACCCTGTACGGCCCCGCCGGGATCGGGAAGTCGGCGGTGATCCGGGCGCTGGTCACCGACCGCGCCCGGGACGGCGTGCTGGTGCTGGACGCCGCGCCGTCCCGCAGCGAGTCGGCGCTTCCCTACGTGACCTTGCTGGACCTCCTGGGACCGGTGTGGGAGGGCGTGCGGGACGCGCTGCCCCCGCACCTGCGGCAGCCGCTCGAGGTGGCACTGCTGAAGTCCGGCGCCCCGGACTCGGTCCGCGACGAGCTCGCGGTCCGGCTCGCGGTGCTGCAGGTGCTGCGCCGGCTGTCGGCGGCGTCACCGGTGCTGGTGGTGATCGACGACATCCAGTGGGTCGACCCGTCGAGTCTCGAGGTGCTCGCGTTCTGCGCCCGGCGGGTGCAGGGCGGTGTCCAGCTGCTGGTAACCGAGCAGGTCGCGGCGGGCGACTCGCCGTCGCGGGGCCAGGCCAGCCCGCAGAACGCCGTACAGATCGAGGTGCCGGGGCTCGAGCAGCGGCAGGTCGGTGCGATGTTGCGGGCGGTGCTGGAAGAGCCGCTGCCGGCGCGCACCCTGCAGCGGATCCACGCGGCCAGCGGTGGCAACCCGTTCCTGGCGCTCGAGCTCGGCCGGGCGGTGCTGCGGCACGCCGACCGGCTCGCGCCGGACGACCCGCTGCCGGTGTCGAGCCGGCTGAAGACGCTGCTGGGGGACCGGCTGAGCGAGGTGAAGCCGAGTGCGCGCGAGGTGCTGCTGGTGGCGGCGTCGTCGCCGCGGCCGACGCTGTCGGTGCTGATCCGCGCCTGCGGGCGGTCCGCGGAGTCCGCGATCGCGTCCGCCGAGCAGCTCGGGCTGGTGAGCGTCTCCGGCGGCATCGTGCGGTTCACGCACTCGCTGCTGCGCGAGTACATCTACGCCGAGGCGACCTCGGAGGAGCGCCGCGAGGCGCACCGGCGGCTGGCCGACGTGATCGAGGAGCCGGTGGAGCAGGTCCGGCACCTCGCGCTGGCCACCCCGGGCGAGGACTCCGGCCTGGCCCAGAGCCTGGACGAGGCGGCCACGGCGGCGCGCGACCGCGGCGCCCCCGGTACGGCGGCCCGGCTGGCGCGGCTCGCGGCGGACCGGACGCCGTTCGCCGATCGGGAGGCGCAGGCGGCGCGGCTGCTGCAGGCCGCCCGGGACGCGCAGATCGCCGGCTTGGTCCAGGAGTCGAGTGAGGACGCGCGGCTGGCGGTCCGGGTGGCCGGTGACGTCGGGACCCGGACCGAGGCGCGGCTGGTGCTGCTGAACAACATCTTCAACGACCGTCAGCAGCGCGCCGAGCTGCTCGAGCAGGCCTTCGCGGACGCCGAGGGCAGCGACCTGCTGGAGGCGAAGCTGCTGGTCCGGCGCGCGAACGCGGCGTACTTCGACCGGCGGATGGACGACGTCCGGGACGACGCCAGCCGGGGCCTCGAGCTGAGCCGGCAGGCCGGCGACGTGGAGACCGAGCTCGCCTCGCTCGCCATGCTCGCCATGCTCGAGTACCTCGACGGCGACGGGGCGGACCCGATCCACATCGAGGCCGGCCGGCTGGCGCGGGACCGCGAGCTCAGCCCGGTGGTCGTGGAGGCGCGGCAGATGGCCGCGATGACCGAGCTCTTCCAGGGCCGGCCGGAAGCGGCGTACGAGCAGATCACCGCCCTGGTCGACGAGGTGCGGCGGCGCGGCGGCGTGACCTGGCTGGCGTCGGTGCTGATCTCCGCTACCGCGATCAACGAGCGGTCCGGGCGGTGTGCCGAGGCGCTGGAGACCGGCGCGGAGTGCGCCCGGCTGCACGAGGACATCGGCGAGGACGTCGACGTCGGGCAGATGGTGGCCGCGCGCGGCCAGCTCGCCGGTGGCTCCGTCTGCGAGGCCGTGCGGCTGGCGACCGAGTCGGCCGCCCGCGCCCGCGCGAACGAGAACGACGAGTGGCTGCCGATCGCGCTGCTGGCACTCGGCTTCGCGCGGCTGCTCGACGGTGACACCCGCGGCGCGGCGGCGGCCTGCCAGGAGGCGTCCGACTGCGGGCTGGACTTCCTGGTGAACGACCCGGCGGTGATCGCCTGGAGCGCCGACTACGTCGAGGTGCTGGTCGCGGCCGGCGAGCTGGACGAGGCCGCGCGGATGATCGAGGCCGTGCGCGAGCGCGCCGAGCACCTCGGCCGGGTGGTGGTCGAGGTTCCGCTGCGGCGCGCCGACGCGCTGCGGGTGGCGAAGACCGGTGACGCGGGGCTCGCGCTGGAGATGCTGGACGCCGCCTTCGAGTCGGTGCCGGCCGGGACCAACCCGCTGGACCTGGCCCGCTGCGAGCTGGCCCGCGCCCGGGTCGCCCGCCAGGCCCGCCGCCGGTCCCTGGCCCGTACGGCGTACGCGGCCGCGATCGAACGGTTCGCCGCGCTCGGGGCGGCCCCGTGGCGGGAGATCGCCACGGCCGAGCTGGGCCGGTTGGACGATCCGGGCCGGCAGGGCTCGGCGGAGCTCACCGACGCCGAGCGCACGATCGTGGAGATGCTGCACAGCGGCGCGACGAATCGCGAGATCGCGGGTGCGCTCTATTTGAGCGTGAAGGCGGTAGAGTCCCAGCTCACCCGCCTGTACCGGCGGTACGGCGTCCGGAACAGAACGCAGTTGTTGCGTGCGGTCGACGGTAGGGATACCAGCGGCTGACCGAGGGATAACCCTTGATCAATGCGCCGAGGAGCCGCTTGTGAGCCCGATCACTTGCCCCTCACTCCGTCCCAGGCCAGGCTTTCCCGCAACGAAGTCGTCGGTCGTTTCGGATCTCCCCTGAAACCCGGTAGTGGTGCTGTGGTGTGTGTCGCCGCTGCTGCCGGTGTCCGCCCCGGGTCCGGGCCGTCCGGCGTCGCACGACCTGGACCCGCGTCTCCTCGCGATCAGCCAGGTACCAGCGGGTCGCCATCTTCCCGCACATACGAAGGGGCGGTCGTGCTCGGCACGACCGCCCCTTCGGCTGTCTCTGGGTAGCCGCCTCGAAACTCCTTGTCCACAAGGGACTTCGCACGCGGTAGCCGGACGACTACTCACCGTCGTGCGGGGTATCCCTTGATATTGAGGCATCCTCGAGAAACTGAGCGGAAGACCTTGTTCGGTGGCCCCTGAAAGCGACACGGTACTCCAGACGGACTGCCGCGAACACGTGGCATTCCCGACCCCTCGGGACCGGGGCGGCCGTTGTGAGGTGCGGCCGCCCTGTTCTCATTTCCGGGCCCGTGGCGGGCATTCTCTGAATGCACTACCGCGGGGGTCGGGTCAGACGCGGCGGAAGATCAGGGCGCGCTTCACTTCCTGGATGGCCTTGGTGACCTCGATGCCGCGCGGGCACGCCTCGGTGCAGTTGAAGGTGGTCCGGCAGCGCCAGACGCCCTCCTTGTCGTTCAGGATCTCCAGCCGCTGCTCGGTGCCCTCGTCACGGCTGTCGAAGATGAACCGGTGCGCGCCGACGATCGCCTGCGGGCCGAAGTACTGGCCGTCGGACCAGAACACCGGGCAGGACGTCGTGCAGGCGGCGCACAGGATGCACTTCGTGGTGTCGTCGAACCGGTCCCGGTCGGCCTGCGACTGGATCCGCTCCCGGGTCGGCTCGTGCCCGGACGTGACCAGGAACGGCATCACCGAGCGGTAGGCGTCGAAGAACGGCTCCATGTCGACGACCAGGTCCTTCAGCACCGCCAGGCCCTTGATCGGCTCGACGGTGATCGGCTTGTCCGGGTTCAGATCCTTGATCAGCGACTTGCAGGCGAGCCGGTTCCGGCCGTTGATCTTCATCGCGTCCGAGCCGCAGACACCGTGCGCGCAGGAGCGCCGGAACGTCAGGGTGCCGTCCTGCTCCCACTTGATCTTGTGCAGCGCGTCGAGGATCCGGTCGGTCGGCTGGACGCTGACGTCGTACGTCTTCCACTCGGCCGTCTCGGAGACCTCGGGGTTGTACCGAAGGATCTTGACCTTGACATTCATCTGGGGGACGACCCCCAGACCCCCGAAAAAACCTGTGTGTTGTCCATCAGTACTTGCGCTCCATCGGCTTGTAACGGGTTTGTACGACGGGCTTGTAGTCCAGCCGGATGTTCACGCTGCCCTCGGCGTCGATCTCGCGGTAGGCCATCGTGTGCCGCATGAAGTTGACGTCGTCCCGCTTGGCGTAGTCCTCGCGGAAGTGCCCGCCGCGGGACTCCTTGCGGGCCAGCGCGGAGACCACCAGCACCTCGGCGAGGTCCAGCAGGAAGCCGAGCTCGACGGCCTCCAGCAGGTCGGTGTTGAACCGCTTGCCCTTGTCCTGGACGGAGACCCGCGCGAACCGGGTCTTCAGCGCCTCGATGTCGGTGAGCGCCTGCTTGAGCGAGCCCTCGGTCCGGTACACCTGCGCGTTCAGGTCCATGGTGGCCTGCAGGTCGGACCGGATCGCCGCGACCCGCTCGGTGCCCTCGGCGTTGCGCAGGCCCTCGACCAGCTCGACGACGAAGCTCTCCGGCTGGGCCGGCAGCTCCTCGAAGGCGACGGTGGCGGCGTACTCGGCGGCGGCGATACCGGCCCGCCGGCCGAAGACGTTGATGTCGAGCAACGAGTTGGTGCCGAGCCGGTTCGCGCCGTGCACCGACACGCACGCGACCTCACCCGCGGCGTACAGGCCCGGGATCACGTCCTCGTTGTTCGCCAGCGCCTCACCCCTGATGTTGGTCGGGATGCCACCCATCGCGTAGTGCGCGGTCGGGAACACCGGGATCGGTTCGGTGTAGGGCTCCACGCCGAGGTACGTGCGGGCGAACTCGGTGATGTCCGGCAGCTTCGCGTCGATGTGCGCCGGCTCCAGGTGGGTCAGGTCGAGCAGCACGTACGCGCCGTCCGGACCGCAGCCGCGGCCCTCGCGGACCTCGTTCGCCATCGCCCGGGCGACCATGTCGCGCGGCGCCAGGTCCTTCACCGTCGGCGCGTAGCGCTCCATGAAGCGCTCGTTGTCCTTGTTCCGCAGGATGCCGCCCTCGCCGCGCGCGGCCTCCGACAGCAGCACGCCGAGCCCGGCCAGGCCGGTCGGGTGGAACTGGAAGAATTCCATGTCCTCCAGCGGCAGGCCCTTGCGCCACACGATGCCCATGCCGTCGCCGGTGAGCGTGTGCGCGTTCGACGTGGTGCGGAACACCTTGCCGAAACCACCGGACGCGAACACCACCGACTTCGCGTTGAAGACGTGGATCTCGCCCGTGGCCAGCTCGAACGAGACGACACCACTGGCCGCCTTGCCGCCCCCGGGTGACTCGGTCATCAGCAGGTCGAGCACGTAGAACTCGTTGTAGAACTCGACGTTCTGCTTGATGCACTGCTGGTACAGCGTCTGCAGGATCATGTGGCCGGTGCGGTCCGCGGCGAAGCAGGAGCGTCGTACGACGGCCTCTCCGTGGTTGCGGGTGTGGCCGCCGAAGAACCGCTGGTCGATCTTGCCCTCGGGCGTGCGGTTGAACGGCAGGCCCATCTTCTCCAGGTCGAGGACGGCGTCGACCGCCTCGCGGCACATCACCTCGGCCGCGTCCTGGTCGACCAGGAAGTCACCACCCTTGACGGTGTCGAAGGTGTGCCACTCCCAGTTGTCCTCCTCGACGTTCGCCAGCGCGGCGCACATGCCGCCCTGGGCCGCGCCGGTGTGCGAACGGGTCGGGTAGAGCTTGGTGAGAACGGCGGTCCTGGTCCGCTTGCTGGACTCGAGCGCGGCACGCATTCCGGCGCCACCCGCGCCGACGATCACCACGTCGTACTGGTGCTCATGAAGGATCTGCACTGAAACGGCTTCCTTTATTTACAGACGTCCAGCGTGGAGCTGGGGTCGATGCAGGGGTCGAAGGTGAAGATCACCAAGGTGCCGAGGACGACGATGACAATCGATGCCGAGTACAGCAGCACCTTCAGCCAGAACCGGGTCTGGTCCTTCTCGGCGTAGTCGTTGATGATCGTCCGCAGGCCGTTGGTGCCGTGCAGCTGAGCGAGCCAGAGCATCAGCAGGTCCCAGACCTGCCAGAACGGGTTGGCCCACTTGCCGGCGACGAAGGCGAAGTCGATCGCCTTGATGCCTTCGCCCAGCATCAGGTTCACGAACAGATGGCCGAGCACCAGCACGACCAGGGCGAGACCGGACAGCCGCATGAACAGCCAGCTGTACAGCTCGAAGTTGCCACGGCTGCTGTTCCGGTTCCGCGGCGTGCGGGGGGCGAGAATCGGCTCCGCGTGCGACGTCATCGTTGCCTCACTCCCCGAACACGCGGGTCAGGTGCCGGATCACGAACGGCACGAACAGCAGCACCCAGACGGTGCCGACGGCAACCATCAGGTGGCGCTGCAGCCGCGGCCCGCGGGACCAGAAGTCCACCAGCACCAGCCGGATGCCGTTGAAGGCGTGGAAAAGGAAAGCCCCGACCAGGCCGACCTCCAGGAGGCCAACGATCGGGTTCTTGTAGGTGCCGATCACCTCGTTGTACGACTCCGGGCTGACCCGGACGAGCGCGGTGTCGAGCACGTGCGCGAAGAGGAAGAAGAAGAGGCCGACGCCGGTGATCCTGTGCGCGACCCACGACCACATGCCCTCACGGCCGCGGTAGAGCGTGCCGGGCGGCTTGCTGGGCAAACCGATCCTCCGATCGGACGACTGAACAGAGCCGGTCGGCGGCGCTCGAGGTGACGCTCTCGACGAGGGTGTCAGTGCCGTCATCGGCCCGGCCCGGCAGGAAACCAGGCCGTGCTCGATGCTATCCGGGCTTCAGGGGTACGACGCACCGCGGTGGCTGTGACATCCCTCTCGGCGAGCGCCAGCCGTCAGACACATCTCGCGGCAGCTGCCCTCTCAGGCGGCGTTGCGGCGGCGGGAGAAGGTACGGGCCGGTGCGGCGGCGGCGCGGGAGGTGGCGGCGGCGAGGCGCGCGTGCAGGCCGAGCATCCGGTCGACGCAGCTGTCCCAGTCGTACTTCTCGGCGCGGGCGCGTGCCCCGGCGCGCCGCTGCGCCTCGGGCAAGCGCTGCAGCCTGAGTACAGCGTCGGCGAGCGCGTCCGGACGCGCGGAGCCCCACTCGCCACAGGAGGAGTCGACCAGCTCACGGGCCCCACCCGTGTCGGCGGTCACCACCGGGGTGCCGGCCGCGAGCGCTTCGAGGACCGCCAGGCCGAACGTCTCGACCGGGCAGACCGACAGGGCCACATCCGCCTCGGCGAGGTGCCGGGCCAGCGTCGTACGGTCGCCGATGTAACCGTGGAACACGACCGGGGCGTCCCCGGCGATTGCGAGCAGCTCGTCGAGGTGCGGGCCGGTGCCGTAGACGTCGAGGCGCAGCGGCACCCCGCGCCGGTGCAGCTCGACGGCGGTGGCGACCGCCAGGTGCGGGCTCTTCTCCCGGGACAGCCGCCCGGCGTGCACGAGCTTGAGGATGCCGTCTGGCTCGGGCGCGGCCCGGCTCGGGTGGAAGGTGTCGAGGTCGACGCCGAGGGGGATCCGGATCAGCGGGGCGCTGACCTCGCCGAACTCGTCCGCGGCGTACCGGCTGGTGACCACGATCGCGTCGTACGAGCGGCCGAGCAGCTTGTAGAGCGCGCCGACGCCGGTCGCCACTCCGAGCTGGCGACCGGAGTACAGCGACAGCATCGCGTCCAGCCGTTCGTGGCTGAACAGCATCCGGCCGACGCCGTTCTTGCGGGCCCAGCGGGTCACCGGCAGCAGCGTCGACTTGTCGGAGATCTCCACGGTGGTCGGTCCGAAGCGCTCCAGCGCGTCGGTGACCCGCCACGGCTCCGCGATGATCCGGTAACCGCCGGCCACCTTCGGCGCGCGCAGCCGCACCTGGATGCCGTCCGCGGTCTCGATGACCTCGTCGCGCTGGCCGGGCGTGATGAGGATCCGCTCGGCGCCGGCCTCGATGTAGCGGCGACCGATCTGATCGATCGCGGTCCGCATCCCGCCCGAGGTCGGTCCGACGAAGTTGGCGAGCTGGGCGATCCGGAGCGTCATGCGGCGCGCCACTCGGCGGTGCGGCCCTCGAGTACGGCGGCGTAGTGGCGGTTGACGAGGTCGTCCACCACCATCGGCCAGGTACGGAACTGGACACGCTGGAGTCCGGCGGTCGCCATCCTCTGGCGGGCCTGCGGGTCGGCCAGCACGTCCTCGACCGCGGCCCGTAGTGCGCCGGGCGCCGTGTGGTCGAACAGCGCCCCGGTGTGGCCCGGCTTGATCAGGTCGATCGGTCCGCCGGCCGCGGGTGCGACCGCGACGACGCCGGAGGCCTGCGCTTCCTGGATGGTCTGGCAGAACGTCTCGTGCTCACCGGTGTGCACGAACAGGTCGAGGCTGGCGAAGATCCGCGCCAGGTCATCGCCGCGGCGCATCCCGAGGAACGTTGCGTGCGGCAACGACTGCTCGAGGGTGGCGCGATCGGGGCCGTCGCCGACGAGCACCAGCTTGTGCTTCGCCGGGTCCAGCTCGGTGAGGCGCCTGACCTTCTTCTCCGCGGCCAGCCGGCCGACGTACCCGACGATCGGCTTGCCGTCGGGGGAGATCTCCCGGCGCCAAGCCTCGTCGCGGTGTGCCGGGTCGAACAGGTCGAGGTTCACGCCGCGACCCCAGTGGTGGACCCGCGGGACACCCGCCTGGGTGAGCTGCGCGGCGGCTGACGACGAGGGCGCGAGGGTGCGGTCGCACTTGGAATGCACCCGGCGCAGCCAGGCCCAGGCGCCCCGGTCGGCCTTCGCGGCCCACGGGTACTGCCGGGCGAAGCCGGCGATGTCGGTCTGGAACACCGCCACCGTCGGCAGGTCGAGCTTGCGGGTGGTGCGCAGCGCGTAGGCCCCGATCACGACCGGCGACGCCAGGTGCACCAGGTCGGGCTTGAAGTCGGTGATGGCGCGCGCGATCTCCGGCGCCGGGATCCCGACCGGGAACTCCTTGTACCCGGGGATCCCGAAGCTCCGCGCACGGACCACGGGGATGTCGTTGTAGCTGTCCGGTCCGGGCCCGGCCGCGATGATCAGCAGGTCGTCGCCACGGGCCTTCAGCCGGTCGGCGACGTGACGGACGGTGTTCGCCACTCCGTTGATCTGCGGCAGGAACGACTCCGCGACAATGACGATGCGCACGTCTGGAGCGTCTCCACGATTGGTGAACCGCCGGATACGCAGCGGTGACACGTCTCTGAGCGCTGGACGTCCGTTGCCCGGGTACGACATGAACGCCCGGCGACGCTGGTCGGAATCCCTGGTGCCTTGCCGGGCGGGTCCGATGCGTGCCGGGCGTGTCAGATGTCAGAACTGGCCGTTGGCGGCTGCGGCCACACCGAGGCCGTCCTTCTTCCGAAGTCCGAAGTTCAGGCAAACGAGGTTCTCGCCGCTCGCCGCATCATCGATCAGGACCGCCGTGCGCATCCCTGCCTGATCAGTCACTCTCAGCGCCGTCAGGGGAGCGTCGAACACCAGTTCACCGATCGAACCGCGGCCGCTCGGCCGTTCGAGCATGAGCAGGCGCCTGGGCGTGACGACGACCCAGATGAGTACGGGCATCGTGTTGCGCATCACGGCGAAGCCGGTCGCGCTCAGCGCAGCCGAGGCGATCAGGCTGACGCCGAGATCCTTGGCCAACCGCTTGGTCCCGCTGCCCTGCTTCACCTCGGCAAACGTGCGGATCAGTTGCGTCTCACCAGGCTGCAGGACGTGTTTGAGGGCCTTGTCGAGCTTCCGGTTCGCAAGCATGCGTGCTCCTGAGGTCGAAGGATGTCGGCCGTGACGACGCCGCAAGGGCAGCGCGGCTTTGGTTTCCGCGCAGCCCTTGCGGATCGTCCTGTTCAGGTACGGCGGACGGCGAGCCCGTCGATCTGCACGAGCTTCCCGGCCGTGCGGCTGGTGATCTTGAGCGTGCCGCTGAACAGGGTGGTCTGTGCCGGAAGGGCGATGAGCACCTGGCGTTGGGTGGTTGCGGAGTAGAGGTTGACCGCGCCGATGTAGCGGGTGCCGAGGTAGACGGCGGCGGTGCCGCAGGTCGGGCACTTGGTGGCCAGGACGTAGAACCGCTTGCCCTGCACCGTCCTGGTCAGCGAGGCGCCGTACGTCGTGGTGTGGGTGGCGGTGCCGAGGTAGAACGCCGACCAGGAGGCGCGGGTCCACCCTGGCGTTACCGCGGTCAAGGACCGGTCGTCCGTCGGGCGGGAGAAACAGCGTTCCGCACTCCACGCGCCGACATTGCCGAATACGTCTTTGGCTCGCGCGGCTACGCAGTATTCGTAGCCCGGTGTGAGCGTCAGGTCGACGCTGGTGGTATGAATTCCGGTCCACGGCTGGACGTACGCGCCAAAGATGTTGTTGAACGGCGCCTTCCGGTACAGCACGTCGTATGACGAGATTCCGCTGATGTCGGTGCCGGCGAATCGCACCGTTGCCGTTGCTGCCGTTGTCGCCGCGTACGTTGGCGACAGGATCCGTGTGACGGGTCCAGACACGTCAGCAATGAATGTGCGAGCGGCGATGGCGGTGTGCTTGTCGGGTTCGACGGCCCAGACGCGGAATGTGTGCGGGCCGTTCGAGAGCGCGTCGACTCGGTACGGCGACGTGCAGCTGTAAGGGCCGACGGAATCGATCTGGCACGAGAAATGCGAACCCGCTGCCACCGCCGAGCCATCGAACTGGAGTTCGACTGACGGGCCAGTCACTGCGGGCGTCGGCGGGATGATCGGGCCGACTCCCTGCCACGCCAGATCAGCGATGCGCTCGCCGGCCGCCGTGCGGTAACGCAGCCATGGTTGGCTGATGGCTCCGTAGTTCGACACATAAGTCGTCCAGACGGCATCGCCGTCCTGGGTGCGGGTGAGGACTTCGAGGCTGCCGCTGTCTGGCCGCCACGAATGCGCGACCAGCTCGCCTTCGATCGACGCGACCTCCGGTGTGCCGCCTTCGACCGGCACGACAGCGATCTCGTGCCCGCCGTCTGCGTTCCTCGGCCGATATGAGATCCAGCGTCCGTCGGGCGACACGACCGGTGCCTCTCCGCCGTTGGTGCCGGCGACGGTGTTGAGGCGAGCGCCGCCTGCGCGTGCGTCAACGCGGACCAACGGCGAGTCGGTCGCCACATCGTCATCGGCAATCAGAGATCTGGCGTCGGGTGACCAGGCTGGGTCACTCAGATCGCAGCCCACTCGCGCCGGTTCGCCGCTGGCGACGGCGACGATGTCCACGCAAGGATGTGCGCTCTCGTCCTCGGTCGTGTAGGCGATCCGTGTGCCGTCCGGAGACCATGCCGGATCGGCGATGCGCTTTGCGGAAATCAGCTTGTGAACCGCGCCGACGGCGGAAGGCTCGACAGTTCGAACGAGTAGATCCTGTCCGCCCTCGCTGTTGGCGAGCGTGTAGGCGATCTGCCTACCACCGGGCGCGACGGCCATGGTGCTATGCACGTCGACAACATCATCTGTCCAGAGGGGCAGGTAGCGATTGGTGTCGGGCACGACGGCGCCCAGCCTGGCGGGCTCGCCTTCCTTACCGGAGAAGACGGTGATCTCTTGCCGTCCTGCCTGTGGGGTGACCTGCGGAGTGGTCGGCCCTTCACCGATCTCGTTGACGGTCGACACGGCATATGTCGCCCCCGCCGGCGGTCGGTCGTCTTCCCAATGGAACGGAGCGTATGTGCCATTTGTTGGAACCCAGATCTTCGTCTCGGCACCGTCCACGTAACGGTGCACGTAATGGCCCAGGATCTCGGTGCCGCCCCTACTTGAGCTCATCCATTGCAAGCTGACACCGGTAAACGGTGACGCCGCTGTGACACCGCCGTACGGGGCAGATGGGAGTGAAACGACGTTTGCCTGGAGTGCGACGCGGTGCGTTCGCGTCGTCGAGTCAAGCACGGTCAGCTTGGTAGACGTGGGAGCCGTGACGCCGGTCGGATAGATCAGAACGTCCAACGTGCAGGACGTGGCAACATCGAGCGTGATCGGACACGTCTGGTTCTCGATGCGCCAGCCCTCGTCGGAACAGCAGTCGAACCGTGTTCCGTAGAGGTGGAGCGGCTCCGTGCCGGTGTTCTTGACTGTGATCGTTTGCGGTTCAGATCGCTGGTTCCACATGACCTGACCGAAGTCCATGCGCGCCGGAGTCAATGACACCGCAGCGTATGTCTTGGTGCTACGGACCCGGATCACGCCGTGCGCCTCATCCGCGTCGTTGCAGGACCATCCTTCGAAGCGGCCGGCAAACGTCGCAATGGCCAGGTCGGCGGTGTAGGCCACCTCGTCGACAATGAGTCTGCCTGCCATCGCGCAACTCTGCTCGCCCTGCGTCAGTTGCGTCGGGAAGTTCGATCCTCCGAGGGGGTAGTTGCCCGGACCGGGCAACGGCGTGGGAATCGTGATGCGGATCGTCCCAGCTGACAACTCGACGCCGCCGTTCTGGGGTGCCTGCTGGACCGAATCAGCGATCTCCGTCGTCAGCCAGGTGTCGACCGAGGGATCAGTGTCGATCATCAGCATGTCGATGTCACCGCTGGGCGGGTCGGCCGCCGGCCGGTGAACGGACACTGGATCGCTGGGCAGGGCCTGCCTGTCCGCGTAGAGGGCCACGACACGGTACGCCGCAGTCGCATCCGGCGCCAAGTCGCGGTCGACCCAGTGGGTGAGTTGAGCGTCGAGCTCTCCCGACCGGTCAGTCCAGGTTCCACTCGCGTCTTCGCTTTCAACTGTGTATCCGACAAGCGTGACGTCCGACGGGGTGGGCGCCGACCACGCGATCCCGATACCTCCGATGATCGGGTACGGCTTCAACGATGTCGGCGGCGCAGGCGCCGTGGTGCTCGCAAGACCGAGGCTGGACGCGATCTGGCTGGCTGACGCCGGCACGAGAACGGCAGGTAACGCGACGAGCGTCGCGACTACAGCGATGACTGGTACGAGGCGTTTCAACGCTCCCCCTACGGATTCGGTACTCGTCGGTTGGTCCCCCGAGGAACTCGCCGGCAACGCGGTGCGAGCTCCCCCGATTTCCACGAGACGCGAGCGCCCGCACAGGGCGCCCACGTCATCGACAGCGCCGGTCTGTGGAAAAGTGTCACAGGTACGGTGTGTCGTGGTGCTGGGTGACACTTGACCGTCCTGGCAGGATCGAAAACGTGGATCTGGTCGAAGCGCAGTCGTTGTGGGATCCGAAGCCGGGCTGGTTGAACACGGCGTCGTACGGGTTGCCGCCGCGGCCTGCGTGGGACGCGCTGCAGGAGGCGCTCGAGATCTGGCGGACCGGCGCCGAGAGTTGGGAGCAGTGGAACGGCGCGACGGAGCGGTCCCGCGCCGCGTTCGCCCGGCTCACCGGCGTCGAGCCGAAGGACGTGTTCGCCGGCAGCACCGTCTCGTCGGCCCTCGCGCTGGTGGCCGCCTCGATCCCGGACGGCTCGACCGTCCTCGTCCCGGACGTCGAGTTCACCTCGAACGTCTTCCCCTGGGCGGTCCACGCCGACCGCGGCATCACCCTGCGCACGGCACCGACGGACAAGTACGTCGAAGCCATCGACGAAACCGTCGACGTGGTCGCGTTCAGCGCCGTACAGTCCTCGACCGGTGAGGTCGTCGACGCGGCCACGATCAGCGCGGCAGCGCGGGCGGGCGGCGCGCTCGTGGTGGTCGACGCGAGCCAGGCGGTCGGCTGGCTGCCGGTCGACGCCGGTACGGCGGACGCCTGCGTTGCGACCACGTACAAGTGGATGATGTCGCCGCGCGGCGCCACGTTCGGCTATCTCTCACCTGAGCTGCAGGAGCGGGTCCGCCCGGAGCAGTCCGGCTGGTACTCGTCGCCCGACCACCACCAGTACTACGGCCTGCCGATGACGCTGGCGGACGACGCCCGGCGGTTCGACCAGTCGCCGGCCTGGTTCAGCCACGTCGGCACCGCGCCGTCGCTGGAGCTGATCGAGCAGATCGGTGTGGACGCCATCCACGACCACAACGTCGCGCTGGCGAACGCGTTCCGCGCGGGACTCGGTCTGGGGCCGGGCGACTCGGCGATCGTGTCGGCCGACGTACCCGGCGCCGACGAGCGACTCGCCGCGGCCGGCGTCCGTGCCGCCGTACGCGACGGCCGGCTGCGCGCCTCGTTCCACGTCTACTCCACCCAAGCCGACGTCGACCTCGCCCTGAACGCGCTGACCTGATGGACTACCGCGAACTGCTGCGGTCGGTGCGAGCCCGGCCGGGCTCGTTCTTCGGCGAAGCCGACCTGACGTACCGTCAGTTGGTTGCCTTCGTCACCGGTCTCGAGTTCGGCTCCGGCGGGACCTTCGCAGCCTTCCGCGCGTTCTGCGTTCTGCGCGCCGGGACCGGCGACAACCAGCGGATCTTCTAGGAGCACCTGCTGTCGCTGCAGGGCCAGAGCTGGTACTCGACGGACATGATCAGGTTTCGCAGCGTCCCGCCGGGCGAGGTCGTCGACGTGGAGCCCGAGGCCCCACACCCAATGAGCGGATCCTCCTTGCGAGACGACAAGGGAACGGCGCCACGCGGGCGGCGTCGGCCCGGAGCCGTCGGTCGGCGACAACCAGGCCAACCCGGACATCCCGGGCTACCCGGCGACACCCGGCTGGGACGCGGGCACCGGACTCGGCACGCCCAACGTCGCCAACCTGCTGCCGGACTTGGTTGCCGCAGTCAACAGCTGACGCGAGAGCCGGGGCGGCCCAAGGTCGCCCCGGCTCACCCCAGCGGCTTCTTGACGCAGAACTCGTTGCCCTCCGGGTCGGCGAGCGTGAACCACGACTCGTACTCGGCGAGCACCCGCGCGCCCATCGCCAGCAGCTGATCGAAATGCGCGCTGCCACGGACCCGGATGTCCACGTGCATCCGGTTCTTGCCGGTCTTCGGCTCCGGCACTTCCTGGACGAAGAACGTCATCGACCCGTCCGGCGCGTCGATCGCGACCCCGGGATCGGTCTCAGGCGTGAACCCGAGTCCCGCGAGCCGCGCGACCTCTTCGTCGTCGTACGGCCGGATCGGCCAGTCGAGCGCCACCGACCAGAACTTCGCGAGCGGCGCTGCTCGCTTACAGTCGAGCACGATCTCCGCAATCGATCCCATGCGCCCGAGTCTGCGCCCGCCCCCACCGCCTCGCCATCCAATTACGGTCCGGCGATTCGGCGGCCCCGACCGCCGAATCGTCGGGCACAACGCGTCAGAGCGTGCAGGTGGTGAGGTTGGCCGTCGCGCTCGCGCCGCGGGCGACGGTGACCTGCTTGGTCTCCGACACGGTGCCGTCGGGGCGTTCGCAGGTGAGGATCCACGACTCGGTGCCGCCCTCGGCGACGACCGTCGGGCGCGTGGACGGGTTGACGTGCCAGGTGTACGCACCGCTGGCGGGAACCACCAGGGTGGACTCGAGGGTGTCGGGGACCAGGGTGCCGTTCCAGGTCTTGGTGGAGAACTGCTTCTTCACGCGGAGGATCGCGCCGGCCGGGGCGGTGCCGGTGATGACGGAGTGCCGGGCGGCGTTGATGGTCGACTCGGCCGCGAGCAGGAACGCCTCGCGGTTACCCTTGCCGGCCAGTTTGCGGGTGCCGTAATAGAAGTCGATCACGTTCGAGAACGCCGGGTGGAACGAGCTCTTCCCGTGCTCGAAGGTGAACGCCAGACCACCCGTCGCGTAGTACGACCAGTCCTCCGTCGTACCCGTGGTGTCGTAGAGCTGGTAGCCGAACTCGCTGGAGTACCCGTTCTGCGCGGCGAGCTGGTCACCGAGCGCCTTGTACATCGTCTCGTCCGGGGTGGGCCCGGCCGCGGCGTAGCCCGGCTCGCGCAGCACCAGGTTCGAGTAGGTGTGGTTGGTGATCAGCGTGGTGACCTGCCGCGCCGAGACCAGCTCCTTGATGTTCTGCGTCTCGGGCTCGCTGAACGGGCCCCCACCGCGGTACGTCTCGGACGTCGTCGATGTGGACGCGCCGGGGCCGCCCCAGAAGCCGGAGTAGTTCCGGTTCGGGTCGGTGCCGAGGGACGAGTTCGCCGAGTCCTCGCACTCGCCGGTGGCCGGGATCTGCCCGTCGTGGACGCGGCAGTCCTTGCGCTTGTACTCGTTCACCTGGCTGCGGCTGACGTTGAACCCGTCCGCGTTCACCACCGGGACGAACACGATCCGCGCGTTGTCCAGGATGTTCTTGATCCGCGGGTCCGTGGCGCGCTGAAGCACGTCGTACGCGAACTCGATGGTGAGCTCGCCCGACGGCCACTCGCGCGCGTGGTGCAGCCCGAGCAGCACGAACGTCGGCCGCCCGTCGCGGCCCGACACGTTGTTCGCCACCTCGAGTGCCTTCACGGTGCGCCCTTCGAGAGTGGTGTGGTTCAGGTCGAACACCCTGGCCTGGGAGGGGTACGACGCGGCCAGCGAGTCCAGGTCGCTGTTGTAGTCGGACAGGGTCCGGTACGACGTCCGGCCGCTCGGCAGCGGACTCGCCGCCCGGGCAGCCGCGTACTTCTGGTCGGCGGCGACACGGTCGCGTTCGGCCTGCTCCAGGTCGGCCCCGACGACGGTCCAGGTGAAACCGGCCGAGCGCAGCACCCGCTGGTCCGCCGGGCGGTGCGTGACGACGTCGACGGTGCCGGCCGTGGCGGCCTCGGCGAGGTCGAGGCCGAGCCGGTTCAGCCGGGCCTTGTCGGCCTTGGTCGGGGTGGAGACGCGGATCAGTTGGACGGTGTCGCGGTGCGGTGAGTCGGCGGTCGCGCCGGTCTGGCCGAGCGGGACCGACACGGCGACACCGGCCAGCGCCAGCGGCAGCGCGGCGCGCTTGAACAGGTGGAGTGGGCGGGTCATCGGACCTCCATGTGGGCGGTGGGTCCGGACCGTAGTCCCGTTGCCGCGGGCGGTACAGGGCGATCGCGGAACGCCAGGGTTTTCCTCCGCCGGTGCGCTGAAAAACCTGGACAGATGCGTTGCGTAGTCGGCTGACTGGTTTCCGTCAGCGTCCTGTGGGGGATGCGTCACGCTGCTTGGGGGATTCATGGGGGCTATCCAGCTACGAGCCGCTCGGCGGTTCGTCGTACTCGGTCTGTTCGCGCTGGCGTTCGTGTTCCGCGGCTGACGCAGGTCACACCCGACGTGTGGGATCTCACCAGCCGCCGGGATACCAGTGCGTAACACCAGGTCATACCGTGGTCCTATGAGCCACCAGACCGAGTCGGGCTGGGACTTCGAGCCGGTGTACGGCCCGCTCGACGGATTCGACCCGGCCACCAAGCTCGGCGCGCCGGGCGAGTACCCGTTCACCCGCGGCGTCTACCCGACGATGTACACGCAGCGCCCGTGGACGATGCGCCAGTACGCCGGGTTCGGCACCGCGGCGGAGTCGAACAAGCGGTACCACCAGCTGATCGAGCACGGCACGATGGGCCTGTCCGTCGCCTTCGACCTGCCGACCCAGATGGGGTACGACTCCGACGCGCCGGTCGCCCACGGCGAGGTCGGCAAGGTCGGGGTCGCGATCGACTCGATCGAGGACATGCGGGTGCTGTTCGACGAGATCCCGCTGGACCAGGTCTCGACGTCGATGACGATCAACGCGCCCGGCTCGGTGCTGCTGCTGCTCTATCAGTTGGTGGCCGAGGAGCAGGGTGTGTCCGGCGACAAGCTCACCGGCACGATCCAGAACGACGTGCTGAAGGAGTACATCGCCCGCGGCACCTACATCTACCCGCCGAAGGAGTCGCTGCGGCTGATCAGCGACATCTTCGCGTACTGCAAGTCCGAGCTGCCGAAGTGGAACACGATCTCGATCTCCGGCTACCACATGGCCGAGGCCGGAGCCACGCCCGCGCAGGAGATCGCGTTCACCCTTGCCGACGGCATCGAGTACGTGCGCGCGGCCGTTGCCTCCGGCCTCGATGTCGACGAGTTCGCGCCGCGGCTGTCCTTCTTCTTCGTCGCCCGGACGACGTTCCTGGAGGAGGTCGCGAAGTTCCGCGCCGCGCGCAGGATCTGGGCTTCCGTGATGCGTGACGAGTTCGGCGCGAAGAACCCGAAGTCGCTGATGCTGCGGTTCCACACCCAGACCGCCGGCGTGCAGCTCACCGCGCAGCAGCCCGAGGTGAATCTGGTCCGGGTCGCGATCCAGGGCCTCGGCGCCGTGCTCGGCGGGACCCAGTCGCTGCACACCAACTCGTACGACGAGGCGATCGCGCTGCCGACCGAGAAGGCGGCGCGGCTCGCGCTGCGCACCCAGCAGGTGCTCGCCTACGAGACCGACGTGACCGCGACCGTGGACCCGTTCGCCGGGTCCTACGTCGTGGAGGCGCTGACCGACGAGACGGAGGCGGCCGCGCGCGACCTGATGCGCCAGGTGGAGGACTTCGGCGGCGCCGTCGCGGCGATCGAGAAGGGCTTCCAGAAGAACGAGATCGAGCGGTCGGCGTACAAGATCGCGCAGCAGATCGACGGCGGCGAGCGGATCGTCGTCGGGGTCAACAAGTTCACGGTCGCGGAGGAGGAGCCGTACGAGCCGCTCCGCGTCGACCCGGCGATCGAGGCCCAGCAGGTCGAGCGCCTCGCCAAGCTCCGCGCCGACCGCGATTCTGAAGCCGTCGAGAAAGCGCTGGAGTCCCTGCGCGAAGCCGCCCGCGGCACGGCGAACTGCCTCTACCCGATGAAGGGAGCCCTCAAGGCGAAGGCCACCGTCGGCGAGGTCTGCGACGCCCTCCGCGACGTCTGGGGCACCTACGTCCCCGCCGACACGTTCTAGGCGAACCACCCCCTAGCCGTTCATTCGTCGCATTTCGTGGTGACTGTGGAAAACCGGTCAGGTGCAGGCCGCGGTCAGGTGACCGGTTTTCCACAGTCACCACGAAATGCGACGAATGAACGGTCAGGTGCGGGTCAGTCGAGCAGGGCGGCCGCGATCAGCACGGTCATGCCTATCGCCAGGGCGGATTCGTCCGGGGAGAAGTCCGGGGTGTGGAGGTCGGGGGCTACGTCGATGCCGGGGGTGCGGACGCCGAGCCGGGCCATCGCGCCGGGAACGTGCTCCAGGTACCAGGCGAAGTCCTCGCCGCCGAGGCTCTGATCCGTCGGCGCCACCGCGGCGGAGCCAAGGGTCTGCTCGACGGCGCGCCGGAGGACGTCGATGGCGAGTGCGTCGTTCATCACCGGCGGGACGCCGTGCGTCACCTCGGTGTCGATGTCCACGCCGTACGGCGCGACCAGCTGCGCGGCGAGCTCGGGGACCAGGTCCGCGGCCTGTTTCCACGCGCCGCTGTCGAGGCAGCGGATGGTGCCCTCCGCCTCACCGCGGGACGGGATCGCGTTCGCCACCGAACCAGCCGTGATCCTGCCCCACACCAGCGTCGCCGCCGCGCGCGGGTCGAGCCGCCGGGACAGCGTCGAGGGCAGTTGCGACACCAGCGCGGCCAGTGCCTGCACCAGGTCCCCGGTCAGGTGCGGCCGGGACGTGTGGCCGCCAGGCCCGAGCAGCCGGACCAGCACCCGATCCGACGCGGCGGTCAGCGCACCGATCCGCAGCCCGACCTGGCCGGCGTCCAGCCGCGGGTCGCAGTGCAGGCCGTAGATCCGGTGCACGCTCTCCAGCCCGCCGGCCGCGATCACGCCGAGCGCGCCGCCCGGCATCACCTCCTCGGCCGGCTGGAAGATCAGCCGCACCCGGCGGTGGTCCATCACGCCGTCGGCCGACATCCCGGCCAGCACCAGCCCGGCGCCGAGCAGTGTCGCGCTGTGCATGTCGTGGCCGCAGGCGTGCATCACGCCTGCCGTCCTCGACCGGTACGGCGACTCGGCGGCCTCGACCACCGGCAGCGCGTCGAGATCGGCACGCAGCGCGACGCAGGTGTCACCCGAGCCGATGTCGCAGATCAGCCCGGTCCCGGTGGGAAGTACCTGCGGCGACAACCCGGCCTCGACCAGCCGGTCGTGTAGCACCTGCGTCGTACGTTCCTCGTGCCATCCGAGCTCGGGGTGGGCATGGATGTCACGGCGGATCGTGACCACCTCGTCCCGCACCGCGTCGACGCGGGATCGCACGTCGGTGCGGAGCAGGCTTCGCGCATTCGTCATCCGGCGATTGTCCCATCTTCGCGAAACTACGATTGAGTAACGAGGCCTCCGCCGGGGCATCTCTCCTGGCTGGGGGGTGATTCGGGGTTTATCGTGTCGCTGCGAACGCCTGTCTGGGCGCTCACGGATCGAGGAGGCATCTTGCGGCACACGACCAAGTTGATGGCGGTTGCCGTCACGGTGGCGCTCGTCCTTGCGGGCTGCGGGAAGAAGGAGAACACCGGTGCGTCGGGCAACGACGAGCTGTGCGCCGACAAGTCTGGGGCGGGTCCGAAGATCGGCCTGGCCTACGACATCGGCGGCCGCGGTGACCACTCCTTCAACGACCTCGCCGCCGCGGGCGTGAAGAAGGCGCTGGACGAGCTCGACGCCACGTGTGAGGAGTCCGAGGCGTCTCTGGACGAGCCCGACTCCGCCAAGGAGGAGCGGCTGCGGACGCTTGCCGAGGCCGGGTACAACCCGGTCGTTGCCGTCGGCTACGTCTACACCGAAGAGGTGCAGAAGGTCGCCAAGGAGTACCCGAACGTGAAGTTCGCGATCGTCGACGGCTTCGGCGAGGGCACGAACGTGACCAACCTGGTCTTCTCCGTCGAGCAGGGCTCGTTCCTGGTCGGCGTCGCGGCGGCCCTCAAGACCAAGGCGAAGAAGGTCGGTTTCATCGGCGGCGTCCGCGGCCCGATCATCGACCCGTTCGCGGCCGGCTACAAGGCGGGTGTCGCGGCCGTCGACCCGAGCATCAAGGTCGACATGAAGTGGCTGTCCGACAACGCCGACGCCAAGGCCTTCGCGAATCCGAGCGGTGGAAAGACCGCTGCCACCGCGCTGTACGACGGCGGTGACGACGTGGTCTTCCACGCGGCGGGCCTGTCCGGCAACGGCCTGTTCGAGGCGGTCGCCGCCCTCGGCGAGGACAAGTGGGCGATCGGCGTCGACTCCGACCAGTACCAGACCGCGACCGCGGAGCAGCAGAAGCACATCCTGACCTCGTCGCAGAAGCGCGTCGACGTCGCGGTGTTCGACTTCGCGAAGTCCTTCAAGGAAGGTACGACGAAGGCGGGCTACGACCTGTACGACATCAAGCGTGACGGCGTCGGCTACGCGACCAGCGGTGGCCACATCGACGACATCACCAGCAAGATCGACGAGTACAAGGCGAAGCTGATCTCCGGTGAGCTGAAGGCTCCTTCGAAACTCTGAGGGCTGTCGTCTCGGGCCCGGAGCGGGGACGCGGTAGCGTTCTGGTCCGGGCCCGAGGCACGTTCCGGCGACAACGGTGTCGCCGGAGGGAACTGGGAGCGTGGGACATCGACACCATCACGAAGACCGCGGCCGTCCGGCTCCGGGGGATCGGTAAGAGCTTCCCGGGTGTGGTGGCCAACCACGACATCGACATCGACGTCCAGACCGGCACGATCCACGCGCTGGTCGGTGAGAACGGCGCCGGCAAGTCGACCCTGATGAAGATCCTGTACGGCGTGCAGAAGCCGGACGAGGGCACGATCGAGATCAACGGCGAACAGGCCGCGATGAGCTCGCCGTCCGACGCCATCCAGCATGGCATCGGCATGGTCTTCCAGCACTTCATGCTGGCCGACAACCTCACCGTGGCGGAGAACGTCGTACTGGGCGCCGAGAAGCTGCACGGCATCGGCGACCGGGCTCGCGCCAGGATCAAGCAGCTGTCCGACGACTACGGGTTCGGCCTGTCGCCGGACGACCTGGTCGAGGACCTCGGGGTCGGCCAGCGGCAGCGGATCGAGATCCTCAAGGTCCTGTACCGCGGGGCGAAGATCATCATCCTGGACGAGCCGACCGCCGTACTCGTGCCGCAGGAGGTCGACGCGCTGTTCGGCAACCTGCGCGAGCTCAAGGCGCAGGGCCACACGCTGATCTTCATCTCCCACAAGCTCGACGAGGTGCTGGCCGTCGCCGACGAGATCACCGTGATGCGGCGCGGCACGACCGTCGCGTCCGTCCAGCCGGCCGGGGTCACCGCCCGCCGGCTCGCCGAGCTGATGGTCGGCTCGGAGCTGCCGTCGCCCAGCACCGAGGAGTCGACCGTCACCGACGACGTCGAGCTCGACGTCGAGAACGTGACGCTGGCCGGAGCGGGTGAGCGGATGCTCCTCGACGACGTCTCGCTGCGGATCCGCCGTGGTGAGGTGCTCGGCATCGCCGGTGTCGAGGGCAACGGCCAGACCGAGCTGGTCGAGACGATCATCGGTATGCGTCCGGCGACCTCGGGCCGGATCCTGCTGCACGGGCTGGACATCACCACGTGGTCGACGGCGGCCCGTCGCGGCGCCGGGATCGGCTACATCCCCGAGGACCGCCACCGGCACGGCCTGCTGCTCGACTTCCCGCTGTGGGAGAACCGGATCCTCGGTCACCAGGACCGCCCGCCGAGCGTGCGCGGCGCCTGGATCAACAAGGCCGGCGCGCGCAAGGACAGCGAGCGCATCGTCGAGCAGTACGACGTGCGCACCCCGTCCATCGACACGACCGCGCGGGCACTGTCCGGCGGCAACCAGCAGAAGTTCGTGGTCGGCCGCGAGATGAGCGGTGACCCGGTGCTGCTGATCGCGGCGCACCCGACCCGCGGCGTCGACGTCGGAGCCCAGGCGGCGATCTGGGACCACATCCGCGAGGCTCGTCGCCGCGGCCTCGCCGTACTGCTGATCTCCGCCGACCTGGACGAGCTGATCGGGCTGTCCGACCAGATCCAGGTGATCCTGCGTGGCCGGCTGGTGGGCGAGTTCGATCCCGACACGGTGACACCCGAGGAGCTCGGTTCGGCGATGACCGGTGCGGGAGGTGAGGAGTGATGACCGCCCTCATGTCACGGCTGGACCTGCGCCGGATCGGTCTCGCGCTGGCCGCGCCGGTGCTCGCTATCGTGGTCGCGCTGCTGATCACCTGCGTGATTCTGCTCACGTCGGGCAGCTCGATCTCGGGCTTCCTGTCGACGATCTTCGCGGTTCCGGCAGGACGCAATGTCATCAACATCCTGAACAACGCGTCGATCCTCTACCTGTCCGCGCTGGCCGCCGCGGTCGGCTTCCGGATGAACCTGTTCAACATCGGCGTCGAGGGCCAGTACCGGGTCGCGGTGTTCGCCGCGGCCGTGTTCGCGGGTGAGGGCTGGCTGCCCGGCCCGCTGAACGTGATCGTCGCGATGCTGCTCGCCGTACTGGTGGGCGCGTCCTGGGCGGCGCTGGCCGGCCTGCTCAAGGTGACCCGCGGGATCAGCGAGGTCATCTCGACGATCATGCTGAACGCCATCGCGGTGTCGATCACGTCGTACCTGCTGCGCAAGGTCGGCAAGACCACGGGCAGCAACCTGGCGACCAAGCCGATCCCCGAGGACAGCTGGGTGCACGGCATCCCCTTGGTTCCCTCGGCTCCCAACGACCTGCTCGGCCTCTCGCTGCTCGCGGTGGTCGCCGGGATCGGCTACGCGGTGCTGCTGAACCGGTCCCGGTTCGGCTTCGAGCTCCGGGCCACCGGTACGTCGGCCAGCGCGGCGGTTGCCAGCGGCATCGACGTACGACGGATGGTCGTGGTGTCGATGGTGATCTCGGGCGCGGTGGCCGGGCTGATCGGCCTGCCGCTGCTGTTCGGCAGCTCGCACAGCTACGGCACCACCTTCCAGGCGGGCATCGGGTTCGCCGGGATCGCGGTGGCGCTGCTGGGCCGCAACCACCCGATCGGCATCGCCTTCGGCGCGTTGCTGTTCTCGTACCTCAACGAGCAGAGCAACCTGCTCGAGATCAACGCGCAGGTCTCGCCGGACATCGTCGCCATCACCCAGGGCGTGATCGTGCTGGCCGTCGTCATCGCCTACGAGGTGGTCCGCCGGTACCGCGCGGCACTCGAGCAGCAGCGGGTGGCGGCCGAACTCAGTAGCCCGGCCGACGTGACACCGGAGGCGATCCGATGACCCTGGCACCTGAAGAGCTCCTCCCGGCCGGAGCACCGGCCCGGCCGGTCGTACGCCGGCGGATCAGCATCTGGGTCTGGGTGCTGGTCGGGTACGCCCTGCTGTCGTTCGTCCGGGTGCTGACCGGCGCCAACGAGGTCGACTCGACCGGAACCCTCCGGGAGGCGGTCAACGCCACGGTGCCGATCGCGCTGGCCGCGCTGGCCGGCCTGTGGTCGGAGCGGTCGGGCGTGGTGAACATCGGCCTCGAGGGGATGATGATCCTCGGCACCATCGGGGCCGGGTACTTCGGCTACTGGTACGGCCCGTGGACCGGCATCCTCGGGGCGATGGCGTTCGGTGCGCTCGGCGCGGCTCTGCACGCGCTCGCGACCGTGACGTTCGGGGTCGATCACATCGTCTCCGGCGTCGCGATCAACATCATCGCGCTCGGCGCGGCCGCGTTCCTCGCGGACACCTTCTTCTCCGGGCTCAAGGGCGGCGGGCCGACCCAGTCGCCGCCGATCGACGCGCCTTTGTCGATCACCATCCCCGGCGTCTCCGACGCGATGGCGACGCTGGAAGGCAAGCACTGGTTCGCCGTCTCCGACCTGGCGTCGGTGGTCGGCGCGCTGACGACGCGGCTGTCGATCGTGACCCTGCTGGCGGTGGCGCTGATCGCCGGCAGCGCCTACCTGCTCTGGCGCACCGCGTTCGGGCTGCGGCTCCGCTCCTGCGGCGAGAGCCCGGTCGCGGCGGAGACGCTGGGGATCAACGTCTACCGGTACAAGTTCATCGCCGTACTGGTGTCGGGAGCGATCTCCGGACTGGCCGGCGCCTTCATCGTGCTGGTGTCGTCCGGTCTCTACCAGAACGGGCAGACCGGCGGCCGGGGTTACATCGGTCTGGCCGCGATGATCTTCGGCAACTGGCGCCCGATCGGCCTGGTCACGGGCGCGACGCTGTTCGGCTACACGGACGCGCTGCAGCTGCGGGCCGGTGGCGAGGCGGTGCACGCGCTGCTGATCATCGTGGCGATCGTGCTGGTGGGTGTCGCGGTGATGCAGTTCCGCCGCGGGCTCCGGGTGCCGGCCGTGACGTCGGTGCTGATCGCCGCGGCCTTCGCGGTCTGGTTCTTCGCCACCGACGAGGTTCCGGCCGACTTCACCCGGATGACGCCGTACGTGACGACGATCCTCGTCCTCGCGCTGGCGGCGCAGCGCCTGCGGATGCCGGCCGCGGACGGCGTCCGGTACCGGCGCGGTCAAGCAGGCTAGCGGGCATGACGAGCGACATCGACTGGCCGGCCCTGCGGACTGCCGCGGCCGAGGCGATGCGGCACGCCTACGCGCCGTACTCGGGGTTCCCGGTCGGCGCGGCCGCGCTGGTCGACGACGGGCGGATCGTTGCCGGGTGCAACGTCGAGAACGCGTCGTACGGCGTCACGTTGTGCGCCGAGTGCGGACTGGTGTCGGCGCTGGTGGTGGGTGGCGGTGGCCGGCTGGTCGCGTTCACCTGCGTCAACGGCGCCGGTGAGCTGCTGATGCCGTGCGGGCGGTGCCGGCAGTTGCTGTACGAGCACGGCGGGGACGAGTTGCTGGTCGAGACGCCGCGGGGTCTCCGGTCGCTGGGTGAACTGCTGCCCGACGCGTTCGGGCCGAAGGACCTCGGGAGGGCAGATGGCTGAGTCGTACGACGCGGTCGACGTGATCCGCGCGAAGCGGGATCGCGGCGAGCTGTCCGACGGGCAGATCGACTGGGTGATCGACGCGTACACCCGGGGCGTGGTCGCCGATGAGCAGATGTCGGCACTGGCGATGGCGGTGCTGCTGAACGGGATGAACCGCCGGGAGATCTCCCGCTGGACCGCGGCGATGATCGCGTCCGGCGAGCGGATGGACTTCTCGTCGCTGTCGCGGCCGACCGCGGACAAGCATTCCACCGGTGGCGTCGGCGACAAGATCACGTTGCCGTTGGCACCTTTGGTCGCCGCCTGCGGGGTCGCCGTACCGCAGCTCTCCGGTCGCGGCCTCGGCCACACCGGCGGCACCCTCGACAAGCTGGAGTCCATCCCCGGCTGGCGGGCGACGCTGTCGAACCTCGAGCTGATGCGGCAGCTGGAGGACGTCGGCGCGGTGATCTGCGCGGCCGGTGACGGGCTCGCCCCGGCGGACAAGAAGCTGTACGCGCTCCGCGACGTCACCGGCACCGTCGAGGCGATCCCGCTGATCGCCTCGTCGATCATGAGCAAGAAGATCGCCGAGGGCACCGGCGCGCTGGTGCTCGACGTCAAGGTCGGTTCGGGCGCCTTCATGAAGTCGTACGACGACGCGCGCGAGCTGGCCGAGACGATGGTTGCCCTCGGCACCGATGCCGGTGTGCGCACGGTCGCGCTGCTCACCGACATGTCGACGCCGCTCGGCCTGACCGCCGGGAACGCGCTGGAGGTCCGCGAGTCCGTCGAGGTACTCGCCGGCGGCGGACCCGCGGACGTGGTCGAGCTGACGCTCGCGCTGGCCCGGGAGATGCTGCTCGCCGCTGGCGTCGAGGACGTCGATCCGGCGGACAGGCTGCGCGACGGCTCGGCGATGGACGCCTGGCGGCGGATGATCGCGGCCCAGGGCGGCGACCCGGACACCACGTTGCCGGTGGCGCCCGAGACGCACGTCGTGACGGCCCGGTCGTCCGGTGTGCTGACGAAGCTGGACGCGCTGGCGATCGGCGTCGCGGCCTGGCGGCTCGGCGCGGGCCGCGCGCGCAAGGAGGACCCGGTGTCGGCGGTCGCCGGCGTCGAGCTGCACGCCAAGCCCGGCGACGCCGTACAGACAGGACAGCCACTGCTCACCCTGCACACCGACGACCCGTCCCGCTTCGATCGCGCGCTGGAAGCGCTCGAGGACGTTGTCGAGGTCGGGACCGAGGCTGGCGCCGGGCGACCCCTCATCCTGGACCGCGTCGCGCCCTGACCGCTACATCGGGCGAATTGACTGGTTGATGTTTGCTGACCTGCCGGGCATCATGGCGGAGTCGCAGGCGGTGGCCCGCGGAAGTGAGCCCGGTAGCTCTCCGGACGGTGAGTCGGCCGGGCTTCGCGCTGTCTAAGGAGAGACCCTCGTCACTTCGGTAACCGTCTGGATGGCGGGTGCAGCGGAGCATGGGCGTCGTGAATCGTCGTTCTGCTACATGGGTTCGCCGAGGGGGATGTTGCAGAACATGCCGCCGATCCGGCCGCTGGTGTCGTGCCCGCCGGTTACCGGGACCTGGTCCGCGTACGTCTCGGCGTCGTCGACCGGGTGGTAGCCGATCGCCTCGCCCTCGGCGAGTGACCACCAGCGCCGGGTGTTGTGGGAGATGCCCCAGACGATCCGGAAGGCCGGCGCCGGCGCGCTGATCGCGGCCTCGGCGAGCCGGCCCATGTCGTCCGCGGACAGCCAGGTGGACAGCGAGCGGGTGTCGGGCGGGGTGTACTCGCAGGTGCCGATCCGCAGGCAGATCACGTCCATCCCGAACCGCGAGTGGTACAGGCTGCCGAGCGCCTCCATCGCCACCTTGCTGACGCCGTAGTACGTGTCCGGCCGCGGCGGCACCCCGGCCGGCAGCTCACCGTCCGGCCACGACGCGCGGCGCACGAACCCGACGGCATGGTTGCTCGAGGCAAGCACCACGCGGGTCACGCCGGCCAGCCGGGCCTGTTCGAGCACGGTCCGGGTGCCGTCGATGTTGACCGACAGGATGTTCTCCCAGGTGTCCTCGACCGGGATGCCGCCCAGGTGAACCACCGCGTCCGCGCCGTCAAGCGCCCGGCGCACAGCCGCCGCGTCGGTCACCGACGCCGCCGGCAGCACCTCGGCCGCCTCTCCCGCGGACGCAGGTGCCGGTGGCACGACGTCGAGTAGGCGTAGCACCCGTCCGGGCCGCGCCAGCCGGCTGCGCAGCATCACGCCGATCCGCCCCGCCGCCCCCGTGATCAGAACCGTCTGCCCATCCATCGGTCCACCGTAGACCCGCCAGTTGTCAGGCAGATTCCGCGCCACACGAGCGGGCAAAACTACCGGACCGCGAGGCGCTCGGCGACCTGCTTGCGGGCCTGGTGGATGCGGGCCTTGACGGTGCCGAGCGGCGAGTCGAGCTCGTCGGCGATCTCGGCGTACGACATCCCGCCCAGGTCACGCAGCACCAGCGGCTGCACCAGCTGCGGGTGCTCGGCCTCGAGCGCGTCGAGCGCCTCCAGCAGGTCGAGCCGGGATCCGGCGATCACCGAGGTGGTCCGCGGATCGACGGGCTCGGGCAGCAGCTCGGCGGAGCGTTCCTGCGAGCGCCGCTTCAGCGACCGGTAGGTCTGCCGCGCGCAGTTCGTCGCCACGATCGTCATCCAGCCCGCGAACGAACCGGTGCCGCGGAAGGTGTGGATCTTGGTGGCCACCGCGAGCAGGGTGTCCTGGGCGGCCTCCTCCGCGTCCTCCTTGCAGGGCAGGAAGCGGGACACCCGCCGCATCACCTGTGGGCGGATGCGCTCCAGCAGTACGGTGACCGCCTCCTGGTCCCCGGCCGACGCCGCGGCCGCAAGGTCTTCCAGATCCTCGCCCATAAACCTTCCGTCCGAGAGAATGACCACCAAATGGATGTGATTGGACGTTACCGGCTACAGGCCCAGATCGGGGCGGGGGCCTTCGCCACGGTGTGGAGAGGGTACGACGACTCGCTGGACGTCGACGTCGCCGTGAAGGTGCTGGCGGACAACTGGGCCACCCGGGCGGACGTCCGCGAGCGGTTCCTGGCCGAGGCCAGGTTGATGCGCCGGCTCACCAGCGACCGGGTGGTCCGGGTGTTCGACGTCGGCGAGCTGGAGGACGGGCGTCCGTACTTCGTCATGGACTACGTCAGCGGCGGCACCCTCGGGAACCTGCTGGCGCGCGGCGCGCTGGATCCGATCGACGCGCTCTGGTGGGGCGCCGACGTGGCCCGGGCGGTCGCGGCGCTGCACGAGGAGGGCGTGGTGCACCGCGACATCGCGCCGGCGAACCTGCTGCTGCGCCGCGCGGGTGGCAGCACCGTCCTGGAGAGCGGCGGCGGCACGCACCGGGTGGTGCTGGCCGATCTCGGTCTGGCCAAGCGGCTGGCGGAGGCGTCCGGCCTGACGCAGGCGGTCGGCACCCCGTCGTACATGGCTCCGGAGCAGGGGCGCAGCGACGGCGGCTTCGACCAGCGGGCCGACATCTACGCCGTCGGCGGGGTGACGTACGCGCTGCTGACCGGGCGGACGCCGTACCCGGCCGCGACGGTGGCCGACGTGATCGGGCGGGACCCGGAGCTGCGGCCGCCGTCGCTGGCGCCGCGGTTGCACGGGGCGGTCGGGGCGCTGGACGACATCCTCGCGCGGGCGCTGGCCTACCACGCGGAGGACCGGTGGCCGACCGCCACCGCGCTGGCCGAGCGGCTGGAGGCGGAGGCGTACCGGCTCGAGCGGGAGGCGCCGCAGCTCGCCGAGCAGCGCACCGAGATCGTCGACGCTGTGCCGCAGACCGAGGTGGTGCAGATCCAGCGCCGGCCTCACCGCGTCCTGACCGCGCTCGTGATGCTGCTGCTGTTCGCCGCCTCCGCGGCGGCCGCGTGGTACCTGCTCGGCCGCTGACGCGGTACACCGCGGCGGTATCCGAAAAGTATGCGGGTAAATATCTGCCCGACCTAGGCTCCAGGCGGTTCGTCCTCCACCGCCAGGAGCGTGATCAGCCGTGCGTGCTCGCCGGATCCTGTCAGCCTCGGTCGCCCTGTCCACCCTGACCCTCGGGCTCGCGCCCGGCTCGACCGCGATGGCCGCGGCCGACTGGTCGAAGCCGCCGAAACCGGCCGCGGCGGAGACGCTGAAACCGCACGCGGACTGGCGGCCGCCGGAGCGGCCGCTGGCGCCGATCTCGGTCCCGTCGCACGCAAGTACGACGACCGTGGCGAAGCCGGATCCCAAGGCGCACCGGGTCCGCGAGCTGACCGCGCGCCGGACCGCCACCGGCCGGTACTACGAGCTCTCCGACGGGCGGGTGCTGGCCGAGCTCTCCAGCACGCCGGTCAACTACCGCGACAGCCGCGGGGCATACCAGCCGCTCGACACCCGGATCGCGCCGACCGGCCGGGCGGGCTACGCGCATGGCGTGGAGAAGAACACCTTCCGCAGCTACTTCGGCGACCGCGGCGACCGCCTGGTGCGCTTCGAGTACGACGGCACCTCGATCGGCCTGGGCACGTCGAGCACCGCGTCGCTGAGCCCGCAGGTGGAGGGCAACGAGGTCACGTATCGCGGCGCGCTCACCGGCGCCGACCTGAGCTACCAGGTCACGCCGAGCGAGCTGAAGGAGCGGATCGTGCTGGCGAAGGCGCCGGCCGACCCCACGTACAGCTTCCGGCTGGACCTCGGCGGGTTGCGCGCGGTGCAGCGGCCGAACGGCTCGATCGCGCTCTACCGCGCCGACGGCGAGGGCCCCGCGGTGGCGACGATCCCGAAGCCGTACATGACGGACAGCACCGCCGACCGCGGCTCGCCGTACGGGGCCGCGTGGAGCCCGAAGGTGACCCAGCAGCTGTCCGCGGACGGCAAGACCCTGGTGGTGCGCGCCGACCGTGGCTGGCTGGCCGATCCGCACCGGAAGTACCCGGTGGTGATCGACCCGACGATCAAGATCCAGCCGACGGTGACGCAGTCGCAGGACGCGATGATCATCTCCGACGACGCGGCGTCCAACTTCGACGGCAGCTGGCGGCTGTCGGTCGGTACGACGACCACCGGCAAGGCGCGCAGCCTGGTCAGGTTCGGCCTCGGCACCGTCCCGGTCGGGACCACGATCGACTCCGCGTCGCTGCAGCTGTACTTCGACCAGGACCACACCACCGGCTCCTACTCGGTGCCGCTCGAGGCGCACCGCGCGACCGCGAACTGGGACGAGTCGACGGTCACCTGGAACTCGATCAGCACCGCCCTCGGTGAGCTCGGCGGCACCGCCACCAAGGGCGTCAACCAGGCGAACGTCTGGCACGCGTACAACGTGAAGAGCATCGTGCAGAGCTGGGTCTCCGGGAGCCAGCCGAACTACGGGTTCATGCTCAAGGCGGCCGACGAGGCGACGCTGGGCCGTGGTGGCCCGCGGTACGAGGCGGCCGAGTACGCCTACAACGGCGAGAACGAGAACACCCCGAAGCTGATCCTCACCTACGGCCGCCCTGGCGTGGTGCTGGATGCGCCGAGCACGATCACCGCGACCGGTGCCGACCTGCACTGGAGCACGTACACCGACCCGAACACCTCCGACCCGAACGACGACATCGTCGAGTACCAGGTGCACCGCAGCGTCTTCCAGACGTTCACGCCGAGCGCCTCGACGCTGGTCGCGCCGGTCGCCGCGGGCACCACGACCTTCAGCGACAGCACCGCGAACCCGACGCCGGCGGACGACCCGCAGCCGTTCGGCAACGCGTACTACTACATGGTCGCGGTGAAGACCCGCGACGGGAAACTCACTCCGGCCGCGACCCAGCTGGTCCGGCTGCCGAAGGCCGGACGCACCGTCAAGGTCTTCCAGAGCGGCCAGATCGACACGTCGCTGTCCAGCACGCAGCCGGACACGAACCTGGACTCGGTCGGCGGGTCGCCGTGGCTGCTCACCGGCAACAGCTCGTCGACGTACGGCAAGACGCGCAGCGTGGTGAAGTTCCCGAGCCTGTCGACGATCCCGTCGAGCGCGCAGATCCTCGACGCGTCGTACTCGCTGTGGGGTTTCACCACGATCGGGAGCGGCGCGACGTACGAGGCGCACGCGCTGAACAAGGACTTCGACGAGACCACAGCGACCTGGAACAAGGCGAACGGCACGACCACGTGGACCGGCGGCGGTGACTACAACGCGACCGTGGCCGACACCGTCGGCAACGTCACGAACGACCCGGCCTGGCGCGCCTTCGACGTCACCTCGATGGTGGCCGGCTGGGTGACGAACCCGGTGTCGAACCACGGCATCGAGGTCAAGCTGGCGAACGAGACCAGCCCGGCCGAGCGGACCGTGTTCCTGTCCAGCGAGGCGGCCGAGCCGCAGCTGCGGCCGAAGCTGGTCGTGACGTACGTCGAGAAGACCGCGGCGAGTGTGTACTACGCCCCGTTCACGCCGTCGCGGATGATCCCCGGCGACCAGTACACAGTCGACGTCACGCTGACGAACGCGCTGACCCGGACCCTGACCGCGGCCGACTACGTGCTGTCGTACCACTGGGCGCTGCCGGACGGCACCGACGTCACGAACAGCGGCAACCAGCTCGACACCCCGATCGGGACCGACCTGGCGCCGGGCGCGAGCAAGACGCTGCAGGCGACGCTGAAGACGCCGATCCAGTCCGACTCGGGCAACAAGCGCACGGAGTACGTGCTGCGCTGGGAGCTGCGGAACAAGACCACCGGGCAGTGGCTCTCGGCGTCGGACGGCATCCCGTCGCTGGACCAGAACGTGTCCGTCGAGGACCCGACCTCGGACCAGCTCGGGCTGGAGAAGTTCTACCAGTACGCCGGAACCAACACCGGCGCCGGCACCACCGCGATGGTGAACCTGTACGCCGGCAACACGGTGTGGAACTACAACGCCTTCACCAACCCGAGCCGGGGCCTGGCGACGTTCACCCGGCTGACCTACAACAGCCTGGACACCTCGGCCTCGTCGATGGGTTACGGCTGGTCGCTCGCGGCCACCACGCTGACCCGGCTGAACACGCCGCTCGACCTGCACCCGCGCGGGCAGACCTACCCCACCGACGTCACCCTGACCGACGGCGACGGCACCAGCCACGCCTTCACGCTGAACAAGCACAACAGCACCAACACCAGCCTGTGGGACTACGACCACGCGGCCGGTGTGCACCTCTACCTGCAGAAGGGCAGCGCGACCGACACGTCACGCGCCTGGGTGATGACCCGGCCGGACCGGACCCAGACGTTCTTCGACTCGGAGGGCTACCAGACCGCGATCGTCGACAAGAACGGCAACACGCTGCAGTTCACCTACGCGGAGCGGAAGTCGAACAACCAGCCGCGCAAGTTCCTGCAGTACATCACCGACCCGGCCAACCGGCAGACGCTGACGCTGACCTACTACGCCAAGGGCGACAGCTACACCTACATCGATGACAACGGCAACGAGGTCCAGGCGACCAACCTGACCAACCCGAAGATCATCGACAACGTCAAGACGATCACCGACATCTCCGGCCGGCAGCTCGCCCTGACGTACACCGACAAGGGTCTGATGGCCAAGCTCGTCGACGGCAGCGGCAAGCCCGAGGCGAAGACCTTCCGGTTCACCTACGACGCGACCAACACGAACAAGAACACCAAGCTGGTCGCGGTCAAGGACCCACGTGGCAACAGCACCGCGCTGACCTACTACGACACCCCGCTGGACCCGAAGTTCAAGTGGCTGGCGAAGTCGCTGACCGACCGGAACGGCGGGCTCACGCAGTACGCCTACACCGATCCCGACGGCACCAGCGGCTCGCAGATCCAGACCGTCACGACGGACGCCGAGAACCACAACTCGACGTACCTGATGGACGGTTACGGCCGGCCGCTGAAGCTGACGAACGCGAAGAACGAGGTCACCCAGCTCGCCTGGGACGCTGACAACAACGTCAGCCGCCTGCAGGAGAACAACGGCGCCGCCACGACCTGGACGTTCGACGCCAACACCGGGTACCCGCTCACCAACACCGACCCGGAGGCGAACAAGAACGGCTGGGGACCGACCCGGTTCACCTACTACACCGGGCTGAACGGGCACATCGCCGACCTGGCGAACAAGCAGAGCCCGGAGGGCCGTACCTGGGGCTTCGAGTACGACGCCAAGGGCAACCTGGCCTCGGTGACCGACCCGGCCGGCAGCGCGACGCCGACCACCGGTGACTTCACCACGACGTACACCTACGACAGCACCGGTCAGCTGCTCACCTCGACCGACGCGAACACGCACACCACGACCTACTCGAACTACGACCCGGTCGGCTACCCGAAGACCACGACGGACGCGCTGAACAACGCGACGACCACCGTGTACGACGTCCGCGGCAACGTGCTCTCGGTGACCGACGCGCTCGGCAAGACCTCGTCGTACACGTACGACGTCTTCGGTCGGTCGCTCACCAAGAAGAATCCGAAGGACCAGGCCGGCGGCGTCTATATCAACACGCCCGCGCCGCTGTACGACCTGAACGACAACGTGATCCAGTCGACCGCGCCGAACGGCGCAGTCACGACGCACGAGTACGACAAGGTCGACCGGATGTCGGCGTCGCTCGACCCGAAGGACAACACGACCGACCCGGAGCGGCGGACGACGTACACCTACGACAAGGTCGGCAACCTCACCAGCTCGACCAAGCCGAAGGGCAGCCTGACGACGGCGGACCCGAACGACTTCGTCACCCGGCAGACGTACAACGAGATCTACCAGCTCACCGCGGTGACCGACGCCCTCGGTCACAAGATCTCGTACGAGTACGACAACGTCGGCAACGTCGTGACGATGGTGGACGCGCGCAAGAACGCCACCACGGATACCACGGACTACTCCTCGAAGTACACCTTCGACCTCGATCACCGCACGACCGCGGTCACCGATGCCGCGGGCAACGTCACCCGGCACGGCTACGACAAGGACGGCAAGGTCGTCACCAAGACCGACCAGGCCGGCAACGTCACGCTGCTCACCTTGGACCCGCGCGGTCTGACCACCGAGGCGAAGGTCCCGCACCGCAACGACACCGGCACGTTCGTCTACCACACCGTGCGGTACGAGTACGACGCCGTCGGCAACAAGACGAAGGAGATCACCCCGCGCGGCGTCGCCACCACCGACGACGCTGACGACTTCGCCCAGGTCACCGTGTACGACGCGGTGAACCGGGTGAAGGAGCAGATCTTCCCGTACGACAAGGACGACGCGACCTACAACAAGCAGGACAAGGTCATCAACACGTACGACGCGGTCGGCCGGCTCACCAAGGTCAGCAACCCGCCGTCGGACAAGCAGACGGTCCGCAACGACACGACGACGACGTACTTCGACAACGGCTGGATCAAGTCGTCGACGGACCCGTGGGACATCGCCACCACGTACGAGTACAACGACATCGGCCGCCAGACCAAGCGCACCGTGACCAGCGCGGGCGGTTCGTCCAGCCGGACGCAGACCTGGGGCTACTTCCCGGACGGCAAGAAGAAGTCGCACTCCGACGACGGCGTCCCGGTCGGCAAGCAGGTCGTGCTGGCCGACAACTCCGACACCCAGAACGTCGCGGTCACCGGCACCTGGGCGACCTCGTCGTCGGGTAGCGGCTTCCAGGGCTACGACTACCGCACGCACGCGGCCGGCACGGGCACGAACTCGTTCACCTGGAAGCTGAACGTGCCGCAGGCGGGCACCTACGAGGTGTTCGTCAAATACGCGGTCGGCACCGCCACCAACGCGCCGTACAAGATCGACTACAACGGCGGATCGGTCACCAAGGCGGTCAACCAGACCGCCCAGGCGGGCCAGTGGGTCAGCATCGGCTCCTACTCGTTTGCCGAAGGCAACAGTCACAGGATCACGCTGACCGACAACGCCGGCGGCACGGTCGTCGCCGACGCGGTCAAGCTGGTCCGCGACAACGCGGCCGACACCGACAACGAGAAGAAGACCTACGGGTACTCGTACGACCCGAACAGCAACCTGACCACGATCACCGACTCGAGCTCGGGCGCGCAGTTCGACAACTACAGCGTCACGTTCAACGCGATCGACCAGGTCGACAAGATCGAGGAGAAGCTCGGCTCGACGGTCAAGCACACCACCTCGTTCGCCTACGACGAGAACGCGAATCCGCTCTCGCGGCAGCGCGACTCGGAGATCGCGACCTACGAGTACAACGTGCTCGACCTGCTCGCGAAGGTCACCAACAGGCAGAGCGCCTCGGACCCGAAGCCGAAGGTCCAGACGTATACGTACACGCCACACGGCGACAAGCTGCACGAGGTCAAGTCGAACGGGAACACCGTCGACTACGACTACAACCTCGACTGGACGATGAAGCACCAGGTCGAGAAGAAGCCGGACGGCACCACCGTCGTGTCCGAGCACACGATGGAGTACGACGAGAACAGCAACAAGGTCAAGGACACCACCAAGGAGCAGAACGCCGACGACCACTCGGCGTACCTGAACCGGGTGGCGACCTACACCTACGACCCGCGGGACCGGTCCTCGGCGGTCAAGAAGACCGACCCGGGCACCGGTTCGGAGGTGTCGCACGAGTCGTACACCAACGACGCGAACAGCAACGTCATCTCGCAGGAGTCGGGCGGCAAGACCACCACGTTCGACTACGACCGCAACCGCCTGCAGAGCTCGTCGACCAGCGGCGTGACGGCGTCGTACAACTACGACCCGTTCGGCCGGCTGGACACCGTCACCGCGCTCGACAAGGAGATCGAGCGGTACGTGTACGACGGCTTCGACCGCAAGGTCGAGCACCGCACCATGAACGCGGGTGCGACGACCACGTCGAAGTACACGTACGACCCGCTGGACCGCACCGTCACCGAGGTCGAGAAGGCCGGCACGCCGGACGAGAAGACCAAGAACATGGCCTACCTCGGCCTGACGGACAAGCTGCTCAGCGAGGAGAACGCTGCCGACCCGAAGGACAAGAAGGAGTACCAGTACTCGCCATGGGGCGAGCGGCTGTCCCAGACCAAGTTCAACACCGACGGGTCGACCGAGGACGGCAACTACGGCTACAACCCGCACACCGACGTCGAGACCCTGACCGACTCGTCCGGTGACACGAAGTCGACCTACGGGTACACGGCCTACGGCCAGAACGACGACAAGGAGTTCACCGGCGTCGACAAGCCGACGGCCACTGACCCGACGAAGGAGCCGTACAACGCCTACCGCTTCAACTCGATGCGGTGGGACCACAGTTCGGGCAACTACGACATGGGGTTCCGGGACTACAGCCCTGGGTTGAACCGGTTCCTCACGCGTGACTCGTACAACGGTGCGCTCAACGACATGGCGCTCACCACCGACCCGTGGACGATGAACCGTTACGCCTTCGCGGGCGGCAACCCGATCTCGATGGTCGAGATCGACGGTCACTGGGGATTCTCGTCGATCACGCACGCGATCGGATCGGCGGTCAACTCGGTCAGCAACGCGGTGTCCAGCGCCGCCTCGACGGTTGCGAGCGCGGCCTCTACGGCGTGGAACGCGACGACCACCTGGGTCTCCGAGCACAAGGCAGAGATCGTCGGAGCAGTCGTCGGTACGGTTGTCGGCCTTGGCTGCGAGGTTGTCACCGCGGGTGCCGGTTCGCTCGGTTGTGCCGCGCTGGGTGGCGCGGTCGGCAACATGGTCACCTACGGAATGAAGACGCCTTCCGACCAGTGGACGGCGGGCGGCTTCCTCACCTCAGGCGCCACCGGAGCAGCCGCCGGCATGCTCGGCTTCGGTGCTGGAAAGGTCCTCGCCGCAGGCGGCAGCAAGGTCATCAGCGCGTTCGCCCGCGATGCCGCCGAGGGCGCGGAGTCGTCAGCGGCGTCGGCACTGGCGACTGGATCCGCCGAGGGCGCTGCCGAGATGCAGGGACGGGCCGCGGCCTTGAACGCATCACGCAGGGCATGGATGGCGAAGAACGGAACCACGGCGGCGATCCGTGCCCAGAACACGACGACGGGCAGCATCCGCACCTTCGTCGCGACCGAGTCGGAAGAGATGCCGAAGGAGTTCGCGGGGCAGCTGGCCGCGCACGAGACCTTCGTCGAAGGGGTTGGCCATGCCGAGGAGACGGTTCTCAACTCGCTAGGATCGGAGTGGCGGCTCCTGGAAGGCGGCGCATCCCGCAACGTGTGCAGCTCGGTCTGCGCGCCGTTGATCAAGGATGCGGGCGGCGAGCTGGGTGGCCCGACGTTCCGAGGCATGGCCGACAAGACTCCGTTCCGAATGTTCTGGTGGGCATACTGATGACGGCAGAAGAGCTCGATGAGCGCATTAGGCGCACAGACCCGGCGCACCTGCCCGCATTCGCGGCGACCTGCGCGACGCGGATGGCGCCGGTGTTCGGAGGGTTCACACGCTCGACGAGTCCGGCAACGTACGACGCCTGGCTCGAAGAACTGTGGTCACTCGTGCGGAGTCCCGCGCCCGAGCGAGCGCAAGAACTGGTCGACGCACTGGAGAGCGTTCCGGAGGCGCACGTCGACGATTCGCATCGGCCCGACTTCTATGCCATGCGTGCGTTGAGCGTCCTCGCCTACGCGGCGCAGACCATGACCGACGACGATCCGACCCAGGCAGCGCTGTGGTGCTCGGACGAGAACCTGTCGCTGGTCAGCGCCTTCGACTTCGTGCTGAAGCGAGAATCCGACTCGCTCGCATCAGCCGAAGCCGAGGCGCAGAACGAAACGCTGGATCGCCTGACGCGGAACAACGGCGCTGAGGCGTCCGTGACTCTCGACTCGAGCCGAACGTCTCCGCTGGTTGCGAGGCTCGGTGGCACCGTTGACGAAGTCGTTCGCGCTCGTGACTGGGACATGTCTGCCCGCCCGGCCTGGTAAGGCAGCGCTCCGTCGCGAGCCGGAGCGTCAGGCGGTCTGGAGGTTGGGTGGGTCGGATGGGGTGCGCTGGGGCACTGGGGTGCTCTGGCACGGCGCGGCGTACAGCTCGGCGGCGTAGAGGCGGGTCAGGGCGGTGAGGTGGTAGCGCTCGGGCTCGGTCGAGTCCAGGAGCCGGACGTCGACCAGTCGTTCGAGGGCGTCGGCGGCGTCGCGTGACGAGCCGCCGAGGACCGTGGCGACGATGGCGGCGTCGACGGTTCGGGCGGGCAGCGTGCCTACCCGCCTGAAGGCCCGAGCCGCGAGGGGATCAGCCGTCGCCAGCACGTCGTACGTCGATGACAGGGCACTGCGGATGCTGAGGTCGTCGAAGGTGAGGAGGTCGAGGCGGCGGCGCGGGTCGGCGAGCTGGTCGGCGAGCAGGCGGACCGGCCAGTGCGGCCGGCTGGTCAGCCGGGCGGCGGCGATCCGGATCGCGAGCGGCAGGCCGTCGCAGAGCTCGACCAGCTCGCGCGCCGCGCCGGGTTCGGCGGCGACCCGGCCGTCGGCGAGCATCCCGTCGAGCGCCGTGACGGCGTCCCGTACCGGCAGCGGACCGAGGTCGAGCAGGGTCGCTCCGTCGACGGTGGTCAGCCGCTGCCGGCTGGTGACGATCGCCGCGGATCCCGGGCCCGGCAGCAGCGGCTTGACCTGCGCCGCCTCCGCCGCATGATCGAGTACGACGAGCACGCCCGGCGCGGTCACCGAGCGGAACAGGTCCGTGCGGTCCTCGTGTGACTCGGGCAGCTTCGGGTCGTCGACGCCGAGCGCGCGCAGGAACCGGGCCAGCACGTCGAAGGGCTCGGCCGCGCGCAGGTCGGCGTACAGCTCACCGGCCGCGAAGCGGCCGGCGGCCCGGTGCGCGGCGCGCAGCGCGACCGCGGAGGTGCCGGCGCCGGCGGGACCGCTCAGGACCGCGACCGCGGTGCTGCCGGAGGCGTCCAGAACGCCGCTCAGCTGCCGCAGCTCGGCATCGCGGCCGGTGAGCACCGGCGGGTCCGGCGGCAGCCCGTGCGGCCGTACCCGCTGCACCACCACCGGACGGCGGAGCGCGATCGCGGCGGTCTTGGTCAGGTCCGGGTCGCGGCGCAGGATCGCCTGCTGGAGCTCGTTCAGGCTGTCACCGGGGTCGATGCCGAGATCCTCGCGCAGCCGGGTGAACGACTCGGTGATCGCATCGAGGGCTCCCGCGACGTCGCCGGACCGGTACCTGGCGAGCGCGAGCAGTTCGGTCAGCCGTTCGCGGTGCGGGTGCAGGCGGGATTGCTGCTGGAGGTCGGCCAGGATCGCGCTGTGCTCGGCGAGCGAGAGCCGCGTGTCGGCGTAGGCCTCGAAGACGACGAGCCGGCGTTCCCGCAGCGGCGCCAGCATCGACTCCAGCAGCGCGCCGGCCGGTACGTTCTGCGCGGGCTCGCCCTGCCACAGGTCGAGGGCGGTGGCGAAGTGCCGGGCGGCGGTGGTCGGGTCGCCCGCCGCCAGCGCGTCGCGACCCCGCTCGGACAGCTCGTCGAACATGGCCAGGTCGAGCTCGCCGTCCCGGACGGTCAGCCGGTACGCGCGGCGCGGCGACTGCAGCCGGTCGCGACCGTCGTGGTCACGCAGCATCGGGCGCAGCGCGGCGGCGTGCGTGCGCAGGTTGGCGACCGCGGACCGCGGAGGCGTGTCCCAGACCGTCTCGGCGAGCCGGTCGATGCCGACCGGGTCGTTCGCGGCCAGCACGAGCGTCGCGAGCATCGCCCGCCGCTTGACCGGCCCGAGCGCGAGCGGCTCCGCGCTCCGCCGTACCGTCAGCGGACCCAGGATCGTGAACGTGAACCCCATCGTCCCCCCATCGATCGACCAGCCCGCGCCCATTGTGCAAGGTCATAGCGTCACGCGACGTACCGGGGTGATGACGTTCGATAATCGGCGGGCCGCCGACGAGGAATCTCGTGACTCAGTAGCGCACGATGATGCGGCGGTCGGGCCCGTCCACGCGGACCCATCCGCCGTACGGCAGCACCAGCTGCGGATCCGTGTGGCCGATGTCGAGACCCGTGACCAGCATCGCGTCCGGGTTGTACTCCGCCAGCGCGCGCCGGACAGCGTCGTACTGGTCGGCGACGAAGCGCCTGCCCTCGTCCTCGGTCAGCGGGTTGCCGAACTCCCACGCCTTCGGCCGCCCCCACAGCACGGCGTCGAAACACGCGAGCAGGCCGCGCTCGCCGGCGTTGCGCAGCATCCGGTAGACGGCCGTCGCGGACGGCATCTCCTCGCTGGTCTCGCAGAACAGCACGCCGTCGTATTCGTCGACCGGGCGCATCCAGCGACTCGCCGCCAGCTGCCAGTCGATGATCTCCAGGCAACCGCCCCACAGGTTGCCCTCGGCAACGGTCTCGGCGTGGTGCCACTCCCAGCCGGTGCCCGCAGCGCGCAACGACGCCTCGGAGTCCGGGTGCATCGCGCCACCGCGGCCGAACTGCACCATCACGGCACCACCGTGGTACGACGTGAGGCCGAGGTGGTGCAGATAGTTCAGCAGGTTCGTGTTGTCGCTGTAGCCGCGCCGCCCGCTCCCGCGGCGACGACCTCAGCCTCCGGGTCGTCGGGTACTCGACCGGCACCAGGCCGAAGTCCTCGCGCAGGCGGCGCAGCCCGAGTTCGTACGGCGCCGGGAAGAGCTCCGGCAACCCGCGCGACGGCGAGACGACGGCCACCTTGTCCCCAGGCTTCGGCATTCCGTCAGCCTAGACGCCACCGATGACCAGATCAGCGGTCGTGCGTGACACCCGCCTGATGCGTGCTGATCGCGCGGGTCGTTCGCTCGCCGGTCGACACCTGCGTCGCGGCTCTGCCGGGGTCCTCCGGGAGGCGCGCGGCCTGCATCGCGGTCTGCAGCTCCGGGCTGAGGCTCGGCGTGCGCTGTATTCGGGCGGCCGCGGCGACCAGTCCCTCGCCGGCATGCCGCCAGCTGTGGTTCGTGATCAAGTGCTCGCGCAGGGCCAGTGCGCGGGCGCGTTCGGCCGGAAGATTCGCCAGCATCGACTGGATCCGGTCCGCCCACGCCTGACTGTCATGGCTCGACGCCCGCACCACGGAGCCCAGACCCAGCTCGGGCGGCACCCGGTCGGGATCGGCCAGGAACATCCCGGCGCCGGTGTTCAGCTCGTCCACCAGGATCGGCATCCCGGCCCCGGCCGCCTCGGTCGCGACCAGACCGAACCCCTCGTGGTGGGACGGCATCACGAACAGGTCGGCGCCGTTCAGGTCGCGGCTCAACTCCTCGAAGTCGTTGGTGAACGGGCGCAGCCGGACGGCGTTGCCGGACAGCGTGTTCAGCCTGAGCTGCTCGGCGGCCAGGGTGTCGCGCGGGACCCCGCGAACGACGAGGTGGGCGGGGACGCCGCGGCGGCGCAGCTCGGTGACCATGGCGACGGCCTCCGGTCCACCCTTCAGCAGGTCGTCCATCCGGCCGGTCAGCAGGATCTCGTACCGGCGCTGCCCCTCGTAGTGCACAGGCGGATCCTGGGGAACGATCCCGGGAATCAGCTCGTGCACCGGCACCCTGAGCCGTTCCCGCCGCAGGAGCCGCCGGGACTCCTCGGCGATCAGCGGACCGACGCCGACGACGAGGTCGGCCTGCCGCATCCGGGCGACGTCCTCGAGAGCCTTGCGATCGGCATGTACGCCGTCACCGTGGCGCGCGCGGCTGCCCTCCTCCGGCGACATGTGCATCACGTACACCGACATGGCGTTCGGGAAGTATCGGTCGCGGAGCTGCCGGGAGATGTCGCCGGTGAACCGGGCGTGGCCGATCACCATGTCGATCTCGTCCGGCAGCCCCCGCGGGGTGAGCAGCATCCGGCGTTCGGTCTCCAGCTGCTCCTTCTTGCTCTGCGACGGCTGCGGTCGCTCGCCGGGATCGGATGGGTGGTGGACCCGCAGGCCCGGCACACCGGGATCCGGCAGCTGGTGAGGGAGCCACATCCGGACGTCGTGGCCGGCCTGGGCCAGCCCGATCGACAGGTCGCGGGTGACCGTGTGGCCACCGGTGGTGGAGGCCCAGCCGAGACCGACCGAGAGGATCTGCAGCCTGCGCCCACCGGTCTCCGGCAGGAGTTCACTCACCGAATCGCCGGCTCTCGAGATCGGCCTGCAGTGCGACGACGACGCGGATGTAGTCGTCGCCCTCGACCAGATCGCCGTCGGCGCGGGCCAGCATCAGCCGGGCGGCGAACTCCTCCAGCACGGCGGTGAGGGCGAGTACGTTGGCCCGCGGCAGCCGCAGCACGCGGCTCTCGTCGTCCGGGGTGTCGAGCCTGTACATGGCGGCGCTCAACCGGCGGCCCTCGTCGTCGAGCCCGACCGGGTGACCGGCGGCCGGTCCCTCGTCGGCACCGTCGAACGCGAGCGCGGTCAATGCGTGCCGGCTGGGATCACGGCGTGGGCGGACCGACTCCTGGGACACCCAGTCGGTCCAGATCCGGTTCGCGAGGCGCTGCGCGTAGTCGGCGTACTCGGCGTCCTCCTGGGCGACCAGGAACTCCTGGTAGGCCTGCTCGGCCCGGTCGGTCAGCTCGCAGATCGCCTCCCACTCACGGCGAGCCGCCTCCCGCTCCGGCAGCGTCGGAGCGGACTCCAGCCGCTCCTCCAGCGTCGTGCCGTACCGCGCCAGCCAGCGCCGGTAGGTGTACCAGTCCTCGCGGTTGGTCGGGAACTCGTGCGGATCGGCCGCCCGCCGCGGCAGCTCGAACGGTGGTTCTGAACCCATCCGGCCAATTTAAGGCCGGCGCAGGTCAATCAGGTGTTCGCCCTTCAGACACCGATCGGGTGCCAGACCGTCTTGGTCTCGAGGAACTGGGTCATCCGGCCGGTGCCGGGGTCGTCCAGCCACTCCTCGGTCGACGGGCGGCGGACCCGCTTCAGGTTCTCCGCGGCGGCGGCCTCCAGCTCGCGCGCCTCGTCCGGATCGGTGACACCGGTCAGGTCGATGCCGTTCACGTCCATGTGCCCGGCCAGCCAGGGCGCGATCTCCGACGACGAACCGGTCAGCAGGTTCACCACGCCACCGGGCAGGTCGGAGGTCGCCATCACCTCGGCCAGCGTGATCGCCGGCACCGGGAACTCCTCGCTCGCCACCACCACCGCGGTGTTGCCGCTCACGATCACCGGCGCGATCACGCTGACCAGGCCGAGCAGCGGGCCGCGCGGCGCGACGACCGCGACCACACCGGTTGCCTCCGGCAACGAGAAGTCGAAGTACGGGCCGGCGACCGGGTTGCTGGACCCTACGACCTGGGCGAGCTTGTCCGCCCAGCCCGCGTACCAGACCCAGCGGTCGACGGCAGCGTCGACGTACGTGCGCGCCTTCGCGGCCGTGATGCCCTCGGCCTGGCGCAGCTCGTCGGCGAACTGGTCGCGGCGGCCCTCCATCACCTCGGCGATCCGGTACAGGATCTGCCCGCGGTTGTACGGCGTCCGGCCGGACCAGCCGGGGAACGCCTTCCGGGCCGCGAGCACGGCGTCGCGCGCGTCCTTGCGGGAGGCCTTCGACATGTTCGCCAGGAACTTGCCCTTGGCATCGTTCACGACGTACGACCGGCCGGACTCGCTGCGCGGGAACGCGCCGCCGACGTACAGCTTGTAGGTCTTGCGGACGTCCAGCCTCGGCGACTCAGTGGGCAAGGTAGGCCTCCAGTCCGTGCCGGCCGCCCTCGCGGCCGTAGCCCGACTCCTTGTAGCCGCCGAACGGCGACGCCGGGTCGAAACGGTTGAACGTGTTCGCCCAGACCACGCCGGCGCGCAGCTGGTTCGCCATCCAGAGGATCCGCGACCCCTTCTCGGTCCACACCCCGGCGGACAGCCCGAACGGCGTGTTGTTCGCCTTCTCCACGGCCTCGGCGGGAGTGCGGAAGGTGAGCACGGACAGCACCGGGCCGAAGATCTCCTCGCGCGCGATCCGGTGCGCCTGGGAGACGCCGGTGAAGATCGTCGGCGGGAACCAGTACCCGTGCTCGGGCAGCTCGCAGGCCGGGGACCAGCGCTCGGCGCCCTCGTCCTCGCCGATCTGCGACAGCTCGCGGATCTTGGCCAGCTGCATCGCGGAGTTGATCGCGCCGACGTCGGTGTTCTTGTCCAGCGGGTCGCCGACCCGGAGCGTCGACATCCGCCGCTTCAGCCGCGCCAGCACCTCGTCGTACACGCTCTCCTGGACGAGCAGGCGGGAGCCGGCGCAGCAGACGTGGCCCTGGTTGAAGAAGATGCCGTTGATGATGCCCTCGACGGCCTGGTCGACCGGGGCGTCCTCGAAGATCACGTTCGCGGCCTTGCCGCCGAGCTCCAGCGTCACCCGCTTGTTGCTCCCGGCAACGGCCTTGGCGATCGCCCGGCCGACCTCGGTGGAGCCGGTGAACGCGACCTTGCCGACGCCCTCGTGCTCGACCAGCGCCCGGCCGGTGTCACCGGCGCCGGTGATGATGTTGACCACGCCCGGCGGCAGGTCCGCCTGCTGGCAGATCTCGGCGAAGGCCAGCGCCGTCAGGGGTGTCGTCTCAGCCGGCTTCAGCACCACGGTGTTGCCGCAGGCGAGTGCCGGGGCGATCTTCCAGGCCAGCATCAGCAGCGGGAAGTTCCACGGGATCACCTGGCCGGCGACGCCGATCGGCTTCGGGTCGGAACCGAAACCCGCGTAGCCGAGCTTGTCGGCCCAGCCCGCGTAGTAGAAGAAGTGCGCCGCCACCAGTGGCAGGTCGACGTCGCGGGACTCGCGGATCGGCTTGCCGTTGTCGAGCGACTCCAGCACCGCCAGCTCGCGGGAGCGTTCCTGGATGATCCGTGCGATTCGGTACAGGTACTTCGCTCGGTCCCGTCCGGGCATCGTGGACCAGACCTTGTCGTAGGCCTTGCGGGCGGCCTTCACCGCGCGGTCGACGTCGGCGGGACCGGCCTCGCTGATCTCCGCGAGCACCTCCTCCGAGGACGGGCTGACGCTCTTGAACGGCTTGCCGTCCGTCGCCTCGCTGAAGGCGCCGTTGATGAACAACCCGTACGACGACTTGATGTCGACGATCGCCCGGGACTCCGGGGCGGGTGCGTACTCGAAACTCATGGGGCCTCAGTCCAGCGTGAAGTAG
>WNFV01000369.1_pt1 | contig 69591 bp, 58 predicted proteins | sample 5400101 | NCBI WGS metagenome assembly WNFV01 (sample SAMN13153361, study PRJNA577476) | soil metagenome | isolation source: 115 cm soil or saprolite under grassland replicate 1 | place: USA:California | collected 2016-06-15
GCGCGCCGTTGCTCAGCACCGCGCCGAGGAAGGCCGGCCCCTCCCCCGGCCGCGGCCCGATCCCGGTGACCTTGAGGAACACCGCCACCAGCGTCGGCAGGCCGGCGAGCAGCGCGATGCTCACCCAGGTGCGCGGGCGCCGTACCAGCTTGCGCAGCTCAACCAGGAGCATCGCCGGTCTCCTCCGCCTCGGCGGCGCCGCGGTCGCGGCCCGCGGCGCCGCGACCCGAACCGCCCCCGGTGAGCTCGAGGAAGACGTCCTCAAGCGAGGGGCGCTCGACCAGTAGCTCGCGGACCCGCACCCCGCCCTCCACCAGATGGCGGTTGAGCGTCTCCGGGCTGGTGCCGTCGAGCTGGACGACCAGGCGGTCGTCCAGCCGCTCGCCCGGTTCGGTCCCGATCAGTTGGGCAGCCAGCTCGGCGGCGCGGCCGAGGTCCGGGGTGGCCACCTGCACGCGGCCGGTCGGGGCGAGCAGGGCGCTGACCCGGTCCTGGATCACCAGGCGGCCCTGGTGCACGATGGCCGCGCTGCCGCAGATCTGCTCGACCTCCGCCAGCAGGTGGCTCGACAGGAACACCGTGGTGCCGCCGGCCACCAGCTCGACCAGCAGGTCGCGGACCTCGCGCATGCCATGGGGGTCGAGGCCGTTGGTCGGCTCGTCCAGCACCAGCAGCCGGGGCGCGCGCAGCAGCGCGGCGGCGAGCCCCAGGCGCTGGCGCATACCGCTGGAGTAGGCCTTGACCGGGCGGCGGCCGACCGTGTCCAGCCCCACCCTGGCGAGCGCCTCGCCGATGCGGTGGCGCCGGTCCGCACGGCGACCGCCCGGCCCGGCCGCGTCGAGCAGCGACAGGTTCGCCCGGCCGGACAGGTGCGGGTAGAACGCCGGCCCCTCGACCAGCGAGCCGACCTGCGGCAGCACCGCCCGGGCGGCGCGCGGCATCGGCCGGCCCAGCAGCTCGACCCGGCCCGAGGTCGCGAACACCAGGCCGAGCAGCATCCGCACGGTGGTGGTCTTGCCCGACCCGTTCGGCCCCAGGAAGCCGAACAGGTCGCCCTCGCGCACCTCGAGGTCCAGGTCGCGCACGGCCTCCAGCGAGCCGTACCGCTTGGACAGCGCCTCGGTCCGGATCGCCAGGCTCACCGGAACGCGACCCCGTCGCGGGCGAGCTGGGTGGCGATGCGCTCAAGGACCGGGACGCCGACCGTGCCCGACAGCGCGAAGACCACCTGGTCGCGCTCGAACACCATCGAGCTCAGCAGCGGGGTGGCGATCACGCTCGCCTCGCCCCACGGCCCGTTCACGCTCGGCACGGAATCGAGGAAGGCGCGGGTGCGGCGCGAGACCCGGGCCGGGAAGGCGAGCACGGCGACCAGGTCGAAGCGCTCGCCATAGGTCGAGGCCGCGCTCGCCACCTGGTTCCGCCGCGGCTCCCCGCCGAGCCGGTCGGGCAGCACGAACGGCGAGAAGCGCTCCACCGCCCGGGCCAGGTCGGGCGCCTCGTCAACCTCGAGCCTGGCGTCGGGCGGGTTCCGGAAGCGAACCTGGCTGTCGCTCGGCCGCGCCTGCCGCAGGTCCAGGAAGGTCGTCACGATGATCGGCCCGCCACCGCCCCGGGCGGTCAGCTCCACCCTGACCGGCAGGCCGCTGGAAGGATCGGCCCACAGGTCGACCCGGCCGACGGTGGTGCCGCCGGAGCGCGGCGTGATGCGCAGGCCGAGCGCCTCCACCCCGGCCACCCGGCGCGGGCGGATGGACCGCACCTCGTCGGCGGTGGCAGCGGCAGCCAGCCGGCGTCCCAGCTCAGGTGGGAGGAGGTCGGCGGGGCGGGCGAACCGGGCCACCGGCTCACCGAGCGTCTGCTCGACCCGGCGGGAGCCGGAGCTCCACTCGAGCGTGCCGGACGCGTCGTGGTAGAGGTCGCGCTCGCCGACGGGGCTGAGCTCGTCCACCCGCCAGTCCACCGGGCTGGCGACCCAGGCGCGCATGTGGGTGATCCCGCCCAGCAGAGCGGTCATGCGGTCGACCGCGGGCAGATCCGGCACGCCGAGGCTCGCCCTGGACTCGACATAGCCCTGGTAGGGCGCTGCCGTCGAGGCGCGCACCCGCGCCAGCAGGTCGGCGGCGGCCAGCGTGCGGGCCGGGACCGGCAGTGCGGAGACCAGCACGGGCAGCGAGGCCAGCAGCGCCACCCCCACCACCAGGACCAGCCAGCGCCACGGCCAGGAGCGCGGCTGCTGTGGTGCTTCCATGCCTTCTACCGTACGGCGCCCCCACCGATTGCGCTCCGGCGGTCGATGGGGTAGTGCCGGAGGCCGGCAGCGCCTGCCCTGTCGATCTCGGCGTTCCCCGATCGTCGTAATGATCGAGACGGCGGGAAGCGCCGGCACGGACAAAGGAGCGCGGGATGCGCTATGCACTGCTCATCTACACCAACGAGGCCGACCGGCCGGCGTGGGGCACCGCTGAGGGGGACGCAGAGGCCAAGGGATACGACGCGTTCTACGGTGAGGTGACCCAGCGGGGCGTCCTGCGCGGCGGGGACCCGCTGCTACGGGCCGCGGAGGCCAAGAGTGTCCGCGTCCGTGACGGTGGCACCCGGGTCGATGACGGCCCGGCGGTCCAGACGCCCGAGCAGCTCGGCGGCTACTACCTGGTGGAGTGCAACGACCTGGACGAGGCGCTGGAGCTGGCCGCCAAGATCCCGGGTGCCGGTTACGGGACGATCGAGGTACGGCCGGTCCTGGAGCTCCTCTCGTAAGCGCCCGGGGACACCGGCCGTCAGCGGTCCGCCCGCCAGTCGTCGGGGCCCTCGATCCCGTCCATAGATGTCCCTCTGTCGCATGACGTGGGGAAAGATCACGATGATGGAGGTGCAGGATGCATCCCTGCGCCGGACCTCTCCGGGCCGGAGGATGGGGGAAACCATGGCGGAACGCAAGGCAACGAAGCGGACCTCCAAGCGTGACAAGCAGGGCAAGGCCAGCGCCGAGAGCGATGCGCCGGGCCTGCGTCTGGAGGCGGGCGAGGAGGAGGCCGCGCCGAGCGCGCCGGTCAAGATGACCCAGAAGGCCTATGAGCGGGAGCTGGCCCGGCTCCAGATCGAGCTGGTCAAGCTCCAGGAGTGGATCAAGCATGCCGGCCTCAAGGTCATCGTGCTGTTCGAGGGCCGCGACGCCGCCGGCAAGGGCGGCACGATCAAGCGGATCACCGAGAGCCTGAACCCGCGGATCTGCCGGGTCGTGGCGCTCGGGGTCCCGACCGAGCGCGAGCGGACCCAGTGGTACTTCCAGCGCTATGCCGAGCAGCTCCCGGCCGCCGGCGAGATGGTCCTGTTCGACCGTAGCTGGTACAACCGCGCCGGGGTCGAGCGGGTCATGGGGTTCTGCACCGAGCGGGAGGTGGAGGAGTTCTTCCGCTCCTGCCCACAGTTCGAGGCCATGCTGATCCGCTCGGGCATCATCCTGGTCAAGTACTGGTTCTCGGTCAGCGACGTCGAGCAGGAGCGCCGCTTCCAGCGGCGCCTCGGCGACCCGACCAGGCGCTGGAAGCTCAGCCCGATGGACCTGCGGTCACGCGAGCGCTGGCTGGAGTTCTCCAAGGCCAAGGACGACATGTTCGCCTACACCGACACCAAGGATTCGCCGTGGTGGGTGGTGAACGCCGACGTCAAGCGCCACGCGCGGCTGAACTGCATCAGCCACCTGCTGAGCATGATCCCCTACCAGGACCTGACGCCGGAGCCGATCACGCTGCCGCCGCGGCAGGACCATGGCAAGTACGTGCGCCCCCCGATCACCGACCAGACCTTCATCCCCGAGCGCTACCCCATCCGGCGGTGACAGTCGAGCGGTGACGCTCAGCCGGCCCACAGGCCGATGCTGGCTGGGGTGGACAGCGCGGCGGCGGGCGGCACGTTGGCCACGGGGGCGGTGCGCCCAAGGCTATGGGCGGCGGCCGCCGGCTTGACCCACCGGACGATGACCAACACCAGGGCGGCAACCGCGAACACCACCTTGGCAACCCCTACGACGATCTTGGTCATCCAGCCCCAGTAGAAAAACGCCCAGCCGAAGCGCCCCCGGCTGCGCTCCAGGCCTGACTTGAGCTCTTCCACGAAGGCACGCCCCCGCTCCTCCCACCCCGCCTGCGCGCCGTCGTCCTGCCCGGCCCACACGACCTCGCTGCCGAAGGCAAGGTCGTGCAGGCATCGACGCCGGGGAGACACCAGCGCGGCGAGCGCCCCGACGCCGAGCACGTCGATGACCAGATAGCCCCAGGAGTGCCGCCCCACCGCCCAGGCCAGGCCCCCCAGCGTCGCCTTGGGCTTGGTGCCGCCGACGCGACGCTCGGTCAGGCCGAACAGGGCCTTGCCGACCGTCTGCCCGCCGGTCAGCCACACCGACAGCCCCGGCACAACGGCCAAGGCGACGCCGAGCGCCACCGCCACGGTGACCAGCATGAACCGGGCGATGTCCGGCGCCTCGATCTGGCCCAGCAGCGCTGCCACCCCAAACGACACGGCAACGGCGGCCCCGTCGACCATGAACGCCCCGAGCCGCCGCGGATGTGGCGCCAGCCGCACCAGCTCGCGCTGCTGGCTGTCGGTGGTGACCTGCTCGACTGGTTCAACGTGCGGCGCGGCCGCATCCTGGACCCAGAACTGCCACCCTGGGGGAGCGGGCGGCCAGGACGGGTCGGGTTGCCAGCCTGGCGCTGGCGCGAACCCCGGTGGCGCGGGAGGCCAGCCCGGAGGCGGGTTGAACCGCCACACCATTTGCTCATCAACCCCCTACTACCCGCCAGATGGCCAGGCGTTCGTATAGTTCATAATAGGTCAAGCAAGGCCAGATGCCCATAAGCTGGCCGAGGCGCTCACCGCCCAGGGCCACCCGGTCAGCAACGGCACCGTTGGGCGGGTATAGGCTCCGCCATATGGGACACTTGCCTCTGCTCCGGCCGCACTCCCCATCCGCTTGAACGCCTGCCCGCGACGCGGGGCAGCGGGCAGACTTGTCAGCGACGAGCGCGCCGACCCAGGGAGCCCTCAGGTGGTGTGGGTCCCAGAGACTGCTCTGCCGCTGCAAGCGGCGAACCTACCCGATCCGGATACCCGTCCGAGTCTCTAGGGCTGGTGTCCAGCCAGGCGGCGCAGGGCGGCTTGGAGGGCGGCGGCCGCAGGTCCTGGAAAGCCGTCGCCCACGGGCCGGCCGTCGACGGTCACGACCGGCATGACCTCGCGGGTGGAGCTGGTGAGAAAGGCCTCCTCGGCCTCGTCGAGGTCCTCTCTGATGAACACGCCCTCGACCACGCGGTAGCCGGTGGGGGTGGCGAGCTCGAGCACGGCCGCGCGGGTCACGCCGGCCAGGATGCCGAGCTCGAGCGAGGGTGTGTAGAGCGTCCGCCCCGCGCGCCACCAGAGATTGGAGGTGGGCGCCTCCAGCAGCTCGCCGCCGAGGCCGACGAACACGGCGTCGTCGGCACCGACGGAGCGGGCGGCACGCTGCGCGGCCATGTTGACCGCGTAGCTGATGGTCTTGACGCCTGGCAGGAGCCAGCGCGAGGCGGTGCGGATGAGCGGGTCGACCGCCATGGTGAGCAGCGCGACCCGCAGCCCGTGCCCGCGCTGCTCGTCGAACTCGGGTGGCACCTCGGTGACGATCGCGAAGGTGTTGGGAGCCAGATCGGCCTCGATGCCGCGGGTGCAGATGATGCGGAGCACGACGTCGCCGGCGCCGGCCGCGTCGACCGCGCGTTCGGCCAGCTCTTCGAGGCCGGCCGGCAGGGTCAGCTCGAGGCTGGCGGCGGAGTGGGCAAGGCGGACGAGGTGGGCGCCCAAGCGGAAGGGACGGCCGCCGTAGACGCGCGCGGTCTCGAACACGGCCTCGCCCCGGAGCAGGGCGAGGTCCAGCGGGGAGAGGGCGGGCACGGCGCCGGGCACGACCCCGGGGCCGGCGGCGATCACCGCCAGCACCCGGGGGCGCTCAGAGTCCTGGACTGCCATGTCGCTATGTCCGTGGGAGGCGTTCGTCCAGGTAGCCGACCAACTGGTCGAGGCTGACCCGGTCCTGGCCCATCGTGTCCCGGTCGCGCACCGTGACCGCTCGGTCCTCGAGCGAGTCGAAGTCCACGGTGACGCAGAAGGGGGTGCCGATCTCGTCCTGCCGGCGGTAGCGGCGCCCGATCGAGCGGGCGTCGTCGTAATCGATCATCCAGCGCTCGCGCAGCGACCCGGCCACCTCGCGTGCCAGCGGCACCAGCCGCTCGTTGCGCGACAGCGGCAGCACGGCGGCCTTCATCGGGGCCAGGCGCCTGTCGAGCCGCAACACGACCCGCGTCTCGGTCCCGCCGGAGGCGGTCGGTGCCTCCTCCTCCCGGTAGGCGTCGGCAAGGAACGCCAGCGCCGAGCGGTCGGCGCCCGCGGAGGGCTCCACCACGTAGGGGATGTAGCGGGTGTTGGACTCCTGGTCATAGTAGGAGAGGTCCTGGAGGGAGAACTTCTGGTGCTGGGTGAGATCGAAGTCGCTGCGGTTGGCGATTCCCTCCAGCTCCGACCAGCCGAAGGGGAACTTGTACTCGATGTCGACCGCCCGCTTGGCATAGTGCGCCAGCTCGTCCGCGCCGTGCTCGCGCACGCGCAGGTTCTCCTCGCGGATGCTCAGGTCGAGGTACCAGCGCAGGCGCTCGTCGATCCAGCGCTGGTGCCATTCCTCGTCGGTGCCGGGCTCGACGAAGAACTCGAGCTCCATCTGCTCGAACTCGCGCGTGCGGAAGATGAAGTTCCCCGGTGTGATCTCGTTGCGGAAGGCCTTGCCGATCTGGGCGATGCCGAAGGGGATCTTTCTGCGGCTGGCCGCCTGGACGATGGGGAAGTCGACGAAGATCCCCTGGGCAGTCTCGGGCCGGAGCCACACGACGGCGGAGTCGTCTTCGACCGGGCCCATGTAGGTCTTGAACATCAGGTTGAAGTTGCGCGGGTCGGTGAACGGGCCCTTGCCGCAGTTGGGGCAGGTCAGCTCGCCCCGCTCGGGCGGGCGGCCGTGCTTGGCCTCGAACGCCTCGATCAGGTGGTCCTCGCGGAAGCGCTGGTGGCAGTTGGTGCACTCGATCAGCGGATCGGAGAAGGACTCCAGATGCCCGGACGCTTCCCACACCCGTGGCGCCATGATGATGGCGGCGTCCTGGCCGACCACGTCGTCCCGGAGCTGCACGACCGAGCGCCACCAGGCGCGCTTGACGTTGTTCTTGAGCTCCACGCCCAAGGGGCCATAGTCGTAGCTGGAGCGCAGCCCGCCGTAGATCTCGCTGGACTGGAAGGCGAAACCACGGCGTTTGGCGAGGTTGACGATCTGGTCCATCTGGTCGGTGGCCACCTGAGTTCCTCCTCGAGGCCGCCCGCATGGCCTGCAGGCGGCGGGGATCTGGAAGGTCGGAATTGGACTTGAGCAATCCTACCCGAGTCCGACGAGCGGATTTCACGGCTGTCCACAGGCTCAGGCGGACGGGATGAACTCGTGGCCGGAACGGCGCAGGAAGCTCTCGGGAAACACGTGGGTGTCGAGCTCGGCGGAGAGCAGGCGTGCGAGGAGCTCGGTGACCGCAAGGCGGTGGATCTCGTGGCGGGTGGAGCGGGCGGCGAAGGCGACCACGCCCCAGGCCGCCGGCTCCTCCTCGGTCAGCCAGTACAGCTCGTTGCCGTTGTCGCTGCGGCCGAGCGGCAGCAGGCCGCCGGGCTCCGGAAAGGGCGGCAGCGGCAGCCGCTTGGGGAACTTGGCCCTGGTCTCGGCGTAGGCGGCGAGCATGGTGCCCTTCTCGTGGAGCAGGTTGCCGGCCTCGTCGTGGGCGAAGGGATTGAGCAGGTAGAGGAGGTCATCGAACTTTCCAGAGCCGTAGATCCCGATGAATGCCTTGTAGTCGTCGGGCAGCGCGGTGCCGAGCGCGGCCTCGACCTCGGGCCAGCGCTCCGCCGCGCCCGTCTCCAGCGGCTCGGCGGGCGGCGGCGCGATCGCTCGCAGGCGATCCAGATCGAGCGCCACTGCGGTCGGTTCCTCCTCAGGACTGGCGCGGAGGCGGGATGTATTCTCTGACGCTGGCCTGGGGCGTGTTGGCGATCTCAACGTCCATGCGGAAGCCGCGGTTGCCCCCGGCGCGGATGCGGACCGCGCGGGGAGCGCCTCGGGCCGAGGTGCTGGTGTACAGCGGGCGCACCTCGTAGCGGACGATCTCGCCGGCCTGCACGGCGTCGGCGACCATCGTCTCGTAGTCGCGCATGACCGGCGAGTTGGCGCGTGACTGGAACATGGCGATCAGGTTGCCGGCGACCTGGCCGGAGCCGCCGAGCTGACGTCCGAGCAGGTGGCCACGGGCGCGGTTGCGCGACGGCAGCTCGGTGAACCCGGGCGGGCGGATCGACTCGTCTGGCTCCGAGCCCAGCTGGTCATGCTCGGCCGCGTCGACCATGGCCGGGGTGATCGTGGCGGTGATGCCGCTGCGCTGCCCGGTGCGAGGGTCGACCCTGCCGTAATCAACATTGCCGCCGAGGCGCCGGATGTTCCGGACGTTGCCGGCGAGGTCGTCGCCGCCGCGCTCTCCGCCACGGCCACCCGGCGCCGGCACGGTGGCCGGCGCCTGGCGCAGCTCGGGGGGAAGCGCTCTGTGGATCTGGGGAGGAAGCGACCTGAGGGCATCGGAGCCGACTACCCAGAGCCCGACCAGGATCACCAGCGTGACCACGAGCGTGAGCGGGTTGATCCGGCCGCGGCTCGTGCGTCGGCGTCTTCGAGCTGGGGACATACCGGCGGGCAATCCTTTCGGACGGGACGTCTCGAAGTGGGGCGTCCCACTCTTTCTACCCAGTCACGGCTGCCGCTAAGTGCTACACCCCGGCCGGGTGCCAGACGGTCTTGATCTCCAGGAAATGCGCCATCCAGTAGGGGTCCTGGCCCTTGGCGTCGTCGAGCCACTCGCGCGGGGTGAGCCGGAGCGGCGCGGTCACCCGCTTGACGTTCTCGGCGGCGGCCAGCTCGACGTCCCGCAGCAGGGCGAGATCCAGGCCCGCGAGATCGAGGCCGTCGACGTCCATATGCGCGGCCAGCGGCTTGACCAGCTCGGCGGTGAAGCCGGTGAGGAGGTTGACCACGCCGCCTGGGAGGTCGCTGGTTGCCAGGACCTCGGTGAGGGTGACCGCGGGCAGCGGACGCGCCTCGGAGGCGAGCACGACCGCGCTGTTGCCCGACACGATGATCGGGGCGAGCCTCGACACCAGCCCGAGCAGGGAGGAGTCGGCCGGGGCGACCAGGCCGATCACCCCGGTCGGCTCGGGGACGGAGAAGTTGAAATACGGGCCGGCCACGGGGTTGGCGGAGCCGAGCACCTGGTCGATCTTGTCGGCCCAGCCGGCGTACCAGACCCAGCGGTCGATCGTCCTGGCGACGGCGTCGGCGGCCGTGCGGCGGCTCGACCCCTCAGCGCTGGCCACCTCGTCGACGAACTGCCGGCGCCGGCCCTCGAGCATCTCGGCGATCCGGTAGAGGATCTGGCCGCGGTTGTAGGCGGTGAGCCCGGCCCATCCGGGAAAGGCACCGCGGGCGGACCGGACCGCGTCGCGCACGTCCTTGCGGGAGGCGCGGCAGGCGTTGGCCAGCGGCCTGCCGCGGGGATCGGACACCAGGTAGGAGCGCCCCGACTCGGTGCGGGGAAACCTCCCGCCGATATACAGCTTGTAGGTCTTGCGCACCTGGACCCGCTCACCCTCAGCCAAGATCGCAGCCCCCATCGGTCGGCGCCTCCGCGACAGCGTACCGCGGGCGAGCGAGGCGGCGGCCACGCCGCGCCCGCCGGCACATTTGCGCGCGGGGCGGTCCGGCGGCAAAGCTGGCGGGCAGTTGCGGCAGTTGCCACCCCGGAACGGAGCGACGCATGACATTGAGCGCTTCCCAGCAGTTCGACAGTCCGCTCGGCAAGCCGATCCCGCGGACCGAGGACCGGCGCCTGCTGACCGGGCAGGGCCGCTACGTCGCCGACCTGCCGCTGCCGGGCGCGGCCCAGGTGGTCTTCATCGACTCCCCGATCGCGCACGCGCGCATCGCCGGCATCGACACCACCCGGGCCAGGACCGCCCCCGGCGTGCTGGCGGTGGTCACCGCCGCCGACCTCGGCCTGGAGCCGACTCCGCCGGTCCAGCCCATCCACGACCAGCGCATGCTGCGGCCGTGGCTGGCCGACGGCGTGGTCCGCTACGTGGGCGAGCCGGTGGCCGCCGTGGTCGCCGCCGAGCAGGCCCAGGCGGTCGACGCCGCCGAGCTGGTCGAGATCGACTACGACCCGCTCGACGTGGTGGTCGACGCCCGCGCCGCCGCGCGCGACCAGGTGCTGCTGTTCCCCGAGGCCGGCACCAACACCTGCATGGAGCTGCCCAGCCCCTGGAGCACGGACCTGTTCGACGGCTGCGAGGTCGTCATCCAGCTGTCCATGACCCAGCAGCGCATGGCCGCCTGCCCGATCGAGCCGCGCTGCGCGGCGGCCGACTGGGGCGGGGACGGCCGCCTCACCTTCTGGGCATCCACCCAGGCGCCGCACCGCCTGCGGGACCAGCTGGCCACCGCGCTCGGGCTGGCGCCCGGCCGGGTGCGGGTGGTCGTCGGCGGGGTGGGCGGCGCGTTCGGCGCCAAAGGCGGCACCTACCGCGAGGAGGTGCTGGTCGGCTGGCTCGCGCGGCACCTGGGCCGGCCGCTGCGATGGGTCGAGACCCGCTCGGAGAGCATGGTCGGCATGTTCCATGGCCGCGCGGTGGCCCAGGACGTCGAGCTCGGCGGCCGCCGCGACGGCAGCCTGCTCGCCTACCGTGTGCGGGTGATCCAGGACGCCGGCGCCTACCCGACCTTCGGCGGCCTGCAGGTGCTGCGGGCCAGAGCGCTGGCCTCGGGGGTCTACGCGATCCCGCGGGTGGAGGCGGGCGGCCGCGCCGTGCTCACCAACACCACGCCGATCGGCCCGATCCGCGGTGCCGGCCGGCCGGAGGCCAACGTCGTGATCGAGCGCGCCGTCGACCGGTTCGCCGCCGAGATCGGCATGGATCCCGCCGAGGTGCGCCGCCGCAACCTGATCCCGGCCGCTGCCTTCCCCTACACCACGGCGACCGCCACCACCTACGACTCGGGCGACTACCAGGCCCTGCTCGACTCGGTGCTGTCCGCCGGCGGCTACGCCGAGCTGCGCGCCGAGCAGGCCCGCCGCCGCGCGGGCGGCGACCCGCTGCTGCTCGGCGTCGGTCTCGGCATGTTCGTGGAGGTCGCCGACCCGCTCGGCGGCGGCGAGTACGGCGCGGTCGAGATCGGCGCCGACGGCGGCGCGGTGGTCCGGACCGGCTCCAGTGCCCACGGCCAGGGCCACCAGACCACCTGGGCGCAGATCGTCGCCGACCGGCTCGGCATCCCGATGGAGCGCGTCGAGGTCCGCTACGGCGACACCGATCAGGTCCCGGCGGGCATCGGCACCTTCGGCTCCCGCTCGGCCCAGGCGGGCGGCGGGGCGGTGCGGCGCTCGGCGGTGCGGGTGCTGGAGCAGGCCAGACGGCTGGCGGCCGAGCTGCTGGAGGCCGACCCCGCCGACGTCATGCTCGACCGCGCCGCCGGCCGCCTGCACCTGGCCGGCAGTCCGGACCGCGGCCACAGCTGGGCCGAGCTCGCCAAGGAGGCCGCGGGCTCCCGGACCGTGCTGCGCGCCGAGGTCTTCCCCGGCGACGAGCAGGCGTCGCCGCCAGCATGGCCCAGTGGCGCCGTGCTGGCCGCGGTCGAGGTCGACTCCGAGACCGGGGTGGTCCGCATCCGCTCGCTGGTGGCCTGCGACGACGCCGGCAAGCTGCTCAACCCGCTGATCGTCACCGGGCAGGTGCACGGCGGGCTCGCCTGGGGGGTGGCCCACGCGCTGCTGGAGGAGTTCGTCTACGACGAGGACGGCAACCCCAGGACGGCCAACTTCGGCGACTACGGGGTGATCACCGCCGACGCGCTGCCCCGCTACGAGCTGCACGAGATCGTCTCGCCGGCGCCCGGCAACGAGCTCGGGGTCAAGGGCGTCGGCGAGGCGGGCACGGTCGGCGCTCCGGGCGCGATCCTGAACGCGGTGGTCGACGCGCTCGCCCACCTCGGCGTCCGGCACCTCGACCCGCCAGCCACCCCCGAGAAGGTCCTGCGGGCCATCATGGAGGCTGCCCGGTGATCCCGGCGGCGTTCGCCTACGCCCGGCCGGGGTCGGTGGAGGAGGCGGTCGAGCTGCTGGCGTCCCACGACGGCGATGCCAAGCTGCTGGCCGGAGGGCAGTCGCTGATCCCGTTGCTCAAGCTGCGCCTGGCCGTGCCGGCGCTGGTGGTCGACATCGGCCGGCTCGGCGAGCTCGCCGGAGTGCGGGACCGGGGCGACCACCTGGCGATCGGCGCGCTCACGCTGCACCACGACCTGGCGCGTGAGCCGCTGGTCCGCGAGCACGCACCGCTGCTGGCGCACGCGGCCGGACAGGTGGGCGACCCGCAGGTGCGGCACCGCGGCACCCTCGGCGGCTCGCTTGCCCACGCCGACCCGGCGGGGGACCTGCCGGCGGTGGTGCTGGCCTACGAGGGCACCCTGATCGCCCAGGGCTCCAGGGGCGAGCGGGCCATCCCGGTCGCGGACTTCTTTGCCGGCTTCCTGGAGAGCTCACTGGAGCCCGACGAGGTGCTGCGCGAGGTGCGGGTGCCCAAGCTCGGCCCGGTGGGCTGGTCGTTCCAGAAGCTCACGCGGCGCGCGATCGACTGGGCGACGGTCGGGGTGGCGGTGCTGCACGGCCAGGGCCTGGCACGGGTCGGGCTGGTGAGCATGGGACCGACGCCGCTGCGCGCCCGCGCGGTCGAGGCGCGCCTGGCCGCGGGCGCCTCCCCCGCCGAGGCCGCGGAGCTTGCCGCCGAGGGCACCGAGCCCACCGGCGACGCCTGGGCCAGTGCCTGGTACCGCCGGCGGCTGGCCCGCGTCCTCACCCGCCGCGCCCTCGAGGAGGCGGCCAGCCGGTGACGGGGGGTGCGGGCAGGAGCTCGCGCGGCGGCGCCCGGCGCTAGCGACCGAGGTCGAGGTAGGCGGCGAGGCCGTGGCGGCCACCCTCGCGGCCGAAGCCGGACTCCTGGTAGCCGCCGAAAGGCGAGGCGGGGTCGAAGCGGTTGAAGGTGTTGGCCCACACCACCCCGGCGCGCAGCCGCCTGGCCAGCTCGAGGATGCGGCTGCCCTTCTCGGTCCAGACCCCGGCGGACAGCCCGTAGGGCGTGTTGTTGGCCTTGGCGACCGCCTCGTCCGGGGTCCGGAAGGTGAGCACCGACAGCACCGGCCCGAAGATCTCCTCCTGAGCGATGCGGTGGGACTGGGCCACGCCGGTGAACACCGTCGGCCGGAACCAGAACCCGCGGCTCGGCAGCTCGCAGGGCGGCTGGTACAGCGCAGCGCCCTCCGCCTCGCCCGCGGCGACCAGCTCCTGGATCTTCTCCAGCTGCTGGCGCGAGTTGATCGCGCCGACATCGGTGTTCTTGTCCAGCGGGTCACCCACCCGCAGCGTCGCCATGCGGCGCTTGAGCTTGTCGACCAGCGCCTCGGCGATCGACTCCTGCAACAGCAGGCGCGAGCCGGCGCAGCAGACGTGGCCCTGGTTGAAGTAGATGCCGTTGACGATGCCCTCGACCGCCTGGTCGATCGGCGCGTCGTCGAAGACCACGTTGGCGGCCTTGCCGCCCAGCTCCAGCGTCAGCCGCTTGCCGCTGCCGGCGAGGGTGCGCTGGATCGACTTGCCCACCTCGGTCGAGCCGGTGAAGGCGACCTTGTCGACGTCGGCGTGGGACACGGCCGCGGCGCCGGTCTGGCCCGCCCCGGTGACGATGTTGACCACGCCGGGCGGCAGCTCGGCCTGCTCCAGCACCTGGCCGAGCAGCAGCGCCGTGAGCGGGGTGGTCTCCGCCGGCTTGAGCACGACGGTGTTGCCGGCCGCGAGCGCCGGCGCGAGCTTCCAGGCCGCCATCAGCAGCGGGAAGTTCCAGGGGATGACCTGCGCGGCCACGCCGAGCGGCCGGGGTGTGCGCCCGGGGAAGGCGTACTCGAGCTTGTCGGCCCAGCCGGCGTGGTAGAAGAAGTGCGCCGCGGCCAGCGGCACGTCGACGTCGCGCGACTCCTTGATCGGCTTGCCGCCGTCGATGGTCTCGAGCACCGCGAGCTCGCGCGCCCGCTCCTGCAGGATGCGGGCGACGCGGAAGAGGTACTTGGCCCGCTCGGCGCCCGAGGTCTTGGACCAGACCCTGGTGTAGGCGGAGCGGGCGGCGCGCACCGCCAGGTCCACGTCCTCCTCGCCAGCCTCGGCGATCTCGGCGAGGGTCTCCTCGGTGGCGGGGTTCACCGTCTTGAAGTGCCGCTCCGAGCGTGGCTCGACCCATTTGCCGCCGATCAGCAGGTCGTAGCGCTCCCGGATCTTGACGTGGTCGGTCGCCTCCGGCGCGGGCGCATAGCCAAGGTCGAAGCGGGACGGCGTCGCCTTCGCCCGCGTGGTCATCTCCTCGGCCATCTGCGCACCCCTCGTTGGCTGGTCACGTGTTCCCAGTTCGGCCGCTGCCCGCCGGCCTGCCGAGCTTCGAGGATACGCCGGCCCATCAGGGTGTCGGACCTGGCCGCCGCCAGCACCGCGGCAGCCTCCCCGCCGTCCGATGAATCCCGGTACCGTGGCCGCGTCCACACGGTATCTCCTTCCCGGAGGTCCAGATGCCTGAGCGACGGTTGCGTGGATTGCGCCCCCTCCGGCGGGGCCTGCCCCGGCTGGGCGGGGCCTCCGGCGACCGACCGGTCGCGCCAGAGCATTCGATGGACCCGCGAGGCGCTGAAGCGCCCGCCCCGGTGGAGAACAGCATCGTCGACAACGCCGTCTACCTCGACGGCCGCCGCGTCGACTCACCGGCGACCCTGGCCGACACCGTCGACCGCCTGAGCGACCACAACGGCAGCATGGCCTGGATCGGGCTGTACCGGCCGGCGGAGTCGCAGCTGCTGTCGCTGGCCGAGGAGTTCGGGCTGCACGAGCTGGCCGTGGAGGACGCCATCGTGGCCCATCAGCGGCCCAAGCTCGAGCGCTACGGCGAGGTCCTGTTCCTGGTGCTGCGCGGGGCCCGCTACCTGGACGCCACCGAAGAGGTCGACTTCGGTGAGCTGCACGTCTTCGTCGGCAAGGACTTCGTCCTCACCGTGCGCCACAGCGAAGCCCCCGACCTGGCCCCGGTGCGCCGCCGCATGGAGGACGACCCCGATCTGCTGCGCCGCGGCACCGAGGCGGTCCTGTACGCGATCCTGGACGCGGTGGTGGACGGCTACGCCCCCGTGGTCGCCGGGCTGCAGAACGACATCGACGAGATCGAGACCCAGGTCTTCGGCGGCGACCCCAAGGTGTCCCGGCGCATCTACGAGCTGTCCGGCGAGGTGATCGAGTTCCAGCGCGCCACCCGCCCCCTGGTGGGCATGCTCAAGGCGCTCATAGCCGGCTTCGACAAGTACGGCACCGATGAGGAGCTGCAGCGCTACCTCCGCGACGTCGCCGACCACGCCACCATCGTGGTGGAGCGGGTGGACGGGTTCCGCCAGATGCTGCAGGACATCCTCACCGTCAACGCCACCCTGGTCAACCAGCAGCAGAACGAGGAGATGAAGAACCTCACCGAGGCCAGCTACACGCAGAACGAGGAGGTCAAGAAGGTCTCCGCGTGGGCGGCCATCCTGTTCGCCCCCACGCTCATCGGCACCGTCTACGGCATGAACTTCGACCACATGCCCGAGCTGCACTGGATCCACGGCTACCCATACGCCCTCGCCCTGATGATCTTCACCAGCCTCACCCTGTACATCCTGTTCAAGCGCCGCGGCTGGCTGTGACCGGCCGGCTCAGTCGTTGCTGAAGTAGTCGGCGGACTGGTAGCGGCCGGTGCGCTCCTTGGCGAGCTGCATCAGGCAGTCGTTGAGGAGGCTGGACGCGCCGATGCGCAGCCAGGTGGCGCTGAGCCACTCCTGCCCGAGCGTCTCGTTCACCACCACCAGGTACTGGATCGCCTGCTTGGCGGTGCGGACGCCGCCGGCGGGCTTGAAGCCGACCATCTGGCCGGTGCGCTGGTGGAAGTCGCGGATCGCCTCCAGCATGACCAGCGCGACCGGCAGGGTCGCGGCGGGCTGCACCTTGCCGGTGGAGGTCTTGATGAAGTCCGCGCCCGCCGCCATCGCCAGCACGCTGGCGCGACGGACGCTGTCGTAGCTGCCGAGCTCACCGGTCTCCAGGATCACCTTGAGGCGGGCCGGGCCGGCGGCCTCCTTCACGGCGGCGATCTCCTCGAAGACCTCGCGGTAGCGGCCGGCCAGGAACGCACCCCGGTTGATCACCATGTCGATCTCGTCGGCGCCGGCCTCGACCGCCTCACCCACCTCGGCAAGGCGCACCTCGAGGGGAGACTGGCCGCTGGGGAAGGCGGTGGCCACCGAGGCGACCTTCAGCGCCGAGCCGGCCAGCTCGCGCTTGCACGTCGCCACCAGGCTCGGGTAGACGCAGACCGCGGCCACCGGCGGGATGCTCGGGTCGGCCGCGTCGGGGCGCCTGGCCTTGGCGCACAGCGCCTCCACCTTGCCGACCGTGTCCGCTCCCTCGAGGGTGGTGAGGTCCATCACCGAGACCGCGAGCCTCAGCGCCGCGACCTTGGATTCCTTCTTGATGCTGCGCTTGGCCAGCGCGGCCGCGCGCTCCTGGGCGCCGACCTGGTCCACCGCGAAGCGCGACAGCACCGGTCCCAGCTCGAACTGGTGCAGGAACCCGTCCCCCGCCTCCGCGAGCCGAACCGGCGTCGTCGCCATGACCTCCCCTTTCCTGTCCCTCATCAGCCGTGGATAGGGCGCTTTGCCGATTGTAACGAGGCGGCCCGTACCCGACGCTGTTAAACAGGGCAGGCAAAGCAGCCACACGAGCGCGACAAACCTGTCACCATCTTGTGATCCCGAGGGTCGATCCTCTGAGGGCGGGGGTCGTTCACCCGAGCCGTGATCGGGAGGAGGTAACCGCCACGCGACCACTGCGCACCCTCTTCCTGCTCGTCATGGTCGGCGCGTTCCTGCTCGGCGCCTGGTCGGCCCACCGGCCGCCGGCAGCCCGCAGCCAGGGCACGTCCCCGTCGGCTCCGGCCTTCCACACCGCCGCCGCGGGCCGGGCCCATCCCGGCCGGCCCGCCGGCCGGCTGGTCGCTGTCCAGGCCAGCCGGCAGGCCGGCTTCGACCGGGTCGTGTTCGCCTTCGACCGCGCGCTGCCTGGCTGGCAGGTCGCTTACGTCCCCGCGGTCCAGGACGGCGCCGGCAGGCGCCTGCCGCTCCAGGGCGACGCCTTCCTGGCGGTGACCTTCCGCCCGGCCCAGGCGCACGACCCGGGCGGGGACCCGAGCTACCAGCCCCAGTCGATCACACCCGCCTACGACTCGATCCGCCAGGTCCGGCTTGCCGGCGACTTCGAGGGCCGGGTCCGGCTCGGGCTGGGCCTGCGGGCCCGCACCGGCTTCCGCGTGCTCGAGGCGAGCGAGCCGCCTCGCATCATCGTCGACGTTCGCGCCTGAGCGGAAGGGACGGACGGCATGAGCATCGACGTGTACGTCGGCTCACTCACCCACTACTACCTCGAGAGCCCGGTGACGGTCATCGAGCGGATGGCCCGCCAGCAGCGGGTTCCCTACACGGTCGTGCACCACGCGGACGGCCCGCCCGGCAACCCCGCGCTCGAGCCGGTGACCCGCGCCGCCGTGTGCGCCTGGCGGGACGGCCTGCGCCAGCAGCTCGGCGACCGCCTGGACGGGCCGCTGGAGTGGGACGAGTCACCCCAGGGCCCGTGCTTCACGGACAAGCCCGGCTGGGGTGGTTACGGCGCGACGGTGCTGCTGGCCGCGCACGCCGAGCATCCCAGGCTGCCGCTTCCCGACGACATCTCGGCTGACTGGCCCGACGACCCCGCCTACCTGGCGGTGATCTCGGGCAGGGCGGGCTCTCGATTCGACCAGATCCTCATCCCGGAGCTCTGGCTCCCCTGGTCGTTCGCCTTCACCTTCCGCACCCAGGACGCGACCGGGCAGGAGACCGAGGTCGGCTCGAGCCCCATCCTGCTGGACCAGCTCAAGGCCCTGCGCGCCGAGCATCCCGACGGCGGCGGAGCGCTCGACCCGGTCGCCCACGCCGGCCTCACGGTCCTGCTGCGCATGGCCGAGCGCTCCGTGTGTCACCACATCCCGATGAAGCTCGACTTCTGAGCCGGGGCCCGCTCAAGGGCATCAGCCCCAGAACAGGTTGAAGGCGCTGAACAGCGCCGGCGGCCGCCATTCGAGCGGCGGGCCGAGGCGCATCCGGGGCGAAGCGGGCCACCTCCGCCATGCGAAGGTTGAAGCCGGCCCGCTCGTAGAGGTCGCCGAGCAGAGCCAGCTCGTGGCCCCGGCAGGACGGATCAGACCAGCAGGTGTCATAGGTGGCTCGGAACGGTCAGGACGGCGTGCCCGCGGGGGTCTCGGCGGGCGGCACTGCGCCGAAGCGCCGCTGGCGCCGCTGGTAGTCGCGCATGGCATTGAACAGCTCGTGGCGGTTGAAGTCGGGCCAGCGCAGGGGGGTGAAGTACACCTCGGCGTAGTACAGCTGCCACAGCAGGAAATTCGACAGCCGGTGCTCGCCGGCGGTGCGGACCAGCAGGTCCACGTCCGGCATGTCGGGCGCGTCCAGGCGTGCGGAGATGGCCCGCTCGTCGATGCGCCTGGGCGCCTCACCCGCGCGGGCCTCGGCGACCAGGCGGCGCACTGCGCGGGTCAGCTCGTCCCGACCGCCGTAGTCCAGCGCCACCGCCAGGGTCATCTGCGTGTTGTCCGCGGTGAGCTCCTCGGCCTCGCGGATGCGCCGGCGCACGTGCGGCGGGATGCGGTCGCGGCGCCCGATGAAGCGGATGCGCACGTTGCGCTCGTCGAGCTCGCGCGAGCGGCGCACCAGCAGCGACTCGTTGAAGTTCATCAGGAAGCGGACCTCAGAGGGGGGCCGGCGCCAGTTCTCGGTCGAGAACGCCCACACCGTGAGCCAGCCGAGCCCCGCGTCGAGGGCGCCCTCGACGGTGTCGAACAGCGCCACCTCGCCCGCCTCGTGGCCCTTGTTCCTGGGCAGCCCCCGATCCCCCGCCCAACGGCCGTTGCCGTCCATGACGATGGCGACGTGATCGGGGACCGCCCGGGGGTCGAGGTCGGACGGGAGCGCGCGCGGGTTGCGACTGGCCATCAGCGATTCACCAGAGGGTAGGAGCGGAGGCGGCGGTCGAGGTGGTACTCAACGTAGCTCTTGACGACGCTGGCCGCCTCGCGGCGCGGGAAGGACGCAGGCTCGCTGGCGCCGAGCTGCTCCATGTCCCCCCCGAGCAGGTCGGCGAGCAGCGGCACGGTGCCCGGGTCGAGCAGCGACTCGGTGCCGTCGCGGCATGCGGCGCACAGCGCCCCGCCGCGGACCGTGGAGAAGGCGCACAGCTGGGTGGTGCGGCCGCAGCTCGCGCACTCGCCCAGGATGGGCCGGTAGCCCTCGAGGGCCATCAGCTTCAGCAGGAAGGCGTCCAGCAGCACGGCCGGCTCGCGTGGCGCGGCGTCCAGCGCGCGCAGGGCGCGGACCAGCAGCAGGAACACCCGCACGGCCGCCTCGCGCTCCTGCGCCACCTGGTCGACCGCCTCGAGCATGGCGCTGCCGGCGACCATCCGGTCGTAGTCCTCGCGCACGGCGCGGAAGGGGCTCACCACCTCGGCCTGGGTGATGATGTCCAGCTCGCGGCCGCGGTACAGCGACAGGTCGACGTGGCTGAACGGCTCCAGGCGGCCACCGAAGCGGGATCTGGTCTTGCGCACCCCCTTGGCCACCGCCCGCACCTTGCCCTCGCCCTGGGTCATCAGCACCACGATGCGGTCGGCCTCGCCGAGCTTGTAGGTGCGCAGCACCACGCCCTGCTCCCGGTAGAGGTTCACACCACCACTCCCCGCGGCACGCCGGCCGGGTCGGGCACGGCCACCCGCGGGGCCCCGCCCCGCTCGAGCTCGATCAGGGGAGACCTCCTGGGCCAGGCCAGACAACCAGATGACGCTGCCAGCCTAACACCGGCGGTCCTGGATCCACGTGGCGGCGGCCGCCGCCCGGCCCGGCGCCGAACTGTTACCTGCTTGAGGACCCGACCGAAGCCGACCGGCTCCCATTCCGTGATCGGGCCGGAGCACGCTACCCCCGCAATCGACGCACACGCGAAAGGCGTGTCTCACGGGGGGAACCGTCGTGCAATCAATTCGAATGCGCCGCGCCCGAGCGGGCGTGCTGGGCCTGGCGCTCATGGGGCTGGCGCTCCTACTGACCGTCCTGCTGGCCGGCCAGGCGCTCGCGGCCACGCCGTCATCGCGACTGCGGGTCAGCGACCTCGGGACGCTGGGAGGGTGCTGCAGCTTCGCCAAGGGCATCAACGACCGGGGCGAGGTCGTGGGCTCCAGCGTGGTTGGAGAGATGACCTCGCACGCCTTCGCCTGGCGCCGGGGCACCATGACCGACCTCGGCACGCTCGGCGGATCCTTCAGCGATGCCGACGACGTCAACGACCGGGGCGAGGTCGTCGGCAGGAGCGGCACTGCGGATGGGGCGACGCACGGCTTCCTGTGGCGCCGCGGCGCGATGACCGACCTCGGAACGCTGGACGGCGGCTCGCAGAGCGCGGCCACAGCCATCAACGAGCGCGGCGAGGTGGTCGGCTGGAGCGACACGGCCATGGGTGAGCTGCACGCCTTCCTGTGGCGGCGGGGCACCATGACCGACCTCGGGACGGCCCCGGGCGACAGCCTCAGCATGGCCTACGGCATCAACGACCTCGGCCAGGTCGTGGGTGAGGGCTCCTCTGGCCCGTTCCTGTGGCAGCGTGGCGTGATGACGCACCTTGCGACGCTTCAGGGGGCCGAGTACGGCATCGCTTATGACATCAACAATCGGGGCGAGATCGTTGGCTTCGCGGGCTTCCCCAGCGGGCGCCGGATCAACCGCGCGTTCCTGTGGCGCAGAGGCGTGGCCACCGACCTCGACAGCCTCGGCGCCGGCAACAGCGTTGCCAGCGCGATCAACGAGCGCGGCCAGGTCGTCGCCTGGGGCGAGCTGCCCGATGATGCCTTCGGGTCGTTCGTCTGGGAGCGTGGGGTCACGACCCGCCTCGGCTCCCTGATCGGCCTCGGCGGGGAGGCGGTGGCGATCAACAACCACGGACAGATCGCCGGCAGCAGCCCGGTTCCCGAGGACACCATGCTCACTCACGCCGTCATCTGGCGGTAGGCGAGAGCGATCACCGGGAGCGGCCCACGTGGGCCGCTCCCCGACTGTTGTGCGGGGCTACCCCACCGAGGTCGGCAGCGGCACCTCGCGGACGTTGCCGGCGGCGACCTCCAGGCGCCTCGTCACGCGCAGGTTGGCCAGCATGCGGCGGTCGTGGGTCACCACGACGAGGGTCCCGTCGAACCCGGCGACCGCCTCCTCGAGCTCCTCGAGCGCGTCGAGGTCGAGATGGTTGCTTGGCTCGTCGAGGATAAGCAGGTTCGTGCCCTTGGCCATCAGGATCGCGAGCCCCGCCCTGGACCGCTCGCCGGGTGACAGATCGGCCTCCGGGCGGTCGGCGTACTCGGCGGTGAGATCGAACTTGGCCAGCAGCGAGCGTGCCTGCCGCGGCTCCAGACCGGTCTGTGCCAGGACGCGCCCGAGCAGCGTCGGCGCCTTCGCATCCGGCGCCGGCGGCTCCTTCGCTGGCGGCTCCGCCCCCGCCGTGCCGCGGTCCTGGCCGAGGTAGCCGACGACCACGCCGGCACCCAGCCGCGCCAGGCCGGCGGCGGGCGGCAGCTCGCCGGTGAGCAGCCGCAGCAGCGTGGTCTTGCCGGCACCGTTCGGCCCCGTCACCGCCAGCCTGTCCTGCCAGGAGATCTCCAGGTCGACCGGGCCGAGCTGGAAGTCGCCACGGCGCACGCGCGCCCCGGCGAGCGTGGCCACCACGTCGCCGCTGCGGCGCGCCGCCTTCAGCGACATGCGCAGCTCCCAGCCCTCCCAGGGCTTCTCGGGGGTGCCCAGCCGCTCGATGCGCCGCTCGAGCGCCCCGGCGCCGCCGGCCGCCGCGGTCATCCGCTCCCGGCGCCGACCGGCGAGCGCCTTGTCGTTGTCGGTCGTGCGCGCGCCGCGGCGGCTCACGCTCCACTCCTTGCGGCGCCGGATGGAGGCCTCCAGGCGCGCCCGCTCGCGCTGCGCCTCCTCGTACTGCTCGTACGCCTGCTCACGCCGCCGGCGACGCTCCTCGAGGTAGGCGTCGTAGCCGCCGCCGTACTCGCTGAGCTTGTGACTGACCAGGTCCAGCTCGGCCACGCGGGTGGTGGCGGCCGACAGGAACGCCCGGTCGTGGCTGACCAGCACCACGCCGCCGCCGAGCCCGGACGCGCGCCCGGCGCCGTGCTCGCCGAGCAGGAAGCGCTCCAGCCGCTCGAGACCCTCGAAGTCCAGGTTGTTGGTCGGCTCGTCCAGCAGCAGCACGTCGAACCTGGCCAGCAGGATCGCGGCCAGCCCGAGCTTGACCTGCTCGCCGCCGGAGAGCCGCGCCGCGGGTTTCTCCAGGATGCGCTCGGGCAGGCTGACGCCGGCCAGGACCCGCGGCGCGCGGGCGTCGTGGTCGTCGCCGCCGAGCGCGAGGAAGCGCGCCAGCGCGTCGTCGTAGGCGGCCAGCTCGTCCGGTCGCGGCCGCCGCCGGGCGGCGCCGAGCGCCGTCTCCAGGTCGGCCTCGGCCGCGGCCAGCCCGGTGCGCCGCCGCAGGAAGGCGGCGGCGGTCTCGCCTGGCCGGTAGTCGGGCTCCTGCGGCAGGTAGCCGACGGTGAGCTGGGGCGGGGACCGCTCGACGGCGCCGTCGCTGGGTTCCTCGAGACCGGCCAGGGCACGAAGCAGGGTGGTCTTGCCGGCGCCGTTGCGGCCCAGCACGCCGGTGCGGCTGGCCTCGTCCACGACCAGGTCGACCTGGTCGAGCACCACCTGTGCGCCACGGACGACCGTGAGCTTGCGTGCGGCCAGCACCTTCCGACGCTCCCTCCTTCCCTGCCTGGAACCACCTCCAGCCTGCCATCCAACGCCCCGCGCTGAACAGCGAAATTCCGGGGGGTGGAAGATGTGCGCAATGTCACCGGCCGCTGGTGACGCCTGGCACCGACCATTGCCTTTACGACTGCTGACGGGAATGCAACGATCCAACGGCCTATGCCCGTCCACGCGCGAGGATTCAGTGAAGAGGATTCAATGAAGAGGACGAGACGATGGCTCATCCCGTTGGCAGCGGTTGCCCTCGGCGGCATCATGATGCTCGCCGGGGCACTGGTCGACGGAGCGTATGCCAGCGGGGTATGGCTCCAGCTCGGCGCGGCGGTCGCGGCCTTCGGGCCGCTGTACTGGTTGCAGTGGCTGACCGAGAAGGGAGTGACCGAGGTCCGCCGCCAGGCGCAGGAGACCCGCTCGACCGTGGAGCATCTCTCGCACGAGATCGAGGCGATCCGCGAGCAGACCGTCGCCAGCCTTGACGATCTGCGCGGTGTCGCCCTGGAGAGCGTGCGGGAGCGGCGCCGGACCGACGAGGACGCCTTCAGGAGGTTCAAGGAGGAACCGACCTTCGAGAATATCGCCGGGCTGATCCAAAGAGCGCGGGAGCTGGGAGCCATCTCAGAGCGGGGCGTGCGGGTCCGGCTGCCCGACACGACCCTGAGACTGCGGTTCCCGCTGCCGGGCCGGCCCGACAACGGGAACTCGCCGGTGCTCGAGGTGGGGCTCGAGGAAGAGGACGCGACGCTGCCGCATGACGCCACGGCACCCAGGGTCACCGTGCGCGGGCAGCGACCGGTTCAGTGGGCGGCGACGCAGACAGCGGCCGAATGGGCGGCCTCGGTGGCCCCCGAGCTGCAGCGGCTCAACCGCTATCCGGGTGACGAGCTCTTCGATCCCGCCGGGGCGCTGGAGCAGTTGATAAGCCTGCTCCGACTGGCCATCGAGGCTCGAACCCGGCCGCCGTCCGCGACCACGCCCATGCCCCGGCTCAAACCGATCATCGAGATGGCGAACGATGAATGGGTCGTCACCGATGACGGGCTCCAGAGCCTTACGTCCGAGACTGCGTTCACCGTCAAGGAGCTGTTCGACACTGCCGGCGCCGAGGACGCCGTCGCGCAGCTCCCGACGGAGCGCGCCGACAAGCTGCGCGAGGCATGGCGGCTTGCCCAGGGCCTCTTCCTCTCCCCGGGCTCCGCGACCTACTGATGCGCCGATGATGGAGGGGCGGGATGCACGTCCAGAAGGACGACAACCTGATGTCCGAGGGGTTGTCCGAGCCGACAGGCCCGTTCGGCAATCCGGACGGCTCCAGGGCACCGATCGAGAACGTGCTGAGTCATTTCGTCGACTTCCACGGCAACCCGGTTTTCGGAGCCCTGGCGACCCGCCCCGACGACGCGACGACCCGCGTGATCGTCGGAAGGCTCGGCGCCGGGAAGACGGTGTACCTGCGCCGCCTGCGCGACTTCCGGGCGCGCCAGGAATCGGTCTACGCCGAGCATCCGCAGCAGAACCTTCCCTCCACGGAAACCATCGTCAAGGCCTGCCAGTGGTTCCCGGAGCGGTTCCTCACCGAGAAGTGGATGCAGGTCTGGAGCCGTGCGGTGCTGAGCTCGCTGACCACGCACCTCCTGGCCAACGAGGACCTGCGCCACTACATCGACCACGAGCAGGCGGAGGCGATCAGGCGCGATTATGGCCATCTGCTGGGCCAGTTCCGCAGACCGAGAACGATCTATGTGGAGCTCCGCACGATCATCAACGGGCAGAACACCGCCCGGCAGCTGACCAACTTCCTGGAGGACCCCGCATGGGACGACCTCGAGGACGTTCTGGCGGAGGTCCTCCGCACCTGCCCGCCGATCTTCTTCTACCTCGACGCGGTGGACGAGGAGTTCAGCCACGCGCCGATGTACTGGCTCAGGTGTCAGAAGGGCCTGTTCTATCAGGTGATGCGATTCCTCAGGGACCCCCGGCTCGGCGGCCGCCTGCACATCGTGATCTCGATCCGGGACATCGTGATGTCGTCGGTCTACCGGTCCGAGCATGCGCCGCGATACCATGACGAGCCGCATATCCGCGTGCTGACCTGGAGCCGGGAGTCGGTCGAGTACCTGCTGCTGGAGAAGCTGAAACGGCTCGACTCGTCGTTCTTCATGGCCGCGGACCGCTATGCGCACCCGGTCGAGGCCTGGCTCGGAACCCCGGTGGTGAACAACGAGGCCAGCGGGGTGCACGAGCGGGTGACCGACTACCTGCTGCGGCACACGCGGCTCATTCCCAGAGACGTCGTCTCCCTGGGCAACGCGATCTGCGCGGAGGTCCTGCGGCAGAAGGCCGCCGGTCGAACTGAGTTCCCCCAGGCGGACCTGCGCCGCGTGGTGTCCCGCGCCGCAAAGCGGTTCGGCGATTCACAGCTCGCCCAGAGCAGCAACCAGATCGCCGCGGACACCATGCCGAACGACGCGGCCCGCCACGGTTACTCCGAGATCTACACCAGCACGATGGAGTACCTGTCAGGAATCGACCAGCAGGTCCGCGAGATCATCAGGGAAGTGGGCTATGACCGCTTCTCGAGGGAGGAGCTGGAGCTGATCGAGATGCGAGCCGCCGAGAAGTTCGACAGCGCCACCAGCTTTCCCTCCGTGCTGTGGCAGAACGGGCTTCTCGGATACGTCGAGGCGGGCGGCGAGACCCAGTTCTACTCGCATGCCGACATGGACCAGTTCGACATCCCGATGGATGCCGACAGCTACGTCTTCCACCCCTGCATCATCCCCAGCGTCCGGATCCGCGGCATCGGCGATCCCGTCTACCCGTTCCGCCGCGGCTAGCAAGGCGCCGCGGCCAGCGCCCGGTCGTCGGCGGCGAAGTCGGCGGCGGCCTCCTCGGGCGGGTGCGCCAGGTGCCAGGCCACCGTCTTGGCCAGTGCCTCGTGCGGGTCTGTCTCCTCCCAGCCGAGGAGGTCCCGCGCCTTGGCCGAGCTCACCAGCACGTGCTGGGGCATGCTGGCGAACAGCCGCAGGTCGTCGGGGAGCAGCACGTCGGGCACTCGCACCAGCTCGGCGGAGGCGCCCGCCGCCTCCAGGACGTGGCGCGCCCACAGCGCCATGGACCAGGTGCGGTGCTCGCCGAGGTTCAGCACCTCGCCGATGCACGCCTCCGACTCGAGCGCGAGCCGCACGCCGGCGGCGACGTCGCGGACGTAGCCGCGCGTCCACAGGAAGGTGCCGGCGCCGGTCGGGATGCGCGCCCGCCCCGCCCGCACCCGCCGCAGGACCGGCTCCTCGCGCCGCTGGTAGTCCCGCTCGCCGTAGACCACCGGCAGGCGGCAGACGGTCGCGGCCCGGCGCAGGTACGCCTCCTCGACGTCGAGCTTGTCGTAGTCGTCCACCCCCTCCTCGCGGCCGTAGCGGGGGTGGCCGCGATAGGGGTAGCGCTGCTCGCGCACGGCGGAGGTCTCGTCGACCGGCACCGGGTCGGTCTCGGTCCCGGCCAGCAGCGAGCCCCAGACGCGGTAGACGTCCATGCTCGAGAGCACCAGCAGGCGCATGTCGCCGAGCGCGGCGAGCGCGGTCTCGGCGTCGGCCGCGGTCATGGCGCAGGCGTCGACCAGGGCCTCTGGGCCGAACTCGTCGAGCGCGCCGCGCAGGTGAGGCAGGTCCCGACGCTCGGCGTGCAGGTGGTCGGCCTCAGGCAGGCCGTCCGGCTCGTGCTCGCCACGGTGCACCAGCAGCAGCTCGTGACCGTACGCGGCCAGTTCCTCCACGATGGCGGCACCGATGAACCTGGTCCCGCCGAGCACCGTCACCCGCATCGTCGCAGCCCGCCCTCGCTCGACCGTCCCGTCCGGGCGAGCCTACCGGCGCGACCGTCTCGCCCGCTCCCGATCCGCCAACGGCGGAACAGGGGGGACGCACCCGCGCGCGCTCAGTAGCCGAGGCGGGAGAGCTGCTTGGGGTCGCGTTGCCACTCCTTGGCGACCTTGACGTGCAGGTCCAGGAAGATCCTGGTGCCGAGCAGCGCCTCGAGCTCGGCGCGCGCGCGGGTGCCGACCTCGCGCAGGAGGGAGCCGCCGCGGCCGAGCACGATCGGCTTCTGGCTGGAGCGCTCGACGAACAGGGTCGCGCGGATCACCAGCAGGTCCCCGCGCGGCTCGCCGCGGCCGGGGCCGGCGGGGCCGGTGGGGACCTCGTCGGGCGGCCCCATCTCCTCCACCACCACCGCGATCGAGTGGGGCAGCTCCTCACGGACCAGGGCGATCGCCTTCTCGCGGATCACCTCGGCAATGAAGTGGCGCTCCGGCTCGTCGGTGACCTGGCCCTCGGGGAACAGCGACCCGCCCTCCGGCAGGTAGCGGAACAGCAGCTCGACGAGCAGGTCGAGCTGGCCGCCGGTGAGCGCCGAGATGGGCACCACCTCGGCCCACTCCCCCAGCTCGGTCACCGCCTGCAGGGACTCCACCATGCGCTGGCGCGCGGCGCGGTCCATCTTGTTCACCAGCGCGAGCCTGGGCGTGTCCACCTTGGCCAGCTCGGCCGCGAGGTACTGGTCGCCCCGGCCGACCCCCGCCGCGGCGTCGACCATGAAGCAGATCAGGTCGACCTCGGTCAGGGTGCCGCGGACGAGGTCGTTGAGGCGCTGCCCGAGCAGCGTGCGCGGCTTGTGCAGCCCCGGGGTGTCGACCAGGACGGCCTCTCCCTGCGGGCGGCGCAGCACACCCCGGATCACCGAGCGGGTGGTCTGCGGCTTGTCCGACATGATCGCGACCTTCCGGCCCAGCAGCGCGTTCAGCAGCGTCGACTTGCCGACGTTGGGCCGGCCGACCAGGGCGACGAGGCCGGACTTCACGGACGGGTCTCCCCGCGCGAAAGGAGCCGCTCGGGCCCGAAGCTGGCGGGCAGCAGGTCGCCCAGGGTGATGACGACCACGCGGTCGCCCGACTCGCCGGCGCACAGCACGCGCAGCTCCAGCGCGCGGGGGAACTCCCGCAGCACCTGGCGGCAGGCGCCGCACACGGCGGCCGGCTCAGGTCCGTCCACCGCCACCGCGAGCGCCTCGAAGCGCCGGTGGCCCGCGGCGATCGCGCTCACCACCGCGGCGCGCTCGGCGCAGAGCGTGAGGCCGTACGAGGCGTTCTCGACGTTGGCCGCCTGCACCACCGCGCCGTTGGAGGTGAGCAGCGCCGCACCCACGCGGTAGCCGGAATAGGGCGCGTAGGCGAGCGCTCGCGCCGCGCGAGCGGAGGCGACCAGCTCGTGGTCGGGGACATGGCGCGCCGCCGGCGCTGCGCCGCTCACTGCTTGTGGGCCTCGGCCGTGCTCTCACGCCCGGCAGTGGGCCTGGGGAGGCGGTGGATGCGCACGCGGCCGACCCGCCTGCCCTGCACCCGCTCGGCCCGCAGCGCCAGGCCCTGGAACTCGATCTCCTGGCCCTCCTTGGGCACGTCGCCGATCAGGTTGAACAGCAGGCCGCCGATCGAGTCCCATTCGGTCGCCGGCAGCTCCACGTCGAGCAGCTCGTTGACCTCGTTGATCGACAGGCGCGCGTTGACGCGGAAGTCACCGTCCGGCAGCGGCTCGACGTTCGGCTCCTCGCGGTCGTACTCGTCGGCGATCTCGCCGACGATCTCCTCGAGCAGGTCCTCGATGGTGACCAGGCCGGAGGTGCCGCCGTACTCGTCGATGACGATGACCATGTGGCTCTTGCGGCGGCGCATCTCGCGCAGGCAGTCGGCGGCGCGCATCGACTCCGGCATCACCGGCGCGGGCCGCAGGATCTCCGCCAGGGGCAGGTCGACCTGGCCATCGTGCAGCCTGCGCAGCACGTCCTTGGCGTAGGCCAGGCCGACGATGTCGTCGATGTCGCGCCCGTAGACCGGGATGCGCGAGAAGCCGGAGCGGAGGATCAGCTCGAGCACCTGCTGGAGGGAGTGCGAGACCGGGACCACCACCATGTCGGGCCGGGGGACCATCACCTCGCGGACGATGGTGTCGCCGAACTCGAACACGGAGTGGATCATCTCGCGTTCCTCTTCCTCGATGACCTCCTCCCGCTTGGCCTCGTCGACCAGCGCGCGCAGCTCGTCCTCTGAGACGAACGGGCCCGTCTTGAGTCCCTTGCCCGGCGTGATCACGTTGCCGATGGCGATCAGCAGGCGGGTGAGCGGCCCGAGCACCGGCAGCCGCGTGATCCAGTAGACCACCGGTGCGACCGTGAGCGCGGCGCGGTCGGTCTGCTGCACCGCGTAGGTCTTGGGCGCGACCTCCGCGAAGATGAAGGTCACCAGGGTCATGATCACCGCGGCCAGCGCCACGCCGAGACCGCCGCCGACCACCCGCTCCATCACCGAGGTGAACAGCGAGGTGGCGGTGAACTGCACCACCAGCACCAGCAGCAGGACCCCGTTGAGCGAGCGGGCGGTCTGCTCGACCAGCGCCAGGAGCTGCCGCGCGCCGCGGCGGCCCTCCTCCTGCAGGTGCAGGGCGCGGATGCGGTTGGTGCGGGTGATGGCCGTCTCCGACATGGCCAGGAAGGCCGCCACCACGGTGAGCAGCGCCACCGCGACCAGGGTCCAGATGTCGCCGACCCTGAGGCCGTTCACCGTCGTGCCTCTGCGCGCCAGCGCGACAGCAGCTCCTCGGTGCGCGAGCGCATCTCCCGCTCGTCCTCGGGCTCGGCGTGGTCGAAGCCGCACAGGTGCAGCAGGCCGTGGACGGTCAGCAGCTCCAGCTCGGCGGTCAGGCTCTGACCTGCCCGCCTGGCCTGGTCGGCCGCGTAGGCGGGGCACAGCACCACGTCGCCGAGCAGCCAGGGGGCGTCGTCCTCGTCCTCGTCCTCGTCCTCGTCCAGCTCGTCGTCGTCGGCGTCGCCGTAGCGGTCGCCGGCGAAACCGCGCGGCCCGGCCGGGCCGCCGGGCGGGCCGGAGGCCGGCGACGGTCCGTCGATCGGGAACGCGAGCACGTCGGTGGGCCGGTCCTCGCCCATGTAGCGGTGGTTGAGCTGGGTCATCACGGTGATGTCGACGAGCAGGATCGACACCTCGGACTCCCCGGCCCCCTCGGCCTCCAGGGCCAGGCGGGCGAGCCTGGCTAAGCCCTCTTCGTCGACCGGCTGGTCGGCCTGCTCGTTGGCGACGAAGACGCTCACTTGGACCTGGCCTCGTCGTAGCGGCGATAGGCTTCCACGATGTCCTGGACGATGCGGTGGCGGACCACGTCCCGCGACGACAGGTACATGAACGCCAGCCCATCGATCCCGGTCAGGATCTCGCGCACGATGTTCAGGCCCGAGTGCTGGCCCGTCGGCAGGTCGATCTGGGTGACATCACCGGTGACCACGGCCTTGGAGTTGAACCCCAACCGGGTCAGGAACATCTTCATCTGCTCCGGGGTGGTGTTCTGGGCCTCGTCGAGCACGATGAAGGCGTCGTTGAGCGTGTTGTGGGTGACCAGGAAATCGTCCGTCACGTACAACGAATCGGCCGCCGCGACCTGGATGCAGAGCGTCTCCTGCTCGCCCGCCGGCTCGATGCTGTGGACGAAGCGCATTGGACGGCCGCCTCCGAGCACCCGGTACAGCTCCCGCTTCCGAGCCAGCCTGAAGGGCTCGACGCCATCGGGCAGACGGATGTCCAGGACGAACGCATCCGAGCGGTGGTGAACGTCCCGCCCCCCGGCGCGTCCGGGAGGACGCCCGGCGGCGGCGCGGGTCCTCCAGTACACGACGCCTCCCAGGGACCGCACGAGGAACACGACGTCGTCCCGCAAGCGCTCGGAGCAGGTCACGTAGTGGATGCGGCAGGTGCGGCCGCGCTGGGTCACTGGTCCTCCGTCGGTATCCAGAAGGCCCTGGAGCACGGCCAGGCGAACGTCGGAGGAGTTGTGCAGGTAGAGCCGCGGGACGAATTTCGTGCTCGAGCGCGTCCCAGCCAGGCCGAGGTCCCGAAGCATGACCGTCACAGGGTTCGACACGATCACTCCCCCCCGGTGTCCGGCCGTGTGGCGCTCCGAATCGCCGGTCGCGAACGAGGGCGTCGTCGACGTCGTCAGGCATCCGTCGCCCAGGAGGAGCCCGAGCGCGTAAGGGTCGAGCGGGACCTCGCGGGGAAGGAACTCAACGGGCCGGCTGACGAGCGGCAGTTCGAAGCGATGGCAGTGTGCGGCCCTGAGCTGCCCGATCATCTCGCGGGTCTCCAGCACGCGGACGGGCTTGCCGCGCCGCCGGTCGTCGCGGGTGGCCACGGCCCACAGGTGCTCCCCGCAGCACAATGTCGAGGCTCCGTCCTGTGCACGAACGCGGAAGGCTTCTCTGCGGCCCTGAGGGTAGACGCCTAGCACCGGCGTGGGACACCCGTCGGAGCCGATCACGAGGTCGCCGACCGACAGGCTCCCGATCGGCTGGAACCCGGACGGCGTCAGGACGCGACTCGAGTACGGTTGACTTCTGCCCCGCATGTATGCCAGCGGGGCGACCTCGATGGTTCCGCGCTCCATCAGCCGGGTGATCTGCTCCGCGTCCATCATCTCGTAGAGCGCGTCGTAGAGCGGGCGCAGGTACGGGTCGATCTTCTCGGACAGCGTGCCGGGCAGGAAGCCGAGCTTCTCGCCCGCCTCGACCGCCGGTCGGGTCAGGATCAGACGGTTCGTGCGCTTGGAGAGCAGCGCCTGCACCGCGACGGCCATCGCCAGGTAGGTCTTCCCGGTCCCGGCGGGACCGATGCCGAACACGATGGTGTTCTGGCGGATCGCGTCGACGTAGCGTTTCTGACCGGTGGTCTTCGGGGTGATCGCACGGCCGCCGCGCACGGTGAGGACGGCGTCGCCGAAGACGTCGGAGGGCCGCTCGCCGTTGCCCTCGCGGACCATGCCGATCGAACGGCCCACGGTTTCAGCCGTGAGCGGGCTGCCCTGGTCGAGCAGGCTGATCAGCTCCTCGAACAAGCGCGCGACCCGCTCGGCGTCCTGGCGCTCGCCGGTGATCGTGATCTCGTTCCCGCGCACGAACACCGTGCTCTCGAAGGCCGCCTCGATCAGCTTGAGTAGCTCGTCTCGAGTGCCCAGCAGGCTCACCATCGAGTGGTTGCCCGGGACCAGAACGTTGACCTTGACCTGTGGCGTGGCTTCCTTGACCTGTGTTGGTTGTTGCACCCTGACTGGAAGCCCCCTCCTCAAGGGGACGACAGAACGACCGGCCGCACCGGGCCGGCACCAGCCGAGTATAGCTGTTCCGTTCTCGCCGCTCTCGCCGCCTCAGGCCCGCTCCGCGAGATAGGCGCGACCCATGTCGCGAAGGCGGGCGTGGATGCCGCCGTAGACGGTTCGATCGGGTAGGTACTGCTTGCGCAGCTTGGCGACGAAGGTGTAGTTGGGGTCGCAGACGTTGGCCACCGGCGACTCGCTCACCTGGGTGACGAGCTGGTAGCCGTCGAGCGGGTGCAGGTCGAAGTCGCTCGCCAGCCACTGCACCAGGTCCGCCTGGGCGATGCGGAAGGCGTCCTCCAGCGGCCGGGCGGAGCCGGCGGTCATGATGTGGGTGTCGCTCTCGAGCCGTGGCCACGGCGTGGCCACATCCTTGACCAGGTCCAGGACCAGCACCGTGTCCATGGCCGCCTCGACCGCCACCCCGCAGGTCTCGCCCTCGCCCTGGCGGCAGTGGCCGTCACCCAGCGAGAACAGCGCGCCCTCGACGTTCACGCCCAGGTAACAGGTGGTGCCGGCGCGCATCTCGGGCGTGTCCATGTTGCCGCCGTGCGCGTCGGGCACCAGCGACGAGCGCGCCTCGAAGGCGGCCGGCGCCACCCCCACGGTGCCGTGCATCGGGTCCAGCGGCATGTCCACCGAGAAGTCGCTGCGCGCGGCCTGGTAGGTCACCGTCCGGCGGGCGCGGTCGACCTGGTAGATCCACACCACCTCCTCCAGCGGGTCCTGCAGGGTGGCGGTGGCGTGGGTCGAGGTGAGCGCGCCGAACAGCGGCACGGTGGTGGACGCCGCCCAGTCCCGCGACGGCTCGATCGAAACGAAGTGGACCGCGAGGGTGTCACCCGGCTCGGCGCCTTCCACGTGGAAGGGTCCCGTCTGGGGGTTCACGTAGCGGAAGTCGATCACCCGCGAGACGACGTCGTCCGGCGTGCGCACTTTGCCGCCGAAGGCGTCCTCGGTCCAGACCTCCAGGACCGCGCCCGGCTGCACGCTCATCACCGGCTTGGCCCCGCCGAACGTCCAGGCATACTGCGGCGGTTCGGGCCGGAAGCCGACGACGTGCAGGTCGGTCATGCCAGCTCCTCCCGGGTGGAGGGCAGCTCAGTCGGCCGGGTCCCCACCGGCGGCTCCTCGTCGAGGAAGATCCGGCCGGTCTCGCGGATCCGCTCGGGGTGCCTGGCGCTGAGCCAGACGAGGAAGACGATGCCGAGCGCGAACCAGATGGCGACCACCAGCCCGGCACGGTTCAGCGGGTACGGCAGCGGGCTCACCCAGCTGAACACGCCCTTGCCGATCCCGAGCGCGGTGAACCACGCGGGGACGAAGGCGACGATGCCGAGGACCGGGACCGCGAGGTGCAGCCACGGGTTGAACTCGCTGCGCCGCTCGCGCAGGTAGAAGCGGATGCAGGCGAGGTTGACCAGGATGTAGATCAGCACGACGACCGCCGTCACGATCGTGGCGATCAGCGCGAACGCCTCGAGCGGTGTGAACTGGTTGCCGAGCCACAGCGCCACCACCAGGGCAACGACGAACTGCACCGTCACGGCGACATAGGGCGAGCGTCCTGGCGATGCTGCGGTCTGCTGTTCCACGAAGACCCACCTCCGGTGCGATCACAGGAAACCCAGCGCCCCCGCCACCTTCACGCGGATCCGCACCGCCGGGGTGGTGAGGTAGGCGAGCGGGATCTCCTCGACCTCCACGACCTCGATCTTGTCCGGGTCCGCCCCGGCGCGGATGGCGTGGACCCGCGCCTCTTCCTCAGCCTCGTGCAGGGCGCTGTGGCGACCGCTGGGGCCGAGGTGGAAGACCCGGTCGACCTGCCCGCTCACCGACGCGATGGCCGCGCCGATGGCGTTGGCGACGTCGTAGTGGTCCGGCCTGATGACCTTGTCGACGCCGGGCAGCGAGTCCGGCACCAGGACGCCGCCGCCGCCGACCACGATCAGCGGCTGGTCGCCCCTGGCGGTCTTCACCCGGTCGACGGCGTCGGCGAGCATGCCGTCGGCGCGCTCCAGCCCCCGCTCCAGCAGCCGGCGCAGTCGCGGGCCGGGGATCCGCTCGGGCTCGCCGATGCGCGCCCGCCCGCAGGCCACCGCGCTGTCGGTCAGCGTCGCGGTCTCGCCCCCGAAGACCAGCGCCTCCTCCCAGAGGCGGTAGCCGACGCTGGTGGGGCCGACGACCACGTCGCCGGTGCCGTCGGAGATCACCGTCCCGCCGCCGAGCGCGATGGTGACCAGGTCCGGCATGCGGAAATTGGTGCGGATGCCACCGATCTCGACCCCGGCCGACGACTCCCGCGGAAAGCCGTTGGAGAGCACGCCGACGTCGGTCGAGGTGCCGCCCACGTCGGCGACGAGCGCGTCGCCGAGCCCGGTCAGGAAGGCCGCGCCGCGGATCGAGTTGGCGGGCCCGCTGCCGATGGTGAGGACCGGGTAGCGCAGGGCGTAGTCGGCGCCCATCAGGGTGCCGTCGTTCTGCGCGAAGAACGTGACCGGCCGCAGGGCGTGGTTGGCGAGCGCTGTCTGCAGGCCGGCGGCGACGTCGCGGGCGACGCCGGCCAGGGCGGCGTTGAGGACGGTGGCGTTCTCGCGCTCGAGCAGCCCGAGCGTGCCGATCTCGTGGCTGAGCGAGACGTGCACGTTGCCGATCTCGCGCCGCACGAGCTCTTCGGCCTGCAGCTCGTGTGCGGCGGAGATGGGGGCGAAGACGCTGGTGATGGCGACGGCGTCGGCCCGGTCCGCGACCGCGGCGAGGAACCTGGCGGCGGTGTCCCGGTCGAAGGGGACCAGCTCCTGGCCGTCGAACTCGATGCCGCCGTCGGCGATCGTCTCGCCGACGGAGACCGCCTCGCGCAGGTCGTCGGGCCAGGAGTACAGCGGCCGCACGGCGCGGGTCGCCGGCCCGCCGATCCGCAGCACCGCCACCCGCTGCAGGTTGCGCCGCTCGAGCACGGCATTGGTGGCGTGGGTGGTGCCGAGCATCACGTGGGTGATGCGGCGCTTGTCGACGGCGGGGTCGTCGAGGATCACGTCGATGGCGGCGGTGATCCCTCCGGTGACGTCCACCGTGCTGGGCACCTTCACCTTTGCGACCAGGTGGTCCCCGCGGTCGAGCACGACCGCGTCGGTATTGGTGCCACCGACGTCGATCCCCAGTCGCAAGTCAAGCCTGATCGCCAAGCGGCTCCTCCGCGTGAACCTCCGGTCGCCTTCGACGGCTCCCCATGGCACGAACGGTAGCGATGGGATCGGTCGCTGGGAATGTGCGGACTGCACGAGGCTGGTCACCGCCGTTGGGCCGTCGGCCCAGATCGGCCCAGATCTTCGCCAGATCCTCAAACCGTTCTGGCTTGACAGTCCTCGCCCCGCTCTTCAGTATCGTGCCGCAAAGAGTGCTGTAAAGTCCTTTGGGCCTTTTTGCGAACAATTTTGGGGGAGGTATTCCGGGTCATGGAAGCGCCGCAGGCGACGTCCGCTGGAGGGTTCTACACGCGGCAGGCCACCGGGCTCGTCCGCGAGATCGGCGTCTCGAGCAACGTCGCGCTGAACATTTCGTTCATCTCCCTTCCGCTGGCCGCGCTCGTCGCTACGCAGGCGCCGTTCGCCTTCCCGGGCGCCAATATCGTCCTGGTGGTCGTCATCGCGGCCGTCCTGGCCATCATCCCGACGCTGCTGTACGGCTGGCTCGCCACCGTCATGCCGCGATCGGGCGGCGACTACGTGTTCGTCAGCCGCATCATGGGCCCGCTGCTCGGCTTCGCCGCCAACTTCAACATCACCGTCTGGTACGTGCTGGTGATGGCGCAGTTCGCGCTGCTGCTGGCGCCGTTCGGGCTCTCCGCCGCGCTGGCGACGATCGGGGTCGTGACCAGCAATCAGACGCTCATCGACTGGTCCACCACGGTGAGCGGCAAGAACTGGCAGTTCGGGATCGGCGTGGCGACCCTGGTGCTCACCGGTCTGCTGATGAGCCTCAAGCCGCGCGCCTGGATCCGCATCTTCATGGCCCTGTTCCTGCTCTCGCTGGTCGGCGTCGTCATCGCGGCGGTCCTCATGATCATCCACGGACGGGCCGACTTCCAGGCGAGCCTGAGCCGCTTCGGCGCCACCTACGACGGGGTGATCCAGACGGCGCGGCAGGCGGGCTACCAGGGCGGCGGCAATTTCAGCCTGCGGAGCACCATCGGCGCGGCCAACCTGGCGTTCGCCTCCTTCGGCTACGCCATCGTGACCACCTACGCCGGCGGCGAGGTCCGCTCACCGAGGCGGACGCTGCTGCGAGGCCTGCTGCTCGCGCTGGGCATCTCGGCGGTCATCGTGATCGTCATGATGGCGCTCGCCGCCCGGACGTTCGGCCACGATTTCCTGGGCTCGATCACGTACCTGTCCAACAACGCCCCGGACAAGTACCCGCTGTCGGCCCCGCCATTCTTCTTCCTGTTCGCCGCCATGCTGACGAGCTCCAGCTTCCTGATCGTGGTCATGGCGCTCAGCTTCGCGCTCGCCTTCTTCGTCGCGCTGCCGGCGACGTTCCTGATCGCCACGCGCAGCCTGTTCGCCTGGTCGTTCGACAGGATCCTGCCGGAGAGGCTGTCAGAGGTGAACGAGCGCACCCACTCGCCGCTGGTCGCCAACGCGGTCGTGCTGACCGTGGCGCTCGGGCTCCTCGCCATCATCGTGTACGGGCCGAGCCAGTTCCTCGACCTGCTGTTCACGGCGGGGGCCGCGGAGACGCTCACCTTCCTGACGGTGGCGGTGGCCGGGGTGATGCTGCCGTGGCGCCGGCGCCAGCTCTACGAGGGCTCGCCGATCGCGCGCCGCTTCCTCGGGGTCCCCGCCATCGCCGTCATCGGCTTCCTGTCGTTCGGGGTCTACCTGCTGTTCATGATCCCGTTGCTGGTCAACGACGACCTGGGCGCGAACGCGACGCCGGGCATCGTCGCCATGATCGTGATCGCCGTGGTCCCGTTCCTGATCTATGGCGCGAGCTACCTCTGGAACCGCCGGCGCGGCGTGGACCTGGGCCTCGCCTTCAGGGAGCTGCCGCCGGAGTAGCCGCCGAGCCGCTCCTCGACCGGGACGTAGTCGAAGTCGTAGCCGAACGCGTGCGGACCGACCGTCTCGAGGCCGCGCGGCGTGCGCCAGACCGGCGTGCTGGGGAACGCGATGACGGTCACCCGCTGGCCGTAGCGGATCTGCTCGGTGGAGATGGCGTCGGCCGTCGAGCTGTCGACCACGGCGATGTTGTCCGGGACGGAGGCGAGCGCCTCGCCCCGCTCGAGGGCGACCAGGTACTCGTTCTGGATCTCGAGCCGCAGCAGCCGGTCACTGTCCTCGCCGAGCCCCTCGATCACCACCGAGCCGCGCATGAACCCCTTGGCGGTGCGGCGGTCCACGTCCAGCACCTTGCCGGTGACCAGCCGGAACGCGTCGACGGTGCGCACCAGGGCGTCGACCGGGTCGCTGCCGGCGCGCTCGAGGGCCGTGCCGATCCGCAGGGCGAGCGAGACCGTGCCGAGCACGGTCGCCGTGCGCGCCTGCGCGACCGTCAGGTTGTAGGCGGCCATCGCCGCGCTGCCGCCGAGCTCGACCGCGGCCGCCCGGGCCAGGCGCTCCAGCCACAGATCGCTGACGACCCGGAACTCGATCAGGTTACCGCGCTCGTCGGTCAGCACCGCCGGCCCGGCTGGGACGCCCGCCAGATACATGGTCGCCATCTGCGACTCCGGGAAGGCGCGGCCGGTGCCGTCGGCGTCCAGCACCGGCAGCCCCATGCGAGCACCCCACGTGACCGGCAGCATGCCGTTCCAGCCACCGATCTCGACCCCCATGAGCGCCACCACCTGGCGGCCCCAGAGCTGCTCCAGGCGCGCGCGCAGGCGGGCTCCCTCCTGGCCGTTCTCCATCTTCTCGCTGCCGACGATGGGCGTCCCGATCGCGCCCATGACCATCACCAGCCCGTCGGCGGGCAGCTCGTCCAGGTCGACCAGCGGCACTGGAGCGTGCTCCTCGATCGCCTGGCGGGCCATGAGCTGGCCGACGTGGAGGTCGCCGCCGCCACCCGCGCCCAGCACGGCGCAGCCGCGGGCCAGCGCGGGGAGGTGCGTCTGGTCGATCAGGGTCCTCATCGGCCTCACCCCAGCATCCGCGCCCGGCAGGCGAGCTGCAACGCCAGGCGCTGGTCGGGGTCGGACGGGTCCACCTCGAGCAGCTCGAAGATCCGCTGCAGCCGGTAGCTGACCGCGTTGCGGTGCAGGTGCAGCGCCCGCGCGGTGCGCACGATCGAGCACTGCTCGTCCAGGTAGGTCTTGAGGGTCCGCACGGCGGTCTCCATGCGCTTGGGTCCCAGGCGCTCCAGCGGCGCGAGCTGCTCGCGCACGGACTGGCGGGCGGTGTCGAAGGCGTACCACTCCGTCAGCATGCGCCGCAGGCCGACGGCGTCGAAGGCGGCCACGGTGTCGTGGTGGCCGGCGGCCCTGGCCGCGGTCATCGCGTCACGCGCCTCCGCGGCGGAGGCGCGCAGGCCCATCGGGCCCTCGTGAGCGCCGCCCACGCCGCAGCTCGCGCGCAGCTCGGCGAGGTGCTCGCGCAACCGCTCCAGCACCCGCTCGCCCGCCTGGACGACGGTCTTGCCGGCCTGCGGCCCGGGATCGCGGCGCATCATGCGGATCAGCAGGATCGCCGGGCCCATGCGAGCCAGGTACCAGATCCCACCGGTCGACAGCGCCGCCTGCAGGGCGAGCTGCGATGCGGCCTCGAACACCTCGAAGCGGCGCAGCTCGTCCTGCTCGGTCTCGTTCAGGTTCTCCAGCTCCACCCGCAGCGCCAGGTGCCAGCCGTCGATCGGCAGGCCCAGCAGCCGCGCCCGGTTGAGCAGGTCGTCGGTGTGCGGCGAGGTGGACACCAGCAGCTCGCTGAGCAGCTCGGTGCGGGAGCGGATGGGGATGTCGCGGGCACGCCGCGCCGCCTCCCGCAGCCGCGCCACCGCCCCGGCGGCCACCTCGAGCACCACCCGCACGGCCATGCCCAGCTCGTCGGAGATCGCCGGGGCGCAGAGCTGCCCCTCGACCGACCCGCCCACCACGATCGGCACGGCGATGCACGGCTCCCCCGGCTCCCCCGGGTCCGGTTCGCGCAGCTCCACGCGGACCCCGAGGGCGCGCATGCAGGCCGCCACCACGCTGCGCTCGTCGCCCGACCCGGTCTCGGCCTCAGCCACCGTCTCGAGGCCCAGCTCGATGCGGCGCAGCGCGGCCTCGGCGCCGCCGGCGATCTCGCGGCCCAGCGCCTCGATCAGCCCCGCCAGGTCGGTGCCGGGCGGCATCGACACCAGCGCCAGCTCGGCCCGGTCGGCGATGTCCAGCGCGGTGATCGGAGGGTGCCAGGGGCTCGCCGGGTCCGGGCAGAAGGCCGCCACGGCGGCGACCCCGTGCATCCCCGCACGCCGCAGGGCGACGTCCAGGCGGTAGTCAGCCGCCTCCGCGGAGGCGCCACGGCCCAGCACCACGAACGCGGCCTCCGGTGCCTCGTGGAGGTCGCGCAGGGCCTCGGCCACCCGGACCTCGCGCACGGCGCGGTCCCCACCCCGGTCACTGACTCGCTGCAGCGGCGGAAGGGCAGGGCTCTTGATGATCTCGTCGACCGATGCCACAGCTTGATTATGGCGCTCAGAGGTTGTGGATCGGGACCGGGTCGATCGGGTCGGCGAGATTGAAGCCGAAAATCCGGCTGTAGAAGTACAGCTCGGCCTCGAGGGCGCGCCGGATGGTCCCGGCCATGCGGAAGCCGTGCTGCTCGCCCTCGAAGGCCAGGTAGGCGTAGGGGATGCCCTTGTCGTGGAGGGCGCGCGCCATCTGCTCGGCCTGGCTCGGCGGCACCACCGCGTCCTCCAGGCCCTGCAGCAGGATCACCGGGCAGGAGAGCCGGCCGGCGTGGTGGATCGGCGAGCGCTCCCGGTACAGCTCGGCGCTCTCCGGGTAGGGCCCGATCAGGCCGTCCAGGTAACGCGACTCGAACTTGTGGGTGTCACGTGCCAGCGCCGCGACGTCACCGACGCCGAAGTAGCTCGCCCCCGCCGCGAAGACGTCGTGGAAGGTGAGCGCGCTCAGGGTGGTGTAGCCGCCGGCGCTGCCACCACGGATCGCCAGGCGCGCCCCGTCGACCTCGCCGGCGGCGGCGAGCTGGCGGGCCGCGTTGACGCAGTCGAGGGTGTCGACCACGCCCCAGTTGCCCTGCAGGCGATCGCGGTAGGCGCGGCCGTAGCCGGAGGAGCCGCCGTAGTCCACGTCGGCCACGGCGAACCCGCGGCTGGTGAAGTACTGGATCCCCAGGTTCAGCCGGTCCAGCACCTGGGAGGTGGGGCCGCCGTGGCTGGTCACCAGCAGGGGCGGGCGCTCGCCCGGCGGGGCCTGGAAGTCAGGGTTGGTGGGCGGGTAGTACAGGGCGTGGGCGGTCTGGCCACCCTCGGTGGGGAACTCGACCGGCCGCGGGAGCGACAGGTGGGCGGGGTCGAGGTCCAGCTCCTGGCTGCGCCGGACGACCTCGACGGCGCCGCTGCCGGGGTCGATCAGCACCAGTGCGTCGGGGTCGGTCGAGCTGCCCGCGAAGGTCGCCAGACGGCCGCCCGCCAGGCTCTGCAGGCGCTTGGGGGAGAACGAGGTGAAGGGCAGCTCCAGCGGGGTCAGCCGCCCGGCGCCCGGCTCCAGCACGCCGAGCCGCCATACCGGCCCGCGGCCGTAGCAGCAGGCGATGCGCCCGCCCGGCAGGAAGGCGTAGGTCGACTGGCCGAAGACCCACTGGGGCCCGCCGAACTCGGCCTCCATCGGGGCCAGCGCCCGGGCCTCGCCACCGGCGGCGGCCATCCGGTAGAGGTTCCACCAGCCGCTGCGGTCGCTGACGAAGTGCAGCACGCCGTCCGGGCTCCACTCCGGCTGGAAGATGGACTCCTCGGCCCCGCCGGCGACTGGCCTCGGGTCGGCGGGCGGGCGCCCGCTCCCGGGGTCGAGGTCGGCCACCATCAGCTCGGTGCCGTCCCACGGCATCCGCGGGTGGTCCCACTGCAGCCAGGCGAGGCGGCGCCCGGAGGGATCCAGGCGCGGGCTGGAGTAAAAGTCATGCCCGCTCATGAGCACGCGCGGCGCGGCCGAGCCGTCGCTGGGCAGCACCACCAGCTCGTTGCTGACGTCGCCGCCGTCGTGCGTCTCGCGCACGCACACGATCCAGGCCCCGTCGGGGGTCAGGCGGGCGTCGGCGTAGCGCAGGGAGACCGGCGCCGTGCCGTCCGGGGTGATCGGCCGCGGCGGCTGGCCGGGGTCCTGCCGGTACAGACGCTGGTCGCTGAAGTTGGAGAAGAAGACCGTGCCGCGGTGGGCCACATAGGAGCCGCCGCCGTACTCGTGCACGCGGGTGCGGACGTTGTGCTCCGGCCCGGTCGCGTCGTGCGGCTCGGCGCCGGGCACACGCCGGCAGAGCACCTGGCGGCCGCCCTCCAGCGGGCGGCCCTCCAGCCACAGGACGGCGTCGCCGTCGGCGACCAGCTCGTCCAGGCTCACGCCCGCGCTCGACACCAGCTCGACGCTGATCGGCGAGGCCCAGGAGCCGTAGGGCGCGGTGGTCGCCACTATCCCGGGGGCCAGCTGAAGGTGCGGCCGCCCAGCACGTGAAGGTGGAGGTGGTCGACCGACTGCCCGGCCGCCGGCCCGGTGTTGGTGACCACCCGGAACCCGTCGGCGACGCCGTCCTGGCGCGCGACCTCGTTGACCGCGCCGATCAGGCTGACCAGCAGGCGGTCGTGGCGCTCGTCGACGGCCGCCAGGCTGGCGACGTGCTCCTTGGGGATCACCAGGACGTGGGTCGGCGCCTGCGGGTTGACGTCGCGGAACGCGAGCACGTCCTCGCGCTCCAGCACCACGTCCGCCGGGGTCTCGCCCTTGGCGATCCGGCAGAACAGGCAGTCACTCACTCGAGCTCTCCCTCCATGCCCTCGCCGTCGGCGCGCAAGCCTCGCACCGTCATCATACGGTTGGCCAGCTCTGGCCCGCCCGGGAAGCGCACCTTGATGTAGTTGTCGCTGGTGCCGTCCGCGATCCCCTCGCCCGAGCCCTCGACCAGCACCTCGAGACGCCGGCCCACGTGCCGCTCGTGGAAGCGGCGGCGCAGCTCGTTGCCGAGCGCGATCAGCTCCCGGGCACGCGCCTTCTTCTCCGGCTCGGGGACCTGGTCGGGCATGTCCGCCGCCGGGGTGCCGGGGCGCTGCGAGTAGCGGAACACGTGCAGCTTGGAGAAGCCCACCTGCTCGACCACGCGCATGGTGGCGCCGAACTGCTCCGCCGTCTCGCCGGGGAACCCGACGATGACGTCGGTGGACAGGCCGAGGCCGGGGATCCCCGCCTTGGCGTGCTCCACCCGCTCCAGGAACCGCGCGATCCGGTAGGGGCGGTGCATGCGCTCCAGGACGGTGTCGTCGCCCGCCTGCAGCGGCACGTGCAGGTGGCGGCAGACCTTGGGGTCGTCGCGCACCCGCTCGACCAGCGCCGCGGTGACCTGGACCGGGAGCACGCTGGAGATGCGCAGGCGCAGCAGGCCCTGGATCGCGGTGAGGCGGTCGACCAGGCGCGCCAGGCCGTCCCGTTCGTCCCGGTCCTCGCCGTACTTGCCGAGGTGCACGCCGGTGAGGACCACCTCGCGCACGCCCCGCTCCACCTGGCGGCGCACGTCGGCGACGATCTCCTCCTCCGGGTAGGAGCGCAGCGGTCCGCGGGTGCGCGGGATGATGCAGAAGGTGCACCACTCGTCGCAGCCGGTCTGGGCCTTGACCGCCACCCTGGTGCGCAGCCGCTCGAGCGGCGCCGGCCGCACCGTCAGGGGGAGCCGCCGGACGGTCGGCACGGCGGTGATCAGCTCGGCGATACGGTCCTTGCCGTCGTTGGAGACCACCAGGTCCACGCCGGGGATGGCCTCGACCTCCTCGGGGTTGGAGACCGCGTAGCAGCCGGTCACGACCACGGTCGCGCGCGGGTGCTCGGCGGCCGTCCTGCGGATCAGCCGGCGCGAGGAGGCGGTGGACTCGCGCGTGACCGTGCAGGTGTTGATCACCACCACGTCGGGCTCCTCGCCGGCGTGGGCCAGGTCGAAGCCCCTGGAGCCGAGCTGCTCGAGGGCCTTCTCGGACTCCGCCTGGTTCAGGCGGCAGCCCAGCGTCTTGAAGGCGATCTTGGGCGCGGCCGCGGGGTCCTGCGGTGGTCCAAGGGTCATGGCACCAGCACCTCGATCATCCTGTGGGCAGGCTACCCGGCGCGGCGGCGCAGGCCCAGCTCCGAGAGCCGCTCGATCAGCTCCTGCGGCGAGCGGTCCAGGACCGCCGCCAGCACCCGCACGTCGTCACGCCGGATAGTGAGCATCTTGCCGTTGAAATCGCCGCGCTGCATCTGCAGGAGCGAGACGAACTGCTCGAGGGCACGGCCCTCCGGCTCGCCGCAGCCCTTCAGCGCCTCGAGGTCGACGCACAGACCTTCGTCGGGAAGGGCAAGCGCCCACGCGGCGGCGCCGGTCGGCTCGAGGCCGAGCCGCGGCAGCAGGCTGTCGACCGGGACGACGTAGAACATGGCAAGGCGCTGCAGGCGGTTGACCGAGATGCCGCGCTCGCCCCGCTCGTACGCGCCGAGCACGCTGGCCTTGAACTCGCCGCTGGAGCGGACCTCGACGTCGTGCAGCGACAGCTCCTTCTGGAGACGGACGTTGCGGAGCCGCTCCCCCACCTGCTCCGCATAGGTCACCTTGCCCACCTCCCTGACCCCGTCATGATGGTGGGCGGACTCTAGCATTGCCCCCTAAGCCCTTCAATCACTGAAGGCGGGCAATACACACCCAGGGGGCACATTGGGGCGTTCGTGCAACCTTGCCATCCCTTGCCGGGACGCCCGGGGTCCTTTCGGCGCCGATGCTCCTGCTCGTCAGCCGGAGGCTCGAGCTGCTCCACGTTGCCGCAACCGCTCCCGTTGTGGCTTGACCACGTATTTGGGGTCTCGCGCGGACAACCGGCCTGCATGTACCACTGCTTGGCGCTGGCAGGCGGAGCCGGCGAGCAGGAGCGCGCCGCCGACCGCGGCGGGCAGCCGGCGGCGGCCGGCGAGCGCGAGCACGAGGGCGCCGGCGAGGCTGAGGCCCTTGGCGAGGCGGGCGGAGCGGCGCGCGGGCTCGTGCCGGTACGGCTCGGCCAGCTCGCCGAGGCGGCGCTCCATGACGGTGGCGGCGGCCAGCTCGGCGGCGGCGCCGCCGACGGCGAGGCGGCGGGCGGGGCCGGCGTCCTCGGGTGGGGTGAGCAGGCACGCGGCTGCACCCGCGGACGCGGCGGCGCTGCCGGCGAACACGAACGGCAGCTCGCGGCCCGCCTCGTGCCAGACCGGCACGGCGGTGTCCGCGAGCAGCACGGCCGTGTAGGTGGCAAGGCCCGGGCCGGCGGCGGCGGCGACGCCCTCAGCGGTGCGGGCCAGCCTGGGCGCGATGCCGAGCCGGTCGGCGACGGCCGCCCCCAGCAGCGCCGGGCTGATGGCGGCGAGCAGCCAGCTCCCCAGGTTCATCGGCGAGGTCGGCTTGAAGACCCGCAGCATGTAGTGGGCGCGCTCGGGCCGGCCGAGGTCGGCGGTGAGCAGCGCCGGGCCGGCGGCGAGCGAGGCCGCGCCGGTGGTGAGCGCGGCGCGGGCGAGCCGGTGGTTGCCGGCGCGGCGGGCGGCGAACGCGAGCGGCGCGGACGCGCCCGCCATCCCGCCGAGGAAGAAGTACCAGGGGATCTCCCGGGTCCAGACCGGTTCCTTCAGGATCGGGCGGCCGTAGTAGGAGCGCAGGTCTGCGGTCATCTGCGACCCCCCATGAATGCCGCCGCCACTCCGGCGAGCAGCGCGCCCGCCGCCATGCCGGCGGCCTTCCAGAAGGCGCCGACGTCCCGTGTGGTGCTGACCGGGTCGGGCGGCAGCCCGTACACCTCCGGCTCGTCCAGCAGGAGGAAGAACGCGCCGGCCCCCTTGATGCCGTCCTGCTCATCGGCGAGGTAGAGGTTGGCGTCCGCCGCCCCACCCTGGTGCAGGGTCGCCAGTCGCCGCTGAGCGCGCTCGCGCAGCTCGTCGAGCTGGCCGTACTGGATCGAGTCGGTCGGGCATGCCTTGGCGCAGGCCGGCTCGAGCCCGTCACGGGTGCGGTCGTAGCAGAGCGTGCACTTCCACGCCCGGCCGTCGTCCTCGCGCCGGTCGATCACTCCGAAGGGGCAGGCGGGCACGCAGTAGCCGCAGCCGTTGCAGACGTCCTGCTGCACCACCACCGAGCCGAGCTCGGTCCGGAACAGCGCGCCGGTCGGGCAGACCTCCAGGCAGGCGGCGCTGGTGCAGTGCTTGCACACGTCGGACGACATCAGCCAGCGCATGCCATCCCGGCCCTCGCCGTCCACGGCCACCGGACGGCTCTGCTCGATGAAGGCGACGTGCCGCCACGTGGTGGCGCCCAGCGCCAGGGTGTTGTCGTAGGAGTGGCCGGAGAACGCGAACCCCTCGTCTGGCAGCAGGTTCCATTCCTTGCAGGCGACCTCGCACGCCTTGCAGCCGATGCAGACGCTGGTGTCGGTGAAGAACCCCATGCGCGGTTGCGGGTCGGCGTGGCCGCCGCCGAAGATCGGCGCGGACGGGGACTCGGTGGTCACGGCTCTGTCCCTTCTGGGGTTGCGCCAGCCTCGGGCTGGTTGGCCTCAGGGAGGCCGGCGCGGCGGCGGTAGTCGGCGACCAGCTCGGTCAGCGCCGGCCCGCGCGGCCGGCGGCCCGGGCGGATGTCGCAGGTGAGGACCTTGGTCGGTGGGATCTGCACGTTCGGGTCCAGCTCCAGCGCGATGAGGTCGTTGGCCGAGTCCCCGGTGACCAGCCCGTTGTTGCCCCAGTGGTAGGGCAGGCCGATCTGGTGCACCACCCGGCGACCCAGGCGCAGCGGCCGCAGTCTCGCCGTCACCATGACGCGCGCCTCGATTGCCGAGCGGGCCGAGACGATCGTCGCCCAACCGCCATGCTCCAGTCGCCGCTCGGCGGCCAGCTCCGGGCTGACCTCGCAGAAGAACTCCGGCTGGAGCTCGGCGAGCGACGCGATCCACCGGCTCATCCCCCCGGCGGTGTGGTGCTCGGTGAGCCGGTTGGTGGTCGCCACGTACGGGAACACCTCGGCGCCCGGCTCGCCGTCCCCCGGGTTGGTGCGGTTGCCCGGCCGGTCGTAGCGGATGCGGACCGGGTTGGCCTGCTGCTTGTACAGCAGGTTCGTCACCGGGGACTCGTGCGGCTCGTAGTGGGTCGGCAGCGGCCCGTCGAGCAGCCCGCTGGGGGCGAACAGCCAGCCCTTGCCGTCGGCCTGGGTGATGAACGGGTCCCTCCCGCCGAGGGCCGCGTAGCCGGTCGCATCCTCGGGCGGGTCGTGGTCCGGCCGCGTGGTCGCCGGAAAATCGGGCACGTCGTGGCCGGTCCAGCGGCCATTGGCCGCGTCCCACCACACCAGCGCCTTCCGCTCGGACCAGGGCCGGCCCTGCGGGTCGGCCGCGGCGCGGTTGTACAGGATGCGCCGGTTGGACGGCCACGCCCAGCCCCACTCGGGCGCGACCCAGCTCTGCTCGCTGCCAGGCTTGCGCCGGTCCGCCTGATTGACGCCGTCGGCGTAGACACCGCAGTAGATCCAGCATCCGCAGCGGGTCGAGCCATCCGCCTTCAGCGCCAGCGGGCTGGGCAGCGGCGCGCCATCAGGCCCGAACCCGTTGACCTCGGCCAGCACCGCCGCGGCATCAGGCTCGGCGTGTGGCCCCTCGGTCGGGTACTCCCAGGTGAGGTCGAGGACCGGCCGGTCCTTCGGGTCGCTGGAGCCGGCGAGCTTCTCGCGGATGATCCGGCCCAGGTGGTACATGAACCACAAGTCGGAGCGCGCGTCGCCTGGTGCCTCGAGCGCTTTGCGGTGCCACTGGAGCAGCCGCTGGGTATTCGTGAACGACCCGTCCTTCTCGGTGTGCGCGGCAGCCGGGAACAGGAACACCTCCGTGCCGGTCTCCTCGGGCCGCAGCTCCCCGGTCTCCACCGCCGGGCCGTCCTTCCAGAACGTCGCCGACTCGATCTCGACCAGGTCGCGGACGACCAGCCAGTCGAGCCTGGCCAGCGCCCGCCGGTGCAGCCTGCCGTTGCCGGTCCCGACCACCGGGTTCTCCCCCATCAGGAGGTAGCCCTTGCAGGTCCCGTCGAGCATGGCCATGGCCGTGGCCACCGCTGAATGGTCGCCGCTGATGCGTGGCAGGTCGTCGAAGCGGTAGTCGTTGCCGGCGGTGGCCGCGTCCCCCCACCATGCCTTGAGCAGGCTGATCGTGTAGGCGTCCATCGACCCCCACGCGCCGCTCCTGGCGGCGTTGCGGTCGATGAAGTCGGCCAGGCCCTGGTACGCCTCGGCGTGCGGCATCGGGATGTAGCCAGGAAGCAGGTTGAACAGCGTCGGGATGTCGGTGGAGCCCTGGATCGAGGCGTGGCCGCGCAGCGCCAGGATCCCGCCGCCCGGCCGGCCGATGTTGCCGAGCAGGAGCTGCAGGATCGCGGCCGTGCGGATGTACTGCACCCCGACGCTGTGCTGCGTCCAGCCGACCGCGTAGCAGAACGCGCTGGTCCGCTCACGTCCGGAGTTGTCCGCCAAGGTCCGCGCCACCTGTTCCAGCAACGCCGGCGGCACCCCGCAGACCTCCTCGACCATCTCCGGGGTGTAGCGGCCGAAGTGGTGCCTGAGGATCTGGAAGACACAGCGCGGGTCGGTGAGCGTCAGGTCGACGCGCGGATGCCGCTCCGCTTCGAGCGGCGCTCCCATGGCACCGTGGTGGTCGGGGTCGTGCGCCGGCTGCTCCCGCTCGCCGGAGGCGGCCGCCACCCGCATACCCTCGTACTGCCAGCTCGACGGGTCGTACTTGCCGGCGCGCGGGTCCCAGCCGGAGAACAGCCCGTCACCGTCCTCGGCGTCCACGTAGCGCTCATCGACGATCACGGACGCGTTGGTGTAGTTGACCACGTACTCACGGAACTCCCGCCCGTGCGTGAGCACCCAGTTGACCAGCCCGCCGAGGAAGGCGATGTCGCTGCCCGCCCGGATCGGCACATGCAGGTCGGCCATGGCGCTGGTGCGGCTGAAGCGCGGGTCGACGTGGATCACCTTCGCGCCGCGCAGTTTGGCCTCCATCACCCACTGGAACCCGACCGGGTGCGCCTCGGCCATGTTGGAGCCCTCGATCACGATGCAGTCGGCGTTCGCGAGGTCCTGCTGGAAGGTGGTGGCGCCGCCGCGGCCGAACGAAGTCCCCAGACTGGGGACGGTCGAGGAGTGTCATATCCTGGCCTGGTTTTCGATGGCGACGGCTCCGAGCGCGGTGAACAGCTTCTTGATGAGGTAGTTCTCCTCGTTGTCCAGCGTCGCGCCACCCAGCGACCCGAACCCGAGCGTCCGGTTGAGCCGGTTGCCCTTGTCGTCCATCGCCTGCCAGGTCGCTTCGCGGGTGGCGATCAGGCGGTCGGCGATCATCGCCATGGCCGTGTCGAGCGGAAGCTCCTCCCACTCGGTCCCGTACGGCCGCCGGTAGCGCACCTTCGTGAGCCGCTGCGGGTTGTTGACCAGTGACGCCGACGCAGACCCCTTGGGGCACAGCCGCCCGCGCGAGATCGGGCTGTCCTGGTCGCCCTCGATCTGGGTGACCCGACCGTCCTTCACGTAGACGTCCTGCCCGCAACCGACCGCGCAGTACGGGCAGATCGACTTGACCACCCGGTCCGCCGTGGCCGTGCGCGGCCGCAGTGCCTCAGATGCGGACGAGCGCGCGCCCGCGCCGAGGCCGAGCGGGTCTCCGGCGCGGACCTGGCGGACCAGCGGCAGCTTCCGGAATGCCCTGCTGATCTCCACGGCGGACCCCCTCGCGTAAACGGTACTGAGCAGATACCGCGCCAACGCCCGCCGAAACACCGCGGGATCGCCCGATCGTGATCGACCGAGAGCGGCCGCCGCTCAGCGGGCGGAGCCGCGCAGGCGGGCGAAGAGGCGGTTGGCGGGAGCCTCGTTGGGCTCGCCGCGCAGCTCGGCGATCTGGCGGAGCAGGCGCCGCTCCTCCTCCGAGAAGTCGGTCGGGATGTCGACCTTCAGCTCGACCAGCAGATCGCCGCGCCGGCCCCAGCCTTCGCCGGAGGGGATGCCGCGCTTGCGGAAGCGCTTGACCGTGCCCGGCTGGGTGCCCGGCTCGACCTCGATGCTGACGTCCTCACCATCCAGCGTGGTGAGCGTGACCGTCCCGCCGAGCGCCGCCATCGTCATCGGCACCGTGACCGAGCAGGTGAGGTCGTCGCCGCGGCGGTCGAAGACCGGGTGCGGGCTGACCGCCAGCTCGACCCACAGGTCACCGGACGGCCCGCCGTACTGGCCGGCGTGGCCGCGACCGGGCAGGCGCTCGCGCATCCCGTCCTCGACCCCGGGCGCGATGTCGACGGTGATGACCGATTCCTTGGCCACGACGCCCTGGCCGCGACACTTGCCGCAGGGCGAGCGCAGCTCGTGGCCGCTGCCGTCGCAGACCGAGCAGGTGGAGGCGGTGACGATCTGTCCGAGCAGGGACTGCCGCACGGTGCGCTGCTGGCCGGTGCCGCCACAGCGCTGGCAGACGGTCACGTCGGTGCCCGCCTCGGCACCGGAGCCGTGGCACTGCTCGCAGGGCATCCCAAGGCGCAGCGGCACGTCCTTCTTGGCGCCGAACACCGACTCGCTGAAGGTGAGCGTCACCCGCACCGCGGCGTCGGCGCCGCGGCGGGCGCGCGAGCGGGGCCGGCGGCTGGTGAACGGGCCACTGCCGAAGAACTGGCCGACCAGGTCCTCGAACGTGGCCATGAAGGGGTCGGCGGACGCTGACGCGGCCATGCCCTCGACCCCATCCGGCCCGAACGCGTCGTAACGCTGCCGCTTGTCAGGGTCACCCAGAGCGCTGTAGGCCCTGTTGAGCTCCTTGAAACGCTCCTCGGCGTCGGGGTCGTCGGGGTTGGCGTCGGGATGGTACCTGCGAGCCAGCCGCCGGTAGGCGCGCTTGATGTCCTCCTGGGTCGCGTCGCGACTGACGCCCAGCAGCTCGTAATAGTCGGTCAAGCGTCTCCCCTGCTCTCAACCCCAACCGTTCCCGCCGGCCCACGCCGAGCCTGGCATGCGCGCCTCTGGTCTACTGCTCGACGTCGTCCAGTAGGCTTCCAAGATAGCCGGCCACAGCTTGCACTGCTGCCATCGCGCGAAGGTAGTGCATTCTCGTTGGGCCGAGCACCCCGATGGTCCCGATGGTATCTCCTGCGGGGTAGATCGAGGTGACCAGCGAGCACGCCCGCATGCCCTCGATCTGGTTCTCTGAGCCGATCACCACCGAGATCTGGTCTCCGCCCCTGGTGAACGCCACCTGCAGGAGCCGCAGCACCAGCACCTGCTGCTCGAGCAGCTCGTAGACCTGACGGACGGTCTCGAGCTCGCCGAACGCCTCGGGGCCGACGATGTGCGCCTGGCCGCCGAGCCACACCCGCTCGCTGGTGCGGTCGCTGACCACCTGGCCGAGCACGTCGGCGACCACGGTGAACAGCCAGCGCTGATCGGCGGGAACGCTCTCGACCATCGCGGACAGGACCAGCTCGGCGCGGTCCAGCCGCTCGCCGGCCAGCTTCTCGTTGAGCCGGCGGCGCAGGTCCTCGAGGCCCTCGACGCTGACCTCCCCCCGGACCTCGAGCAGGCGCTGCTCGACGCGGCCGGTGTCGACGATCAGCACCAGCATGACCACGTGGGGGTTGAGCGACACCAGCTCGAGGTGGCGCACGCGCGAGCGGTCGAGAGCGGGTGGGGCCACCATCGCCGTGTAGTGGGTGAGGCTGGCGAGCAGCAGCGAGGTCCGCTGCAGCGTCTCCTCCAGACCGGCCGCCCCCTCCAGGTAGCGCATGACCTCGTCCCGCTTGCCACGGGCCAGCTCGCCGACGCCCGAGAGCGAGTCGACGTAGAAGCGGTAGCCGCGGTCGGTCGGGACCCGGCCCGCGCTGGTGTGCGGGTGCGACAGGAAACCCTGCTCCTCCAGCGCCGCCAGCTCGTTGCGGATGGTGGCCGGTGAGATGCCGAGCGAGTAGCGACCGGCCAGCGCCTTCGAGCCGACCGGCTCGTTGGTCTGGATGAACTCGTGAACGACCGCGCTGAGCAGTCGCGCTTTGCGCTCATCGAGGCTCACGGCGTTCCCTCCCCGACGGTTGCCCATCGGCTGAGAGTAGCAGTCTCCCCCTGCGAGTGCTAAGCATTGCGAGTGGTCTCGGGGATCGATCCGCCTGTCCGTTTAGCGGCTGCCTGGGCCCGGACGCGGTCGATCTCCTCGGGCGGCAGCACCACCGGCGCACCGATCCGGCTCGCCTTCCAGTAGACCTCGGCGAGGAACTCGACCCGCACGGCGTTCTCGAAGGCAGCGCGCAGGTCGGCGCCGACCGCGAGGACGCCGTGGCTGGCGAGCAGGACGGCGTTGTCGGCGGCGAGCGTGGAGACCACCTTCCGGGCCAGCTCCTCGGTGCCGAAGGTGGCGTAGGGAGCCACCCCGACGGAGTAGCCGATCGAGGCGATCACGTAATGGACCGCCGGGATCTCCCGGCCGAGCACCGCCCAGGTCGTGGCCCAGCGCGAGTGGGTGTGCACGACGGCGCCCACGTCAGGCCGCCGCCGGTACACGGCGAGGTGCATGGACAGCTCGCTCGAGGGCTCGTGCAGACCCTCCTCGAGGTTGCCGTCGACGTCGACCAGCAGCACGTCGGCGGGGTGGATGCGGCGGTACTCGACGGAGCCGGGCGTGATGGCGATGGTGCCGCCGGCGGGGTCGCGCGCGCTCAGGTTGCCCGAGGTCCCCTCGACCAGCCGGGCCCGCTCCAGCTCGCGGCCGGCGTCCACGATCGCCGCGCGCAGCGCCTCCAGTCGCACGTTCGCCTCCTCACGGTCGCCGCCAGATGATGGTCCGCTCCCACACGGACCCGGCAGCAGCGTATGCGGTGTGCGGCCGGTCGAGCCGGGTCTGTCCGCGGGCTCAGGGGGCCAGGCGGCTCACGACCTCGCCGTGCAGGAACATGCCGCGCTCGTTGAGGCGCAGGCGGGGAGGCGGGGCGAACAGGCCGGCGCGGCGCAGCTCGGCGACCTGCGGACCCTCCGGGTCGACTCCGAGGGCGCGGGCCTCGTGCGCGGCGATGCCGTCGACCGTGCGCAGCCGCAGCGCCAGCGCCTCGAAGCGCGCCTGCCGCTCGTCGAGCGCCTCGTGGCCCTCGGTGGGCCGCCGGCCCTCGCGCACCGCGGCGAGGTACTCGGGCACCCCGCGGAGGTTCCAGCGCCGCAGGCCGCCGGGGCCGGCGACGCCACCGGGCCACCGGGCCCCCACGGCGGGCTCCCCCACCAGGAACTCGTGGGCCCCGGCGCCGAGGCCGAGGTAGGCGCCGCGCCGCCAGTAGGTGCGGTTGTGACGGCTGGCGTGGGCCGGGACGCCGGCGGCGTCGCCGGGCCCGAGCGCCCAGTTCGACACCTCGTAGTGCCCGTAGCCGGCGCCGGCGAGCATGGTGCAGGCGGTCTCGTAGCGGTCGGCCAGCACGTCCTCGTCGGGCGCGGCCATGCGACCCGCGGCGACGAGCCGGCCGAACTTGGTGGCGGGCTCGATGGTGAGCGCGTAGGCCGACAGGTGCTCCGGGCCCAGGGCGACCGCCGTCCGCAGCGAGCGGGCCCAGGAGGCCTCGTCCTCCCCCGGGCAGCCGAAGATCAGGTCGAGGCTCAGGTCCAGGCCACCGCGACCAGCGCTGCCGGCGGCCTCCCGCAGGGCCGCGACGGCCCGGCCGACCTGAGCGGCGTCATGTGGCCTGCCGAGGGCGGCGAGCACCCGGTCGTCGAAGCTCTGGGCGCCGAGCGAGACACGGGTGACCCCGGCGGCGGCCAGACCCTGCGCCAGCGTCCGGTCGACCGTCTCCGGGTTGGCCTCCACCGTCACCTCGGCATCGGGCGCCACCGGCAGCAGCTCGCGCAGCCGCGCCAGCACCCTGGCCAGGTCCGCCGGTGGCAGCAGCGTCGGCGTCCCGCCGCCCACGAACACGCTGGTGACCATGGGCAGCTGCGGACCGGCAGCGGCGAGGTCCGCCTCGGCGAGCAGCGCCGCCGCGTACGGCCGCCGCAGCCCCTCCATGCCCGTGTAGGTGACGAAGTCGCAGTAGTGGCAGCGGGTGAGGCAGAAGGGCACGTGCACGTACACGCCGAACAGCGACCGGTCCACCAGGGGATCCGCGACCCGTGCGGGTGCCAGCGCGGTCACCGGCCAGAGCCCCCGTCGTCGGTGCGCAGGGCGGCGACGAACGCCTCCTGGGGCACTTCCACCCGGCCGATCTGCTTCATGCGCCGCTTGCCCTCACGCTGCCGCTCCAGCAGCTTGCGCTTGCGGGTGATGTCGCCGCCGTAGCACTTGGCGAGCACGTCCTTGCGCCGGGCGCTGATCGTCTCCCGGGCGATCACGCGGGAGCCGATCGACGCCTGGATCGGCACCTCGAAGAGCTGGCGCGGGATCAGCCGCTTGAGCTTGGTGGCCATCGCTCGACCGTAGCCGTAGGCCTTGTCCTTGTGGACGATGGCCGAGAAGGCATCGATCGGCTCGCCCTGCAGGAGCACGTCGACCTTGACGAGGTCGGCCGGGCGGTAGCCGCTGGGGTCGTAGTCCAGCGAGGCGTAGCCGCGCGTGCGCGACTTCAACTGGTCGAAGAAGTCGAAGATGATCTCGGCCAGCGGGAGCTGATAGCGCAGCTCGACCCGCTCCTCCGAGAGGTACTCCATGCCCTGGAGCGTGCCGCGCCGGCTCTGGCACAGCTCCATCACCGCGCCGACGTGCTCCGACGGGCACAGGATCATGGCGTCGACGAAGGGCTCCTCGATGCGCTCGATCCTGCCGGCGTCTGGCAGGTCACTCGGGTTGGAGACGGTGATGGTCCCGCCGTCGGCGAGCGTGACACGGTAGGCGACGTTTGGCGCGGTGGTGATCAGCTCCAGGTCGAACTCGCGCTCCAGCCGCTCGCGCACGATCTCCATGTGCAGCAGGCCGAGGAAGCCGCAGCGGAAGCCGAAGCCGAGCGCGGTGGAGGTCTCCGGCTCGTAGACCAGGGCGGCGTCGTTGAGGCGCAGCCGGTCCAGGGCGTCGCGCAGGTCCGGGAAGTCGTCACCCTCGATCGGGTACAGACCCGCGTAGACCATCGGCCGCGGCTCCCGGTAGCCCGGCAGCGGCTCGGCAGCCCGCCGCTCCGTGGTGGTCACCGTCTCACCGACCTTGGCCTGCGCCACGTCCTTCAGGCCGGGAATCAGATAGCCGACCTCGCCGGCGGTGAGCTCCTCGGCGGCCACCGCCTCTGGGGCGAACACACCGACCTCCTCCGCCTCCGAGACCTCGCCGGTGGCCATCATCCGCACCCGCGCACCCTTGCGAAGCCGGCCGTCGACCATCCGGACATAGGTGATGACGCCCCGATAGGTGTCGTAGAGGGAGTCGAAGATCAGCGCGCGGGTCGGCCCGTCCGGGTCCCCCTTCGGCGCCGGCACCCGCCGCACGATGGCCTCCAGCAGCGCGGGGACGCCCTCGCCGGTCTTGGCGGAGACCCTCAGCATCTCGTCGGAGGGGGTGCCGACGACCTGCTCGATCTCGCGTGCCACCCGCTCGGGCTGCGCGGCGGGCAGGTCGATCTTGTTGATCACCGGGATGATCGCCAGGTCGGCCTCGAGCGCCAGGTAGAGGTTGGCGAGCGTCTGCGCCTCGATGCCCTGGGCGGCATCGACCAGCAGCACCGCGCCCTCGCAGGCGGCGAGCGCCCGCGACACCTCGTAGGTGAAGTCGACGTGCCCGGGCGTGTCGATCAGGTTGAGGACGTAACCGAGGCCGTCGGCGGCGGTGTGGGCCAGACGCACCGCCTGGGCCTTGATGGTGATCCCCCGCTCGCGCTCCAGGTCCATCTTGTCGAGGTACTGGGCACGCATCTGCCGCTCGCTGACCGCATGGGTGAGGTCCAGCAGCCGGTCCGCCAGGGTCGACTTGCCGTGGTCGATGTGGGCGATGATGCAGAAGTTCCGCAGGCGCGCAAGGTCAGTAGGCATATGAGTCTCATTGACGTCATCGAGGGGCTTGCGCCCGGCACGCCTGGCGGTGCACGCGCGCCTGGACGCCCAGGCCGAGCATACCATCAGCCCAGGTGGGGCCCTTGGATGCGGCGCGCTGGACGCTGCGGCGCCGCCGGGGTGGGACCCCGCGGCGCGTTGAGCGGCTGGGAACGGCTGTGCTAGCCTCCAACGACTGCAACCAGCGTGCAGAGGATCGAACGAGCCCAATGGCCAACATCAAGTCACAGATCAAGCGCAACCTGCAGAACGAGCGGCACCGCCTGCGCAACAAGTCGGTCCGCTCGGCGCTCAGGACCTACCGGCGCCGCGTGCTGGAGGCCGTGGACGCGGGCGACACCGACGCGGCCACGGAGGCCTTCCATCGGGCCGCCCGCGCCTATGACAGGGCGGCGAGCAAAGGGGTCATCCACCCCAACAACGCCGCCAACCACAAGTCGCGCCTGGCACGCGCCCTGAATCGTGAGGGCGCTGCCTAAGCGCCCTGCCGAAGTAAAAGAGGGCGGCGAGCTGCCGCCCTCTTTTGCACTGCCTCCGATGGCGACCCGGAACGACTGCCCGGCCGGCGCCGGGCTGCCCCTGTGCGCCGAGGGGTGGTCAGTGGCCGGTTCTCGCCGCCGTGCCGGCGCCCGGCGCGCCGGCGCTCGCGATGCGGGTGACCACCAGCTCGAGCAGCATGCGGGACGGGAGGCTGCCGTTGCGAACCGCGGCGTCGGCCTCGGCGATCGCGTCGAGGGCCCGCCGCAGCACGTCGGGCTGGAACTTACGGGCCTGCCGGCGGGCGCGGTCGACCTGCCAGTCCCGGACGCCACCGCCGATCGCCTGCGCGACCTGGCCCGATGGGGCACTCGGATGCTCGCTGACCTTGAGCAGCAGGCGCAGCTGCCGGGCGAGCATGCCGAGCAGCCCGAGCACGTCCTCACCCTGTGCCAGCAGTGAGTCGAGATGGCCGAGCGCGGCGGCGGCGTTGCCACCGAACACCGCGTCGGTCAGCTCGAACACGCCACGATCGGCCGTCTGGGCCAGGAACTCGGTGACGTGGCCGGCCCGCAGCGGCTCCGGCGGCGGCACCGCGACGTGCAGCTTGGCCACGGCGCCGGCGAGCTCGCGCAGGTCGTGGCCGACGGTGTCGACCAGCGCCGTGATCGCCGCCTCGTCAGCCTTGCGGCCGAGCCGCCGCACCTCCGCCCGCAGCCAGCTCGCCCGCTCCGACGGCCGCAGCCGCGTGACCGCCACCACCTGGGCGTGCTGCTGGAGCTCCTTGAAGAACTTCGCCTGGCGGCCGGTGGCGGCCGCACGGAGGACGAGCACGGTCCCGGGACTCGGGTCGCGAGCCACGGCGAGCACCGCCTGGCGGCCGGTGGTGTCGAGTGCCTCCGCCCCGTGGACGACCACCACCCTGCCGCCGCCGAACAGCGAGGCGGTGGCCAGGCCCATGGCGAAGCCGTCGGGAAGAGCGCCGCCCTGCACCTCCTCGACCGTCGTCTGGGGTCCGAGCTCGTCGCGGGCGGCGGCCACCGCATCGGCCACCGCGCGCTCCGCGAGCAGCTCCTCCTCCCCGAGGACGAGCGTGGTGGATGCGGAACCGGTTCGCGCGGGCATGGCCGGATCCTACCGTCACACCGCTTGTCGCTGCTCGGAGCGGCGGAGGCGGCGGTGGTGCCCGGTGGCGCGCTCGAGCGCCGCCGCCCTGCGCATGGCGAGGGCGGTGCACGCGAGCACGGTGAGCGCCGGGACCAGGCGGGCCGGTCCGGACAGTGCCAGGGACGCGCCGGGGAGAGCGGCGGCGCGGTCGGCGAGGGCCACCAGGACGCTCAGGAAGGGATCGGCCAGGCGGCAGGCGAGCGTGGCCACCGGAGGCGCGACGACCGCGGCCCCGGCGGCGACCACGCCGAGCAGCATCGGGACGGCGGCGAGCGGAACCACCACCAGGTTGGCCACCAGGCCCGCCAGCGACAACTGCCCCAGCGCCAGCGCGAGGACTGGCAGCGCACCGGCCTGCGCCCCCAGGCTGGCACCGATCCCGGCACGGACCGTCCAGGGGAGCCGGGCCGGCAGCAGCTTGGCGGCGACCGGCCCGAGCCACAGCACGCCGCCGGTCGCCGCCACCGAGAGCCGGAAGCCCAGGCTGGCGACCAGCGCTGGGTTGGCCAGCAGGAGCAGCAGCACGGCCAGGCAGAGGGCCCGCCGCCCGCCCGGCCCGCGTCCCGTCGCCACCCCCAGGAGGGCCAGGGCGGCCATGGCGCCCGCGCGCAGCACGCTCGGCTCCCAGCGCGTCAGCAGCGCGAACAGGCCCACCAGGACGATGCCGATGCCGGCGAGGGCCGGGCGGCGGGCGCCCAGCCCGACCGCGATCCCGAGCCCGGCTCCAAGCACCACCGCGACGTTCTGGCCGCTCACCGCCAGAATGTGGGTGAGCCCGGCCGCCTTGAAGGTGCGCTCGAGGTCGGCGCCGAGCAGCGAGGTGTCCCCGAGCGCCATGCCGACCAGCAGGCCGGCGCGCTCCCGCGGCAGGTCGGTCAGGGCCCGCCGCCGCGCCGCGGCACGCACGGCCTCGCTGGCGCGCAGCGGCAGCGACCTGGCGGGCGACCTGGACTCGAGGCGAGGGCGTCGCAGGATGACCGCCGGCTCGCCGCCGAGGGGGTCGGCCCGGTCCGAGCGTTCGACCGCCGCGCGCAGTCGCACCCGGTCGCCGACCGAGAGCGGACCGGCGTTCCGGGGGAGCACGACGCCCGCCCGCTCCCGGGTCCGCCATGCCCGTCCGGCAAGCTCGACGTGACGCACCGACACCACCAGCCAGAGCCCGCCGAAGCGGACGACGCTCGGCTCCTCGGCCACGGTCCCTTCGAGGGTGACCGTGCCGCCACGACCGGCCAGGCGGGGAAGGAGAGCAGCCTGCACGGCGCCGGCTCGCACGCCCGCCACCGCTACGCCGGTGGCCGCCAGGGTTGCCAGTCCCAGCGCCCCGGCGAGCACCGGCCGCCGGTTCAGCTCCGTCGCCCGCCGGCCGAGCGCGCCGCCCGGGCCCGGCGCGCCGCCCCGGCCCAGCGGCCTCCCCGGGTCCGGCGCTCTGCCCCGGCCCAGCGCTCGGTCCGGGCCCCGCGTGCCCCCCGGACCCAGTGCGCTCCCCGGGCCCAGCGCGCGACGCCCCAGCCCGCGGCTGAGCAGCAGGGCGCCGAGGATGGCAGCCAGCGTGACGGCACCGACCAGCGCCCAGGCGGGCGCGACGCGGGCGCCGATGAGCACTCCTGCCGCGACCGTGGCCACCAGCGAGATCCCATCCGGGTCGGGATCGGCGCCCCGCATCGCGGCGCGGTCCTCCCCGCGGCCGGCCGCAGCCAGATGACCCGGGCGATCGTCGCGGCCGGGGGCGAGGCGACCCGGCCGTGGACAAGGCCCGGTCGGGGGGTCAGCGGCCACCGGACACCGTGACCAAGTCCTTGAGGACCTCGAAGCGCCGGTCGCCGATCCCGGGCACGAGGCGCAGGTCCTCGACTGAGGTGAACGGGTGGGCGCGGCTCGCGGTGACCTCGCCGACTCCAGGGAGGGTGTCGAGCTGCTCGATCGTGGCGGTGTTGAGGTCGACCGGCGCGCCCGGCTGAGCCGGGGCGCCGGGCTGCGCGCCCCCGCTCATCTCGCCGGCGGCGCCCGCGGGCCCGGCCAGCGCGGTCACGGGCTCGCCGTGGCGCGGAACGCGGATCTGCTCGCCGTCGGCGACCCTGCGCGCCAGGTTGATCGCCTCGAGCTCGGCCCCGGACGCCGCGCCGCCGGCCGCCTCGATGGCGTCCACGACCCGGCTGCCGGCCGGCAGCCGGACGAGTCCAGGGCGGCGCACCCGCCCCACCACGTCCACGGCGATCTGGCCGGCGCCAGCGGTGGACCCGCCCGCGCCACTCCGGTCGTCGCCGGAGACTCGCGGCAGCGACTGGGCGCCGGCTCCGCTCAGCGCCGTCGTGGCGGGCGGGTCGACGGCCCGTGGCGCCGCGCCGACTCGCAGCAGACCGGCGGCGGCGATAGCGAGCAGGACGATGACGGCGATCGCAAGACGCTGGCGGCCGACGCCGCCGAGCAACCGCTCCAGGCGGTCGCGCCAGCCGCCGGACTGCAGAATGAAGGGGGGCGGAGATGACGGCATGCTGCTCCTCCAGAGGAGTGGGGCCGCGCGCGGCGGGGGAGGCCGCGCGCGGCCCGGCGGCGGGTTGCACAGCGACCCTAGCCGGCATCGCCGACGGCTGCCGAGCGTTATCCCCACCCCCTTGAGCTGCGGAAATGCGCGCATGCCGCAGGCAGCGGGGAGGCGGCGAGCAACCAACCCCGGTGCGTGCTCTACCGCTGCGAGGCGTGGTGCTCTGCGGAGCGAGCACCACCTCGCGCGGCAAAAGGGCCACAACGCCCGCGGCAAAGCGCCCGCGTGGGCGTGTGGCCGTGGTTGGTAAGCGCGAGACCAACCGGAAGGTCGCCGCCTTACCATGCGCCGGAGGGTCGCCCCGGCGAGGTCAGCGCGCGGTGACGACGTTGACCAGCTTCGGCGGCACCACCACGACGCGAGCGACAGCCCGCTCCCCCATGGCGGCCCGCACCTTGGCCGAGCCCAGGGCCACCTCGCGGAGCTGCTCCCCGCCGACGTCGGCGGGCACCTCGGCGCGGTCCCGGACCTTGCCGTCGACCTGCAGCACGCAGGTCACCCGCTCGACCCGGACCAGCTCCGGGTCGAAGCCCGGCCAGGCGGCCAGGTGCACCGAGCCCGGTCGGTCCAGCGCATGGCGCCACAGCTCCTCGGTCAGGAAAGGCGCCAGCGGGGCCAGCATCAGCACCAGCCGCTCGGCGACCTCGCGGCGTTCGGCGGCGGTGCCCGCACCCGTCCGGATGGCATTGGCCAGGCCGTTGGAGAGCACCATCAGCTTGGAGATGGCCGTGTTGAAGCGGAAGCGCTCCATGTCGTCGGTGACGCCCTGGGTGATGCGGTGGGCGAGCCGCAGCAGCTCGGAGTCGGCGGGGCCGCCGGGTGCCTCGGTGGCGGCGCGCACCGCGCGCCAGACACGCTGGACCCAGCGTCCCATCCCCTCCGGCGAGACGTCGGCCCAGTCCACGTCGTCCTCGAACGGAGCGGCGAACAGCATCGTCAGCCGGGCGACGTCGGCGCCGTGCTCGTCGATGATCTGTGTCGGCTCGACCAGATTGCCACGCGACTTGCTCATGGCGGCGCCGTGCATGATCACCATGCCCTGGTTGAGCAGGGAGCGGAACGGCTCGTCGAAGCTGACCAGCCCCATGTCGGTCAGCACCTTGGTGATGAAGCGCGAGTACAGCAGGTGCAGGATGGCGTGCTCGATCCCGCCGGTGTACTGGTCGACCGGCATCCACTTGGCGACCCGGTCGGGGTCGAAGGGACGGGCGGGGTCCAGCCCGGTGTAGCGCAGGAAGTACCAGGACGAGTCGACGAACGTGTCCATGGTGTCGGTCTCGCGCCTGGCGGGCCCACCGCAGGCTGGGCAGCTGACGCTCACCCATGACTCGACGGTTGCCAGGGGCGAGCGGCCCTTGGGCGTGAAGTCGGTCACGTCCGCGGGCAGCAGCACCGGCAGCTGGTCGTCCGGAACCCGGATCTCGCCGCAGGTCGGGCAGTGGACGACCGGGATCGGGCAGCCCCAGTAGCGCTGCCTGGAGACCAGCCAGTCGCGCAGGCGGTAGTTCACCGCCGCCTCGCCCTGGCCCCGCGCCGCCAGGTCGGCGGTGATCCGCGCCTTGCCCTCGGTCCAGGGAAGGCCGTCGTATGGACCGGAGTTGACCATCCTGCCGTCGCCCGTCCACGCCTCGGTCAGCGCGTCGCCGTCCAGGGGTGAGGCATCTCCCGCCGCGTCCTCCACGCCCGCGGGCTGCCGCGGCTGGATGACCACCCGGACCGGCAGGCCGTACATGCGGGCGAACTCGAAGTCGCGCTCGTCGTGCGCGGGCACGGCCATGATCGCGCCGGTGCCATAGTCGGTCAGGACGTAATCGGCCGCCCAGACCGGGATGTGCTCGCCGTTGACCGGGTTGACCACGTAGGCGCCCAGGAACACGCCCTCCTTGTCGCGGTCGGTCGACAGCCGCTCGACCTCGGTCTGTCGTCCCACCCGCTCGCGGAACGCGCGGAAGGCCGCCTCGTTCGGGGTGCCGGCGACCAGGCGCTCGGCCAGCTCGTGCTCGGGCGCCAGCACGAAGAAGGTCGCGCCGTACAGCGTGTCCGGGCGGGTGGTGAACACGCGCACCCGCTCGCCGGTGGAGGCCACGGTGAAGTCGACGTGGGCGCCCTCGGAGCGGCCGATCCAGTTGCGCTGCATGGTGAGGACCTTGTCGCTCCAGCGGCTCTCCAGCTCGGCCATGTCGTCCAGCAGGCGCTGCGCGTACGCGGTGATCCTGAAGAACCACTGCGTCAGCTCGCGCTTCTCCACCAGCGAGTCGCAGCGCTCGCAGCGCCCGTTGATCACCTGCTCGTTGGCCAGCACGGTCTGGTCCCTGGGGCACCAGTTGACGGGCGAGGCCTTGCGATAGGCCAGGCCACGCTCGTGCAGGCGCAGGAACAGCCACTGCGTCCAGCGGTAGTAGTCGGGGTCGCTGGTGTTGAACGTGCGCGACCAGTCGAACGAGATGCCCAGCCGCCGGAAGGTGGCGCGCTGCGTCTCGATGTTGCGGTAGGTCCAGGTCCTCGGGTTGACGCCCCGCTGGATGGCGGCGTTCTCCGCCGGCAGCCCGAAGGAGTCCCAGCCGATCGGGTGCAGCACGTTGTAGCCCTGCATCCGCTTCAGCCGGGGGATGACGTCACCGCCCGAGAACGCCTCCAGGTGGCCCATGTGCAGGTCACCTGAGGGGTACGGGAACATGTCGAGTGCGTAGAACCGCGGCCGGGCCGTGTCGTTCTCATCGGCCCGGTAGAGCGCCTGCTCCTCCCAAGCCGCGGCCCACTTGGGCTCGACCTGCTGCGGATCGTAACGCTCTGGTTCCACGTTGGGCTCACCTGCCTGCTACGGACGCCTGCTGAGCGGGATGCCGCACAGCACACGAGACGCCGACGAATACTCGGATACTCGCAAGAATAACAGCAGGCCAGCAACGCTTTATGCCGGCTGTCCACAGGGCCGTGCGCGGCATGGCCGCCGACCTGCGCCGAAAGGCACGGCGCGCGGTGCTCCACCAGGCTCGCGGAGCATCTCAGGTAGCCGGAAGTTAGCGGACGAAATTCGCTGTGTCGGACGCATCGGCACCGATGCGCAGCCGGCGCAGCCCCCCTTCTCTTCCCATATGCCGTAAGATTCGTGAGCGGAATCCGACGCCCTGCCCCCGATGGGAGAGATGCGAGCTTTATTGGTCATCTGGACATCGAGGACCGCTGGGTGCAATGTTCCCCGCCATATAGTCAAAGTCGTACGAGCCGGACGTAGCTCGCTTCGGGTGGCAAGCGGGCACGCTCCGTGAACGACTCGCCACCCAGAGGGGAGGCACTTGTGGTAACCACTCGCAATCAGATCGGTCGTACCGGTCCCTACCGAGCCGTGCGGGACTGGCAACCACCTCGCTCGTACGAACCCTTCCGCGCCGGCGGCGCATCGCAGGGTGAGGACATCGAGGTGCTGCTCCGCACCACGGAGGTGGCGCGCCGGCTGCAGGTCAGCGCGCGCACCGTCCTCGCTTGGGCGCAGGCTGGCAAGCTCCCGAGCATCCTGACCCCCGGCGGGCACCGCCGCTACCCGGCGCACGGCGTCGAGCAGGTGCTCGCGACCATGACCGCAGCCGGAGAGCCGCGCCGTCGCTGACCCGGGAATCCGGGACTCGAGAAGGGTCCCGGGCCCCGAGTGGGCGCCAGCCAGCGGACCAACTCACCGGGAGCGCGCATGAGGCTGTGCGCGCTCCCGGTGCCGGCGGACAGGACTGGTCATCCGCCATCGCCGGTGCCGTAGGATGATGCATCGACTCGCGGCGAAAACGGGCGGAACGGTGGTGGTGCTCGCGATGTCTGGTCGGCTGAGCATTCCCAGGACAGCGGCGTGGGTCTGGCATGCCGCGCCGCGCTCGATCTTCGGCATCGACGCCGTGTTCGTCCGCTGCGCGACCGGCACCAGCCCGAGCCGCGGATCCTTCGACTACGCCGCCAACTACCGCCGCTGGGCGGAGACCCGCGGCCCCACGGTGATCCCATGGACCTGGTTCGGCCCGCCCGGCAGCTCGGACGGCCGTGCCGCCGCCGACCTGCTGTGCAACATCGCTCCGGGCAAACCGTTTTACGTGGTGGAGATCCAGTTCGACCCGCCCGCCGAGGAGGTCGCGGCCTTCGCCAGCCGGATGCGCAGGCGCGAGCCGGCCGCCCTGCTCGGCTTCTCGAGCCTGCCGACCAGGGCGGAGGCCCGGTCGGTCGGGGTGCCGTGGGAGGCTTGCGTCGAGGAGTTCGACCTCGGGCTCCCACAGGTCTACACGACCGCACAGCGTGAGCAGCTCCTGCGGGCCACGAGCCCGGTCGTCGCCGACATGGCGGGCAAGCCGATTCACGTCGCGGTCTTTCCCGACAGCGACACCGGCTGGCTGGAGAGCGCCCGCGCCGGCATCGGCCGCCACGCCGGCGCCTCGGCCTGGGCGGTGGACCAGTCGAGCTTCCCGACCTGGCGGCGGCAGCTCAGCGCGCTTCCCACGCAGGACGAGCGGGCCGCGGCGCGCTCGCCGTCGCGGCGCGCCCCTGGCGAGGAGGCCCTGCTGGCCAACCGCATCGTCGCGATCGTCCAGGCGCACCTGGACGCCGGCGGGAAGCTCGGCGACGACCAGCTCGTGACCGACGTCGAGCGCGCCCTGCGCGACGGCCCGGCTTGAAGCCACTGGCAAGGTGGCTCTTGGCCTGGTGAACCGGAGACCCGTCCGGCTCCCTAGCTGTGCCAGTCCTGAGGCCCGTCCGGCGCGAGCTCGGCGAGGAAGGTCCGGCAGCGCTCGGCCTCGTCCCGCTCGCCGATGGCGGCCGCGGCGAGCTGCAGGCCGCGCAGGGAGCGCAGGAAGCCGCGGTTGCCCTCGTGCGCCCAGGTCACCCGGCCGCTTCCGCGCCAGCCGGCCCGGCGGATACGGTCGAGGCCGCGGTGGTAGCCGACACGGAAGTAGGCGTATGCCTGGACCGGGCGCCGGGTCTGGAGGGCGAGCTCCCCCAGCGTCGCCCAGGCGGCGAGGCAGGCTGGGAAGTGCCCGGCGACCTCGCTGACCTCGTCGACCCCGACGGCGGCGGCGAGCGCCTCGAGGGAGCCGGCGGGCTCTGTGATGGTGGTCTGCGCTGGCTCGCTGATCGGCAGTTGCGTCATTGGCGAACTCTACCGCGGACGCTGGCGGGACCGGCCACCCGCAAGTTGTCCACATCGTGGCGGCATGCCTTGATCACGCAGCTCAGCGGTGCTGAGATTAGCGTGTTGCCAACGGTAGCGAGGAGGTGAGCATGCAGGCGGCCGACAGCTCCGCCGAGCGGGCCGCTCTGGACGCCCAGGTCGCGGGACAGACCCTGTGCACGGTCCTCGAGCGGAACGCGCGTGTCCACGGCGACCTCCCGGCGTTGTCGTGGAAGCGGGACGGCGCCTGGCGGCAGCTCAACTGGCGCGAGTATCGCGAGCGTGTGGCCGAGGTGGCGATGGGCCTCGACGCGATGGGCGTCGGCCGCGGGGACTTCGTCGTCATCATGGCGTACAACCGGCCTGAGCACCTGATCGCCGACCTGGCGGCGGTGCACCTCGGCGCCACCCCGGTGTCGCTGTACAACACGCTCGCGCCCGAGCAGATCGCCTACATCACCAACCACTGCGAGGCCAAGGTGGCGGTGGTCGAGGGGCGCGACTTCATGGAGCGCTGGGAGAAGGTCAAGGGCGAGCTCCCCGCCCTGCGCGACGTGGTGCTGCTCGAGGACGCCGCCGACTTCGCCGACTACGACTGGGTGCGCTCCTGGGACGACGTGCGCGACAGCGGGCGCTCGGCGCTCGGCTCCGGCCGCGAGCGCTTCGACGCGGCCTGGCGGGCGGTCACGCCACAGGACCTGGCGACGGTGCTCTACACCTCTGGCACCACGGGCCCGCCCAAGGGGGTCATGACCACCCACTACAACGCCCTGTGGACCGCGGCGGCGAGCGACCGCTGGGCCGACGACCAGGGCTGGAAAGCCGGCGGCAGGTACATCTCCTACCTGCCCCTGGCCCACAGCATGGAGCGACTGAGCGGCCATTACGTGAGCCTGTGGAAGCCCACGTGGCTGTTCTTCTGCCCCGACCTCTACAAGATCGTCGAGGTCCTGCCCGAGGTGCGGCCGTTCAGCTTCGTGGCCGTCCCCCGCCTGTGGGAGAAGGCCCAGGCCGGCATCATGGCGGCGCTGGCCGCCGAGCCCAGCCAGCGCCGGCGCAAGCTGGCCGAGTCGGCGATCGAGACCGGCAGGCAGGCGGTCAGGCTCGAGCAGGCGGGCAAGCCGGCGCCGCTCGGGCTCCGGCTGCGACGCGCCGTCTTCGACCGGCTGGTGTTCGCCAAGATCCGCCGGCGGATCGGTCTCGATCAGTGCCGCGTGGCGTTCAGCGGCGCCGCCCCGCTGGCCGACGACGTGATGGAGTTCCTCCTCGCGCTCGGGATCCCGCTGCGGGAGGGATACGGGCTCACCGAGTCGACCGCGCCGGCGACGCTCAACCGCCCCGACAGGCTCAAGGTCGGCACGGTGGGGCCGCCGCTGCCCGGGGTGGAGGTGCGCGTCGCCGACGACGGCGAGCTGCTGCTGCGAGGCGGCAACATCGCGGCCGGCTACTACAAGGACCCGGAGAAGACGGCCGCGACCTTCGAGCCGGACGGGTGGCTGCGCACCGGCGACGTCGGGGAGGTGGACAGCGAGGGCTGGGTGCGGATCGTCGACCGCAAGAAGGAGCTGATCATCACCGCGGGCGGCGAGAACATCTCGCCCTCCAACCTCGAGAATCTGCTCAAGGCGCATCCGCTGATCGCCCAGGCATGCGTGGTCGGCGACCGCAGGCCCTATCCGGCCGCGCTGATCGTGATCGACTCGGAGGTCGCCCCCGGCTGGGCCGCCAGGCACGGCGTGCCCTACGAGCGCCTGGAGCGGTTCGCCGCCCACGAGCGCGTCCACGGCGAGATCGAGCGCGCCGTCGCCGCCGTCAACCAGCGCGTCGCCCGTGCGGAGCAGGTCAAGCGCTTCACGATCCTGCCGGTTGACTGGACCGTGGAGGGCGACGAGCTGACGCCGACGCTGAAGCTCAAGCGCCGCGTGATCTATGAGAAGTACGCGAGCCAGATCAAGGGCCTGTACGCCTGAAGTAGCTACGGGACGGCCCGGGCGGGATCAGGAGGGGCTCGGGGCGACCTTGTCCGCTCGCGGGACGGTCTCGACGTCGGTCACCTCGCCGGACAGGGGGAGGCGGAGCTCGAACCGTGCGCCGCCGGCGGCGCCGACCGGCTCCCCCACCTCGAGGTCGCCCCCCTGCTCGCGGGCGAGCTGGCGGGCCACGTAGAGCCCGAGCCCCACGCCGCCGCCGCGCGGCGACCCGCCGGTCTGGTGCTCGAGGCGCATGAAGCGCTCGAAGATCCGCTCCCGCTCGGAAAGGGGCACGCCCGGACCGGCGTCCTCGACCGCGATCACGGCGTTGCTGCCGCGGCGGCTCGCCTCCAGCCGGATCCGCGAACCCGCGGGCGAGTACCTCGCGGCGTTGTCGAGCAGGTTGGTCAGGATCTGCAGGATCGCCTCCGGCGCGACCCGTACCGGCAGGGCGCCGTCGAGCGACAGGGCGATCGCCTGCCCGGCATCGGCGCGGCCGATGGAGTGGCACGCCTGCCGGGCAAGCTCGCCGGCGTCGACCGGTCGCGGCGACACGCGCTCGCTCGGGATCTGCTCGAGCGTGGCCGCCAGCAGCAGCTCCTCGATCAGCTCCTTCAGGCGCTTGCCCTGCCGCGCCGCGATCCCGACCAGCTCGTGCCGCAGCTCCGGTGACAGCAGGTGGCTGCGCTGCTCCAGGGTGGCGATGGCGCCGAGCACGCCCGCCAAGGGAGTCCGCAGCTCATGCGAGACGGTGGCGAGCAGGTTCTCCTTGAGCCGCTCGCTCTCCTGCAACTGGCGCGCCACCGCCTGCTCGGCCTGCGCAAGGCGTGCCTGCTCGGCGGCGACCACCCGCGCCGCCGCGGCGGCCGCCTCCGCCGCCGCCCGGTTGGCGTCCGCCTCGATCGCCGCCTTGCATGCCAGGTACACGCCCAGCATCGGCAGAGGGAGGAGCAGAACCAGCACGACGCTTCGCTGCGCCAGCACCACCACGATCGGCGCCATGGCCGCGAGAATCGCCTCGGGCAGCACCTCGACCCGGATCCCGGCCCAGACCCGGCCGGCCGGCGGCGCGCCCTGAGCGAGCGTGCCGACCGCCCCCACCAGCATCCGGTTGAGCAGGAAGAAGACCACCGCCGCGGCGCCGAAGGCCGGAAGCTGCTCGATCGTGAACGGGAGCCTGCCTCCGAGCAGCGTGAAGAGCCCGCCGGCCGCGGCGAGCGCCAGGATGTACTGGGCGGCGTTGAAGGCGATCTTCCTGAGGGCCTTACGCTCGAGGAGGCCGGCGACGATCGACGCGGACGCGAGCGCCAACGCCGCGGGCGCCGTGCCCCAGGCCAGGAGCAACCCGAGGGCGAACGTCGTCGAGGTGGTGATCTCCTCCACGTCGCCGCGCCTGGGAAGATCGATCGGGCGGACCTGGCTCACGACGAGGAACGCCAGCACCACCCAGAACGCCGGCGGCGCGGCGACGATGGCCCGCACGCCGCCGTTGACGGCCAGAGCGGGCCCCAGCAGAAAGCCTGCCGCCGTGATGGCGAGGACGTAGGCTGTCAGCGCCGACCAGCGATGGCGACGGGTCATTGCCCCCGAGCTCTCGAGTCCAGATAGGAGTCGTTAGCAGACCATTTCGTCCCAGGCGTTGTCGAGCCCGGGACGAAATGGTCACAGCCGCGGGGCGAGGCTACTTCCGAAGCTACTTCCAGCGCACGTCGGCAGCGACAGCCGACACCAGACCGACGAGAGTGGCGAGCATGAGGACGATCCGGGAGAAGCGCCGTTTGAGCAGCTCCACGCTCCTCACCTCCAGTCGTGCGGGCGCGACCGAACCGGCTCGGGCCGCGCGGCCAACGGACGGGCCGACCGAGAAGGAACCGCCTCCAACGGTGGCACGTTGTAGGGTAGCTGAAAATGCGCAGAAACAGTCGATCTTGTCGGGCCCGCCGATCATGAAAATCTGACATTGGCGGTCCCGAGGCTCCACAGGCTCAGCCGCTTCGACGTCGCTGACGACGAGTGGCGACCTGGCGATCCCAGCCACGATGGACCGCGCAGTACCCATCCGGGTTGTAGCGGCTCAGCCGGACGTCACACGCATCGTCGGCGCAGACCCTCGCCGCGCCGAAGCTGCGGACGGGCGGGTCGGCACCCGGGGATCGACGCTTCACGCGCTCCTGCCTGTTCGAGACTGCCACGGTTCTCTATGGTTCCAGCCTTTGAAGCGCCTGAAACCTCCGTGCACGAACTACAGCGCACCGACCCGTCATTGTCCGAACACCCCTGGTCGTAGCACCGCTGTCGAATGCGCTACCGGCGGACCTTCGGCCGCGCCGCCTACGGCGCAGTCTCGGCCTGCCCTGCTTGCCTGGGCATTGGTTCTCGATCGTCAAGCGGGTTGATCGCCGCTGGGTTGTGGCGCCGCCCGTGCGTGGTGGTCCAGGAGGCGCGCCAGGAGCCGGATCAGCTGGTCGCGTTCGGGCTGGGTCAGTGGCGCGAGCAGGTCGTCCTGGATGGTGGCGACCAGTTTGTCGAGCTGTCGCAGGTGGCGGCGGCCGTGTGGGGTCATGGTGATGACGTTGCGGCGTCGGTCAGCGGGATCGGGGGCGCGTTCGATGAGGCCGCGGCCGGCGAGCTCGTTGATGACGGCGACCAGATCGCTGCGGTAGATGCCGGTGCGGCGGCTCAGTGCCGCCTGGCTCGCCGGGCCGAACTCCTGCAGCGCCGCGAGCA
>WNFV01000863.1_pt1 | contig 68843 bp, 54 predicted proteins | sample 5400101 | NCBI WGS metagenome assembly WNFV01 (sample SAMN13153361, study PRJNA577476) | soil metagenome | isolation source: 115 cm soil or saprolite under grassland replicate 1 | place: USA:California | collected 2016-06-15
TGGATGCGCGCGGCCAGTTGTTGGCATTGCCAACTTCGCCAGTGTTCGGTCGCAAACTGCCAGAGTTTCGTGCGCATCGCATCATAGACCTGCATCCGCCTGGCCTCGTCGGCCTGTACCTGTTCGAGCGCCAATCCCAAAAAGGAAAGCGCTGCGTGAACAGTTTTGTCGGTCGTCGCCGTATCTGGCCACGCTCACTGGCAAAGCACCATTTGACGGTGATCGTATCGCGCACTTCATGGCGGAGGTAGACGACAACGGAGTCGCCGTGCGGGTTATCGAAGTCACGGGACAGCCGGGTGATGCATTCGTATGCCACCCGTCGTTGCTCCATGCCGTTTCTATCAACTGCCGTACGGTTCCCCGCCTGATGCGGACTACTCAAGCCCAGAAAGTCAGCACTGAATAAGTGGGGCATACAGTAAACAGCGCGTCAGCACATGCCGCCGACCGATGAGTTGCAATGTCAAGCGGGAATTTGGGCGAATTTTCGAGCAGTTTGCGACGCGTGTAGCTGGTGTTCCTCTGCAATGGCGCATACTCCAAGCGACCCCACCACGCTGTGGTTTGCGCAGGAGCTGGTCGGTGCGCATCTTGTCCTGCCCGTTTTTCCCCGCTGCCGGCGCGCCGCTGTCGCACCCCACCGGTCAAGACCGCGCGCGGGCCAACCTAATCAATGCGCGGAGCGCCTCCTTCCTCTGGCTCAGCGCGCGCTTGCACAGGTCTTGACCGGTGGGGTACGCTTGCCGCCGCCGGCCACGGGCAGACCGCTTACCCGCTCGTCAGTCCTCCGATTGGTGGGGCCGCGCAACTCCGGTCGCAACGCGAGCACCTCTTCCACACTGGCCAGCGGACGCTTCGTTCCGCCCCGTGTGATAGCGTTCAAGTCATGCCCGAGGCCGAGCCGAATCAAATGCGCGCGGATGAACTGGCCGGAGGTCAACCCACCCCGTTGTTCGTCCGTCAGCTTCCATACCCATACCCTGAGCTTGAAGGCCACCCGCTCGGCATCCGCCCGCTGATCGACACTTTGCCCATGCAGGACGTGCCAGATCACCACCAGCAGCTTCCGTGCGAGCGCGACGATCGCCTTCTTTTCGCCAATCCGGCGCGCGAGGCGCTGAAATTCGCGCTGCCAGTACGGATGGGTGCGGGCGGCGGTCTGTGCCGCCTCGACCAGCACCCACCGCAATTGGCGTCGGCCTTCCTTGGTAATCCGCCCGGTCCGATCGGTTTTGCCGCTGGAATGCACCCCCGCTCCCAGTCCCGCATAGCCGACGAGTTGCTGGGCAGCTGGGAAGCGCGTGACGTCCCCAATCGCCGACAACAGGATCATCGCGGTGATCAGCCCGATCCCCGGGAGTTGGATCAGCTAGGACACCTGGTCCGCCCACAGGGTGCTGGTGCTCAGCCGATGCAGCTCGGCCTCGACGGTCGCGATCTGCTTCGCCAGATGGTCGAGGGTGGACAAATCCTGATCGACGCGCAACCGCTCAGTCACGCTCAGTTCTATAGCAACGTGCAAAAAGGTTGAGCCATAGAGATCACAGAGAACACCGAGTTTGGGTTTCTTTACTCTGCGATCTCTATGCCCTCTGTGGCTCAGTAAATGTGCTTCTGGCTATAGGTGCAATTGCGGATTGCAGGCTGTGTTGAGCACTTCGGCTGCGCTCGGTGTAAACTCCGTCGAAGCATAGCAGGTCAAGCAGTGCGCCTGCTGGTGTTCGACGCGCAACGTCGGTAGGCCCTGTCGCTCCCAGATGCGCTGAAACTGCGACTTCGCCTCCGTCTCGAAGCCGATCAGGTAGCGCTCGGCGTGCGTTTTTGCGAAGCGTCCGTCCGGCTCTATCAGCGCCAGCATCTCCATAAAGAACTCGTGGTGGTCGGTCATGATGCTGAGGCGCCCATCTGCGGCAAGCGCCCGATTGATCGCGTCGAGGAATGCAGGCGCGACGACCCTGTGCTTGCGGAAACGCTGCCGCATATGCGGGTCGGGGAAGTGCAGGTAGACGGCCTGGAGCGCATCGGCCGCCAGCAGAGGATACATCTGCTTGAAATCGCCCTTGATGAACGTGATGTTCGGCAGCGCGTGTACTTCGGCGGTTCGGATCGCCTTGAACAGCGGCTTCACCGAAACGTCAACCCCCACGAAATTGGTTCTGGGATGTTCGAGCGCCTGGGCGCAGAGGAAGTCGGCGGTTCCACAGCCGATCTCCAGCTCGAGCGGCAGATCATCGCCGAACAGCTGCGGCGAGTCGATCGGCGGAAAGATATCCGGGTTCCAGAAAAGCTCCTTGCTGCTGAAGAAGCGCAGGTAGCGCTCGATCGACTGTGGATCGGGCGGCTGAAAGCGTGCCCCGCGCAAAAGTGATCGCCGTGACAGATGATCTCCTTATCTTTGGCGGGCTGATGCCCGCAGTATGTCGGTTGCATGCTTGCGCCCCAGCTCCACCTGCTCCCCTCGACGCCGCGCGATCGCTAGCTCCAGCGCCGTGGCGGTGAGCTCCAGGAGCTCAAGCTCAGAGAGCGCGCACGCTCGCCGCGATCCCAGCAGTGCCGCCAGGGTTTCACGCGCTTCGCGGTACAGCTGGTCGATGGCGTAGGTGAGCAACTCGGCGGTTTCGGTTGGCTCGTCGGCTGCGCCGGCCAGCACGTTGCGGTCGGCGTGCAGCAACAGCCAGGCGCGCTCCCTGGGCGTGCAGCGCAGCGCGCGGCAGAGCGCCTCTACCGGTGGGCGCGCCACCTTGACGATGCGCCCGTTCTCTAGGCGCGCCAGCCAGGCCACGCTGATGCGTTCGTAGCTGTGGTCGTCGGGGCCGATCTGATCGTATAGGCGGGCGACCAGTTGCGCCCGCGAGAGGTTACGGAGCGTGCGCAGCCGGGCAACTGCTGTGCCACAGCGTTGCGCGGCCGGCTCCGGCGTTCCGTCGGCAGCCATGAAGTTTCTCCTGATCAATCGCTACACATATGCTGTGCCTGCCGCGGGCTTAGCGGGACGCACCGCAGCGGGCACAGCGAACCGGCCAGAGCTATCTGAGGTGAACACTCTGGAAGGCAGGTAGCAGCAGCGCGCTACCTACCGGCTTGGGTTCTTATGTGTGGCGTGATTCCAGGAGGAGTTCATGCTGATGATCCTTCTGACACTTGTAACGAGAGAGGCCGTATGGTCAGCGCCATTGTAGCACGATGGATTGGAGAAAGCGATACAGAAATCTGACTCTTTTGACCTGGCCCGAGTATGCGCATATCCGGTGGTACCGATACAGACGCCTTTGCCGCGTATATTGAGCACATGCTCGGCCCGACGCTGCGGCGTGGACAAATCGTCCTGGTCGATAATCTGAGTGCCCATACCGCGCCGCGGATTGACGAGTTGCTGGCCGCGCGTGGCTGCCGATTATGGTTTCTGCCGCCCTACTCGCCCGACTTCTCGCCGATTGAGTTGGCATTCGCCAAAATCAAGTCCATCCTCCAGAGCCGTGGTGCTCGAACGATTGAGGCGTTGGAACAGGCCATCGCTGCGGCGCTGGGTCAGATTTCTGCGGCTCACGCAGAAGCCTTTTTCCGCCATTGCGGCTACTGGGTTCCATCGCCAATGGCTCAAGCTTTTTGCACTTAGCTATAGATATAGTCGTCTTGCCGGATCAGCTGCTTGATGGCATCATCCGTTGCGCAGTATCTGAGCCAGCAAGGAGCGCCACTCATGCCTGAGCAACCCACAATTGCGATCCCGTTCGATCTCCCCGATGTGCGCGTGCTGCGTACCGAACTCACCAAGGAGCGCGAGCTGATCATCGAGGTCGAAAGTACCCTCACAACCGCTCTCTGCCGCCGCTGCGGTCAAACCATCAGTGCCTTCTACGGCTACGACCGACCAGTCCTGCTGCGCCATTTACCCAGCTTCGGCTATGTGGTGTATATTCGGCTTCGCCCCAAGCGCTTCCGCTGTCCATTCTGTGATGATCATCCCACCACCACCCAGCGCCTCGAGTGGTACGAACCGAAAGCCTTGCACACCAAAGCCTACGAGCGCCATCTGCTGCTCCAACTCATCAACAGTACCATTGCCGATGTCGGCCAGAAGGAAGACATCACGTCTGATGCGTTGCTCGGCATCATCGACCGCTGGATTGCGAGCGAGGTTGATTGGAAGACCGTGCCGGAGTTCTCGGTAATGGGTGTTGACGAAATCGCGCTCAAGAAAGGGCATCGGGACTATGTAGTGATCGTGACGGCCCGCTGCACGCAGGGCGATCTGCATCTCCTGGCGGTTCTGCCAGATCGCAGGAAGGAAACGCTGAACACCTGGCTCCAATCACTTCCGACCGTGCGGCGCCACCAGCTTCGCACGGTCTGCACAGATATGTGGGAGGGCTATGTGACCGCCATACGCGAGGTACTCCCTCGTGTGGCGCTGGTGATTGACCGCTTCCACGTCGCCCGCCAGTATCGCGATTGTGCCGATACGCTGCGCAAGCAGGAACTCAAACGGCTGCGAATGGAACTGCCCAAGGACACGGCCAAGCAACTGAAACGCACGCTCTGGCCATTTCGAAAACGCCCGGCCGATCTCGCAGACGACGAGAAGGAGCGTTTAGCGCACCTCTTCATCCTTGCGCCGCATCAATACGTGATTGCTCGCCGCATGGAGCTGGCGAAGCGGCTACTCCTGACCAGCACGCACACCGTCGCGGAGATCGCCTGGTCGATTGGCTACGAGAATATGAGCCACTTCAGGCGCTTGTTCACGATGCATATCGGGATGACGCCAGGCGAGATCCGCCGCGCCGGCATCCAACAAGCTGATAAGCGCAAGAATCGACCTTCCGCAGCTTGAAAAACTTCGGCATAATACATCTTGCGCTTGCTTCGCCGTCAATAGGGACTTTCACCATTTAGTCGTTGAGCGCCGCCCAAACTTGCCGGAAATCGGGAAGCTATGTTGGGACAAATGTTTCCTGACCGGTCTCCACTGCAAGTAGAGCCGAACGGGATTTTGGCGATATGAAGGAGAAGCCACATGGTTATGGAAAGAAGGGAGTTTCAACAAAGGATGTCCGAGATAAAGCAAAGTTTAGAGGGCATGAATCCAAGAGAAATAGATATTGTTTTGTCACAAGCTAAGATTGAGCTTTTTAAGCCCAAACCATTTGAAGAGTTAACGGGCATAGCTTTGTTTGAGCGGCAAGTTTCTAGAATGATAGACCGTGGGTATCCTGAGATAATGGCACTAAGTAAAACTGGGTTTCAAGATATTTTGGATCCGCTCCGCGAGATAATAGGGGACTACCAAGGAGGCGATACTCCGTTTCTGATTGTGATACCTCCCAATGTTACTTCGATATCTGACCAGCTTTCACTGATAGAGTATGAGGGGAGTGGGGTGACTCAATTTTTAAAAGTTCCTAGACGTGACGCTTTTTGTACTGCTTCTCATGTTTTTACTGTTTGAAAGAAGTACCGCCCAGGAGCTGTCGCGGGAGGACGTTTCTTTTCGAAGCGCCGATGGGGTGACACTGCTGGGTACGGTTATTGCACCCAAAACGGATAACGCGCGTTACCCAGCTATTGTAATGTTAAGCGGTGCCGGACCCACTACCCGCGATGAGTTGCGAAAGGAGGCGGAGGCATTTGCGCGGCGCGGTATCATGGTGCTGATTTATGATAAGCGCACGATCGGGTATTCAATGATTGAAAAGGATTTTTCGCTCCTTGCCGATGATGCGCTCGCTGCTGTCCAAGTGCTGAAAGAGCGTGCCGATGTTTACCCAGACCAGATAGGGATCTGGGGATTATCTGAAGGCGCCTGGGTGGCGCCGCTGGCCGCTTCTCGCTCAACAGATGTGGCCTTTGTAGTTACGGTGGGGGCGGTCGGCATGTCACCCTTGCGCCAGCAAATTTGGGCATATGGAGAATACCTGCATCAGGCAGGGGTTAGTGGGTCACTCTTTCAAACCATGCAGGTCAGGGGGATGTACCTTGTGAAAGGATTGGGTTTGTTCTCGAACGCGGACTACGATGGCACGCCAGCTTGGGAAAAAGTGCGCCAGCCTGTACTTGCCATTTGGGGCACACTTGATCGCGAAGTTGCTCCTGAAGAAAGCGCACAGATGATCCGCGAAGCTTTGGTACAGGGCGGCAACAAGCACTATACGATTCGTTTTATACCTGATGTTCGCCATAACCTGAACAATACGCATAATGGAGGGTTCGACAGGATCGACAGCATCCCTGAAACCTACGGGGAATTCGAGGCGGCATGGATTAAAGGGTTAGCTACCAAGTTGCCTGAGGCAAATGTTGAGCCGGCACCCCATCAGGAACGTTATACTCAACCTCTGCCCGAACCGGCCTGGTATGATGCAACCACACTACAGTTGAGTGTCCTGGGGTTCTTACTCGCAATATTCGGCAGTTATCCGTTTAGCGCTATTCTCCGCAGGCTACGCGGACAGCGTAGCGCGCCGCCCACAAAATGGTTGTCGCGACTCCTCGCTACTGCAGGCCTGACTACGGTCATTGGCTTTACTATCTACTTTCTTTTCCTGCTCATCACCGCTGCAAATATCATAGGACCCGTGCTTTTCGGCCAGCCTCTCCCATGGTTCATACTCCGGGTTCTTGCGGGCATAACAGTTCTATCTGCAGCGGTAACTGCTGGTTTATTGTGGAAGCGACGCGTCAAAATGGAGAACGGACATAAGGTGCGTATCGCACTGCTGCTGATAGGTACAGTCATTTTTGTACCTTGGGCAATCTACTGGGGTTTGCTCATATAGCTCATGTAGTTGGGCAGCTATTCCTTCCAGAAGATTCAGGCGTAGCAGAAGAATTCGCAGGGTTCTAAACGGTCCACACGAAAAGGCTCGGGTCGACCACGGCATCTCCCTCAACAAGCGGTTGAGAGCATCGTGACAGCGAGCCGGCAAGAAGCGCGCTACATGTGTTTGCGTTGGCCGCGCATCAAGCAAGATCAAACCGGTCAGGGCAAGCGTAATCAATGCAACCAAAGTGGGCGTGCCCAGTGTCAAAAGCTGCAGTCGCAGCAATGCCCTTTCAACCGCCAGATACAGCTGGCGTGTGATACGATACAAGCGAGACGCCATCGGAGACACCTCCATTCGGTCAGCTGGTTGAGTGGTATCTCCAGTGTACCGAAAGATGGCGTCTCTTGCGTTGTCAATGTGCGAGCGGTGCTTTACCCACCGCGTAACTTGTGTTATTGATGGATAGCCAACAGCCGCGCTGGGTTCTCTACTAGCATTGTGTGGATTGCCTGCTCACCGAGGCCGCGCTCGCGCAGCAGTGGCAGAAAGTTGCGCAGCACATGATCGTAGCCCGGGCCGCCATATGCGCGTAGCTCGTACTTCCAGCAGGTGTCGGCCGAGAGCACGATCTGGCCAACGTGGCCGAGCCGTACCAATTCGGCGCACCGCTCGGCTTTGTACTCGTCAGATGACCAGACTACGCCCGAGACCGGCTCGAGGCCAGCCTTGCCAATCACGTCGAAGCCTAACCCAACGCCGGTCGCGGCAATCGGTTTGAGGTGGTCAAGCGGCCGTTCAAGCGCGTTCAGATGCCCGATCACGATCCTACTGAGATCGGCGCCCTCCTCACGAAAGATCGCGATTTGCTCCAATGCCATTGTACATCGGCTCGTGTGTGTATAGATTGGGTAACCGCTCGATTGCTGCGTTCGCGCGGCGGCACGCAGCGCCTTCTCCTCGGTCGGCGCGATCTCCAGAAAGGTCGCGACCTTGAGTATCCCCGGCCTGATTCCGGTGGCGCCGATTCCGTCGCGAATCTCAGCCAGCATCCCGGCAGCGATCTGGTCGATTGTCTGGTCATACAGCTCGGGTGGGTGGAAGAAATGCGTGTAGTAACCGGTCGCTGCCACGATGTTCAGTCCGGTCGCCTGGGCGACGCGCCGGCAGGCCTCGGGGTTACGCCCGATGCCAATTGGCGTTATGTCGACCATTGTATGCCCACCGGCTGCCGTAAAATGCGCCAACTCGGTTACCGCCAGCGCTTCGTCGTCAAGCACAGCTTCAGGCTTGGGCCGGCCGAACTGTCGAATCCAGTAGCTCAACGTGTCGATAAACAGATGCTCGTGGATTGCGGTCGTGCCCAGATCCGCCGCCGGAACTGGCCCGAGAACGGACATTGCATCCATAGCTGGGTGGCCTCCAGAGCCACAAGCAGATCAGCTGAGCCGCAACAGAAACGAAATGGCTAGGATTCAGCCGCAATAATCTGGCCTTCAGGCAGCACGGCGGCAACGCGCCGCACTCCAGCATAGGCCACCGCGCGCAGTGTGGCCGCGAGCGCCATGCCTGGGGCCAGTTGGCGTGCGCTGCCGGCGGCGACCGCTGCGGTAATTGTCGTCTCGGGTGTAGTCCAGGGTTCGAGCGCAATATTGTAGGTGCGGCCATACCAGGGTTGGCCGAATGCGCCGCCGTAGACCTGCCAGAACCACAGCGCGCCGAAGATGTCGGCCGGCCAGGTCATAGCGAAGCCGACCTGCCGCACAGTATTCGTGATCGCATACCAGCCGCCCGCCAACTTATCGAGGAACACAGTATCGTGAGTGCGCTCGCTTGCCGTGGGGATCCGACTGATGTCGATCTCGCGCCCGTCGCGGCCAGGGACATGTGGCCAGGCATAGCCGTCGCTGGGGCGGTAGCGCGTGCTGGGGCTGGCATCGGTAGTGCGCACGCGCGCGCCGGGCAAGTCGACCACGCAGCTTGCGTCGATGAACGGCGGGCCAAACGAAGGATGGTGGCCCCACATCAAGTCGATCGGCTCGGCGCCCTCGTTAAGCAGCCGCTCTTCGATTATCAGTACCCCACTGCGGCGCGTGAGCGTCAGCATCTTCTCAACCAGCAGAGGCGTCCGGTAGGTACGGACGCGGAATCGCACCGCGACGCGCTCCGGCTCATCTTCGACGATCATGTAGTCCCAGGGGACCAGGCAGACCTCGCCGTGCGGGCCGAAGCTGGTGCCGGCGTATTCGGCAGGGTTGCCCCCGGTCGGCAAACACTCCTGCCAGCCACCCTCGTAGTAGTCGAGGAACGCGCCCTCGGGTCGCGGCACGGTTGGCACGAAGGTCGCAGGATTGCGTACGCCTTGCGGCGAGCGCCACATGAAGTCGGTATCGGTCGGTTTATGGAGAAATTCGATGACGTCGCTACCTTTGTCGGCCAGCACGGTGACGCGAATGATCTCATTCTCAAGTGTGATAGTACGCAGGCCGCGGTAGATCGTCTCGGTTATGCGGCAGCCATAATTGCGCTCGTGGGTGTAGGCCGGCTGAGACATCACGATTCCTTCCTTGCGCAGGCTTATTGGGTTGTATCCGGCTCGGGCCAGCGCAGCGGCGGGTGGCCGATTGTCCAGCCGCCATCGACCGCCAGGTTCTGTCCAGTGATGTATGAAGCCTCGTCGGAGGCCAGGAACAGCGCCGCCGCCGCGACCTCCTCCGGCCGTCCCATCCGGTCGAGCACCGTCATATCGCGCCAGAACCGCATCACGGCCGGGTCTTGCTTCAGGCGCTGAATGTCCGGCCGGCCGGAGTCGATGATGCCTGGACTGATCGCGTTGACCCGGATGCCGCGCGTGCCGAAATCGATCGCCATCGAGCGGGTCAGCCCGAAAAGCGCGCTCTTGCCAGTGACATAGGCGGCATGGCCAGCCGCGCCCATCATTCCTTCGACCGAGGCGATATTGACGATCGCGCCGCCGCCGCGCCGTAGCATCTCCTGGGCGGCGTACTTCGCGCAGTAGAATACCCCGTCGAGCGTTACGGCCAGCACCGACCGCCATTCATCGGGGCTCATCTCGGCGGCGTCGTGATAGCCGCCCAGGTGCGCCGCAGCATTGATCAAGATATCGAGCCTACCATACGCCGCGACAGTCTGTGCCACAGCGCTGGCGGCCTGATCGGATTGCCCAATGTCGCAGCGGACGAACAGCCCGCCGACCTCGGCGGCGGTGCGCGGCCCCGCAGTATCGTTGATGTCGGCCACCATGACCTGAGCACCCTCCTGGCCGAAGCGCCGCGCGATCGCCGCGCCAATCCCGGTCGCGCCACCCGTGATCAATGCTATTTTGCCAGCCAACCGCATCATGTGCTCCTTCTTCTTGGCCGGTCGCAGCCACAGCTGTGGATGTATACAGTGAAGCTCACAGAGCCACCCATGCTCGCGCGGCACCGCCGCAGCGCAGCGCCAGCCGCCCGGCGGCGACGTGCCGCGCGAGGTGGGTCAACACCGGCCCAATCCATTGGATCGATACGGCAAACGGCCCAAGGCGCGCGTCGAGCGCCGCGACCACTTCGCCCAGCATCAGCGGCCGGCCGGCGGCCCGCACGATTTCGAGCACTACTGCATCGATCTGGTCGACAAACGCCAGGCTTTCGGCGAAGAACGCGTCGACCTCGGCGCCGTGGATCACTGGGTAGTGCGCCGTCAATAACCACTCCGGGCGCAGCTCGCGCAGGCGCCGCAAGGTTTCTACATAGCTCTCGACATCGTAGTACGGCGGCGGGCTCGGGAGTTGCCCATCCCGGTCGGGCACGCCACGCCATAGCACCGCGTCTTGCGCGATCAGTACGCGCTGGCGGGAATCCCAAAGCGCAAGGTGGCCGGCGCTGTGCCCAGGGGTATGCAACACCTCCCACGACACTCCCGCACCTAACTGAATCGTCTCGCCGCCGCGCAGGCCGATGTCGACCGGCGTATCGGGACCGATCATCGCGTCGAGCCAGTCCAGCAGATCCGCCTCATAGCGCAAATCGTCGGCGGCGACAACCGCGGTGTAGCGGCCAGCCAGATGCGTGGCCTTTGACTCGACGCGCGGACGGTCGAGCTCGTGGCACAGGATCGTAACCTGCGGCGCACGCGCGCGCACCGCCGCATTACCGCCGTGGTGATCGGCATCGGCGTGCGAGATCAGCAGCATGTCGATCCGCGGCGGCAGGCCGGCCTCGGTCAGCGCCGGGAACACCACCGCTTCGGGCGTGTCGCGCACGCCGCTGTCGATCAGCAGCGTGCGTTCGCCGCGCAGTAGATACAGCGCCAGCCGATTATCGCCCAGCGCGGTCTCGATCAGATGAAGGCCTGGCAGCAGTTCAATCATGGTTCTTGTTTGTAGCGCCGCACGCGCAGATCGGCTTGGGCTTTGTGACCCCAAAAGCCTTCGATCGCGCAAAGTCGCGAGCCATACTCGCCAATCAGCACGCTGGCCTCGGGCGTACACTCCTGGTAGGTCACCGTCTTGAGGAACTTGCCTACCCATAGCCCACCGGTATAGCGCGCGGCCTTCTTAGTGGGCAGAGTATGGTTGGTGCCGATGACCTTGTCGCCATAGGCCACGTTAGTCTCTGGCCCAAGGAACAGCGCGCCATAATTGGTCAGGTGATCCAGGAAATAGCGCGGGTTTTCCGTCAGAACTTCGACGTGCTCGCACGCGACCCGATCGGCCTCGACGACCGCTTCTTCCAGGCTATCGACCAGGATAATCTGGCCATAGTCGACCCATGCTTTGCCGGCCACATCGGCGGTGGGCAGCGTCCGAAGCTGCCGCTCGATTTCCACCATCGTTTCGCGCGCTAGATCCGCATTGGTGGTAATCAGCGTCGCCGGCGATGTCGGTCCGTGCTCGGCCTGGCCAAGCAGGTCAGTGGCAACCATCTCCGCGTCGGCGGTATGATCGGCAATCACCAGCACTTCGGTCGGGCCGGCCAGCAGGTCGATACCTGCACGGCCGAACAGCTGCCGTTTCGCCTCGGCGACATAGGCATTACCCGGCCCAACTAGCATATCGACCGGCGCGATCGTCTCGGTGCCCAACGCCATTGCCGCGACGGCCTGCACGCCGCCCAAGATGTAGATGTCGTCGGCCCCGCCGAGATGCATGGCCGCCACCGTAGCGGCCGGTGGCGCGCCGTTCATTGGCGGAGTGCAGGCGATGATGCGCTTGACGCCGGCGACCTTGGCGGTGACGATGCTCATGTGCGCCGACGCGACCATCGCGTAGCGCCCGCCCGGCACATAACAGCCGACGCTGCTGACTGGGATGTTTTTGTGGCCAAGCTTAACCCCCGGCAGCGTCTCGACCTCGATGTCGTGCAGCGCGTTGCGCTGCTGCTGCGCAAAGTGACGCACCTGTGCCTGGGCGAACTCGATATCGGCCACCACCTGCGCGGGCAGGCGATCGATCAACTCTTCGATCTCGTCGCGCGAGAGCCGAAAGCTCGCCGGCGACCAATTGTCGAGGCGCTGCGAAATCTCGCGGATGGCGGCCTCACCACGCTGCCTGACATCGTCGAGGATTCGTTCGACGACCTCGCGCACCTGCCGATCGACCGCGTCGGCCTCGGCCGGGCTGATGCCTGCTTTGATCATTGTTGCCATGGCCTATACTCAACCTCCATGCTTTAGACGCGGATCGCTTTCAAGTGAGAACTTGTCTTAGCAACTCGCGACCTCGCTGGCTTTAGCTAGCTCGCGTAGTAGACTCAGGCTCTCGTCGACGATCTGGCCGGCGGCGTCCGGGCTGAACGGCGTAATCTCGACTTCATAGCCGCCCAGCGGGCAGGCGTCGGGAATTGGGATGTAGGCCCAGCCGACATTCGAGTAGCCCGAGAACAGCGTATTGGGAAACGACGAGCCGCGCTTGATCGCCATGCCGATCTCGACGAACGGCTCGCCCGGCAGGGCCACCAGTGCGATCGAGTTGCCAATCGTCATGATTTGCAGCTCAAAGGTGCGGCTCGTCTGGCCTTGCGAGCGCCGCGCCAGGTCGGCGCGCATGCCGGCGCGTTTCGCCAGCATGGTAAGCTCGAGGATGTCGGCATCGGGGCCGCCGGTCGCACGCAGCTGGTTGAGACGGTCATTATAGTCGGCAAACTCAGTCTCTAACTGCTCGGGCGGCGGCAGCTGCTTGAGCGGCAGGCGCAGTGGACGTGTCGCCACCCGCAGAGTTGTGTCGGCCTCGGGCTGCACCTCGTCGGCATAGATCGCCAGCGGCGCGCCGGACTCGAGCGTGCCGGAGTAGCGCTCGCGGCTCGCCTGGTTCTGTAGCTCCCACCAGATCCGGCTGGCTTCGCTGCCGAGGATCGCGCCGAGCCGGCGGTACTCGTGCAGCCCATTGCGCGCCCCCGCCGGCGTGGGCGATCCCCAGCGGCGGCGTGATATCGGTGCGCGCTACGCCTGCGTACAGCATTGATTGACCCCTTCTCAAACTTCCGCAGTCGGCATTTTGCCTGCGGCAGGAAGGTACGGTTTTGTTTTTCGGTTTTGCGCTTTGCGAGCGCAAAACCGAAAAAGCGAAGGAAACAAAGTACTGCCGCAACAGAAAGCGTTAATCTGCAATCGCCTGTCCGGCAAATCTGCGATCTACGACTATCATAGATCGGATTCGAGCAGCGCCTGCGAGAGCCCGGTGTACGCGTTGAGCAGCGGGTCGTCCTGGTGCGCGCGTTCATAGGCCGCGCGGATCTGCATCGTCTCGCGCTCAACCCGTTTGAAGGCATCGAGATCGTCATTCAGCAGCCAGTTCAGCCAGCGCCCGTTTTTGACGTGCGGAACCTCGTCGGCGTGAACATAGTCGTTGAGCAGCACGTACGCTGCGTCGCCCACGGCGCGGGCCTGCTCGCGGTAGCGGATCAGGTCGGGCATGCCGAGCTTCTCGCCGCGCAGATGGAGGTCGTACAACCGATGCGCGAAGTCCAGCCCGATCCGGTAGCTGTAGTTGCCGGGAACGCTCGGGTAGTCGCCAAGCTGACCGCCCAGGGTTTCGAGATACTTTTGATACAGCACCGCGTGGCGTACTTCGTCCCACAGCTGGCGCGCCATATCGACATGGTACTCCCAGGGCATCTCGGGGTGCTCATACAGGCTACGACCGAGTAACTCTGCGGCGTGCATTTCATTGTCGGCGTCGCGGTGGGCCATGAAGCGCGCCATGCCTGCGGAATCGCTGGGGGCTTGGCTGAAGCCATTCAGCTCAATCGCGAAGCGCGCGTCGCGGGCGGCAACGCTGGGGGCCGGCTTGATCGCCTGTCCCTCGAATGAGTGGGCCGCCTCGCGCTCGACGTCGCCAGGGGTGGTCAAGCCACCAACCGCCGCGAGCGCCTCGTGAAAGCGCTGCTCCCAGGCGGCGGTTGCGTTTGGAAGTGGGTCTTCGAGCGAGTCCAGCAGCGCCTGGCCAGCGCGAATATGCTCGCGCTCCTCGGTCAGTGCGCGGCGCAGGAAGTAGCAGGTCGGCTCGTCGGCCACTGGGGCGGCGGCCGCAATGTGGTCGGCATAGGCCGCTACGAGCGCCGGTTTGATCACCCGGTAGATCCCGCTGATCAGCGCGGGTGAGTCGGGCGCCTCGTCGAGCAGCGCCATCAGCGCGAGCGTGGCCGCGCCGGGGTTCAGCGGCGCTTTGCGCGGCCAGCGCAGGTCGACCAGCCGGGTGAGAAAATCGTGCGCGTGCAGCGAGTCGTGCCAGAGGTGGAGGCCAAGTAGGCACTTAACTTCCCACTCCGGCAGACTAGCTAGCTTACCAGCCATCACCCGCATCAGCTGCGCCTCGATGTAGTGATAGCGCGCAACCAGCCGCGCCGTCTGGCGCACGTCGAACGCGCCTTCCAGCTGTAGCGAAGCGTAGATATCGAACATTGCCTCCTACCTTGACACGATGACAAGATGATCGATACGCTGGCATCTTGTCACCTTGTCACCTTGCGATCTGGTCACCAGTCGGCGACTGATCCGTCGGGGTGGAAGTAGCGCTGCATCGCTTCGGGTTTGAACGGGTACTTCGCAGCGGCCTGCTCATTCACGTCGATGCCCAGTCCTGGGCGGGTCGGCGGGGCGATGTAGCCGTCGACTACCTCGATCGGGTGGGTGATCACCTCGTTGCGCCAGGGCACATCATCGCTGATCGCCTCCTGGATCAGCCAGTTCGGCGTCGCCAGCGCGAAGTGTAGCACCGCGGCGGTCGCGATCGGCCCGTTTGGGTTGTGCGGCGCCACTGCCATCGAGTAGGTCTCGGCCATGGCCGCGATCTTGTGGGCCTCCCAGAGCCCGCCGCAGTGCGAGAGATCTGGCTGGATTACATGACAGGCGCGCTTCTCGAACAGCTCGCGAAACTGGTGCCGCCCAACCAGGCGCTCGCCGGTGGCGATCGGGATGCGCGACTGGCGGGTCACCTGCGCGGTCGCCTCGATATCCTCAGTCGGGCAGGGCTCCTCGAAGAACAGCAGGCCGTAGGGCTCGAACGCATGACAGTATTGGATAGCCATCGGCGGCAGCGTGCGCGCATGCAGATCGACCATCAGGTCGACCTCCGGCCCGACCGCCTCGCGCACCGCGCGCACTAGGCTCTCGGCGTAGCGCACCGATCGCAGGCCCTCGACCGGCTCGGTGCGCGGCACGGCCATGAACTTAAGCGCGGTATAGCCGGCGGCCTTGACGATCAGCGCCCGCTCGGCAAACTCCTGCGGCTCGCTGCTCTGGTACATGCTCTTCATTTGCCCGCCGCCGAGGTGGTTATACACTCGCACCCGGTCGCGCACCCGGCCGCCCAGCAACTCGTAGACCGGCACGTTGATCCATTTACCCTTGATATCCCACAACGCCTGCTCGATCCCGCTGATCGCGGTCATACCCTCGATGCCGACCTTCCAGAAGTACTGGCGATACATGATCTGATATAGATGCTCGATGCGGAGTGGATCCTCGCCGACGATCAGCCGGCTGACGTCGTCGATCGCGCCGACGACGCCCTTGGTCTTCCACTCGAGTGTGGCCTCACCCCAACCGTAGAGCCCGGCCTGGTCGGTTTCGACCTTGACGAAGATCCAGTTACGCATATTGGCGTTCACGACCAGGCTGGAGACTCGCGTGATCTTCATGGTTGCACCTTCTGCTTCTATCACGAACGCATGCGCGGGTCGAGCAGGTCACGCAGACCATCGCCGAGCAAATTGGCGGCGAGAACCGTGATCGCGATCGCGAGGCCGGGGAACAACCCGATCCAGATCGCCACGCGGATGAACTGACGGCCATCGGCCAGTATCACGCCCCACTCGGGCGTCGGCGATTGCGGCCCCAGGCCCAGGAAGCTCAGCGCCGCTCCGGTCAAAATCGCGCCGCCGATGCCCATGGACGACATGACGATGATCGGCGCAACCACATTCGGCAAAATGTGCCCAAACATCATCCGCCGACCGCTGATCCCGAGCACGCGCGCCGCCTCGATATACATCTGCTCGCGGGTCTCCAGCACGGAGCCGCGCACCATCCGCGTGTAGTAGGGGATCCAGGCGATGCCGACGGCGATCATGATATTGACCATGCCAGGGCCAAGGATCGTCACTACCGCCATTGCCAGCAGCATAGTCGGGAACGCCACCCACACGTCGATCACGCGCATGATCAACAGGTCGCCCCAGCGCCCATAGTAACCGGCGATCAGGCCGAGCAGCGTTCCCGCAACCGCCGCGAGCCCAATCGGCACCACACCCATCACCAGCGAGACGCGCCCGCCATATACCACGCGGGCCAGGATGTCGCGGCCGTACTGGTCGGTACCAAATAGGTGGCGTAGGTTCGGCGATTGCAGCCGGTCAGGGATGTTGACCTTGATCGGGTCGTATGATGTGACAAGCTGCGGGACTAGTGCCGATCCGATGATCACTATCAGCAGGATCAGTCCAATCATGAACGGCAGATTGGCGGCGAGCCGGCGGATACGCCGCTGGCTGCTTGAACGCGCCATCAGGTCACCGGTCCATTGCGCATGTTGTACGGCGTTGATCTCAGCCACAGTGTGCCTCAGCTATATTTGATCCGCGGGTCGATCACCGCGTAGAGTACATCTACCACCAGGTTGACCAGCACATACAGGGCCGCTGCCACCAGCACGCAGCTCTGCACCACCGGAAAATCGCGGTTGATCACCGCCTGTGTGACCAGCGTGCCCAGGCCCTGGCGCGCGAAGACATTTTCGATAATCACCGCGCCACCGAACAGCGTGCCAAACTGCATACCAATCATCGTAAGAATCGGTAGGAACGCGTTGCGCAGCGCATGTCGCCAGACGACGCCGCGCTCGGCCAGCCCTTTGGCACGCGCGGTGCGAATGTAATCGGTGCGCAGCACCTCGACAAGCGTAGCGCGGGTCATGCGCATGATGATCGCCGCCTCGGCCAGTCCTAGCGCCAGCGCCGGCATGATCAGCCCGCGCAGACCGTAGTCGCCGGTGATCGGCAGCCAGCCTAAGGTCACGGCAAAGAGCTGGATCAGCATCAACCCGAGCCAGAACGCCGGGATCGACACACCGCCCAAGCCAACTAGCGTCGCGCCGACATCCCAGGCAGTATTTTGTTTGAGTGCCGCGAAGATACCCAGCGGTATGCCAAGTATGATCGCGACCAGCATACCGGCGACCGTCAGCTGAATGGTGGCAGGCAGGTTGGCGCTAATCAGATCGCGAATCGGCCGCGAACCAAACAGCGACCGGCCCAGATCGCCACGCGCCAGCCCAAGCAGGTAGTTGCCCAGCTGCACGTAGAGCGGCTCATCCAGGCCGAGCGCCCGCCGGATGCTGGCCATCTGTTCGGCCGAGAGCTTGAGCTGGCCCTGCATGGCCGAAACCGCGTCGCCAGGCACCAGCTTGACCATCAGAAAGACCAAAATCACGATCCCGAGCAGCATCGGTATCGTCAGAGCGAGGCGCTTCAGAATATAAATGGACATGGCCTATTTTCCTACGCACTGCTTGCAATGTTATTGAAACTTCGTTGAGCCTGCGGCAACAAGGTATTCACTATCTTAGAACTTATGCAAACGTCTTGCAATCGCCTGAAAGCCTGCGGCAGCAAGGTACTTCATATTTAGTGTTGCTATTTTTTCGCCCTGCGGGGCGAAAAAATAGCAACATTAAGAAGAGATGTACCGCTCTGCCGAAGGCTAAAAGCGTCGCTGCATACGTCAGTTCTTCCAGGCCGGCAGAAACAGTTGTTACTCGAAGTATGCGCCGGCGAACCACTTGTAGAAGCCCGAGCCGTCGACAACGAATCCCTTCAGATTCTTGGCGTGCGCGGCGTAGAAGTACAGCTCGAAGATCGGCACCATCAGCGCGTTCTCCATGATGTAGAACTGGATCTTCGAGTATTTCTCCTTGCGCTTGGCCTGGTCGAGCTCGGATTGGGCGTCGTAGAGCATGGTGTCGAGGGTCTTGTCCTTCCAGAAATGCCCGGATGGGAAGGTACCATAGCCCTTCGATTCCCAGTCGCGGGTCATTTGGCTGGCGGCTGTGAACACATCGCCCATCGCCGGCACCTGATATTTGCCGCTGGCGATCGCCTCGGTGTTCGACGGACCCTGGGTCGTCAGCACCTTGGCGTCGAATCCGACCTCTTGCAAGTTGGCTTGCAGCAGATAGACCCAATCGTTCCAGCTCTTATTCTCGACGATCGTCACCTCGAGCCGTTTGCCGTCTTTGACGCGCACACCATCAGCACCTGGCTTCCAGCCGCTTTCATCGAGCAACTGCTTGGCTTTTTCAGGATCAAAGCTATACAGCTTCTCGATCGCCGGATCGTACTCCGGGAACGCGCGCGACAGCGGGCCATAGGCCGGCTCGACCAGGCCAAAGTAGACGCTGTCGATGATCGACTGCTTATCAGTCGCATAGATAATCGCCTTGCGCACATTGATGTCGTCGGTCGGTGGGAGCGCGGTGTTGAAGTAGTTCATCTGCGGCATGCCCGGCAGCAGGAAGCCGCTGACGGTAAACCGGCTATCTTCGCGCAGGCGCTTCATTTCCTGGAACGGCAGCAGGTCGATGAAATGCGATTCGCCGGACTCGAGCGTAGCTAGGCGGGTCTGCGCCTCGGGGATGAAACGAAACACTAGCTCCTCGACCTTGGGCGGCCCACTCGCGCCAAAGATCGGCGAGCCCCAGGTCCAATCCGGGTTGGGCACCAGTGTGATCTGACTGCCGCGGACCCACTCTTTGAACTTAAAGGGGCCGGTGCCGATCGGGTTGAACCCGGCATCGGCGCCAAGTTTCTTCTTATTGGCGATGTTGTCGATTCCCGCCGCTGGCTCGGCCAGATCGGTCAGGAAATCGGGGCGCGGCGCGTTGAGGCTAATCGTAACCGTGAAATCGTCGACTTTCTCGGTCTTGGCCAAGATCGGCTTGATCCCCGAGGAGATGCTGCCTTTGACGTCGTCGGCCGTGCGGATGTACTCGAAGTGATTGACCACCGACTGGGCATTGAATGGCGTGCCATCGTGCCATTTAGCATTTTGCACTAGCTTGAACGTCCAGACCTTGGCATCGGGCGAACGCTCCCAAGACGTTGCCAGACCGGGGTAGACTTTCTGTTTCTGGTCGATATACACCAATGTCTCAAACATCTGCGCCACGACCTCGATCGCATTGACGCTCACGACGTCGATCGCGTCGATGCTCGCCGGCTCCTCGTTGCCGGCGAAGACTAGTTTGCCGCTTTTGGCGGTTTGCGGTAGCGGGGTCGCCACTGGGACGGGCGTGCTGGTTGGCGGCGGGGCGGCCGTTGCTGCGGGCGCCGCGGTGGCGGCAGGCGCCGCGGCAGGCGCCGCAGTAGGCTGCGCGGCCTGCGGGGCACTCGGCGCGCCACCACAGGCTGCGAGCACCAGCGCCAGCAGTGTGAGCCACGAAGCCAGTTTGAGCCATTTGAACGGCGCTAGGCACGGACGATTCATAGCGATGACCTCCTTAACTGCGGAAATCCTGCTGTTCGACCAACCACAAGGCGCACTGGTGCGCAGACAAAATGGCGAGCGGACGCGACGATCAGGCGTGGCATCACCTCCCAACGCCGACAAGTCGAGCTGCCGATGTTTGTATACAGGTATACATGAATGCAAGCGTATGCCTAGGATACATCAGCAACCGGGTACTGTCAAGTGTGGGGGCGATGTACTGTTTTGCGGCGTGTGAATGATGAAATTTCAATTTTGCACTAGCTATGCCGAAGCGTGTCAGGTCGGCGGCCAGGCGTCGCCGCATTGATCGGCATCGTTCCGCCGCTGCCTCGGCTGTTTTGAGCATACCACCAGCAGCGGATCTGGCTTGACACGCCGGAAAAATCGGCTATCATTGTATACAAACCGATAAGCACATCAGGAAAATTCATGTCGAATCCGAATCAGCTCGCCAAGCAGCCGGCGGCGATCCAGCCGGTTCAGAACCTACTGATCGACCGTACCCCTACCTATCGCGAAGTTGCCTACGCGATGATCAAAGATGCCATCCTCGCCGGCCAGCTCGAGCCGGGGCAGCCGCTGATCGAAGAGAAGCTGGCCGGGATGCTGAATATTAGCCGAACCCCGGTGCGCGAAGCGCTCGCCATCCTTGAGCACGAAGGGCTGCTGACATCATTCTACAAACGTGGGCTGTATGTCCATACCGTCGGGCGCGCAGAATTTATCGAACTGTTCGTAGCGAACGAGTCGGTCGAGCCGGCCATGGCGCGGCGCGCGGCGATCAGCGCCTCCGCGCGGCACTTGGCCGAGATGGATACCGCTATCCAGGAGGGCATACGCTGCGCCGAGGGTGCCGACAGCGCCGGCTTCTTGCGCTCCGGGCGCACCTTCCACTGTCTGGTTGGTGTCGCGTCGGGCAACCTGCCACTGGCTCGGTTCGTCGAACGCAACGAGGAGCGCGTCGACCTGTATTTGATGAGCTACGGCAAGGCGCTAGGTGTGGCCGAAATGCAGGCTTCGAATCGCGAGCACGCGGCGATCTACCAGGCAATCGCCCAGCGCGAAGCCGACGCCGCGGCGCGGCTGACGATCTACCATGCGCAGTCGACGCGCGACCGCTGGGCCGAGCTATTCGCCGAGGTGGTCGAAGGCAAAGGCGCATGACCGAGTGCTATTGCAGATTGCAGATTTCGTCTAGCGCATACCAATGCGATCGCCGCATATCTGAAGTCCCAAAAGGCTGCTGTATTATGCACTAGAACATCGGTCACATATTCCGATCCGCAATTACAGATCTAGCCCGTAAAGCCCAGGAGGTTATGAAGATTAAGAAAATAATCGGGTAGCCCACGAAGGTGGGCTTGGTTACCGTAGCTGGCGGGTTTAGCCGCCCGGCGGGCCACCAAGCGAGCTAAAGCTCTTGGCTACAGCCACGAAGACCGCCTCCGCGGCTTATATCCTAGTAATTCTTTAATATTCATTAGCCCTGTGATATAAGGGCTTCACACCCTTTAGCCGCTTGATCCGGAGAATATAGCTTCCCGATGGTGTAAAGCTCTTGTCATAGAACAGACTTTCTGATAGAATAGAACCGTGGAGCGAACGATTCAGACAACCTATCGTTACCGCCTTGACCCGACTGCCCAGCAAGCTAAGCTGCTCTTTCAGTTTGCCTCCGCGCGTCGGTTTATCTGGAATTGGGCCTTGAATCGCAAGCTGGACTACTACCACAAAACCGGCAAAACGCTTGGGTTCAGCCACTTGTGCAAACAACTAACCCTCCTCAAGCAGCAGCCCGCGACTGCCTGGCTGCGCCAGATTGATAGCCAATCGCTCCAGCAAGCCCTGCGCGATCTTGAAAATGCCTTTCAGCACTTCTTTCGCCGCCTACGAAACGGCGAAAAGAAAAAGGGCTTCCCGAAGTTCAAGTCACGCAAAACTGATACGCCGCGCTTCCGTATCCCGCAACGAGTTGTGCTTGAAGATGCATTGGTGTCGGTCCCCAAGATTGGCTTGATCAAAACGATCGTTCACCGATCGCTTGAGGGTATGATCAAAAGTGCGACCTTCAAGCGGGAAGCCTGCGGGCACTGGTACATCAGCTTGGCGGTCGAGCAGCAGATCGCGCCGAAGGCTGACCGCAGCGTTGAAACGCACGTCGGGATCGATGTAGGACTGAAGACACTCGCGGTGCGGTCGGATGGCCAGATAATCAAAAACCCGCGCTGGTATCAGACCCAGACACGCAAGCTCGCACAAGCCCAGCGTGCTTTGATGCACAAGCAGAAGGGCAGCCGCAACCGTGGCAAGGCGCGTGTCGTCGTGGCGCGACTGCACCAGAAGATCAGCAACCAACGCAATGACCTGCTGCACAAACTCAGTACCGACTTGGTACGCCATTTCGATCTGATTTCGATTGAAGATTTGAACGTTCGCGGACTTGCGAAAACCAAGCTGTCCAAGAGCGTACTCGATGCCGGGTGGGGCAGGTTTCGATCACTGCTGACCTACAAGGCCGAGAGGCAGAATAGCCACCTGATTGCGATCGGGCGCTTCTTTCCTTCTTCCAAAATCTGCGGCGCTTGCAGATCGGTCAATGCCGATCTCACCTTAGCCGACCGTGAGTGGACATGTTGCTGTGGCGTCTGGCACGACCGCGACCTAAACGCCGCACGAAACATCGATCGTGAAGGCTTGCGTCTGTTTCGCCAAACCATCGCCGTGGGATACACGGAGATGCAAAACGCTTGTGGAGACCCGATAAGACCAATCGACATGGTTGGCGCGGGTCGATGAAGCAGGAAGCCCAAGTGCTTCTGCCTTGGGTATATCACGGTAAAGGAGCAGTCTATGACGACGGTTTCTAGCAATCTTGAGCTAGTCGAGCGCGCGCGGCAGGTCATCCCAGGCGGGGTCAACTCGTCGAACCGTGGCCTGCCCTGGCCAGTCGCGGTGGTCGAGGCGTCGGGCGCCTATTTTACCGACGCCGACGGCAAGCGCTACCTCGACTATCACGCGGCGTTCGGCCCATTGATCCTCGGCCATAACCACCCCGTCGTCAACGCCGCCGTGCATGCTGCCATCGACCGGATCGACATTATCGGCGCCGGCGTCACCGATATCGAAGTCGAGCTGGCCGAGCGGATCGTTCAGCATGTACCCTGTGCCGAGCGCGTGCTGTTGACCAACTCCGGCTCGGAAGCGACCTACGCCGCGCTGCGCCTGGCCCGCGCGGTCACCGGGCGCAATAAAATTGTCAAGTTTCAAGGCACGTACCACGGCTGGCACGATGCGGTGCTGATGAATGTGATTAGTGCGCCCGAGAAGATCGGCCAGTACGACCCGCTGTCGCTTGGCATGCTACCCGAGGTGATCAAGAATACGATCATCTTGCCATTCAACGACGTCGAGGCACTTGGCGAGGCGCTGCAGCAGCACGGCGACGAGATCGCCGCGATTCTGGTCGAAGTCATCCCGCATAATATCGGCTGCGTGATGCCGCGGCCAGAGTTTCTGGCGGTGCTGCGCGAGCTGTCGCGGCACTATCGCGCGCTGCTGATTTTCGATGAGGTGATCACCGGCTTCCGCCATGGCCTGGGCGGCTACCAGGGCGTCTGCGGCGTCACGCCCGACCTGGCGACTTTCGCCAAGGCCATGGCCAACGGCTACCCGATCGCCGCGCTCGCTGGCCAGGCGCAGTATATGGATCGCTTCGCGCCGGGTGGTGGCGTGCTGTTCGCCGGCACCTACAATGGCCACCCAGTCGGCGTCAGCGCCGCGCTGGCGACGATCGGCGAGCTTGAGCAGGGCCAGGTGCATTCGCACTGCTTCGCACTGGCCCAGCGCGCCGGCCAGGGCATCCAGCAGATTGCCCACGAGCTAGGTATCCCCATGAAGGTGGCGGTGTTCGGCTCGGTCTTCGTGCCGTATTTTATGGAAGGCCCAATCGAGACCTATACCGACCTGCTACGCAACAATACCGCGCACGATATCTGGTTCCGCCAGACCATGTGCGAGCACGGCATTTTCATGATCCCGACCGCTTTGAAGCGCAATCATGTCAGCGCCGCTCACAGCGAGGCCGATATCGACCTGACGCTCGAGACAGCCCGCGCTGTGCTTCGGCGCCTGCCGGCGGCGTAGAAGATAATCGCACCGCAGTGAGAGATGAGAGATTGGGTCGCCGCGATCAATTTCTAATCGCTCGTCTCTAAAATCGGATCAGAGTGAGAAGTAAACATGCAGACTGATTGGAACTACACCCACTGCCGTTTCGGCGTAGCCGTGCGTGATGTAACGCCACCGGTTGGGATCTACGCGCGCAGTTGGGGTGCGGCCACCCACGAGGTCGCCGAGGGCTTCCACCGGCCGCTGATTGTCTCGGCCGCTGTGCTGGCCCCGCTCGACGGCGCTGCGCCTGAGTTGGCGCTGGTCGCGCTCGACCTGGGCTGGTTCCCATACATTCCCGACGAGCAGGCACTACGCGCAGATGTGCTGCGGCGCACTGGTCTGGTCGATGGCACGCTGCTGATCAATCTGTCGCACACTCATGCCGGAGCGAATGTTAACTCGCGGCTCGACGGCTACCTGGGCGCCGAGCTGATCCGGCCGTACCTGGCCCGGCTGGCGGATCAGGTCACGCGCGCGATCGAGGAGGCCCGCGAATCGCTCGCGCCGGCCTGGCTGACCTTCGGCCTGGGGCGTTGCCAGCTGGCGCGCAACCGCGATTACTGGGATGAAGAAGCCCAGCGCTTTGTCTGTGGCTACAACCCCGGCGCGTCGGCCGACGACACACTGCTGGTCGCCCGCGTAACCGGCGACGACGGCCAGACACGCGCAGTCTTGTTCAACTACGCCTGCCACCCGACCACGCTCGCCTGGCAGAACCGGTTGCTCTCGCCCGACTTCGTCGGCGCGGCGCGCGCGGTGCTGGAGCAGGCCTTCGGCGCGCCAGCGCTGTTCTTGCAGGGCGCATCGGGCGACCTGGGCCCGCGCGACAATTACGTCGGCGACCCTGCGATCGCCGATCGCAACGGACGGCAGCTTGGCCACGCCGCCGCGGCGGTGGTCGAATCCCTGCCCCCGCCCGGCACGCGCTTTGTGTATCGCGGTCTGGTGGTCTCGGGCGCCGACCTGGGCACCTGGGGGTATGCGCCGCTCGAAACCGAAGCACTGGCGGCGTGCGCGCAGCTGCGCGCCGAGACGATCGAAGTCGAACTGACGCTGAAAGAGCCACCCGACCCGACCTTGCCCGCGCAGTTGGCCGTGGCAACCGAGCACCATGAGCGCGAGAAGCTGCTGCGCAAGATATTGCTGCAGGAGGCGCTCGGCGCCGAGCCGGAGCACCGCATGCCGATCTGGATCTGGCGCCTCGGCCAGGCCGCGCTGGTCGCAATCCCAAACGAGCCGTATGCCGTCCTTCAACAGCGTCTGCGCGAGCGATTCGCAGGTACGGCGCTGCTGGTGCTGGGCGTCACAAACGGTACTGCGGGCTATCTGCCGCCGCAAGAAATCTACGGCCGGGGGATCTACCAGGAGCGCCAATCGCCGTTCGCGGCCGGGTGCCTTGAGGCGACGATCGCCGCGGCCGAGCATGGGCTCGCGCAGATGATCGCATAATCAGTGATGGTCGACACGCGGTGGGATCGCGCGCTCGTGCAGCTCGACAAAGATCTGCGCCAGTCCTTCGACCGCTGCCGCCACCAGTTGCTCACCTTTCTCTTGGCTGGATCCCTCCACGTAGCCGTAGATTCCCTCTTTGGAGAAGCGGCTCCAGTGCAAGCGTAGGGGCAGCAGTGCCGTGCCCAGCTCCATCAGCCCGGTTGGCGGGTCGTCGCGGGCTTTCTCCAGCTGCACGAGCTCGGGGCGCAGCCCCATATATAGCGACGTCTCGATCGCGTCGCCGTGTCCCCACTTGTCGATCAGATCAGGGAAGATCTCACGGGCGACGCGCTCGTACTTGGCCGACTGCATGTAGAACAGCGAGGCGCATGTCAGCCGGCCCTCGGTTTGGAGGATCGCCTGGCGCGCCACCAGATCGAGCACTGGCGCGTTGCTGCCATGGCCATTGACGATCAGGACTTTGGTGAAGCCGTGATGCGCCAGGCTGAGGCAGATATCAAGCACATAGTTGATCATATTGATCGGGCTAACCGTCAGCGTGCCGGGGAAGTCCATATGATGCGGCGAGTGGCCATGCACGATCGGCGGCACGACGACGACGCGATCTGGCACGAGCGCCCCAGCCCGCCGCGAGATCTCATCGGCGATGAAAATGTCGGTGTCGACCGGCAGGTGCGGCCCGTGCTGTTCGATGCAGCCGGCCGGCAGCACAGCGATCCGCCCTTCACCAACCGTCTGCTTCAGTTCGGGCCAGGTCATCTCGCCCATCAGGTATTTGTCGAGCGCCATAGTGGTTCACTTTCTTTATTAGCCTGCGGCAAAGTGGTTTTCTAGCGACAGGACTTACGCAGTCGGCGTTTTGCCTTCGGCAGAGTGGTCCTTTTTATGTTCCGTTGTTTGCGCTCTGCGAGGCCAAACAACGGAACATAGTTGATCCTGACGTACCATGCCGACGCAGGCGTACATGGCTGCCGCAGGCGTAATTGCCAATCGCTCACGCGAGCGAACCTGCTAGCGCAGCTCGTTCAGTAGCGCCAGGCTTTCCTCGACGGTCAGGCCAGCCGCCTCAGGCGCGAATGGCGTCATCCAAACCTCGTAGCCCTCTGGGTAGGCATCGGCGGTCGGCATATACATCTCGACGCCGTTGGTGTAGCCCGAGAAGAAGGTGGCGGCGAAGGGCGAAAGCGCCTTGACCTGTGCGCCGATCGCCGCGAATGGCTCGACCGGAATGCCCACCAGCGCGCACGCGCCGATCCGAATTGCCTGGATCTCGATCGGTAGGGTGTCCCCTTGGCTGCGCCGACGCGCCACGAAGAGATCGAGCGTGGCACGGCGGGCCAGCCGGTTGGCCTCGCGGATCTCGTCGGGCGGTGCGGCGCGCTCACGCAGAGCGGCCAGGTTGCGCTTGAGCGCCTCCAGATGCGCGATCTCCTCGGCGGTTGGCGGCTGGCGCTGCCAGATCGGCAGCTCCAGGCGCTGTGTGACGCAGCGCACCGTACCGTCGGGCTGGCCATGGGGCACGCGCTCGGCTACACCCATGGTCCACGAGGATTCGACGAATCGGTCGATCACCAGCTTGCTCGGCCGCGTCTCGATCAGCTCGGCCACCCGCGCGGCCTCGATCCCGACCTGCTTGCCCACCCAACGCGCGTCTTCGACCTTGCACGAATAGTCGCGCAGAGTGTCCTGATCGCCGGCCGCGCCCTGCAAGAACAGGCAGGTCGCGCCGGTGACGCTCTCGACCGTGCGGCGCAGCGTGCCGGGGTAGTCGGGTGAGATCAGCCGGTTGTCCCAGGCGAGGATGGTCGGATGCGCGGCATAGTTGACCAGCACCGCTATCGGCTGGCCATCGGCGGCGTCGATACGGATGACGCCGACCTCGTGATCCGAGAAGCCCTCGGGATCCGGGCCAAGCATCGGGCGGCCGGGTTGGTGCGGGCGGCGGCGATTGGCGTTGACTGCGCAGCTGCCTTTGCCGCTGGCGGCGAACGCTGGGCGCATCGCGCGGTACGCGGCCATACACACGCCGGCCAGGCGATCGGTCAGGCTAGCGACATACGGGCCGATCATCTCGGCGCCAGCCTCGAACCAGGGCTGATCCAGGCTAGGCCCGGCGTGGGTGTGCGAGGCCGACAGCCGGATATGGTCGCCCGGCACGCCCGTCAGCGCTGAGATCCGCCCGCGCGCCTCGGCCAGCCACGCGCCAGCAGGCGGGTACAGGAGATCCCACTCAGCGATGATTACCTCCTCAGTGCCGTCGGCGATCGCCAGTGCAGTGCAGATCAGCGGCAAGTCGATCCCTTCGGAGCGCTCGTGGCACTGTGCGCTCCAGTTGCCCTGCGCGATCCCGATCGGCGGTGTGATGTCGCAACGCGCGACACCGGCGTGTAGCTGTGGCATAGCCTCTCCTTATGGCTGGCATGGCTGGCCGCGCCAGGGCGGCAGATTCCGCCTGCGGCAGCAAGGTACTTCATTTGCTCGTGTAGTTCGTTTATCCGCGCATAGCGCGGATAAACGAACTACAGTAAATAAACAAAGTAGCGCTGTGACTGAGCTTGACGAAGGGCCGCTGCGGGCTAAGGCGCGCTGACGACAAAACTAGGTGGGCTACACCATAACCTTGATCTGCCCATCCTCGACCTTCACCGCGTAGCTGCGCAGCTTGCGCTGCGGGAAGGCCAGGCACTGACCAGTTGTAATATTGAACTCGAGCCGATGCCAGGGGCACGTGATGATCTGGCCATCGTGAACCCATTCCAGCTTCCAGTCGTTGGCCGCCGTGGCCGCCAGCGTGCCCGAGATTCGCCCGGCGCAGATCGGGCCATACTGGTGCAGGCAGACATTCGGCAGCGCATAGTATTGCCCATCGACATAAAATACGCCGATCTCCAGCTTGCCAATCGCGACGATCCGGCATTCGCCGGCGCCGATCTCGCCGACTTGCGCGACGACATGTTCGGTGGGCATGACTCAGCGCTCCTGCAAGTTGAAGAATCGTGTCGCATTGCCGCCCATCAGCTTGCGCTTACCCACGAGCGAAAGCGGCAGCTGCAGCGCCTTGCTCGGGTGATCGAAATCGTGGTGCGGCCAATCCGACGCGAACATCACGTTGTCCTCGCCACCAAACAGCCGCATGAGCGTCACCAGATCCTGCGGATCGTCGGGCTCCTCGATCGGCTGCGTGCAGAAGCAGAAGCGCCGGATGTAGGTGCTCGGCTTGTCGGTGAGGTACGGGATCTGCCGGCGCTGCTCGGTGTACTCCTTATCGAGCCGCCACATCACGAATGGCACCCACGAGATCCCGGCCTCGCAGAAGGCGATTTTGAGGTTCGGGAAGCGCGCCGGCACGCCGGTGGTGATCATGCTAACCATGTTGGCGACCATTGCGAGCGGGTGCGCCAGCGTGTGCCGGGCGATCGACGTATCGAAATCCTGGAGGTTGAATGGAAAGTTCGGGTGCACCACCGAGACACTGTGCAACATGACGGGAATCCCGACGCGCTGGGCCGCCTCATACATTGGGTCATACCACCGGTCGCCATACAGCGGGCGCAGGCCAGCGCAGGGCAGATATACCGCCACAACGTTGCGCTCGCGGCCATACTGCTCGATCTGCCGCGCGGCGTCGACCGGGTCTTGCGGCGCAGCGACCAGCGCGCCCTTCAAGCCATTGTCATCGCGCAGCCAGCGGTCGAGCATCCAGGCGTTGTATGCGCGTGCCACCGCCGCCGCGTAGTCGCCGTTGGGCAGCGTCGCCAAAGCCAGCAAGTGATCCGGGAACAAAATGCCGATGTCGACGCCGAGTTGATCGAGATCCTCGCGCATCTGCGCGGCGGTAAACACCTTGCGCGCCGCCGATCCGCCGGGGAATGGCGGGTCGAGCACCATGCCGGGCGAGAAACCGGGGATGTCGTTGTAGCGGCCAGGCTCCTCTTCCATCAGTTCGAGCGCTTTGCGCCAGGGCATGTCGCAGTAGGGCGCCATCTCTTTCGGCCGCTCGTGGACATGCACATCGACATCCACGATCGTAATGGTCTCGCTGCCGCCGTCCGGTATTTTGACGGTGATCATGGCTGGCTCCTGTTTGTTTCGCAAAGCCACGCAATGAAACGTGAAGCGGATGATCCCGCACTACCGATCGGTTCGGTAGCGCTCGAGGACATCTTCGTCCAATTCGACGCCCAGGCCGGGACCCTGCGGGATGCTGGCGACGCCGTGATCTAGCGTAACGGTGCTGCGCACCAACTCGCGGCGCAGCGGCGATTCCGAGACGGTATATTCCACGAACGGCAGATCGGGCACGATCGCGGCCATCTGCAGCGTGGCTGCCACCAGGATGCCCGACTTCCAGGCGTGGAAGATGCACAGCCGGCCGTGCCGCGCCGCCATCGCGGCGATGCGGCGGCTCTCGGTAATGCCGCCGGCGCGCGAGATGTCCGGTTGGATGATATCGACCTCGCCATGAACGATCAGCCGCTCAAAAGCCGCCAGCGCGCACTCCTGTTCACCGGTGGCGATCTGAATATCACCTGCCGCGCGCGACAGGCGGCGGTAGCCGTCCACGTCATCGCCCTCGAGCGCCTCCTCGAACCAGAACGGTCGGTAGGGCGCGAAGGCGCGCGCGCGCTGGATGGCCTCACGGGCCTTGAATGGGCAACCGGCGTCGATCAGCAGCTCCGGCGCATCGCCGATCGCCCGGCGCGCCGTCTCGACCAGGCGCACGTCGCCATGGAGGCTGCGACCCATGGGCCCCCAGCCGAACTTGATCGCGGCAAACCCCTGGGCGGCATAGCGCTGGCCGACCTCGATCATCTCTCCAGGATCGTCGGTGAACAGTGTACTGGCATACACCGGCACATGGTCACGAAAGGCCGCGCCGAGCAGGGCATGCACCGGCTTGCCCATCGCCTTACCGGCGATATCCCACAGCGCGATATCAATCGCGGCGATCGCCTGCTGCGCCACGCCATTGCGGCCGAGCCAGAGCGTGCCAAAGCGCATCTTCTCCCAGAGCATCTCGATATTGAGCGGATCTTCGCCAACCAGAATATCTTTCAGCCCTCGGCAGCGCGGCCATGAGGGCCAGGCTTCGACGATCGCTTTCACCACCAGCGGCGAAGAATCAGCCTCGCCGATCCCGCTGATCCCTTCGTCGGTGTGGATGCGGATGATCACATCATCCTGAATGCCATCGGCGATATGGACATTATGCTGGGGAATACGAAGTGGAATGACCTCGACGTCGGTGATGCGCATGGCCGAACCCTCCCTCGGATGTTACTCATGATCGATCGCTGTTTCGTTCCGCAGGGCAAAAAGAGCGACACGAGATATTAAAAGCCTTTGTTGTATGTGAGATTTGTATGAGGGACAAGTAGGTCAAATATAACAGATTCAATCGGTTAAGTCAAGATATGATTGACTTTCGGCACAAAACCTGCTAAAATGCCGATTGTCCCAAAGATTGTCCCATCATACGAGTTTTATGTATGGTCTCTATCGACCTAGCAGACGGCAAGACCTCGATCGAGATCGAACGGTTGATCGAGCAGCATATTCGTAAAGGCGAGTATCCACCCGGCGCGCAACTGCCGACTGTACGCGAGCTCGCGCTCTCAATCGGTGTCAACAAAAACACGGTAGTTCGGGCATACCAGGCGCTGAAGCGCAAGGGTTACCTCCAATTGATCCGCGGGCGTGGCGCGTTCGTGGCCGAGCGGCGGCGCGGCGGCGCCGAACTAGCGGCGTTGCCGTGGGCGGCAGTCGACACGCTGGTTGCCGAGGCCCGGCAGCGCGGTATCGGTTACGAGCGGCTGCTCGATGCGCTGCGCCACCGCATCGATCGGGCGTACAGCCCCGGCGCGCCGCGCGCCGCGTTTATCGAGTGCAATGCCCAAGATATCGAGACGCTTGGCGGCGAAGTTGGCGCCGCGATCGGTCGTACTCTCGAGGGCGTGCTGCTCTCTGATGTCGCGGCACGCGCCGAAGAGCTGGTTGAACAGTTTGATCTGGTGATCACCACGTTCTATCATCTTGGCGAAGTCGGCAAGCTACTTGGCGAAGACGGCGCGAAGTCGCTGATCGGCGTGCTGGCCGCGCCATCGCACGACACGCTGCTCAAGATCGCGCGGCTGCATGTCCCAGTGATTGGCCTGGTCTGCGAGCTGCCGAACACGGTAGAAAATCTCAGCTACATAATCAAGACCTACCAGCCAGCAGCGACGATTCTGACGATGCTGTTCAGCGACGAGCGATTGCCTAGTATGCTGGGGAAGGCCGACGCGATCATTGTCACGCGCTCGTGCCACGATCGGCTCATGCGTCTGCAGCCCCAGGTGCCAGTGATCCCGGTCAGCTTTACGATCGAGCAGCAGTCGATCGATTTCGTGCGCAGCCGCGTGCTTGGGTGACGGCTCCCAAGGCTAAAGCACTTGGGCTTCAAGGGGATGCCGACCCATCCCACAAGGCTTCAACCGAAGTGTTTGGAGACCACGCTGAAGAATGTTGATCGCCGCATTCCAATCACGATCCATCACCAGCCCGCAATCTGGGCAGGTATGGGTGCGGTCGGAGAGAGTCTTGGCAACCAGCTCGCCGCAGCGCGAGCACATCTTGGACGTGTTCCTGGGGTCCACCAGCACCACCAGTCGGCCAGCCTCTGCCGCTTTGCCGATGGTCATACTGATGAACTGCGACCAGGCTACATCCATGATGCTTTTTCGCACGCCACGGCTCTTGCCTATCTCCTGTGGAGGCAGGTCTTCAAACACGATTACCTGATAGGTGTTGATGAGTTCGCGACTGCGCTTATGAGCAAAGTCACCGCGCCGGTTCGCGATCCGCTCATGGATTTTCGTGAGGAGCGCTTTTTGTTTCGCATTCTCTGGCCAGTTTTGCGCGCTCTTGGCCTCGTCCTTGCGCTTCTGAACGCGCTTGAGGTCGGCTTCGTCCTTGCGATAGAAGCGCGGATTATCGATCTTTTCGCCATTCGAGAGCGTGGCAAACGACGCCAGGCCCACATCCACGCCGACAACGTGTTCAGTTGGTGGCAGTGGTTGTGGCTCGACGGCGCATGAGAAGGAGACGTACCACTTGTTCGTGCGTGACTTTCTCAGTGTGACGGTCTTTGGCGTTCCTTCCAGCGGACGATGCAGCACGACACGCACCGCGCCGACTTTCGAGATGATCAGACGGTCGCCGTCAAGCTGTACACCGTTGCCATACTGCGGATACGTGATACTGTCGTAGCGGCCAAACCCCTTGAAGCGAGGGTAGCCCGGATCGTCAACTCCTTCCTTCACGCGGCGAAAGAAGGCTTGAAAGGCCAGATCAACGCGCTGTGTCACGTTCTGCAACACCTGACTATGCACCAACTTGAGCGAAGGGCGAACATCTTTCCAATTGGGCAGCAGCCGCTTGGTTTCGTACCAATTCGCGGTGCGTTGTTCTTCCTCGTAGGCCCGTTTGCGGTAGGCCAGTGTCTCGTTATAAACCCAGCGGCATTCTTCAAGCTGGCAATCAAGAATGCGCCGCTGACCATTCGAGAGATAGATTCGGTATTGAAAGGCTTTTTGCATACTTTTAGCATAGCATATGCTAGCCTAAAACGCAACATATGTGCTAATCGTTCCAGCGGTCTGAAGCCGCTGAAGCGAGTGAAGGGCTTATATCCGGGTGCCCCTGGGCGTCTAAAGCTCCTCGGGCTTACGCCCTCTCGTTCTACATTGCCGCTCTTCCACGACGTTCTTGCCTCCTATTTGGTGCCGCGAAGATTCACCTACTGGCGCGGGAGGTGTGAGGTATGCGCTACGACCTACTGCTTGCGGGCGGTACGCTCGTCGACCCAGCCCAGAGCTATCATGATATCGCCGATGTGGCGTTTGCCGGCGGCTGTGTAGCGGCGATCGGGCGCGGTCTGCCGCGCGAGGCAGCGGATGCGGTCGTCGACTGCGCCGGGCGTATCGTCGCGCCCGGCCTGATCGATCTGCATGTGCATGTGTTCTGGGGCGTCAGCTATTTAGGCATCGCGGCTGATCCGCACTGCATCGCGCGTGGCGTGACGACTGCGGTCGACGCGGGATCGGCCGGGGCGGATACCTTCGCCGGGTTTCGCAAGTATGTGATCGAGGCCAGCGATACCCGGCTGTTCGCCCAGCTCAACATTGCCGCGCAGGGCATGCTGAGCGCCGAGATTGGCGAACTGGACGACCTGCGCTACGCGAATGTACCGCGCGCGCTCGCGACGATCGAGCAGAATCGTGACGTGATCCTGGGGATTAAGGTGCGCCTCACGCGCGACACGATCGTTGGACGGGCAGCGGGCCTCCGCCCGCTCCAGCTGGCCCGCGAGGCCGCCGACGCCGCCGGGCTGCCGATCATGGTCCACCCACAGGACGCCTGGTGCGACTCGATCGACGATATCGTGGCGCTGCTGCGCGCGAACGACATCCTCACACATTGCTTCCACGGCAGTTCGCACGGCATTTTGGATGAGCGCGGGCGAGTGCGCGATTCAGTCCGCGCGGCGATCGAACGCGGCGTGGTCTTTGATGTCGGTCATGGCGCCGGCAGCTTTAGCTGGGCGGTCGCCGAGCAGGCCCTCGCGCAGGACATCCAGCCGCAGACAATCTCGAGCGACCTGCATGTTTATAACGTCAACGGCCCGGTCTACGATCTGGCGACCACTGCGAGCAAATTCCTGCAGCTTGGCCTGAGGCTCGATCAGGTGATCGCGAAGGTTACCGCCGCCCCGGCACAAGCGATCGGCATGGCCGACCACATCGGCACGCTCGCGGTTGGCGCGTGGGGCGACGCGGTCGTGTTCCGGCTCGATGAGGGTCACTTTTCGCTCATCGACAGCCATGGGCAGGAACGCGTCGGCCAGCAGAGGCTCGTGCCGGCGCTGGTGGTCCGCGCAGGAAAAGTCTATTCCGATAATGTGCGCCCCAAACAGGACTCCTACAGCGCCGAGCAGATTGATTGAACCATTCGAACGGACGGCACCGGGTACCCTCACCCAAAGGGTGCCCGGTGTGGGTACCCGAGGGCGATTCGTCCGAAATGCCGGCGCAATAAATATGCTCTTTGCAATAATGTGGACGACATGCCGGCCGCGTCGGCATGTGTAGATTGTCAGGTTGCGAAAGGAGAATTGGTCATGGGAGAGACTCCCGAGTCCGAGACGCCCGAGACTAAGGCGCACCTCGCGTCACGCCGGCGGTTTCTGAAGCAGATGGCTGGTCTTGGTGGCGGCGCGCTGGCCGCCTTGGTCATCCAAGCTTGCGGCGGCACACCGCAGGCGCCGGCGGCCGAGCAGCCTACCGCCGCGCCCGCCGCACCCGCCGCGGCAACCAGCGCCCCGGCCGAGCAACCTACCGCTGCCGCAGCCGCGCAGCCGACTACGGCGGCAGCCGCGCCGACCACGGCCCCCGCCGCTGGTGGGCCGAAGCGTGGCGGCAAACTCAGCTGGGGTATGAATGGCGATCCCGTCTCGCTTGAGCCGTTCGGCATCAATACCACCGGGCAGTACAACTATGAGGCCCGTGAATTGATGTACGACTCGCTGCTATACTGGGATAAAGATCTCAAAATCCAGCCGGGGCTGGCCCTGTCGTATGAGACGCCCGACGACACGACCTATGTGTTCAAGCTGCGCTCCGGCGTCAAGTTTCACAACGGCAAGGAGCTCGACGCCGACGATGTCAAGTACTCGCTGGAGACGGTGATCAACCCGCCGGACGGCAAGAACCCAGGCGCAGGGTTCTTTACCAACTTCGACAAGGTCGAGGCTGTCGACAAGCAGACCGTCAAGATCACGATGAAGAAGGTCGACCCGACCATCCCCGGCCTTTTCTCATGGTCGCGCTATACCTCGATCGTCCCCAAGGATATGGCCAAATCGCTCAACCCGGCGACTGAAGGCATCGGCACCGGGCCGTTCAAGCTGGTCAAATACACGCCGAATAAGGAGATCAACTACACGCGTTACACCGAGTTCTGGAACAAAGACCTGCCCTACGTCGACGAGATGACCTACCAGGTCATCACCGACGAAGACGCTCGCATCGCCGCGCTGCGCTCCGGCAGTATCGACGGCTGCGATGTCTCGGCGCTCGGCGCGCGGCGGCTCGAGAGCGAGCAAGGGATCACGCTCTACAAGGGTCTGTTCGCGCAGCCCAAGGTGCTGCAGATGACACTGCGCGGCGACAAGCCGTGGGATAAGAAAGAGGTCCGCCAGGCTATGAACGCGGCGATCAACCGCCAGGAGCTGATCGAGAAGGTCGCCGAGGGCGAGGCCGTGCTAACCGGCCCGGTGGTTCCCGGCTACGGCGACTGGGCGCTGCCGGATGCGCGGCTGCAGGAGCTGTATAAGTTCGACCTCGACAAGGCCAAGCAGTTGATGGAGCAGGCCGGCTTCAAGGATGGGTTCAGCGTCACCGCGCTGACCTTCACCGGCTATGCCAACGATAACGCGGTGGTTGTGCAAGAGCAGCTCAAGCAGCTGAATATCGATATGAAGATCGAGCAGATCGAGTTTGGCACGTTCGCCCAGCGCGTCTCGAACGGCGAGTACGACTGGGTGTTCACCGCCCGCGGAATGCGCGCCGACGTCAGCGGCTTCGTCAACGACTTCCGGCGTCTGGGCATCGCCGCCGACAAGTGGTTCCCGGCCTGGAAAAATGAGCAGCTGGAGAAGGCCTACGACGACGGCATGGCCACACTCGACCAGGCTAAGCGCAAGCCGTTCTTCGATAAGGTGCAGGAGCTGACGATCGAGGAATCGCCGCATATCTACCTGTACCAGGACTATCGTTTCTCGGCGGTGAGCAACAAGGTCAAGGATTACTACGTCGCCTTCACGACCTTCCGCCCGGCGCTGCGTTCGGTTTGGCTGGATGTCTGATGCCGGGTTGGTAGAACCAAGAACCGAGAACACCTTTTCTGCTCAGGGTTCAGGGTTCTTCGTTCCTGGTTCTACAGGTTATTGAGACGATTTACGCGGTCGCATCCGAAGTGCTTATTTTGCCTTCGGTAGAGCGGTCCTTTGTTTCAATACGTTTTCGTTTTGCGCTCTGCCAGCGCAAAAAACGAAAACAGAAAATAGTGAAGTACCTTGCTGCCGCAGGCTAGAAACCACGTTGAGCAGGGCACTACGTAAGTCGTGTTATCGAGAGGAGATCGCTATGGCGCCACGCCCGAGCGTGCTGGAGCAGTATCGCTACGACCACCTGACCTGGCCGGAGATCGACGAGGCCGCCACGCTCAAGAAGACGATTGTCCTGCCGATCGCCGCGATCCAGCAGCAGGGGCAACACCTGCCGGTCGACGCCGACGAGCTGATCGTCACCTCGCTGGCGCTGGAGGCTGGCCGTCGCCACCCGGCCAACATCCTGGTCGCGCCGACGATCAGCTACAGCTACTGCCGCGAGGGCATGGACTTCCCTGGCACGGTCAGCGTGGCGGCCAAGACCTTTATGGACTACAGTATCGCGGTGGCCAAGGGCTTCGGGTACCATGGTTTCGACCATATCTTGCTGCTCAACGGCTTCGCGGCGAACGACAATCTGGTCGAGTTCATTGGGCGCCAGATCAACCTGGAGACCCAGTCGCTGTGCGCCTCGCTCACCTGGACGCGGTTGCTGAAGATCGACCCGGCTTTCAATCCTGGCTGGCGCGAGACGCCCTACCCGGGCGACTCGCACGCCGGGGAGCTGGCGACCTCGCTGTACCTGGCGCTCGACCCTGGCTCGGTCGACCTCGGGCATATCGCCGACTTCCTGCCGCCGCCCGAGCCGATCGAGCGCTACACATTCGAGGATGCGTTCGGTGCGGGCGCGGTATACCTCCCCGGCTGGGCTAGCGCGCGCTCGCCGACCGGGGTGCGCGGCCAGCCCAGCAAGGCCAGCGCCGAGAAGGGCCGGCAGATCTTCGAGGAGGCGGTCGACCAGCTACTCGCGGTGCTCGCGGAATTTCGCGAGCGACCCAAGCGCCCGCCGATCGATCACCACACCCTCGCACCGCTCGGCGCGCTGCCGCTCGCTGTGTCGTGAACTGACAGATTCGAGCCCTCCAGCGTCGGAAATCGTCCCGCAGTTCTCGCAGCTCCTGTAGTTCCTTCAGTTTCCAGCGCGGGCACTGAAGGAATTACAGGAACTAGTGAGGAACTTTCGCCGCGTGTAGCAAAATGAAGGACAGCTATGAGCACCCGCCTACCTGTCGCCGAGCAGTACCTATATGCCAAGCTCACCTGGCCCGAGCTGCGTGAGGCTGCCGCGCTGCGCAAGGTGATCGTGCTGCCGGTCGGTTCCACCGAGCAGCATGGGCATCACCTGCCAATCGACGTCGACAATTTTCTGGCGACCAATATGGGCCTGCTCGCCGCACAGCGCGCGCCGGATCGCATCCTGCTGGCGCCCACGATCTCGTATGGCTTTAACGTGCATGCGTTCGACTTCCCCGGCACCATGCATGTGCCGCGTGACCCGTTCGTCGACTATGTGGTCGATGTCTGTAAGAGCTTTGCCTACCACGGCTTCCGGCGGATTATCATCCTCGACGGGCATGGCTCGAATCTGCCGCTGTTGAACCTTGTGGCGCGGCGGGTCAGCCTCGAGACGAACGCGCTGTGCGCCAGCTTGATCTGGACATCGCTGCTGGCGGTAAACCCGGATCATATGCGCACCTGGCGCGAGTCGCGCTTCCCAGGCGGCTGCGCGCATGCCTGCGAGCTCGAAACCTCGGCCTACCTGCGCTTTGAACCGGAGCGCGTGCAGATGGATAAGGCGGTCGATCATATTGCGTGGTACAACCTGCCCGAGAACTCGAAGTTCGGCGCCGTCGATCTGTTTGGTGGGGGCACACTGGCGGTAGTCGAGCAGACCAGCACCTATACGCCGCATGGTGTGATGGGCCAGGCGACCCTGGCGACGCCGCAGAAGGGTGCGATTGTCGCCGATGAGGTGGCCAATCGACTGGTCGAGTTCGCCGGCTTGCTGCGCGATCTACCCAACCCCGAGCGCGACGATCACCATGCCGCGCCGCCGGTAGGCACCCCGCCCGCATAGCCAGGTAACAGTTAAAGATATGGCGTACTTATATGTTTTCGGTATTGGCCCTCGCAGAGCGCTAAAAACCGAAAACATGAAATGAATATGAATCGCTACATTCTTCAGCGGATCACGCTGGTCATCCCGACAATCATCGGCGCCTCGCTGCTGACGTTTCTGCTGATTCGCTTGCTGCCGGGCGATATCGTCGATATTTTAATGGGCGGCGACCCGCAGATCGGCGCGGATGTGCTGGCAAAGGTCCGTGAGTCGCTCGGCCTCAATCAGCCGTTCTACCTGCAGTACTGGCACTGGATCATCGGAATGCTGCGCGGCGACATTGGCACCTCGCTGCGCAGCGGCACCCCGGTAGGCCAGCGCATTCTCGAGAGCTTGCCAGTCACACTGCAGCTCGCCTTCATGGCGATCGTGTTCTCATGCTTGCTGGCGATTCCGCTTGGTATCCTTTCGGCAGTCAAGCGCAACTCGGCGACCGATGTAGTTACCCGGATCATCGGGCTGATCGGGCTCTCGTTTCCGGGCTTCTGGCTGGCGACGATGTTCCTGCTGATCAGCTCCAGGGTGTTTAAATGGACCCCGCCGCTAACATGGGTTTCGCCGTTCCAAGATCTATGGGGCAATTTGAAGATCACGCTGGCCCCGGCGATTATTCTGGCGGTGCAGCCGCTGGCCGTGATCATGCGCATGACGCGCGCCTCGATGCTCGAGGTGCTGGGCCAGGATTACATCCGCACCGCCGCGGCCAAGGGCTTGTCCGATCGGCTGGTGCTCTTTCGGCACGCACTGAAAAATGCGATCATCCCGGTGTTGACAGTGATCGGTATACAGCTTGGGTCGCTGATCGGCGGATCAGTGATCATTGAGCAAATCTTCTCACTGCCAGGGGTGGCGTTCTATCTGCTTTCGGGCATCTACGAGCGCGACTACCCGGTGGTGCAAGGGACCGTGCTGTTTCTTTCAATCGTATTTATAGTAATCAACCTGGCTGTCGATCTGCTGTATGGCTATGTTGACCCGCGGATCCGCCATGCTTAAGACGTTGCGCCATAATCCGATCGGCCTGATGGGCCTGATCATCGTTCTGCTCGTGGTAATCATCGCACTGATCGCGCCGTTGATCAGCCCATATTCGCCGACCGTGCAGATTGGCCGCCGCCTGCTACTGCCGAATAACCGCTTCTTTTTCGGCACCGACGAGTTTGGTCGCGATATTCTTTCGCGCATTATCTACGGCACGCGGATCTCATTGTATGTCGGCGCGATCTCAGTGGGTCTGGCGCTGCTGACTGGCGGTCTGATCGGCCTGGTGTCGGGCTACTTCGGCGGCCTGCTCGATAATTTACTCATGCGGCTGGTCGACATCGTGTTCTCGATCCCCAGCCTGATCCTGGCGATCGCGATCGCTGGGCTGTTGGGGCCGAACCTGCGTAATGCCATGATTGCAATCGGGATTGTCTACGCGCCGACCTACGCCCGGTTGGTGCGCGCGGCGGTGCTGTCGATCAAGAACCTGCCGTATATCGAGGCCGCCACGCTGATCGGTGGCACGACTTGGCACACGATCACCCGCCATCTTATCCCGAATATCACGCCGCCCCTGATCGTCCAAACCTCGCTGCTGCTCTCGACGGCGATCCTGGCCGAGGCTTCGCTGAGCTTCCTGGGCCTGGGAACGCAGCCGCCCGACCCATCGTGGGGCACCATGCTCGGCAGCGGGCGCAAGTTTATGGAGCTTTCACCCTGGGTGGCGGTCGCGCCGGGGATCGCGATCGTGATCACAGTGCTGGGCTTCAACTTCCTTGGCGATGGCCTGCGCGACGCGCTCGACCCGCGGCTGCGCGGGAGCACCTAGTGCAATTGCAGATTGCAGATTGCAGAGATAGTCAATCTGAATGATGATACCGGCTCACCACTTTGTTCCCGCCTCGTCGCTCTCGATCGAGGCGCTGGCCGACCTATACACGTGTGCATTCGACGATTACTTCTACCCAGCGGCCACGACGGCGGAGGAGCTGGCCAGCCGCATACCGGCTGAGCAACTGCTGCTCGATCACTCGCCGTTGCTGTATGTCGACGATACTCCGGTCGGACTGGCGCTGCTGGCGCTGCGTGGCGCGCGTTCGTGCTGTGGCGGCTTCGGGATCGTGCCGGCGCAGCGTGGACGCGGGCTGGCACTGCCGCTGACTTTGGCGTTGCTCGACCAGGCACGACAATGCGGGGCGCGCGCGATGACGTTGATCGTTCTGGCGCAGAATGAGCGCGCGATCAAAAGCTACTGCCACGCCGGATTTACGATCTGGCGCGAGATTTGGTGCTTCGAGTGGCCGCCCGGCGGTGCCGCGCTCGCCACCTCGGCGAGCGGCGAGCTGGTGGGTGCCGCTGTTCCCGATCTGCTGGCGCTCGGCCCAGAGTGGCCACCAGTCGCGCCGATCTGGAGCCGCGAGGCCGCGACGCTGCGCGCGCTCGACGGCTTGACAGGGCTGGCGCTGACCAAGCGTGGGTCGCTGGCAGGCTACCTGGTGCTGCGGCGCGCGCCCGACGGAGCCGCCGATATTCTGGCGATCGGCGCGCGCTCGGCGGCGGATGCCACCCTGGCGCTGGCCGCGCTCCAGCGCCAGGGCGGCCGGATCACCTGCTTCAACGAACCGGCGGATAGCCCCGGCGCGGCAGCAATGGATACGCTAGGATTCGCCCGCACATTTCGACGCTACGAGATGTGTGTTAGCTTGTAGCTTTGTGCACCAGGCTGCCATAATACGTATGTAAGCCATAGAGGATATAGTCTCGCGGTTCCGGTTCCTGAGCTTGGCGAAGGGGAGCCTGCCGAAGGGCTGCCGCAGGCGAAAGAGGGTAACTATGCTGATTGGCTATGTCAGCGACGAGAACTACGTCGCGCTTGCCGATGTGGCGATCGAGTTCGCGCAGGCTGGCCGGGGTGTAACGGTGGTGCACTCAACCCCGCGTGGCGCGATCCTACCAGTTCCGGCTGCTGTCGGATCGGCTGCTCGGCTATGTCTGGCCGAAGTGGTCTCGCACTGGCGAGCGCGCCGAGTTTCGCGTGCACTCGGTCGAGCCGTACCGGTTGAGCCTATGGCGCTATGGGCTGCGGTGCGAGCTCGTCAAGCTGCTCGGCTGGTTCGACGAGCACGGCCCCCGCGCGGTGATGCAGATCACCCCCGACGGCGACTACACCCAGACCGGCGTGGAATGGAATCGCCGCGGCTACGGCTCGCCTCATCATACCCAATTCGCCACCGCGCCAGATCGCTCGGGGTTGTACTATTTTCAAGCTAAGAGCGAGTCGGGCGCGTACTTCGCGTTTCCCTGGGTGGTGGCGCCAGCGCGGCCACAGGCGCCGATCGCGGTGCTGGCGGCCACCAATACATGGAATACCTACAACAACTTTGGCGGGCGCAGTAACTACGCCAACGCGGCCGGCCTGCCGACGTGGCCAACCGTCAACGCCCGGCTCGACCTGCCGCGCTATCGCGATGGCGCGTTTCACGAGTGGGCCGCGCCCGACGACGCCTACCCGCCGCTCTCGTTCGAGCGGCCCGAGCCTGGCAACCACATCCCCGAGCAGACCGAGGCGACCGACCCGATCGAGGGCCGGCTGGCCTGTGCGATGGCGCCGGCCGAGTGGCGTATGCTGGCCTGGCTCGAGCGTGAGGGCTTCGGCTACGACCTGTACGCCGAGTATCACCTGCACGCCGGACAGCTCGATCTCGACGCCTACAGGATCCTGTTGATCAGCGTCCACCCCGAATACTGGTCACGCGCGATGTACGAGCAGGTCAAGCGCTGGGTCTACGACCGCGGCGGGCGGCTGATCTACCTCGGCGGCAATGGGCTGAACTGCGAGATCGAAGTGCTCGACGAGGGCACGATCCGCTGCAAGAACTACATGGCAGTGACCGACGGGCGCATGCGTGCGGTTGATCCGGCTAGTGGCGTGTATCTGGAGAGCCGGTTTCATCGCACGGTCGAGGCCGAGGCCAGTCTGCTGGGCGTCGCGACGACCGAGACGGGCATTATGACCGGCGCACCTTACCAGGTGCTGACTGCCGGGCACTGGGTGTTCAGCGGCACTGGCCTGCGCGACGGCGACCTGTTTGGCGTGGCGAGTCTCCACGAGCGCTGCCATGGCGGGGCCTCGGGTCATGAGACCGACAAGATGAGTCCGCATTCGCCGCCCGGCACACTGCTGCTGGCCAAAGGGCTTAACCCGGACCAGGGCGGCGCAGAGCTAGTGTACTATGAGACCGCCAGCGGCGGCGCGGTGTTCTCGGCCGGCTCGATCACCTACCCCGCAGCGCTGCTCGTCGACGTATCGCTGTCGCGAATCACCGTCAATGTGATCACACACTTTCTGGAGCGTTAGAATGAAGATTACACGGATCGAAACCATCCCGGTGAGCATCCCAATCAACCCGCAGCGCGCCGTCAGGGGCGGGCGCGGCGCGCATACCGTCTCGCAGTTCCTGCTGGTCAAGACCCACACCGACGCCGGGATCGTCGGGTTGGGCGAGGTGTCGGCGACGCCGATCTGGAGCGGCGAGAATCATGTCACCGCGGCACACTTCGTCGAGACGCTGTTGGCGCCGCAGCTGATTGACCAGGACGCGACCGCGATCGAGCGACTGACGGGGGCAATGAACTATGCGCTGGCGGGCAACCCGTTCACCAAGGCAGGGATCGAGATGTCGCTGTGGGATATCTTGGGCAAAGCGGCCGGGTTGCCGGTCTACCGGCTGCTGGGCGGGCCGGCGCGCGACTTCGTCACCACCAAGTTCTCGGTCTCGGGCGTCGCGCCGGAGCGCGCGGCCGAGATCGCGGCTTGGGCGGTCGAACAGGGCTTCCGTGCCATGAAGGTCAAGGTTGGGATCGAGCCAGACAAGGATGTGGCGCGCGTGCGCGCGGTGCGCGCGGCGATCGGTCCCGACATCCGCCTGGGCGTCGACGCGAACGGCGGCTGGTCGCCGCGCGTCGCGATCCAGACCATCCGCCGGCTGTACGAGTACAACATCGCCTTCGCCGAGCAGCCGGTCGCACCGCTGGATGTGGCCTGGCTGGCCGATGTGCGGCGGCAGGTGACTGTGCCGGTGATGGCCGACGAGAGCCTCTACACGCTGCAGGATGCTATGGCGATCGTGCGGGCCGACGCGGCCGATGTGCTGTCGCTCTACATCGGTAAAGGCGGCGGGATCGGGCCGGCGCGCAAGGTCGCCGCAGTGGCCGAGGCGGCCGGACTGACCTGCACGGTCGGCAGCAATCTTGAGATGGGCGTCGCCAGCGCGGCGATGATCCACCTGGCCATGGCCACGCCGGCGATCGGCGCGGAGGACTTCCCCTGCGATATACTCAGCCCATTCTACTACGAAGGTGACCTGCTGTCCGAGCCGCTGCCGATCCGCGCCGGCGAGGCCCGCCCGCACGAGCGCCCCGGCTTGGGCGTGGAGCTAGACGACGAGAAGGTCGAGTTCTTTCGGGTTAGGTAGTCGCTTGCTTTTGCAATTTGCGCAGTGGCCTTTGCGGGTCGCTCATTTTGCCTGCGGCAGCAAGGTATCCGGATCATCTTCTGTTGGTGGGTTTTCCGCGCAGGGCGCGGAAAACCCACCAACGAATCAATGAAAAGTACCACTCTGCCGAAGGCTAAAGGCAGACGGCTTCAAAGGAGAGGAAAGCACCATGATCATCGATGTTCACACCCACCCGCCGCAGTACAAGGACGCGGTGCCGGAAAGCGATCTTGTGATCAATAAGGCCTGGCGCCCTGATCGCCCGGTGATCTCCAGCGTCTCGTGGAGCGACTATATGGAGAATCAGCACCCGGCCGATCTGTCGCTGGTCTTCGCGGTGGCGTGGTACCCCGGCTTGAAGGTGCCCACGCTCAGCGGCCAGGAGCGCGGCGACACCAGCTGGTACGACGGCGACTACAACGACGCGGTCGCGACCTTCGTGGCCGTGCACCCCGACCGGCTGATCGGCTTCATGGCGCTGCACCCGCACGATCCGAAGTGCCTGGACGAATTCGACCGCTGCCGCGCCGACCTAGGCATGCGCGGCGTCAAGCTCGGCGCAAACTACCAGAACTTCGACCCGCTGGAGGCGCGCGCGCTGGCGATCTACGAGCGGGCGCAGAAGCACGGCCTGCCGGTGCTATTCCACCAAGGCACCTCGCCGGTACGCAACGCGCCGATCCGGCTGGCCCACCCGCTGCTGATGGACGAGATCGCCATGCGCTACCCCGACCTCAAGATCATTATGGCGCATATGGGTCACCCCTGGCAGGCCGACACCTGCGTGGTGATCCGCAAGCACCCCAACTTGTACGCCGATATCTCGGGCTGCTTCTATCGCCCGTTCTCATTCTGGGAGCAGTTGGTCAAAGCGGCCGAGTGGAACGTGCTCGACAAGCTGCTGCTTGGCAGCGACTACCCGATCACCACCGTCCAGGAGACGATCGACGGCCTGCGCAAGGTCAACCGGATCGTCGAGGGCACGAATCTGCCGCGCGTACCCGAGGAGGCGATCGAGGCGATCATACACCGCGACGCGCTGACGCTGCTTGGGCTGCGCTAGCGCCGAACGGTGCTGTCGTGGGCGTGATGCGAGTGGCTCGCGCATAATCGCGTGCGACGTTCGTCACTACAACTCGAATGGGCGCACCAACGTCGCGACACAGTCGCCTTGGCGGGTCAGCGGGAAGGCCCGCCGGCTGATCAGCATCCCGCTGGTGCGGGCGATCACTGGCCAGGGCTGCTGGTGCGCCTGCTCGATCGAGTGGATCTGGCCGATCGGCTGGCTAGCCGCAATTGTCTCGCCCATCTCATAGAACGGCTCGAAGATTCCGCTCGCCGGAGCCATGATATAATCGTCGCGCTGGACGGCCGCCACCACGCGCGCCGGTTCCGTGGGGCGCGTGAATGGCTCGTCCACCAGGATCTCGTGCAATCGCAAGACGTTGCGAATCCCGCGCTCGGCAATCTGCAACATCGCGGTCCCGAACTGCGACGCACTGCCAATCTCGGTGCCCAGCGTAATCTTGCCCAGCCGCTCGGCTTCACCCGGCAACAGCCCCTCGCCGCCGACATCGCGGTAGATGAAGACATACGGCGCGCCCCAGGCCATTCCGGCACGAATCATCGCGCGCATCTGCGGTTCGTCGGGCACATGGTGCATGTTGACCGAAGGCAGGAAGTGGGCCGAGCGCCCGCCTGAGTGAATGTCGACGACGAGATCGGCCAGTGGGAACAGCGCGTTGGTGACGTAGTGGGCGATCATGCCGGTGAGCGTGTCGTCGCGCCGGCCGGGAAACGCGCGGTTCATGTTGCGACCATCGATTGGCGAGAGGCGCGTGCCGGCCTCCACCGCCGGCCGGTTCAGCATGGGCACGATAATCAGGCGGCCCTGCACTTGCTCCGGCTGGATCTCGCGCGCCAGCTTCAGCAACGTCACCGGCCCCTCGTACTCGTCGCCGTGATTGCCGCCAAAAAGCAGTGCAGTCGGGCCGCGCCCGTTCTGGACGACCGTAATCGGGATGTACTGGGTGGTCCATCCCGCGCTGTTGTTCGACTGCGGCACCCCCAGGTGTCCCGCCTGTTTGCCCGGCCGATCATAATCTACGTCGCTAAAGATCTGGCTATCGATCGCCATAGGTATTCTCCTTCCAATCGGGGATAATCGGCAAAACCATATATGACGGCCGGTCGCGATCGAGGTAGACGGCGTTGTGCGCAACCAGCGTGTGGGTGTGGCGCCCGACCGGCTCACCAGTGTTCGGGTTCAGGTCGAAGCGTGGGAAGTTGCTGCTCGAAATGTCGAGCCGGAGGCGGTGGCCGGCCTGGAACAGGTTGCTGGTCGGCGGTAGCGTGATCGTGACCGGGTACACCTGGCCGGGCGTCAGCAATTGCTCCTGCTCGAAGCCGTCGCGATAGTGGCAGCGGATGATTCCATCGGCCAGGTACATGTGATAGCCTTCGGGGTAATCGGGGCTGGACGGGTACACGTCGATCAGCTTAGCGGTGAAGTCCGTGTCGAGCGCCGATGAGGCGACCCAGAGCTTGATCTCGATCGGGCCGGTGACTTCGACCGCCTGTGCCAGCGGGCGGGTTTGGAACACGAGCACGTCGGGGCGCATGGTCAGCGGCAGGTACGGCGGGCAGCTGCCAATCAGCCCAGGCCGCTCTTGCTGATGGGCCGGGCCGTCGGGCACCACGCTGCGCATCAAGGTGTACGGCGACAAATAGCGCACCCAGAACGGGTCGAGCCCGCCATCCGGCGCAAGGAACTCGTAGAAGCCGGTCACCGGGCCGCCGACCGTCGGAACCGGCCGGGCCGGGTCGTAGCTGAAGCGCGCCGGCGCACAATCGGCGCGTGGCGGTTCAGGGTCGAGGCCGCCGCCGGCATGCAGATAGTAGCTGGTATACTGCGTGCGGGCCAGCGGCCACTCGCGCTCGGCGCGCCAACGCCCGCCGTGGTCGAGCCGGCCGCCGATCGTGCGCCGGCCGCTGCCGCCGCCCATCACGAAGATTTGCACCGGCGGGTCATCTTCAACCGCAGTCGGCGCGTCCTTTAGCCAGCGGTCGAACCAGCGCAGCCGCTCGGGGTTATAGCGCGTAAAACCCCAGGCGGCATCTGGCCCAAAATCGACGTCGTTGGCGGTAAAGGTCGGCGCGTCGATCCGCATGCCATTATGCGTCCAGGGCCCCATGATCAGGCGCTGGGGCGTGCGGTTCTGTCTGGCCATCGCGGCAAAATGATTGGTCGTGGCGATCGCGTAGGGGTCGAACCAGCCGCCGCTGAATGTGGCCGGGATGTCGGCGTGGCGCTCGAAGAAGCGGCTGAAGTCGTTGCACTCGGCCGACCAGAACTCGTCGTAGGCGCCGCGCGTGTAGTAGTCGAACAGCACCGCTTCGAGGGATGGCACGGCGGCCAGCGGCGTGTGGCCCGGCTTGAATGGCGTGACATACACCAACTCACGCATGCGGCTCATCGCCTGCAGAATCGCCGTGCGCACCGTCGGGTCGGCCAGCGCCTCCTGCGAGTCCTGGGCGTGGATGAACAGCGCGCCGAACATGTGCAGTTGCATCGCGCCGCCCCAGCGCACTTGGTGCGCGTAGCTGTTGGTTGGCGCGACGTCGGGCCAGATTGCGGTGAGATGTGGCGGCCGGTACAGCGCCGCGTGGGTCTGCACCAGGCCAGGGTGCGAGCTGCCGACCATGCCGATCCGCCCGTTCGACCAGGGCTGCGCGGCGATCCATTCGATTGTGTCGTACCCATCGCGTCCTTCGTTGGCATTGGCGGTGTGGCGGTACTGGCCGCGCCCCTCGGAGCCGTAGCGCCCGCGCAGATCTTGCTGCACCGTCACATAGCCGCGCGGCGTGAAGAACTCGGCGATCGTGCTGATGTAGCGTGGCGCGGCCTTGTCGTATGAGGTGCGCAGCAAGATCGTCGGGAAGCGACCGGTTGCCGGCGCGCCATCACGCGCGGGATAGTAGACGTCGGCGGCCAGCCGCACGCCGTCGCACATCGGGATCATCACGTCCTTGGCGATCAGCAGGCCGTAGGCGTTTGCTGTATCTGTCATTACACTGCTCCTCGGTGTGGCCCAAAGCCTGCGGCAGCAAGGTACTTAACATTTATGTTGTCGTTTTGTTTCGCCCCACAAGGCGAGCCAAAACAACAGCAGGAGATCAGCGAATACTGCTCTGCCGTAAGGCTAGCGCGTATCGCGGCGTAACACCTGCCCACCCCGATTCCCGGTCAATACACCATCCTTCAGCGTGACCACACCATTCACCAGGACATGGCGCATACCAATGGCGGTCTGATTCGGCGCGAAGGTCGTACCGCGCTCGGCGAACTGTGCGGGGTCGAAGATCGCCAGGTCGGCTGGCGCGCCAATGCGCACCAGGCCGCGGTCGGCCAGCCCAAGCCGGCTGGCCGGCAGTGTGGTAAGGCGGCGCACGGCTTCCTGTGGGCTGAGCGTGCCTGTTTCGCGCACGAAGTGGCGGAAGAACCAGCCGGCCCAAGTATATGCGCCATGGAATGAGGTGCCCGCCAGCGGTCCATCGGGCGCGAGCGCGGTCGCGTCGGAGCCGACCATACAGCCGGGTTGCTCGAAGGCCGCTCGGATGTCGTGCTCGTGGTATGCGAACGCGATCACCATTAGGGCATGGATATCGTCGATCTCGGCCAGCAGAATGTCGCAGATCGTATCGAGCGGATCGCACCCGCGCGCCGCGCTGATCTCGGCGATGCTCTTGCGCGCCAGCTCGGGTTGCGCGCGGCTATCGAACAGCACGATTCGGCTCCAGTTGTCGCGCGCCAGCGCGGTGATGATACTGCGGTAGCTGCACAGCTCGCGCCGCAGCGCCGGGTCGCGCAGCCGCGCCGCGGTCGCGGCGCGATCGCCCTCCAGCGCCCAAGGCGGCAGCGCGGCGGTCAGGTTGGTCGTGCCGAACAGCCGCGTATGCATATCGAAGCCGACATCCAGCCCGCGCGCGCAGGCCGCGTCGACCTGCTCCAGAGCCTGCTCGACGGCCCGGCGCCCATCCTCGGCCAGCCGCGCGACCACGCTAATATGTGAGATCTGCAGCGGCAGATTGGCCGCTTCAGCAGTGCGAATCGCCTCGGCTATCGTCTCGTACGCCTCGCCGGGGCGGTTGCGTGTGTGCGTGGCGTACAGCGCGCCGGCATGGGCGGCCACCTCGCACAGCGCCACAATCTCGGACTCGCTGCAGGCGCGCTCCGGCCCATACTCTAGACCGGTCGAGAAACCGAACGCGCCTTCTTCGAGGCTCTGTGCCAGCAGTCGCTGCATTCGTCGAACCTCGTCGGGCGTCGAAGGCCGGTCGAGAGCGCCGGCGACCGCCAGGCGCAGATTGCCGTTCGGCACCAAGGTCAGCACATTTACCGCCGGCCGGCCGGCTTCGAGCTGTTCCAGGTAGCCGGCCATACTACGCCAGCCGATCGGGTATCCGGCCTGGTAGCCATAGATATTGGATTTAGCTAGCTCGGGGTCGACGAGCGGCGCGCAGCCGTGGCCGCAGTTGCCGATCACCTCAAGCGTAACGCCCTGTGTGACCGAGCTGACAGCGCGCGGGTCGGCCAGCAGCGTGAAGTCGGAGTGACTGTGGATGTCGATGAAGCCGGGCGCGACCAGCAGTCCGCGCGCGTCGAGCGCCGGTGGGTTGCCGGCCGCAACCTGCGCGTCGAGCGCACCGTGCGGAATAATCTCCGCGATCCGGCCGGCTTTGATGGCGAGGTTGGCTCGAAACGGCGGTGCGCCGGTGCCATCCACCACCTCGCCGCCGGCGATGAGTAAGTCGAAGTCGGTCATTGCTTTGGCCCGCCCGATCCGTCATGTTTATCAGATTTGATCAACTCTCATCAACGCGCGCAGCTCGGCGGTCGCGTCCAGATCGGCCTCCAGCGTGCGCTCGTTTATCACAACGCCGTACTGCTCGCGCGCGGCCGCCAGCGAGACTTTGTCGTTGCGCACATCGCTGGCTACTTCGTCTGGCGGGCGCTCGAGCGGGTCGCCCCAGCCGCCCCCGCCGGCCATATGGTGGTAGAGCAACTCGCCTGCGCGGATGGTCGTCGCGATCATCGTCGGCAGCAGTTCCTCGCCGCCTGCCCGTGTAAGGATATTGGTCGACGGCGCCCCAGGCTGGCCGCCGTACAGCCCATAGGGCCGGTGGACACGCCGATCCGACCGAATGCTCAGGTTCGCCTCGCCCGCCAGCAACCGCCAAGAACGTTCGACCGCCATGCCTCCGCGGTAGCGACCCGCGCCGCCGCTGTCGCGCATCAGCCCGTAGTGCTCGATCCGCAGCGGGTATTCGCACTCAGCCTGCTCGACCGGGATGTTGCTGGCGACGTTCGCCGGCGCGCACAGGCCGTCGTTGCCGTCGCAGTGCGGGCGCCCGCCCCACGCGCCGGTCAGCAACTCGTAGTAGATATATGGGCCGCGGTCGGGCCGCTGCCCGCCAATGATGACCAGCGTGTTCCCGCCCTCGCCGGCCGCCGGCACGCGATCGGGCAGCATGCTGGCGAGCGCGCCCAGTACCGTGTCGATGATCCGGAACCCCGTCACGCCGCGCATCGACGACGCGGCTGGCATGACTCCGTTTACTACCGTGCCGGGCGGAGCGACGACTGTGAGCGGCCGGAAGATGCCGGCCGTGTTGGGAATCTGCTCCTCGAGCATCGCACGCACGCACATCGCCACAGCCGAGGTGGTGAACGACAGCGTGCTGTTGAGCGCGCCGCGCACCTGTGCGTCGGTGCCGGTGAAGTCTGCCGTCAGCGTGTCGCCCGCGATTGTAATAGTGACCTCGAAGCGCACCGGCGGCCCGCCGACGCCGTCGCTGTCCAGATGGTCCACGAAGGTCGCCCGGCCGTCGGGCCATGCCGCGATCTCGGCGCGCATCAGCCGCTCGGTATAGTCGATCAGGTCGGCGGACGCGCGAGCGAAGGTTGCCAAGCCGTAGCGTAGGATAATATCGTGAATCGCGCCCTCGCCAATATGGCAGGCGGCCAACTGAGCGCGGATATCGCCGATCGTTTGGTGCGGCACGCGCACATTGGCGCGGATCAGCGCGAAAATTGCCTCGTCGGGCTCGCCGCGGCGGTACAGCTTCAGCCAGGGGATGCGCAGCCCTTCCTGAAAGATCTCGGTATTATCGCACGCCGCACTACCAGGCAGCCGACCGCCCAGATCCATATGATGCGCGGTGCTGACCGCGAACGCGACCCGCTGGCCCGCCCAGAAGATCGGTTTGACGATGAAGATATCGGGGATGTGCATCCCGCCCTCGAACGGGTCGTTCAGAATGAAGATGTCGCCCTCGTCGATCGCATCGCCGTACTTCTCGAACAGCGTCGCCAATGCGAAAGGGACCGCGCCCAGGTGCAGCGGGATCGTAACACCCTGCGCGATCATCTGCCCGCTGGCGTCGCAGAGCGAGGTCGAGTAGTCAAGGCAATCGCGCACGATCGTCGAGTAGGCGGTACGGTAGAGCGCCAGCGCCATCTCGTCGGCGGCCGAGGCCAACGCGTTCTGCATAATCTCGCGCGTGATTGGATCGATGTCAGACATGCCTTAACTCCATCACGATTTGGCCCTGTTCATCCAGCCGCGCGCACATGTCGGGCGATATCACCGTCGTCGAGTCGTATTCGTCGACCAACAGCGGGCCATTGCGGCCATCGGCCAGGTCAGCGCGCGCCACGACCGGCGTCTCGATCATGCCCCACACAGGGCCGAAGTAGGCCTGACGCGATCGCTCGGCCGGTATGTAGGTCGCCATCGGTATCACGGCGCTCGGCTGCGTCTCAAGATTGGCCCGGCCGATCAGTCGAACCGCGACAACCTCGACGGCGTTATCCGGATCGGAGCGATGCCCGTAGAGGCGCTCATGCTCGGCCTCGAACACCCCACGCAGTTGGTCGGCCCGTGCATGCTCCGGTGCGTCGCTCAGCGCAATTCGAATCTCGGAGGTCTGCCCCTGGAAGCGCATGTCGGCGCTCCAGCTCAACACGACCTGGCCGGCGGCGAAGCCCTCGGCCTGAAAGCGTGCGTACATGTGTGCGCGCAGCTCCGCGCCAATCTGCCGTAGACCGGCGGCGATACGTTCCGGCCCGGCGAGCATGCAGCTACGGATGTCGTGGTGCTCGATACCCGATAGTAGCAGTCCGAGCGCGCTGAAGAGACCCGGCAGCGGCGGGATGCGCACCTGCGAGTTGCCAAGCTCGCGCGCCAGGCCGGCCGCGTGGATTGGGCCGGCGCCGCCGAAGGCGATCAGAGCAAAGTCGCGCGGGTCGCGGCCGCGCTCGGTTGAGACGGCCCGCAGCGCGCGCATGGTGCGCGCGTTGGCGATCCGGTGGATGCCGTCGGCCGCCTGTAGCACGTGCATGCCCAGCGGCGCGGCGATCTGGTCGTGGATCGCGCGCTCGGCGGCATCACGATCGATGCGGACCTGCCCATCGGCCAGTTGGCCTGTGCGGATGTAGCCTAGCACCACGTTCGCATCGGTGACGGTGGGCAGCGCGCCGCCGCGGCCGTAGCACGCCGGCCCTGGCAGCACCCCGGCGCTGCGCGGCCCCACGCGTAGCCCGCCGGCGCGATCGAGATAGGCGATACTGCCCCCGCCCGCGCCAACCTCAGCGATGTCGATGCTTGGCGCGCGGATCAGCTCGCCGCCGCCACCAACTAGCCGGCTGCCGGCTGAGAGCGCGGCGCCGACCTCATACTCTGCGCTGTAAGCGACCGCGCCGTCCTCGACGATCGAGGCCTTCGCGGTCGTTCCGCCGACGTCGAGCGTAATCACATTGGTAGTGCCCGCGCGCCGCGCCATGATACCGGCCGCTAGCACGCCGGCCGCCGGCCCCGACTCCAGGACGTAGACCGGGCGGCGCGCAGCGTCATCTTCCGGCGTCAGGCCGCCGGCGGACTGCATGATCAATAATGGCGCCGCGATCTCCAGCGCGCGCAGGCCGTCGCGCATCGCGGTCAAGTAACGCCGCATCACCGGCTGCACATAGGCGTTGACAGCGGTCGTCGCGCTACGCTCGTATTCCTTGCGCTCTGGTAGTACCTCATGCGATAGCGAGATCTGTAGGTGTGGCAGCCGTCGCCGCAAGAAATCGCCTATCAGCTGCTCGTGTTGTGGGAAAGCGTAAGCATGCAACAGGCAGACCGCGACCGACTCGACACGGGCGCGCTCCAGCGACACGGCAAGCGCCGCTAGCTCGGTCTCGTCCGGCGCGAGCAGCACCTGCCCATCGGCCGCGATGCGCTCGGCGATCTCGAAACGTAGCGCGCGCTCGACCAGTGCGGGCGGCTTCTCGAAGAACAGGTCGTAGAGCTGCGGCGCCCTGATTCGCCGCAACTCGAGCACGTCGCGAAAGCCGCGCGTCGTGATCAGCGCGGTGCGCGCGCCGCGATGCTCCAGGACTGCGTTGGTCGCGACGGTGGTACCGTGCGCGACCTCGGTCACTGCAGAACCCGATCGGTCGGCGGCCCGCAGCAGATCTGCCACCGCCTCGAGCACGGCTTGCTCGAAGTTGGGCGGCGTCGAAGGCACCTTACGTGTCCAGACGTGCCCGGCTTCGTCTATCGCCACAACGTCGGTGAATGTTCCGCCGACGTCAGCCCCGATACGGATGGCTGGTTGCGAGATCGTGTTCACTTTATGTGCTTTCCTAAATGACACAACTGTCGCGGTCGCCCCGACAATCTGTTTTTGCCCGCGTTCGCTCTGGTACGTCCTGCTTCAATGTTTTTCGTTTTTGCACTCTGCGAGCGCAAAAACGAAAAACGATGAAAAGAGCAAGTACCACTCTGCCGAAGGCTATCAGGGCGTTTTGGACGCCACGGCGTAACTCGTGTAAAGGATACAGCTTTAACCTGGAATCACCGGCAGCAGAATGTGCGACGGGTACGCGCTGCTGTGCAAGATCGTCTGGTGCGCGATCAGCCAGCGCGTCCCGGTGGCGCTGCCCTCGCCGGTGTTCAAATTGCGATCGAAGCGCGGGAAGTTCGAGCTAGAGATCTCGACGCGCAGGCGATGGCCCTTAAGAAACACATTACTGGTCGACGCCAGCTCGATGTGGTACTCGGCCACTTCGCCGGGCTCCAACAACTCGGCCCGCTCGAAGCCGCCGCGGTGGCGCGCGCGGATGATCCCTTCGGCGATGTGCATGGCCGCGCCGGTTGGGTGTACGTCGACAAGCTTGGCCGTGAAGTCGGTATCGCGCGCCGATGACGCGGCGTAGAGCACCACCTCCAACGGACCGGTTACCTCCAGGTCTTGCTCGAGCGCCGGGCTCGTATACACGAGCACGTCGTCGCGGCGCTCGATCGGGCGCTGGTCGAGTGGGCCGGGGAGGATCTGGTCGGCGGCGAACTTCATCATCGTCCAGGTCGAATTATTGCCGCCCAGCGTCGGCACCGGATCGTCGGGGTCGTAGTCGTAGCGATCGGCCGGCTCGCCTCCCGGTGGCTCGGGCGTCAGCGTGCCGTCGCCGGCAAGCGTATTGGCCTTACCATTGCTGTGGAGATAATAGGGTGTGAAGACTGTGCGTGCCAGCGGCCACTCGTGCTCGTGGCGCCAGACGTTCGCGCCCATCACGAAGATTCGGATCGGCGGCTCGTCCGCGATACCATTGTTGTCCCCTTTGAGCCAATAGTCGAACCACCGCAGATCCTCCGCATTCAAGTCGACATACGCGCTCGGGCCGAAATCGAGGTCGCCCAGGCGCGACGACTCGGGGATGTGGTGGGTCCAGGGAACGATATAGATCTTCTGATTCTTGCGGGCGCGCACGGAGTAGCCACGCTCGCGCATCCCGTTCCACATGCGAAACATCGCGGCCGTGTATGGATCGTACCAGCCGCCCTGCTGATAGATCGGCGCGTCGATCTGGTCGAGCTTCGTCTCGATGTTGAGCGCGCGCCAGTAATCATCGTAGGTTGCATGCTCCATCCAGTCGCGGAAATACGGGATCGGCCGCCCGATCGCCTCGACATCGGCATCGATCAGCGGCAGGTGGCGATAGAAGCGCTGATTGCCGAACAGATGCGTGCAGCCCTTCTGCACATAAGCCACGCTGGTCGAAAATGTGATCGCCGCCATCATTGTCAGGGCCCATTGTACGGCTCCGCCGATGCGGTGACAGTCGCGGAAGTAATCGCCCATGATCACCTGCGGCGCCATTGCCGTGAGGTACGGGCTACGGTAGGGCGCAAGCTGCCATTGGAACAACCCGCCGTACGAGCGCCCACTGGCGCCGATCTTGCCATCGCACCAGGGCTGGTGGGCGATCCACTCCAGCGTGTCGTACCCGTCCGGGCCGTCGTCGCGGTATGCGTAGAACTCGCCCTCGGACTCGAACTTGCCTCGATTATCTTCAATCACGCATGCATAGCCTCGCCGCGCCCACCAGACCGCCCAGTCGATATGCGCGTCGCGCGTGCTCTCGTATGGCGTGCGCAGCAAGATCGTAGGGAAGCACCGGCCATCGCGCGGTAGGTAGACATCCGCCGACAGCCGAACGCCATCGCGCATGGATACCTTCAAATCGTAGCAGCAGTGGACATCATGGATCGGCTGGGAGGCCATTGAATCCTCCTGACAAGGCGTGGTGTATATGTACGCTGAGTATAGCGCCTCCAGTATCAATTATCAACTGTAGCGCACGGCCACGGCAGGCCGCTCGCAGTAGGGCGGAAAAGTACTGCACGGCTCTGATTTTGAACTGACCAAGCCGAGAATTCACGCTGGAGCGTCGCCGTTCCGCGCATGATCGCTCGATATCATGGTATGATGGGCTGCGCCTAATGAAATTTGACGACCAAAATCGGCAATCCCGGAATCGAGGCTTTAGCCGACCCCACCCGCCTGAAGGCTCGACTCCACCGAGTTATTACCGAACTTGATTGTCAAATTTCATCATGCCTACGAATGCAGGTGCCCGAGGTATTCCAGGTAGCAAGGAGATACGCTTATGGCGCGGCTTGCCGGTAAAGTAGCGATTGTCACCGGCGCGGCTTCGGGGATCGGCGCGGGCACTGCCGCGGTGTTCGCCGAGCATGGCGCACGGTTGGTGCTGGTCGATCGTGATAGCGCCGGGCTGGATTCGGTGCGCGCGCGGCTTGATACGCCCATGTCTCCTGCGATCGCGGTGTGCGGCGATGTTGCCGATGCCGCGACGATTGAGCGCGTGGTTGCGACGACTATCGCGACATTCGGTCAGATCGATGTGATCTTCAATAACGCCGGCATCATGCCAACCGGCGATCTGCGCGACTTTGCCGAAGCGACCTGGGACGATGTGATGGCGGTCAACGTCAAAAGCATGTACCTGATGTGCAAGGCGGTGATCGCACATATGCTGACGCGCGGTGCCGGCTCGATCATCAACACGTCGTCGGTGATGGCCACACTCACCGAGCCCGGCTACGAAGCCTATACGACCTCGAAGGCGGCGGTAATCGGCCTCACCAAGGCGGTGGCGGTGTCATATGCAGATCGGGGCATTCGCTGCAACTGTATCTGTCCCGGCTGGGTCGACACACCGCTTAATATGCGCCTGGCCAACGAGCTTGGCGGGATGGATCAACTGATTCCGATCATCAAGCGCCAGCAGCCGCTGGGGCGCATGGCGACGACGCGCGAGGTGGGCTACGCCGTGCTGTTCCTGGCGTCCGACGAGTCAAGCGCCGTGACCGGCAGCGCGCTGTATGTGGATGGGGCGTCTTCGGCGGCGATCTAGCACCACCCTGCGCCTACACTCAGCCGAAAGCGATCTCGAACGCCCGCCAACATTCGAGCGGATAGTTTGCTAGCGCGGGGTCGATTCCAGTCGAGATCGCCATTGATACCCGCGATCGTTCCTTTAAGAGCAGAAAGTTCGCCGACGGCTTAATCGCTGTGACGGCGAATTTTTCTATCCAGACGCTCGTGAGCACCTGACGCAGCAAGGCCCGGCGCTGGGTTGGCGTTGCGGCGTCGAGCAGTGTGGGCAGGTCGCCGAGTAGCTGCGTTGCGCGCTCAACGTCGAGGGTGCGAATTGGCGGTGGCATAGCCTGGCTTAGCTGGCGCTGCAAGCGCTCACGGCGTCGCACGTAGTCGTTGCGATCAAGATCGCCCATCTGGTACAAATCTTTCAGGCGCTCTAGTTGCGCCGTGAGTGCGGCAGTATCGGCGGTTTCTGGCGTGGCGCGTTTGAGCCGGTCCTGTACCACTTGGAGCACCCCATCGCGCAGGGTCGTAGGAATGGTCAAGGACCGCAGCACATCGAATACAAGTTCTTCGATCGGCGATGCGGGGATCAGCGGCGCGTGGGCCTGGCGCGCGCCCTGGCGGCCGACCCGGCGATCATGCTCATAGACGAGCCGTTCGGCGCGATCGACGCGATCACCCGCGCGCGCCTGCAAGGGGAGCTAGCCGATATCCAGAGTAAACTGCGCAAGACGATCATCTTTGTGACCCACGATGTCGAGGAGGCGCTGCGGCTGGCCGACAAGATCGTGATTATGCGCGAGGGCACGATCGTGCAATACGACACGCCGCTCAAGATCATCACCCAGCCGCGCGACACGTTCGTGCGCGATCTCACCGGCGCCGACGATGTGCTGCGCCGCCTGAGCCTGGTCAGTGTGCGCGATGCCCTGGCGGCCGGCCGCAACGGCAATGGTGTCGTGATAACCGACAGCGCGCCCTACGCGGAGCCCTTTCGCTCCGACGACAACCTGCGTGACGCGCTCGCGCGGCTGCTGCGCGCTGGCGTCGAGGTGCTGCCCATTGTCGGCCCGAACGGCGAGCAGCTGGGCCAGCTTTCGCTTGATCAGCTGCGCGGTATCGCGCAGGACAAGGAGACAAGCAGACAAGAAGACAAGGCGCGGGTATTGTAGACGGGAACAATCTCCCTGTCTTAACCCCTCTCCTTGTCTACTGGTCTCGACGGTATGCAATACCTGATTGACACATTCCTCCCAATCGCCGGCCCGTTCGGCGAGTACCTCCAGCTCACATCGATCGCGCTGGTGATCGCGCTGGCGATTGCGATGCCGGTTGGCGTGCTGCTGGCGCGCGTCAGGTGGCTGCGCGGGCCGGTGCTGAGCGTGCTTGGGGTGATCTACACGATCCCCAGCCTGTCGCTGCTGGTGTTGCTAATCCCGCTGTTCGGCATCGGCACCACGCCGGCGATCATCGCGCTGGTCGCCTACGCGCAGCTCGTGCTGGTGCGCAATATCGTCGTCGGGCTGACCGGGCTGGACCCGGCGGTGGTCGAGGCGGCGCGCGGCATGGGCATGAGCGGCTGGCAGCGCTTCCAGCAGGTCGAGCTGCCGCTGGCGCTGCCATTGATCCTGGCCGGCGTGCGCCTGGCCACGCTCTCGATCATCGCCATCGGCACTGTCGCCGCGCTGGTGGGTGCTGGCGGGCTGGGCACACCGCTGCTGATTGGCGTCACCACTGGCGACACGCGCAAGATCGTCGCCGGCAGCATTGCGGTGGCGGTGCTAGCCTTCGGCGCGAACGCCATCCTGCGCGCGCTGGAGCGCCGCGCGGCGCTGGCGATCCGCGGCGAGGAGCAGGCGGCCGGCTCGTAGGGCCGGAAGACCAAGAACGAAGGACGACAGTCTTTTGTCCCCCATTATCCGTCCGGCGCGGTCGTGGCCGAGATCTGTGCCCGCTGGACGGATTGCCACTGGCGATCGAACTGGCGGCGCGCAGTAAACTGTTCGCACCCGAGGCATTGCTGGCGTGCTTGAGCAGCCGGCTGGCGCTACTGACCGGTGGGGCACGAAATCCACCGGTGCGCCAGCAGACGATCCGCAATACGCTCGCCTGGAGCTACGACTTGCTCAACGAAACTGAGCAGATGCTTCTCCAGCGCGCGCCCAGCTCGACGACGATATCATTAGCAGCAGCGTGGGCTGCCGCGTGGATGCTGACATTGGACCAGATCATTACGCAAGCGCCTCAACCCGACGGGATCGAATCGTCGCAGACGCCACTTCAAGCGCACGCGTCGTGGTTGTATCATCCCAGACATAACGGATAATATCGCACATTATTGGGAGTACCAGTTTTCGCCTTGAACCACGGAAAGTGGCGATGAACCACATTATTGAACACGAGATGGAGTGAAGTGCTTATTGCGACTAATTCACTGCCTGATGCCTCATAAACGGTCGTTTGTGAGACATCCCTTCTCGGTCGAAAAGTCATATCAGAATTGGGCGTCACGATGGCTTATTTTTCGACTAGTCCTCTTTGAGCGGTGTATCGACCGCAGGGAAGAAGTTGGAATAGACGTTTGAGGGATGGCCGTCACTGCCACAAATGTAGAAGGAACAGCCGCCTGTACCCACCCGTGCTGGCCTCGCCGACGCCCTGCGCCGGTTGCGCGAGATCGCCGACCATGGCAGGCACGAGCCGCTCTATATCGAGAACTCCGATGGCAATGATTTCATACTTTGCTGAGATCGCCCGGTGGACCGGTGGCCACGCAACGCCGAGAGACACATTACGTTTCGTGGCGGCGAGCTGAACCTGGACGACCTGCTGGCGGAACTGGGGCGCGCGGATATCCCAACTGAACCTTAACCGCTGGCTGAATGGGCCAATCAGCGATCGTCGAGATACACCGGGTTCGTGAGCGCCTTCATCGCGCCATCGGCGCCGCGAAGCTCCGCGCGCACAAACAGGCTGGCCGCAACTGGTAGATCGGCCACCACAGTTCCATCCGACTCCGCAATTATGTGCTCAAGCAGCACGCCCCGCTGATCCAGCAACTGGAGCCGGTATCCTGCGCCGCCCCGCCAGTGTAGGCGTACAGGCAGCTGGTGGCTACCCGCTCGTGGCAGCACGTCGCCGCCTAACGCGGTAAAATCGGCGCCCGCGCGCAGCTCGAGCAATGGCCCGTTTGGCTCGTCGGAGAGACTGACATGGCCCTGGCGGATCGCCTGAAGAATCGCCTGCTCATCGGGGCGCCCTGGCACATAGGCCCAGATTGTAGGCGTGCCTGGCGCGCGCGGCGGTGCCTCAGCAAGCTGGCTTTTGCGATGATAGTCGCTGCCGCCGATGGCCGGAATACGCTTGCCGCTGGCCAGCTGCCGCGCCCAGAAGTCCAGCGAAGCCTGGTTCAGCACGTACCATGGCCCGTTCCAAACCTCGATGCAATCGTAGTCCGTCACTTGCTCGTAGTCCCACGGCGGGCCAAACGGTTTGGGATGGTTGCACGATACCACCGCGCCATGCTCGGCTGCGAAGCGCATAGACGCGGCCATATCCTCGGGGCGCTGCACGCGGAAGTCAACCCACTCGCCACTACCCCAGACGTTAAAATGTCCTTTGAAAGTGGTGACTTCCATACCGCGGATTAAGATCAGGCCAGGGTCATCCAGTCCTGCGAGCTCGTGCTGGCTGCTGGTCGAATTATGATCAGTGACCGCCAGAAAATCCAGGCCGCGCTCGCGGGCCAACTCGACCCGCTCGAGCGGGCTGCCGTCGCCGTCGCTGTGCCAGGTGTGGCAGTGCAGATCGCCGCGCAGCCACGGCGCAAATGGCGCACGCGGCTGTGTAGCTGGAAGTCCCGCTTCGGGCACAGCAAACTCGCCGGCCGGATCGTGCTCCGGCTCGGTCGCAATCACGATCTCCACCTGGTAGGCGCACCCTTCCGACGCGATCTTGTAAAGCCCCAACATCACATGCCAGCGCCCAGGCGTCAGTGGCCCGGCCATGTATCCAGGTGTCGCCGCTGTCTCGCCAATGCTGACCGACAGCCGCTCGCTGCCGCTCCACCCGCGAAACCCAGCCTTGAGATAGTCGATCCCACGTGAGTCGAACACGCCAAGATCGATCGTATTGCCGCCCTGTAGGTGGGGGCTCGAGCCGATGCGATGGCTGTAGCTGTATGTAATCTCTAGCTGGGTAGCGCCGTCCGGGACATCAAAGGGTATGTGGGCATACGTCTTTTCCTGCTCTGGCGTAAATGTTCCTGCGTGAACAATGCGTCGGGTTGGCATACTATTGTAGCTCCGGTATACGCTCGCCGCTCGCCGGATCGAATCCATGCAGGTGCTGCAGGTCGAACCGCACCGTAAATCGCTCGCCGCGTCCAGGGATGCGATCGGGCGCGGTGCGAACCTTCAGCATCGCCGCGCCGAGTTTGATATTGACGATCACCTCGGAGCCAAGCGGCTCCGAGACGAATACCTCGCCGATCAGGGCATCGCCCGCTTGCGGCGCATTGAGCGCGATATGCTCTGGGCGCACGCCCAGCGCGAGCCCGCTACCATCGGCGGGCAGGCGGTGCCGGGCTGCCCAGGCCGCCAAGTCGATGCTGTAGCCGTCGCCCGCCAGCCACACCTGCCCGTCCGAGCGCTCAAGGGCGCCGGAAAGAATGTTCATCGGCGGGCTGCCGACGAACCCGGCAACAAATAGATTGGCCGGGCGCAGGTAGATCGCTTGCGGCGCATCGAGCTGCTGCAGCCGGCCGCGCGACATTACGGCGATGAGATCGGCCATTGTCATCGCCTCGGCCTGGTCGTGTGTGACAAAAATGGTCGTTACGCCGAGCTCCTGCTGCAAGCCCTTTAGCTCGGCCCGCATGTACATGCGCAGCTTGGCATCAAGGTTCGAGAGCGGCTCGTCCATCAGGAACACGCGTGGCTCGCGTACGATCGCCCGGCCCAGCGCCACGCGCTGCTGCTCGCCGCCGGAGAGCTGCTTCGGACGCCGATCCAAGAGCTGCTCGATCTGCAGGAAGCGCGCCACCCGCTGCACGCGTTCGTCGATCTCCAGCTTGCCGAGCCGGCGCTTGCGCAGCGGGTAGGCAATATTCTGATAAACGCTGAAATGCGGGTATAGCGCATAGTTCTGAAACACCATCGCGATATCACGCTGCTGCGGCTCGACCCGCGTGATCGGGTGGCCGTCGATCAAGATCTCGCCGCTACTGGGTTGCTCTAACCCGGCGATGCAGCGCATGGCCGTGGTCTTGCCGCAGCCCGACGGCCCCAGAATGGCCACAAAGGCCCGATCAGGGATCACGAGCGACAGGTTGTCGACGGCGCTGACCTTGCCAAATTGCTTGCTGAGATGATCGAGTACGACGTTTGCCACCTTACGCTCCTCTTGTGCCGCCGAAGATGCCCCGTACCAGGTAGCGCCGCGTCAGCAAAAACAGCAGCAGCACCGGAACCAGGTAGAGTAGCGCCATGGCTGCCACTACCTCGTAGCGCACTTCGACATAGCCGCCCTGTGTCCTAAAGGTCTCGTAGAATTTGAGCGGCACAGTCTTCATATTCTCATTATCAACCAGAATCAGCACCAGGAGCACCTCGCTCCACGCGGCCAGGAACGACAGCCCGGCGACCACGGCCAGGCCCGGCGCGGCCACCGGCAGCACGATCTCCAACAGGCTGCGTGCGCGCGAGCGGCCATCCATCCAAGCCGCCTCCTCCAGCGCGCGCGGCACACTGTCGAAGAAGCCCTTCATCACCCAGATCAGAAACGGCAGCTCGATCGTCGCGTGGATCAGCACCAGGCCGAGGTACGAGTTACGCAGTCCGAGCGTGCGAGCCAGCCCATAGATCGGCACCATCGTCGCCGAAAGCGGCATGGTCTGCAACAGCAGCAGCCCGTACATGAGCCCGCCCTTGCCGCGCACATCCCAGCGCGAAAGCGTATAGGACGCGAAAGCGACCACCACCACGGTCAAGAACATCGTGGACGTCGCCACCAAAAAGCTGTTGCCAAGCGCAGTGCCAAAGCCGAAGTCGCTAAACAGCAGCCGAAAATTCTCCAGCGTCGGCCGCTCGGGCACGTGGATGAACGCCTTAGCCTGCGGATCCACGGCCGCCAGGAACAGCCAGAGGAATGGCGTCACAAAAAACAGGATGATTACGGCGAAGGCGATATAGATGATCAGTATCAGGCCGAATCGCGGTCGCATTAGCTTTCTCCCGAACGCGTGGACGGGCGCAACATGGCCAGGTAGGCGATCGCGAACACCAGGTTCAGCGCCAGCATCGCAACCGCAATCGTCGAGCCGTAGCCGATCTGGTAAGAACTAAACGCCGTGTGGTAGGCGTACAGGCTGATAACCTCGGTCTTGAGGCCGGGGCCGCCATTGGTGAGCGTGAGAATCAGCGCAAACGCGCCAAATGTCGCGATCGTAATGTTCAGCAGCACGATCAACGCGATTGGTGCCAGGCTTGGCACCGTCATATCGCGAAAGCGATCCCAAGCCGAGCTGCCATCCATCCGAGCGGCCTCATAGATCTCGCGCGGGATGGTCTTGAGCCCTGAAAGAAAGACCATCATCGTGAAGGCGGTGCCGCGCCAGATGTTGGCGATGATCACCGCCAGCATGGCCTGGTTGCCAAGCCAGTTGATCGGCTGCATGTCCAGCGCCACACGCAGCATGTTCAGCGTGCCGTAGTAGTAGTCGAACATCGCTGTCCAGAGAAACCCACTGATCAGCACCGGGCTGACCCAGGCCAGCAGCACTGCCGCATAGACCAAGTTGCCACCAGCGATGCCGGCCTGCTCGGTGTACTCAAGCAGCAGCGCGAGCCCAAGCCCGAATAGAAACTGGCCGATTACCGCCGAGCCGATCACAAACAGCAGCGAATTGCCGACCGACTGACGGAAGGCGCTATCGCGCAGCAGATGAGCGTAGTTTTGCAAGCCGACAAAGCTCGCATGGGCCGCAGCTGGGCCGACCAGCGCCATGTTGGTGAAGCTGGCGTAGACCGCCCATAATCCCGGGCCGATAAAGAAGATGCAGAGCAACAGCAATGCCGGCGAAAGGCCGGCGACGTAAAATCGGGTTGGTTGCATGATACTTTCGGCTCCCAGGCGCGCCCCGGGCGCGCCTGGGAGCCCTCCATAAAAGCCGAACGCTTAGCTCTGCGTCACAACCTCGCTATCGCCTACTGCCTGCTTAAGGTCGTCGACGAACTGCAGCATGGCTTGCTCGGCTGGCGACTCGCCACTGGCGACGCGACCGGTCATCTGTTGAATAGCAGTCTGCACCTTGGCATAGTTCGACGACATCGGCTCGAACTTTGCCTGTTCAAGCGATTGAGTGGCCATCGTCAGGTAGGCGTTCTGTTTGAACTCGGGCACCTCTGCCGCGTCGGTCCGCGCGACCGGATGCGGGTCTTCGAGGTTCAGCTTCGCGACGGTATCAGGGTTGTTCCAGCGCGCGATAAAGTCCCAAGCCAGGTCTTTGTGCTGCGATTTGTCGGCGATGAACCAGCATGTGCCCAGACCGCCGACTGTGAACGTACCCGAGCCGTTGTCGTAAGGAAACAGGTTGGTGCCGACCGTCTGCGTCACCTGGGCTTCGCTGGATTGTGAGGTCCAGCCGCCTCGCACCCAACCGCCCTCGAACAGCATCGCCAGCTCGCCCTTGCCAAGTTTCTCGCGCATTGTCGTCCAAGGCTTCGGCAGCGTCAACACCTCGGCCGGCACGAGCTTATCGGTCACGAAGACTTCCTGGTAATATTGCAGCGCCTTGAGGATCGCTGGGCTGGAGCCGATCCATTTGCCATCCTGGTTCTGCAGCTCGCCGCCATAGGCCCACACCAGCGGGAGAAAGCCATGGCTGATCGTGCCGCCGCTGCCTGCGGCTCCGCCATACAGGACATACGGAATGACGTTGGTGACTTTCGCCTGAACCGCCTTGGCCGCGTCGATGATGTCCTGCACCTTTTTAGGCTGCCAGTCCTGCGGCAAGCCGGCCTGCTGGAACACATCCTTGCGGTAGTAGAGGAAGCGCGTATCCAAGCCGTAGGGGATTGCCCAGACCTTGCCCTTGTACGTCGCTCCAGCTTTAATCGCGTCGGGGTAGTGCTGCCAGCCATCCCACTTCTTCAGGTAGTCGTCCAGCGGCGCGATCAAGTTCCCATCGGCCAACTCGGCGATCTTACCGCCGCTGACATGAAACACATCTGGCGCGCTATCGGTGCCAAGCGCCAGCAGCAGTTTGGTATAGTAGCTGTCCGAGTCAATCTTTTGCAGGTCTACGACGGCCTGCCCATCGGTGTGCGCCTTGTTGAAGTCGGCCGCCGCCGCGTCGACATATTTAGGCTTTTTGCCCGCCTCGTCGGGGTACGAGATATGGATCTGCACAGCGCCGCTAGCAGCCGGGGCGGTGGCGGCCGCGGCGGGAGCCGGGCTGCCAGCCGGCTGCGCCTGCGACGGTGTACTGGCCGATTGCCCAGCCGGCGTGCCGCCGCAGGCGGCGAGAATCGCGGCCGAGGCGGCAAATGCAGCGCTTTTCAGAAAGCGGCGGCGGCTGATCGGCTTGTTGGAACCCGTCGCGAACAGGTCTTGGTCGCGGTTTCGATTCGGTGTCGGAGCCATTGAACATCCTCCTTTTGACCAGACATCTTTGTCCGTGGGCGCGAAAACGTTCAGCGATCGGCGCGGGGCGGCCCGCTGCTGTCCCGCACGATCAGACGGGGGCAGGCGCCGCACTTGCGGCGCCGCACAGGAGCCATTGATCCGGTCGAGCAACAGCTGTGCCCCAGCTGCGCCCAGATCACATGAGCTCTGCGCTACTGTGGTGAGCGACACGCGCAGCTGGTGTAGAATGTCGATATCATCGAAGTCGACGATCGATACATCGCCTGGCACCGCCAGGCCAACCGGTTGGGCTGCTCTATATGCCAGTAGCGCGCGATGATCTTCATCGCGACTAGCGCCGTCGGCAGGTTGGGCTGCGTGAAAAGCGCGCACAACGCCTCGACAAACGTCCCTTTCCCCGGCACACGATACGGCAAGCCTTCGCCCTCGGCCGCGTCTAGGGCCTGCTGAACAGTTGCGCGACTAATGTCAATCTGGCCGACCAGCTCGAGTTCGCTTGGCAGGCGGTCGTGGGGCTTCCGCACGCCGCCAAGAATTGATTGTCGCAGCTGGTGGAGCAGCTGAGCATGTAGCAGAAGCGGGCTGCTCTTTATCAATGAAATAAAGCCCATCGGCTACATCCAAACCTGTCCAGACAGGTTCGAACAAATGCTAGCACGCCCAAGTACACCCCGCAGAAGAGCCGGCTTGGATTAAGGATACGAGCGCGCTTGATGAAGTACAGATGAACAGCGAGTCAAGAGTCGGCACTGAGTGCGTGCGATAGCGCACGCATTCGCATCAAAGTTGTACTGGGCAAGATGTGTGACGGCTTTACGGATGTTGCTAAGATACCGTATGCAGTGGTGAATGTCAAACTATCGGGTTGGCGCAGGTTAACTTCTTTGCTCTGAGCTTTCAAGGGCCGAAACGGCCCCAAAGACGACAGCTGCGGGTAGGGCAGTGATCCTAACCATCATCCCCCCAGGAGACACCACTCGCCAGCCTCCTGACCGCCATCGACATCACCGGCCTGCTCCTGCCGGCCCGCCGCACGCTGTCCGATCCCCAACCCTCCAAGCCTCAGGCGCCAACCGCGCTCGCGCGGTGCAGCTCCACAAGACGCTGGCCGACATGCAGCGCCGCGCAATGGCGCATGTGTCCATCGCTTCCGCTCCATCTCAGCACCTACCCGAACGTAATGCGTTTGCCGTTTGCCACTTCTGAATTACATTACTTACAATGTTGTGAAATCGACCAGAATCGTGATCGACACATGACCAGCGACAGCGCCACTCAGAGCGTAGTCGAAGGCCACCACGGTTGGATGATCGGCTCGCTGTGTGATGACGTACAACGAAAACGCATTGATCGATTCGACCTGTACAAAGGAGATGGCAGACAATGGCACATACAAATTTCCGAGCCCATGTTACATAGCTGCGCATGCGCAGCAGCTCTATTTCCCGTAGAGGGCGCGGCGTGTGCTCTGTTGTCCATTGGTATCGCGTCGGCGGCGCCGGCCATAGCGGGCGACGGCTGGATCAGCACCGGCATCAGCGTCCGCATGCTGGTTGCGAAGGGTGAATAGGCCGTCCATAGCGCGCAGTGCGACGTGCGCAGGCGATGCAGTCATCTTACTCTGGCACACGGACGGTTATCTGCATCTCGCCAGATTGGATCGTAGCGGTATAGGGTAGCTGGAGTGCCTTGATGAGGCGTTGTATCGCGTAGTTCTCTGCGAACATGTCGCCGTGCAGGTGTGTAAGGCCGATCTCCTGCGCGATCAGCAGCTGCTGCTGCAGTAGCAAGCTGCCGATCCCCTTCCGCTGGGCATCGTCCATCACGACGACCCCAACTTCACCGGTGCCGCTCTCGCGAGTGTAGACCAGTTCGGCGACGGCGGCCACCGCTTCCGATCCGTCACGCGCCTCGGTGAGGATGAGTGTGATCGAGTTGCCCGCGCTGCCCGCCACCATGCGGGCGACCTCCGCACGCACGAACTCAGGCGAGCAAGGTCGCGCCGTCATGAAGCGCAGCCAGCGCGTCTTCTCGGAGAGGCGGCGCATAAATTCGTCCAGCAGCTCCACATCCGCCGGCGTCACCCGCCGGAGGGTGTATGCCAGCCCATCGCGGGTCTGAAACGCAAGCCCGGTGGGGATTGATACGACATTCGGATAATCACTTGGGTCTTGGTAGGGAGGTTTGGAGGGGGCGTGGCCCTTCCAAGCCTCCCCCACGCGATACCTCTTTAGCCGAATTCGGTCTGAAGGAGTGGTTAGTTGCATGGTATTGCTCCTAGTCAGCGCGCGCCAGCGCTCCGAATACGTGCCTAAGAGAGATCAAGAGATTGCCGAGGGAGGCGCGCAGATCGACGTGATGTGCAGGTTGTCGTGCCATCACTGCTTTGGCCAGCCGGCTGTGCTCGGCCTCCCTGAGACGATCTTTGTATTGTTCGCGTGCGACGAGCTCGCTTAAGATGGGGTTGAACATGGTTGGTTCCTCCAGTTCCGACAAGCTGTTCCCCTGGTCCTGTACTGGCCCTCCGCTTATAAACTTGAGCCTGACTGTACTAGTGGGTCACTTGTCTGGACTATCGCCATTCGGTATGGGTGAAACTGGACAAAGGCCTGTGTCGAATGTGACCACATACTATCGGAAACCTGGCTCGCTGTCGTCGGGGAAACCTCTACAATTATGCGTGTGGCTACTCTACAATCAAACAGAAAACCCGGAGGGTCGCAAAGCCCTCCAGGCCTGGCACATCCGGGTGATATGACTGCGGCGTCAACGTTCGGAGCGATGTGACAATTGGGGCAACCCCTTCTCTACCGTCCAGGTTGCAATCTGCACCCGCGAGTCGAAATCCAATTTGCTGAGGATGCGCGTGACGTAGGTTTCGATCGTCTTCACGCGCACTGTCATTGCCGCCGCGATCTGGCGGTTGGATTTGCCTTGCGCAATGAGCGTGGCTACCACGCGCTCGCGGGCAGTCAAACCGCCGAAAATTTCTCTTTCGCGTCGTCGCTCTGGGATAGCGCGCAACTTCTGCCGCAGCATCTCGGCGGCTGGTAAAGCGCCCAGTTGGTTGAAGATTTCCAGAGCCAGGAGTTGCGCGGCGTGATCGCCATCCATCAGCGCCAAGGCCCGTTCGTATGGGCAACCCAATCGCTCCCATTCGTTCGCCGCCGCGCGCCAGTCGCCTTCGATCTGTCGCGCAAAGGGGCGCGCCGTCCATGGAGGAAGTGACGCGTGGTCGCCCGCGCGCCAGCGCCAGAAACCAAGCTCGCCGGTGAACCACGGATGCCGCTTGGCGACTGCCAGATCGTAGACCGCCTGCGCTTCGGCAGATAGCTGTGCACGGTCGCCAGCCAGCCACGCCGCCTCGGCTCGTGCGATCCGAACCGGGCCACGTCGTTGCAGATGGCCGGTCTGCTCCGCTAATTCGAGCGCCTCGTCGAGTGCTTCTGCAACGCCAGGATCGCCACGGCGCGCGCGCAGGCGGCCGATTGCCACCAGCGCCACGATCC